>RCNI01000135.1_pt1 | contig 46890 bp, 58 predicted proteins | sample 2041151 | NCBI WGS metagenome assembly RCNI01 (sample SAMN09708214, study PRJNA481090) | feces metagenome | isolation source: feces | place: Antarctica: Albino Rookery
CTTTAATGACGCCCTTACCGCTTTCCCCAGTGTGCTGGTTGCCCTCGTTATCGTGGGCGTACTGGGCGGGGGAAAATATAATGTAATTATTGCACTGGGAATAGTGTTTATTCCCAGCTTTGCCAGAGTTACAAGAACGGCTTTCGCATCCCTCAGAAATGTAAACTACGTTAAAAGCGTCCGCCTTATGGGCGCAAAGCCGGCGAGAATTATATGCCTTCATATGTTACCGAACACTCTTTCCGTGCTTCTGCCTGCAATAACCATAGGCTTTAATAATGCGGTTCTGGCAGAGGCTTCAATGAGCTATCTGGGAATAGGCGTTAAACCTCCTGATGCTTCTTTAGGCTATATGCTTTCCGAGACACAGGGTATGCTGACTCTTGCCCCATGGTACGCCCTCTTTACAGGCGGCGTCATTGTTATGATGATTTTTGCCGTGGGCCTTATAGGTGAGGGACTTCAGCGCTACGGAAAGGAGGGCATGTGATGCTGGAAATTCAGAATCTCCACGTCCGCTTTCATAATCGTCAGCGTGAGGCTGTGGCAGGTGTGAGCTTCAAAATAGAGGATGGGGAAATTATGGGTCTGGTCGGTGAATCCGGCTCAGGTAAAACCGTTACCGCTATGTCCGCTGCGGGATTACTGCCCAGAAAGCAGTGTGACTATTCAGGCGAAATCCTCCTTGACGGGCAGGAGCTTCTCCATGCTGACAGAAAAGCTCTCCGCCAGATACAGGGCAAGGACATAGGTGTTGTATTTCAGGAGCCTATGAACGCTATGGACCCTCTTATGAGAGTGGGAAAACAGGTGGAAGAGTGCCTTAAGATACACACTGACATGAACGCAGCGGAGCGGAAAGCCAGAGCGATTGAGGCACTAAAGGCTGTTGAGCTGAGAAATGTAGAGGAAGTCTACAATAAATATCCCCATGAATTATCCGGCGGTATGTGCCAGAGAGCGATGATTGCGGCGGCTGCGGTTTCAAGACCCAAGCTTCTGCTCCTTGATGAGCCTACCACCGCCCTTGATATTACCATTCAGTCTCAGATACTGGAGCTTTTAAAGGAGCTTAACAAAAAGTACGGCATGTCCATGCTTTTCATAAGCCACGACTTGAACGTTGTGCGTAAGCTCTGCCGCCGTGTGGCTGTTATGCAGAGGGGACAGATAGTGGAAACCGGCAGTACGGATGAAATTTTCCGTAATCCTCAGCATGAGTACACGAAAAAGCTCATTGCCGCCATTCCCACCAGAGAGGGAAGGGGGAGAGAGTAATGGAAAACGAACTTGTGCTTAAAGTCAGCAATGTAAACTGCGGCTACCGTGACGGCGGAGTTTTCAGCCGCGGAGAGGTGCAGGAGGTTTTGCATGATATAAGCTTTGACGTGAGGAAAAGCGAAATCATGGGTCTTGTCGGTGAATCCGGTACAGGCAAATCCACCCTTGCAAAGGTAATCCTCGGCATGGTAAAGCTCACCTCCGGCGAGGTTATCCACTTTTCACAGCGTCCCCAGATGATATTTCAGGACCCGTACAGCTCTTTAAATCCTGCCTTCACCGTAAAGCGGATAATGGAGGAACCCCTTAAAATTCAGGGGGTAAAGGATAAGGCGGAGCGGACAGCGCGGGTAATGGAAATGCTCAAGCTTGTGGAGCTGCCTGAGGAATGTCTCACGGCAAAGCCCGGTGAGCTTTCCGGCGGTCAGTGCCAGAGAGTTTCAATAGGCGTTGCTTTAATCCAGAAACCTAAATTCATTATAGCCGATGAACCGGTCAGCGCCCTTGACGTTACCATTCAGGCTCAGATTTTGAAGCTGCTTAAAAAGCTGAGAAAAGAGCTGGAATTGAGTTTCCTGTTTATAAGCCACGACTTGAATGTTGTCTATCAGCTCTGCGACAGAGTGCTGGTGATGAAAGGCGGGCAGATTGTGGAGCGGGGAGACGTTGAGGGAATTTACAATAACCCCCGGCATGAATACACAAAACAGCTTTTAGCAGCTGTCGAATGAGAAAAAGAGCCGAAAGGAAAGTCCTTTCGGCTCTTTTACACTTTATTATGAAGCCTAAATTTGGCCTTAATCGCCTTGACTAACGGCAGATTAGTAATATAATAATGAAAAATCGATTTTTATATTCTGAGCAAAATGGACAAAATTTCCTTTTTGTTCTGTAAATATTGCACATAATGGGAAAATACGGGACCAAATAATCTTAATCGGTAAAATTAACAGCTTTTAAGTTGACCCTAAAGCTTTATAATGGTATTATTGTAACGTTTGGGATTGGAGGAATGGTGCGTGAAAATAAACCGTATCTTTAATACAGTTCTGGTCATACTGGTTGTTCTGGTGCCGGTTATTCAGCTTTCGTCAGGCACCTCCAGTGGAGAAATAGGCCTTAAAAATGACGTTATAACTGAGGATGAAAAGCCTCAGACTGACGGCGGACTGCCTGCCGTAGGCGAAAAGCCGGCTGAAACTGCGCCTACACCCACCCCTGCACCTACGCCTACTCCGAATCCGGAGCCTATAACCGGCGATAAGGAGCTGGACGAGCTGGCAAAGAATATTCTCGACCAGATTATAACCGAGGATATGAGCAAGTACGAGCAGGCAAAGGCTGTTTACGACTACGTTGACGGCAGCATTAAATATTTTGCAGACCCCGATAAATCCAGCTGGATAAACGGCGCAAAGGAAGGTCTGGGCCTCCGTCAGGGAGATTGCTTCACCTATTACGCCTCATCCCGCGCCCTTCTTACATATCTTGGCATTGAAAACGAGATGGTGTGCCGCGAGGGCGGCAGAGGCCCCCACTGGTGGAATTTAGTCAACTGCGGCGAGGGCTGGTATCACTTTGACGCCACTCCCAGATATGAAAAAATGCCGGACTTTGATTCCTTTATGTTCACCGACGAACAGGCCGCAGATTATACTTACAACGTGGCCTATTACCGCGGCTATCCCGCATATTACGCCTTTGACGGTGAGGGACTGCCGGAGCGTGCAACTGAATTTTCCGACGAGCTGCTGGCTGTAAAGAATTCCGGCAATGCAGATGAAGAAGCCGCAGCGGATGCGGCTGCCGAGGGATAATATATGCAAAGATTTTTTGCGCTGTTTTTAGCGATTACCATGGTGCTGACGTTGGGCGCATGCGGCAAAGCCGAAAAGCCCGAAGAAAGCCCCGCAATTTCCGAAGCGGAGAATGTACCGGCTGAAACTCCGGTACCCACACCCACTCCAATGCCGGAAGAAACTCCAGAACCTGAGGAAAGTCAGACACCGGAAGAAGCTCCCGCAGAGGAAGAAAGCTCTCCGGAGGATGACACAATAACCGGAGATGCGGAGCTTGACGAAATGGCAAAGCTCATATGCGACAGCATTATTAAAGAAAATATAAGTGTGCGGGAAAAGGCACGTGCGGTATATGACTTTGTAAAGGGCGTAATAAATTATTCCGGCACCTCAGACAAAAGCGACTGGAAGACTGCCGCAAAGGACGGGCTTAAAACCCGCAACGGCGACTGCTTCACCTATTATGCCTGCGCCAGAGCACTTTTAACATACCTGGGAATTGATAACCGGGAAGTGCGAAGGGTTGACGGCCGTTCTGACCATTGGTGGAATTTAGTCAACTGCGGTGACGGCTGGTATCATATGGACGCTACCCCCATGGGGGCCGAAATGCCCGCCTTTGATGCATTCATGTTTACCGACCAGCAGGCTGCACAGTATACAGAGCTTGTGCAGTATCAGGTCGGGCTTACAAATTTTTATAGTTTTAACGGGGAGGCTCTGCCTGAGCGGGCTTCCTGATATATAAAAGAAATGAGGAAAAATAAATGAAACGTATAATTACCCTGATGCTCATGCTGGTTATGGCTCTCTCCTTTGCCGCATGCGGCAGCGACGGCGGAAAAGCTCCCGCAGAGGAAGCTTCTTACAACAGCAAGTACACCTTCTTATACAATGACACCGCTCTTCCCATGAACGCAGAGTTTGCACCTATCCATGAGACTCTGGGCGAAGAGAGCAAGTACTTCGAGGCTGCATCCTGCGCTTTTGAGGGTCTTGATAAGACCTACACCTATGACGGCATTGAGATAGTTACCTATCCTGTTGAAGAGGTGGATTACATTTCTTCTGTCCGTATACTGGATAACAGCGTTTCCACTCCCGAGGGAATCACTATCGGTTCCACCATGGATGAGGTAAAGGCTGCATACGGCGAGGACTACGAGGATGTTGTGGGGCAGTGGAACTACACCGACGGCGACGCTGAGCTGTCTATCATCTTTAACGGCGAAAAGGTTCTTTCTATAAGCTACTACGCCATTAACGATCTTACCAAGTAAGATGCAGAATAACGTTTTAAATTATTTATACGGCACCGCTCCCAAGTGCCCGGATAAAATTGCCTACTCTGAAGGTGAGGTTTCCCTCACCTTCGGAGAGGTTTATAAGCAGTGCCGCTGCGTGGGCAGCTTCCTTAATTCCAAGGGAGTATACAAAAAGCCGGTTGTTATTTTCATGCACCGGGGCCCAAAAGAAATCGCCGCCTTTTTGGGCACTGCTGCCGGCGGCTGTTTCTATGTTCCCGTTGATGAGGAAATGCCGGTGGGCAGAATTCAGCTTATACTGGATAATGTTAAATCCCCGGTTATAATCTGCGACAGAGAAACCGTGGACGCAGCAAAAAGCTTCAATATCGGAGACGGCGAAATCGTTCTCTATGAGGAAATTTCCGCATTTCCCGAAAATGCTGCGGCACTTGACAGAATTTATTCTGCCGCCATTGACACCGACCCTATATACATAGTCTTTACCTCCGGCTCTACCGGAATTCCCAAGGGTGTTGCAGCGTGCCACCGCTCCGTTATAGACTATATCGAGCAACTTTCCGAAATTCTGGAGTTTAATGAAAACACCGTTTTCGGAAACCAGACTCCCTTGTATTTTGACGCAAGCTTAAAGGAAATATATCCCACCCTTAAATTTGGGGCTACTGCATATATTATCCCTAAAAAGCTTTTCTCCATTCCCACAGCTCTTGTGGAATATTTAAATCAGCATAAAATCAACACTATCTGCTGGGTTGTATCTGCCCTTACAATGGTCAGTGCTTTCGGAACATTTAAGGAAATGAAGCCGGAGTATTTAACTACTGTTGCTTTCGGAAGTGAGCTTTTCCCCGTAAAGCAGCTGAGACTCTGGCAGCAGGCTGTTCCCAACGCAAAGTTTACAAACCTTTACGGCCCCACCGAGTGCACCGGTATGTGCTGCTACTACCATGTGGAGCGGGAGTTTGAAGATAACGAACTTATCCCTGTGGGAAGACCTTTCCCCAACCGTGAAATCCTGCTTTTGAAGGAGGGCAATGTGCCCGCCGGAGAGGGTGAGGAGGGCGAAATCTGCGTTAGAGGCACTGCTGTAACTTTAGGCTATTACAACGACCCCGAACGCACCGCAAAGGCCTTTGTTCAGAACCCTCTGAATACCGCCTACCCTGAGCTTATTTACAGAACCGGCGATATCGGCCGCTATAATGACCACGGTGAGCTGGTTTTCGTATCCAGACTTGACCACCAGATTAAGCACATGGGTCACCGTGTGGAGCTGGGCGAGGTTGAGGTTAACATTGCAATGCTGCCCGGAATTCAGATGGCAGCCTGTCTCTACGACAGCGCAAGAAAGAAAATCGTTCTCTATTATGTGGGCGAAATGAGCGAGACTGAGCTTGCAAGCGAGGCAAGACCCAAGCTTCCCCGCTACATGCTGCCTAACAAGATTATAAAACTCGACGAAATGCCTTTAACCGCCAACCGGAAGATTAACCGGGTACGGCTTAAAGAAATGTACGAAGAAAAATAAAAGGAGTAACCCAAATGGAAGATTTACTTGAGATACTGAGAGATCTGCACCCCGATGTAGACTTTGAAAATGAGAAGCACCTGATTGATGACGGTATTCTGGACTCTATGGACATTGTGAGCCTGATTTCCGAAATCAGCGAGAGCTTTGATGTTGCAATTACTGCAAAGTACATTGTTCCTGAAAACTTTAACTCTGCCGAAGCTCTCTATGAGCTTATTGAGCGTCTCGAGGACGAGGACTGAAAAAGAAAAAATAGGAGCTAAGGATACATGCTATTTACATCCTACTCTTTTATAGGCTTTGTGGCAGCGGTTCTGCTGCTGTACTATCTGATACCTAAAAGATTCCAGTGGCCCCTGCTGCTTATAGCAAGCTATATTTTCTATTTCTTCTCCGGTCCCGAAAACCTTATCTTTATTCTTATAACCACGGCGGCTACTTATTTTACCGCCATTCAGCTTGAGAAAAATCTTCTCAAGCAGAAGGCTTATATTAAAGAGCACAAGGCTGAGCTCACCAGAGAAGAGAAAAAGGAATATAAAGAGGGACAGAAGAAAATCCGTGTCCGCTGGGTTCTGCTGAGCCTTGCGGTGGATCTGGGTATTCTGGCGGTATGCAAATACACAAACTTCTTTATTTCAAACGTAAACGGAATTATTTCCGCCGTAGGCCATGGAAAGCAGCTGGAGCTTTTAGATTTGGTTCTGCCTATGGGTATTTCCTTCTATACCTTCCAGTCTATCGGCTACCTGATTGATGTTTACCGGGAGACGGTGCCCGCTGAAAAGAACTTTTTCAGATTTGCACTGTTCGTCTCCTTCTTCCCCCAGCTTGTTCAGGGTCCTATCAGCAGATACAGCGATTTAAGCGAGAGCCTGTATGCCGAGCATGAGTATAACTCCAAAACCGTAAGCTACGGTCTTGAACGTGTGCTCTGGGGTTTCTTTAAAAAGCTTGTTATTGCAGACAGACTTTTGCCCGCTGTAAAGCTTTTGATTAACGATGCCGGTACATATGACGGAGCATACGTTCTTGCTGCCATAGTCCTTTACGCCGTACAGCTCTACGCCGACTTTACCGGCGGCATTGACATTACCATAGGTATTGCAGAGGCTCTGGGCATCACCGTTACCGAAAACTTCGACCGGCCTTACTTCTCCAAGTCTCTTAAAGAATACTGGCGCCGCTGGCATATTACCATGGGTACATGGTTCAGGGATTATATTTTCTATCCTCTCTCCATCTGCCAGTGGATGCAGAAATTCTCCAGATTTTCAAGGAGCCATTTCGGCAACGCCATAGGAAAACGTCTCCCTGTTTATCTGTCCTCATTCTTAGTATGGTTTGCCACCGGCTTCTGGCACGGTGCCAGCTGGAACTTTATTCTGTGGGGTCTCTTTAACTGGGCTGTGCTTATGATTTCAGAGGAGCTTGAACCTCTCTATGACCGCTTCCACCGGCGTTTCCCCGGTTATAAAGGCAATCTTGTGAAGGCTTTCCAGTCCTTCCGCACGGTCTTTATTGTGGGACTTCTCCATCTGTTTGACCTTTATACGGTACAGGAGGCTTTTTCTTCCTTCGGTTCACTCTTTACCGTTAACAATATCAATATCCTGTGGGACGGCTCAATGATGAAGCTGGGCCTTACGGGACTTGACTACGGCATTGTGCTTTTCGGTGTAGTGCTGATGTTTGCGGTAAGCTTTATGCAGAGAAAAGAGGGGGTCAGAGACAGAATTTCAAAGCTCTCCTATCCGGTGCGCTTTGTTATCTGGTTCGGTCTTTTCCTGATTGTCCTGCTTATGGGCGCTTACGGAGTGGGCTACGATTCAAGCCAGTTTATCTATAACCGTTTCTGAGGAGCCGAAATGATGAAAAACAGAAAAAAGGGCCTGCGAATATTTGTCTCCGTCCTTATAATAATATTAAGCCTGCTCTTTCTTCAAAGGCTCCTTACCCCCAAATATGTGGATGATGTTGTGGAGGGTGCCTTTATAAAGGAGTTCTACAACGAGGAGCATAAAGAGGACTTAAATCTTATCTTCATTGGCGACTGCGAGGTTTATTCAAACTTTTCCCCGGTTACGCTGTGGCAGGAGTACGGCATTAACAGCTATATCCGCGGCAGCGCCGACCAGTATGTGTGGCAGTCATATTACATTCTTGAAGATACCCTTAAATATGTTAAGCCTGAGGCGGTAGTGTTTAATGTACTGTCTCTGAGAAATGAGGAGCCTAAGCGGGAGGCATATAACCGCATGTCCCTTGAGGGGCTTAAGTGGTCAAAGACCAAGGTAAATGCCATAAAGGACTCCATGATGGAGGACGAGCATTTTCTCGACTATGTGTTCCCCATACTCCGCTACCATTCCCGCTGGAATGATATTAAGAGCACCGACTTTGAGTTCTTTTTCCATTCAAAGCCTGTTTCCCACAATGGTTTTTATCTTAAAACTGCCGTCCGTCCTCCTCAGGACGTGCCGGAGGGAAAGCCCCTTAATAACTATGATTTCAGCGAAAAGGCATGGTCTTACCTTGACCGCATCCGTACCCTGTGCGAGGAAAACGGCATAGAGCTTATACTTGTGAAAGCTCCCAGCCTCTACCCCCATTGGTATGAGCAGTACGAGCAGCAGGTTGAGGATTATGCAGAGAAAAACAACCTTATGTATATAAACTTCCTTGAGCATAAGGAAGAAATCGGGCTTGACTACAATACCGATACCTTTGACGGCGGACTGCACCTGAATGTGTCGGGAGCTGAAAAGCTTTCCCACTGGTTCGGAAACATACTCAGCGAGCATGGAATTTCTGATTTGAGAGACAGGGCAGATCTGCAAAGCATGTGGGATGAGAAAATCGCCCGCTACGAGAGCGAAAAAACTGAGCAAAGTGATTAAGAGATGAAAAAAAGCGTAGGAATTTTAGGCGGCATGGGGCCTATGGCCACGGCAGAGCTGTTTTATAAAATAGTGAATAACACCGACGCCCACAGCGACGGTGAGCATTTGCGGGTTTTTATGGACAATAACCCTGCCATTCCCGACAGAACCGCTGCAATACTCCGCGGCGGAGAAAGTCCGCTGCCTGCCCTTTATGAATCGCTTCATAAGCTTATTTCCTGCGGTGCAGACTGCATTATAATTCCCTGCAACACCTCTCACCATTATCTGCCTCAGCTTCAGAAAGAAAGCCCGGTTCCCATTTTAAATATGCCGGAGATTACGGCAGAGGAGAGCGCAAAGCGCTTTCCGGGAAAAAAGGCCGGAATACTTGCCACAAAAGGCACACTGGCTGTGGGGATTTATCAGGAAGTTTTAAAAAATGCAGGAGTTTCGTATATAATCCCTGACGAAGAGGGAGAAAATGCCCTGATGCGGGTCATTTATGATGGAATTAAGGCGGGGAAAGATGGCGAAAGTTACAGGGAAGATATAGAAAATACTCTTTCTGCAATGAAAGAGAGAGGCGCGGACTTCTTTATTTTAGGCTGCACTGAGCTTCCTATTGCCGTAAAGGAGCTTAATCTTAAAATACCTTATGTGGATTCTCTGGAAGAGCTTGCAAAAGCTGCGGTAAAATTCTGCGGCGCTGAACTGAAATAATTGTTAAGCACCCCAAATTTAAAAGCGGGGTGCTTGCTTTTTATGATTAGTAATGTTAAACTGTATAAAAATATGTTGTTTAAACTACTGAAAGCAGGTGAAAACTATGAAAATACAGAAATCTTCTGAGGATTATCTGGAAGCTATGCTGATGCTCAAGGAGAAAAAGGGCTATATCCGCTCCATAGATGTGGCACAGCAGCTCTCTGTTACAAAACCAAGTGTCAGCTATGCTACTAAGAGACTCCGTGAAAACGGATACATAACTATGGATAAAGACGGTCTTATCGGCCTTACTGACAGCGGTATGGAAATCGCCTCCAAAATATACGACAGACATCGCAATCTTACAGCGTTTCTTATAAAGCTGGGCGTTAACGAAGCTCAGGCAATGGAGGACGCATGTAAAATTGAGCATGATATAAGTCAGGAGAGCTTTGAGGCCATAAAACGCCATGCGGCAAAAGCCATTGAAATCGAGGATACTTGACAGAAGCTTCTATCTTGAGCCTGCACTGACGGCATCCGCCGCCCTTCTGGGAAAGCTCCTTGTCCACGAGACTGAGGAGGGCATTACCGCAGGCATGATTGTGGAAACTGAGGCATACATAGGACCCGACGATGACGGCGCCCATTCCTACGGAGGAAGAAGGACTGCAAGGACTGAAATTCAGTTTGGGCAGGGTGGTTTTGCCTATGTTTTCCCTATCTACGGCATGTATTACTGCTTTAATGCGGTGCTTGGCGGGGTGGATGTGCCGGAGGTGTGCCTTGTGAGGGCGCTGGAACCGGTAGAAGGCATTGAGCTTATGAAAAAGCGGCGGGGGACGGATAAGATTTTAAACCTGTGTTCAGGCCCCGGCAAGCTGTGTAAGGCTCTGGGGATAGGAAAGGCGGAGTACGGCCTTGACCTCTGCAAAAGCAATCTGTATATTGCAGAGTATAAAAGCTTTCGTCCGGAGGAAATTGCAGTTTCCCCCAGAATTAACATTGACTATGCGGAAAAGTGCCGTGATTATCCATGGAGATTTTATCTAAAGGATAAGCCCAATGTGTCCAAAGTTCAGAAGCGTTTTGAATCTGTGGGAACATTAAACGAAATAGACCCAAATAAAACCGGGAAGGTATGAAAATCATACCTTCCCGATTTTTTTTATTCACCGAATTCGTCCTCGTCGGTTTCCTTGTCGATTTTGTTTTTCTTGTGTTTATAAAGGCCGGAGGTAATGCTGAGAGCCGCAAAAACCAGAACGCTTATAAGAATAAACATCATTGCAAAGGTTGCGAGAGAGCCGGCTAAGGCGTGGTATCTGTGGTAGCTTACAACGAACCAGAAAATTCCCACTGCAAGGCCGACTCCGAGGCTTAAAAGCAGGTTGGTTTTAAAATCAGGCTTCAGCTTTCTGTCCCAGATGCCGTTTTTTATGCAGGCTGAAATAAAATAAACGGAAACGACTATCAAAATAATAGCTTCGCTGCCTATATACTGAAAACCACCGTTTCCCATGGCAACCTGTACATAAATGGATATTATAAGCCCCCAGAATAAAAGCCAGAAACTGTTTTTTTCAAATTTTAAGAGCTTCTGCTCCTGCATTTCATCAATATTGCTTTTAGCTTTCTTCATCGCTTTCATCCTCCCAAAACAGTTCGTCAAGTCCTGCGTCTAATGCTCTGCATATTTTGAGACACAGTTTAATTGTAGGGTTGTATTCGCCTTTTTCTATGGCATTTATGGTCTGCCTTGAAACACCGATTTTCTCGGCAAGATCTTTTTGGGTCATATCTTTTCTTGTCCGCGCCAGCTTCAGCGCCATGTTCTTTGCCATCAAGACATCTCCTTTCGTTGTACGCATAGTAACATATGAATTTCATAATGTCAAGTATATATGACACAAAAATTAATTTATTTTACATAAAGTCGGCTGAAACACTCAAAGAGACGAGGAGAGGCGAGGCGTGGCTGCGTGCGGCAGGTGTGGCGGGGGAGATAGGGACAGGCGGTGGAGCGCCATGACTGCGGGCGGGGCTGACCGGGGACGGGTGAGATAGACGGAGCGGAGCAATAAAAGCATAAAAAAGCGATACCGCATTGTTTGCGGTATCGCAGATTTAATTTAATCTCAGAGAGCTTCTCCGCCCATGTAAACAGCTTTACGGGTCAGAGCCTCATCACATACAACGAAGTCTGCAAGCTTTCCTTCCTCAATAGTGCCGATTTCGTCAATGCGGCCTATCTGTCTTGCAGGGGTTTCGGTGGCGGCTTTAATGGCAGCTTCCTTTGAGATGCCGAAGGAAACGGCATTTCTCATGCAGTCAAAAAGGTTGGTTGCGGCTCCGGCAATGTTGCCGTCAGCCAGTCTTGCGACTCCGTCCTTAAGAAACACATCCTGTCCGCCCAGATCATACTTGCCGTCAGGCATACCGCAGCAGCGGAGTGCGTCGGAAATCAGGCAGATTCTGCCGGGGAAGAGCTTGAATGCCATGCGGACAATGCTGGGGTGAACGTGGTAACCGTCGCAGATAAGCTCTGCAACTACATCGTCACGCTCGGCGGCAGCGCCGATAACACCGGGCTTGCGGTGGTGAATGGAGGGCATGGCGTTAAAGAGATGAGTCACCTGTCTTGCGCCGGCTTCAAAGCCCCGCTTTGAGTCCTCATAGCATGCGTCGGTATGACCCTGAGAGACGGTGCACAGCTTGCTTGCCTTGCGGATAAATTCCTCAGCGCCGGGCAGCTCAGGTGCAACGTCCACAATGCGGATAAGTCCGCCGCAGTCGTCGTACAGCCTCTTGAATGCGTCAAAATCAGGCAGTCTCAGGTGCAGCGCGTTCTGAGCGCCTTTCTTCTTCTCATTGAAGAATGGGCCTTCCATCTGCATACCCATAAGGCGGGATGCACCCTTGGGCTGCTCCTTGTTGAGCTTTGCGCCGGTGGCGAAAGCCTTGGAAAGAACCTCATAGGGTAGAGTCAGGGTGGCAGGGGAGAAGGAAGTTACACCGACAGAGGCCAGATACTTTGCCATTTTCAGCAGGCCTTCATAATCACCGTCGGACAGGTCGGTGTTGCTGTTGCCGTGATTGTGTACATCTATAAGACCGGGGATAACATATGCACCCTTTAAATCCTCGCCCTGCTCATCGGGAACAGAGTTTAAAAGCTTACCGAAGCGTCCGTTTTCAACATAAAAGCTGCCGTGAACAAAACCCTCGGAAGGGGTAAAAATGTTAGCGTTTTTAAAAAGCATGTTGACCTCCTGAAAACTTCTTTTGAATTTAGTTAAACGGAATTAACATTATTTTCAGTATAGCACATACGGAGATAAAATTAAATGTATTTTATAATTTTTTTACCGCTGGAAAAGGAAGTAAAAGGGTGATATAATCAGGTAAATTCTAAAAAACGGAGATGATCTTTTATGGATAGAGAATATGCAAAATATGCAGCTAATAAAGCAGCAGAGCTTTTGGCAATAGACAGCCCCTCCGGCTACACTAAAAAGGCAGCAGAATGGGTTAAGAACGAGTTTGAAGCTTTGGGATATAAGGCAGAGATAACCACAAAGGGCGGAGTTTTAATCGAGCTTGGGGGAAAAGATAAGGAAAACGGACTTTTCCTTGAAGCTCATACCGATACTCTGGGCGCAATGGTTTGCGAGATTAAGTCCAGCGGCCGCCTCAAAGTCACAAATTTAGGCGGTATGAGAGCCGAAAACGCCGAGGCGGAAAACGTCCGCATTTACACAAGAGCGAGCAGATGCTTTGAGGGCTGCTTACAGCTTGTTAATGCCTCTGTACATGTAAACGGAGAATACGGAGACACACAGCGCACTTTTGACACAACGGAAGTTGTAATCGACGAGCCTGTGGAGTGCGCCGAAGATACAAGAGCACTTGGTATTGAAGTGGGCGATATAGTCTGCTTTGAGCCCAGAACCAGAATAACCCAGTCAGGCTACATTAAGAGCCGTTTTCTGGATGATAAGCTTTCTGTGGGTATACTTCTGGGGCTTGCAAAATACATGAAGGATAAGGACTTGGAGCCTGAGCGGGCAGTTTACGTCCACGTTACCGTATATGAGGAAGTGGGCCACGGCGGCTCTGCCTCTGTTCCTGTCGGTGTTACCGAGGCTATAAGCGTTGATATGGGCTGCGTCGGTGAGGGCTTACAGTGCACCGAGCGTCAGGTTTCCATCTGCGCCAAGGATTCCGGCGGCCCCTACTGCTATGAGGTGGTAAGCGGTCTTATTGAGGCTGCAAAGCGTGAGCACGCGGCATACGCTGTTGATGCTTATCCCCACTACGGCTCTGATGTTGAAGCTACTCTCAGCGCAGGCTTCGACATCCGCCACGGCCTTATCGGTGCCGGTGTTTATGCAAGCCACGGCTACGAGCGCAGCCATATTGACGGCGTATGGAACACTCTCAAGGTGCTTAAGGGCTATATCTTCAACTGAGAGGGTTAAAATATGCTTGAATTCGGAGCACCTACACTTATAGAGCTTAAAAGCACTGAGGATACGGCAAAGCTCTGCAAAGAGCTGGGGCTTAAATTCATAGAGCTTAACATGAGCTTTCCCCAGTATCAGCCTGAGGCAATGGAGCTTGATGCACTGGAGAAAATCAAAAAGGACTACGGAATTTACTATACCATTCACATAGATGAGGCCCTTGACCCCTGCAATGTGAATAAGGGCATTGCCGAGGTTTACACCGACGCAATGCTGAAAACCATTGACATTGCAAAGCGCCTTCACATCCCCACCCTGAATATGCACCTGCTGAGGGGGATTTACGTCACACTCCCCGACAGACGCACCTATGTTTACGCCGAAAATGAGGAGCTTTATCTGGAATCCTTCCGGATTTTCCGGGATAAGGTGACAGAGGCAATAGAGGATGCAGATATTAAGGTATGCCTGGAAAATATTGATGACGGCTGGATGCCTTTTATGCTTCACGGCCTTGATCTGCTGCTTGAAAGCCCTGCTTTCGCCCTGACCTTCGATATAGGCCACGACCATGCGGCGAACAATATTGATAAGCCGGAGATTATGAAGCGGGCTGACAGGCTGAGACACATGCACGTGCACGATGCACTTGGCAAAAAGGTTCACAGAGCACTGGGTGACGGAGAAATGAATCTGCCTGAATATATCGCTCTTGCCAAAGAGCATAATTGCAGAGTGGTTGTTGAAACCAAAACCGTTGAGGCTCTCAGAGCCTCGGTAAAGTGGCTTAAAGCCCACGGTGAAATGTAAAAATCAAAATTCCCTGTTTCTGAAATCGGAAACAGGGAAATTTTTTGGAAAGCGCACATTATGTGTTCCTAAAACGTTAAAGCTTATGAAAGGAGGCGGGAGCATGGATATAGAGGAGCAGTATGATAAGCTGTATAAATTCTGCTATTACAGGCTTAAAAACAGAGAGCTTGCGGAAGATGTATGTCAGGAAAGTTTTCTGCATCTTCTGCAAAGCGACACCTATAAAGCGCAGGGCAAGGCTTTGCAGTATCTGTACACCACGGCGAGAAACCTGTGCACAGACTTATACAGAAAAAAGAAAACTGAGCAGATGCCGGATGAGCTTGCCTGTTCCTTTCCTGAGGACGAGACATTGGAGAGGCTTTCGGTGAAAAAAGCTCTGGAAAAGCTGGGCGGGGATGAGCGGGAAATCCTGCTTCTGCGCTATGTGAATGAGCTTCCGGCTTCAACCGTTGCCGCAATTCTGGGAATATCCAGATTTTCTCTTTACAGACGGGCGGCAAAGGCTGTGGAAAACTTCAAAAAGGCTTTACGGGAGGAGGATATAAATGGATAGAAAATTGCAGGATATGTTGAAAAGCGGTTTTGATGCGCCGGAACCTGTGGAAAAGAGGGCGTTTATAAGAACTCTGCCGGTGCAGAAGGTGAGCAATTTTAAACTTTTGTGCACGCAGGCGAGGTATATAAGGAAATCTGCGTGGCTGCTGGGGGCGGTTCTGTTTATAGCTTCGGCGGTGACAGCCTCCGCAGTATCTGAAAGCAGCATGTGGATTTTATCAGCCCTTATGCCCCTTTTATCTCTCACGGTCATAAGCGAAAGCGGCAGGTCGGAAAGCTGCGGCATGGCCGAACTGGAGCTAAGCGCCAGATTTAATCTTAAAACAATAGTGTTGGCAAAGCTTATTATTTTAGGCGCAGCGGATTTTATAATGCTGTGCGCTGCGTCTGTATTTGCAGGTGCGGGACTTTCAGCCTCTCTTATTTATATTTTCTGCCCATATATTCTCAGCGCCGCCGCCGGACTTTTCATCTGCCGGAAAATTCGGAGCAGCAGTGAAATGTACCTGAGCGCTGCCGCGTCATTTCTTACAGCCGGACTTGAAATTATTTTCAGAAAGGACATTTTCAGCTTTTACCTTCGCTGCGGGGAAGGGGAGAGCTTTCTGATTTTTTCCCTGATGACGGCGGCACTGGTGTATGAGGGAGTTAAAAGGATTAAAGAAACGGAGGAACTTAAATGGAGCTTAGAATAGACAGACTTACAAAGCGCTATAAAAACAAAATAGCCGTTGACCGGATTACTTTAAATCTGCATGAGGGCGTTCACGGCCTTCTGGGGTCAAACGGCGCCGGAAAAACTACTCTTATGCGTATGCTCTGCGGGGTTATAAAGCCAACAGAGGGCACGGTGAGCTTTGAAGGGACAGATGTGAGCGAGGAAAACTACCGGGCAATATTAGGCTATCTGCCTCAGGATTTCGGCTATTACCCTGAATTTCGGGGAATTGATTTTCTGATGTACATGGCGGCATTGAAAGGCATTTCAAAGGAAAGCGCAAAGCGGAAATGCGGAGAGCTAATTGAGCTTGTGGGGCTTAAAGATGTGGAAAAGAAAAAGATAAAAAGCTATTCCGGCGGCATGAAACAGCGCCTCGGCATTGCTCAGGCACTTTTAAATGACCCCAAGCTTATTATTCTGGATGAACCCACGGCTGGACTTGACCCAAAGGAGCGGGTTAAATTTCGTAATTTGATTAAGGCTTTGGGAAAAGACAGCATTGTGCTTCTCTCCACCCACATAGTTTCCGACATCGAAAGCATAGCCGACGATGTGCTTATTATGAAAGAGGGGCAGTTTATATACAGCGGGGCGTGGAATGATGAAAAGGGAAGCCTTGAGGAGTTTTACATGGAGGAGCTTGGGGAATGATCGATTTTGGCAGACTTTACAGGTATGAGCTTAAAAAGCTTTTTACAAAGAAAATAAACATAATTGCTCTTACTGTCTGTTTGTGTGCCTATCTGCTTATGGCTGTTATGGGCACATTCAATATGGATAAGCAGGACATAGAATATGCAAAGGCACTGGACGGACGAGCGATAGACACGAAATTACTTAACGAAATGATAGACGGATACAGAAAAATTCCGGCGGGGCTTGATAAATATATCATCAGTGATGAATACCAGATGTATGCAAGACCGTACAGTCCTATATTTAACTATGTTTTGCAGCACAGCAGCATGAGAAAGTCTGACATAGTAAACTGGGACGGAGACGAACGTGAACTGTACAGACAAAGCAAAGCAATAAGGGAGTATATGTACGATGGGTATAAATTAAGCTCTGCTGAAATAGAATACTGGGAAAAGCAGGTGGCAGAAAAGGGCGAACCGGTGGAGTTTCGATATGCTGAAAGCTGGGACGAGATATTAACAGAGCATGTTTCATCAGCCTTTATACTTATGTTCGGAGTTACCGTATGCCTTGCGGGAATTTTTTCTGAAGAAAACAACAGACGCACAGATGCACTTATTTTGAGCTCAAAGCATGGCAGAACTAAAATTTACTGGGCAAAAATCTGTGCCGGCATAAGTCTTGCCGTACTAAGCACTGTTATTGTATCGGCTCTCACAATTCCGATAACCCTAAGTGCTCTCGGAACGGATGGCTTTTTCGCTGATTTAGACATGATTTATCCATATCCCGGAAATATATCTGCGGGAAAAATGATTATTATAGCAGAGTTCTGCATAATGGCAGCCACTGTATTTTGCGGAGTGTTTGCAATGCTGCTTTCGCTTTGTATGCATAATTCCACAGCCGCTCTGGGATGTTCTGCTGCATTTTTAACTCTTGGAAGTCTGCTGTATATCGCGCCTAAAAACAGACTTTTAGATCAAATTTGGTCAATACTGCCAGGTTCTTTTATAAGTCAGTGGAAGATTATGGACATAAGACTTATAAAACTTTTCGGTCACTATTTTACAAGCTATGAATTTGTGCCCGCAGTGTATATTCTGCTGGGTGTTGTGTTTATTGTTTCGGGAAAATTTATACATGAAAAAATGCAGGTAAAGAGCAGATAAAAAAATCCGGTTCCGAATTTCGGAACCGGATTTGAAATTTTTACTTAATTTACATGAATGACCTTTTCCATAAGCTCCGCGGCGGGAACGTTGGGGTTATGGTAGCGGGCGCGGTTTTTGGTGAGACCGCCCATGTGAATGGCCTTTTCGGGGCAGTACTGGAGACAGCTCAGGCACTGAATACAGTTATTGCCGAACTGAGGTCTGCCGTTAACAAGTTTAATGTTGTGGCGGGGGCAGAGCCTCTCACACTGACCGCAGCTTATGCAGGAGTTGGAAACTGTGAGCTTCTTTGCCTTCATCTTTGCCATAACAGGCCATGCCTTGCTCTCAACAACGTTGAAGAGCGGCTTTCCGGGGTGCTTTTCAAGCTTCTTCTTGTTGAGAACATCCATGGCAACCTTCTGCGCGAACTTTTCAGAACGCTTCTGTGCGGCCTTGGGGCCCATAGGAGGCATCATCATGCCGTGGGGCATGAGCCAGATACATGCGCTCTGGTGTGAAATGCCGGCCCAGTAGTCAAGAGCCACAATGTCGTCAATAATGCTCATGCCGACACCGGGATAGCCTGCGTAGCACACAACACCGAAGGTGTATGTGTCACAACTCAAGGTGACGTTGCGAACGTATCTTTCCACATCACCCGGCAAACCACCGGCGTAGCAGGGGAACACAAAGCCCACGCGCTCTGCCTTCCTTGCCATGGTGATCTGCGGCTCGCTTCTCATCATAACAATGTCGGTATCCCCTAATGTTTTCGCGATGTTCTTTGCTATGTCCAGACAGTTACCGGTGCCGGAATAGCAGTAAATAAGATTTTTGCTCATTTAAGGTCCTCCTTATGTATATTGTTGTAAAGCCGTATTCGCATTGTTTATATTATAACACACTATAAAAACCAGAACAATAGACACAGAAGCCCAAATGATGTATTAGAGAGAAGTAATTGAGTCGTCCTGGTCTATCCAGTCGCTTACGGGCACGGTTTCATACTCGGTGGGAGTGCGGCGGATGACTATTTTCTCTATACCTGCGTTTATGATAAGGCGGCGGCACATGGAGCAGGAGGTTGCCTCATGCAAAAGCTCGTTTGTGCAGGCGTCTCTTCCCACAAGGTAGAGGGTGGCGCCTATCATGTCGCGGCGGGAGGCGGAAATGATGGCGTTTGCCTCGGCGTGGACGCTGCGGCACAGCTCATAGCGCTCACCGGAGGGAATTTTAAGGTTCTCTCTTGTGCAGTAGCCTAAATCTGAGCAGTTCTTACGTCCTCTGGGGGCGCCGTTGTAGCCGGTGGAAATAATTTCGTCGTTAAGTACGATTATTGCGCCGTACTTCCGGCGCAGACAGGTTGAGCGCTCCAAAACAGAGTCCGCAATGTCCAGATAGTAATTTTTCTTGCTTGTTCTGCTATCCATAAACCTCTTACCTTTCGGAAATAATATGTAATAAGAATATACCATTAAAATAGCTCCGTCAAGAAGATATGGATTTTTTATAAAGGCTGTGTTATAATCCTTTTTATGAACAGAAGAAATTATATGAGAGAACTGGACCGTATAATACAAAAAGCAGACGGAAAAAAGCCAAGACTTTTGCTCCACAGCTGCTGCGGCCCCTGCTCCAGCTCGGTTCTGGAGCTGCTAACTAAATATTTCGATGTGAGCGTACTGTGGTATAATCCTAACATCTACCCTCAGAATGAATTCAACAAGCGTTTTGAAACCCTTATTGAGCTGGTAGAGAAAATGGGTCTTGCGGACAGCGTTCAGATTCTGGCAGAGCCTTATAAAAGCGAGGTTTACTATGAGGCTGTGAAAGGACTTGAAAATGAGCCTGAGGGCGGCGCCCGCTGCGCCAAGTGCTTCAGACTGCGCCTTATGGAGACTGCCAAAATCGCAAAGCAGTACGGATATGACTATTTCTGCTCTACCCTCACACTCTCCCGACACAAGAACGCTGTTTTAATTAACAGTCTGGGAGAGGATATTGCAAAGCTGGTGGGCGTTCCCTGGCTGCCCTCAGACTTTAAAAAGCGGAATGGGGAAAACCGTTCCATAGAGCTTTGTGAAAAGCTCTATCTCTACCGCCAGCTCTACTGCGGCTGCGAGTTTTCTCTCCACCGCCGGGAGGAGCATGCCGAAAAGGAAAAAGTGGCGGACTGAAAAGTTAATCCGCAGGTTTCCACACCCTGCGAAAAATAAAAAATGGAGGTATTACCCCAAATGAAAAATGTAAAATTCAACACCCGTACCATTACGGCAGCTGCCATTATAGGCGCTGCCTACGCAGCTCTTACAATGCTGCTTGCGCCCATAAGCTACGGCGCAATTCAGCTTCGTATTTCAGAAGTGCTGTGCGTCCTGCCTTTCTTCATCCCATCCAGTGCGTGGGGATTGTTTTTGGGCTGTGCCATAGCAAATGTGCTTACGGGCAATGTGTTCGATATAGTTTTCGGCTCTCTCGCCACCCTTGCGGCAGCTCTGCTGACCGCTTATATAGGTAAACGGGGACAGGGAATGAAAAACTGCGTGCTGGCCTGCTGTATGCCGGTTATCTTTAACGCCGTTGTTGTAGGCGCTGTGATTACCGAGGCATACATCGGAGTGCGGATTTTTGAAAATCTGGGAGTATTCACAATGAATGCGCTGTATGTGGGTATAGGCGAGGCAATAGTTCTTTTTGCTCTGGGTCTGCCCCTTATGCGCTGCCTGCTTAAAAATAGTTTTTTCAGAAAGTATGTAGATAAAATCAACTCGTAAAGAGGAAGGAGCAAGCCATGAAAGTCAGAAAGGCTATAATTCCGGCTGCAGGACTGGGTACAAGAATGCTGCCCAACACCAAGAGCATACCAAAGGAGATGCTTCCCCTTGTTGATAAACCTGTGCTTCAGTACATAATTGAGGAGGCCGTGGCTGCGGGAATTGAGCAGATACTTATTATCACAAACCGCGGCAAAACCCCTATCGAAGATTATTTCGACTATGCCCCCGACCTTGAAGCAAGACTTTTTGCCGACGGAAAGCTGGACGAGGCTCATAAGGTGAGAGAAGTGGCTGACATGGCTGATGTGTTCTTCCTCAGACAGAAGGAGACAAAGGGACTCGGTCATGCCGTATGGAGAGCAAAAAGCTTCGTAGGAAACGAACCCTTTGCAATACTTCTGGGCGACGATATTATGCTCAGCGAGAAGCCGGTTTTGAAGCAGCTTGTGGAGGCTGCGGAGAAATACAGCTGCTCTGCTGTTGCAATTCATCAGGTTCCCGATGAACTTATAGTGAAATATTCATCTGTTAAATTAAAAGAGAAGCTTTCCGACAGAGTCTATTCAATAGATGATATGAACGAAAAGCCTACTTTAGATGAAAAGCTTTCCGATTACGCCATTCTGGGCCGATATGTTTTAACTCCCGCCATATTTGACATCCTTGAAAAAACACCCCCCGGCAGAAACAATGAAATTCAGCTTACCGACGGTATGAGGGAGCTGTGCCACATTGAGCCTATGTGCGGTGTTGACTACGAGGGCAGAAGATACGACACCGGAAATCTGAAAGGCTACCTTGAGGCAATTATTGATTTTGCACTTGAAAATAAAGAGGTAGGCCAGTGGCTCAGAGACTTCATAAAGGAAAGAGCCGAAAGTTTCGATTGACAAATTAAAAATTTAGTCATAATATAATAGTTACATGGGCGCTGGGTAATCCCGGCTGAGACAGAGTAATGGAGCTCTGAAACCATTGAACCTGATCCGGGTAATGCCGGCGTAGGAACAGAGAGCGGTAATTATTACGCGGGTTCAGAATTTGAACCCGCGTTTTTTTATCCTCCTCCGATTCCTAAAAAAATTTTGGAGGTAAAAGAGAAAATGAAACAGAACTCAAGAATGAAAGTCCGCGGACTGTGCGAAGGCGCAATACTGCTGGCACTGGCAATGGTGCTTAACGCCCTGAAGCTTTTCCAGCTTCCCAACGGCGGCTCAATAGATCTGGCTATGATTCCTATCTTCGTTTTTGCCCTGCGCTGGGGGTTGGGCTGGGGCCTGCTTGAAGGCTTCCTGTTCGGCCTGCTGCAGATGCTCGTTGACGGCGCTATTGCATGGGGCTGGCAGAGCATGCTGCTTGACTACCTTGTTGCTTTCGCTCCTCTGGGCCTTGCAGGTCTTTTCAGAGGCAAGGGCAAGGGTATCTTTGCAGGTATCACTCTGGGCTGCGTTGCAAGATTTATAATCCACTTCATCAGCGGCGTTACCATTTACGCTATCAACGAGCCTACTGAGCTCTTCGGCACCGTCTGGGGCAGCCCCTGGAGCTTCTCACTTATCTACAACGGCAGCTACATGCTCATAGACACTATCATCTGCCTTGTGGTATTTGCGGTGCTGTATAAGCCCCTTGACAAGTATATTCAGGCAAAAGACCTTGTAAAAGCTTGAAAGCTTGAAAAATTCAAATTTCTGTTGACAGAAAGCCTATACATAAGGTATAATTAACAATCGGCGGCGAATGCCGCCAAGTGATTGTTATTTTTATCAACTGCTTCGGAGGCGAAAGCTTTCGATGTTGAGTATTAAATCTGAAAGGAGTACATGACATGCTTCGTACCTACCAGCCTAAAAAGCGCCAGCGCAAAAAAGAGCACGGCTTCCGCAAAAGAATGAGCACTGCGAATGGCCGTAAGGTTCTCTCCCGCCGCAGAGCTAAGGGCAGAGCTAAGCTCAGCTACTAAGAAAAGCCCGGTGAGCAGGTCAATCGAGAATATTTTTAGGGCGGAGAGATCCGCCCTTTAGGTGCTTGTCGAGATTTAAAACGAAGGCCGAGACAGCCGGATGCTAAGAGGTGAAAGGCTTTGAACGTATTGTATACTTTAAAAAAGAACAGTGATTTCAGACGCCTTTACTCCCGCGGCAAAAGCGCTGTCACGCCCTGCATGGTTGTATATTGCCGCCGCAACCCCCTGGGTTATAACCGGGTGGGTTACACCGTTTCCACTAAAATCGGAAATGCAGTCACAAGAAACAGAGGAAGAAGAAGGCTCCGAGAGGTATACAGATTGCTGCTGCCTCAGATGAAGCAGGGCTTCGACATTGTAATTGTGGCAAGAAAAAGATGCGTGGAGGCTAAATTCCCCAAAGTCCAGAACGACCTTTTAAAGGCCCTTGAGGAGCTGGGAATTATTAAGGAGGCAGAGTTGTGAAGAAATTCATGCTCGCCGCCATAAGGTTCTACCGCCGCAATATATCCCCACACCGGCCGCCATGCTGCCGTTTTATACCCACCTGCTCTCAATACGCTCTGGAGGCCATCGAAAAATACGGCGCCCTTAAAGGGGGCTGGATGGCTTTTAAGCGTATTTGCTGCTGTCATCCTTTTTATAAAGGAAAGAGACAGCTGTATGACCCCGTACCTTAAAAGGTATTGCCTAAAAAGAATAAAGATTATTTGAGGAGTTATCTATGTGGGTAGCAATTACTAAACCCTTCGCATGGCTAATGGTCAAGTTCTATGAACTGACCGGAAATTACGGCGTTGCCGTCATGCTGTTTGCCCTTCTTGTAAACCTTATCCTTACGCCCTTCATGGCAAAGAGCAAAAAGAGCATGATGCGTTCCACCCGCCTGCAGCCCGAAAGGATGGAGCTGCAGAAGAGACACGAGGGCAATCCTCAAAAGCTCAACATGGAGATGCAGAAGCTTTACAAAGAAGCAGGCGTCAACCCCATGTCCGGCTGCCTCTGGTCTCTTATCCCTTTCCCTATACTTATAGCACTTTATAGTGTTATCCGTCAGCCTCTGACCCGTATGATGTTTGTGGCACAGGATTTTGTCACTGCCCTTGCTGAGTACTTCAGCGGCGCAGGTCTCCTCACCGGTGTAAAACCCGGCTACGAGGAAATCGCAATCGCAAAACTTTCCCACTTCCACTGGGACGACATTTCCACTGCCCTTGCTGACAAATGGGACCCCAACATGATGAACGTTGACTTCAGCTTCCTGGGCATGAATCTGGGCGATCAGCCGCAGTGGAACTTCCTGTGGAAAACCGACTGGAGCAACAAGGCAATCTGGCTTCCTGCACTGGGCCTGTTCCTTATACCTTTCATTTCCGCCTTACTTTCATGGGTTTCCATGAAAATCAGCAACATGTCCACTCCTCAGGCGGATGCTCAGGCTCAGAACTCTATGGCAGGTATGCAGCTGATGATGCCTCTCATGTCTGTGTGGATCTGCTTTGCCATGCCTGCTGCTATGGGTATCTACTGGATAGCCAACAGCATTTTCGGTATGACAAGAGACTTCATCCTTACCAAGATTTACAAAAAGCAGCTTGATAAGGAAGATGAGGCACGCCGTGCCGCCCGCAGCGAAAGAGAAAAGGAATTAGAGGAAAAACGCCTCGAAACCGAGCGTCTGAAAGCAGAAGGCAAGACTGAAAAGAACGCCAACACCAGCAAAAAGAAAATACAGGCAAGCGAGAAGCAGAAGAGCGAAGAGCGCAAGGCTGCCCTTGAAAAAGCAGAGAGAGCAGAAAAGCGCGAGCGCCTTGGCATAAAGGAAGAAGAAAAGCCCGCCTCCCAGGTTGGCAACCGCCGTTACGCCAGAGGCCGTGCCTACGTTGCCGACCGCTTCATCAACCCCGAAAACGCTGAAACTGCAACTGCTCAGGCAGCAGCAGAGTCCGAATACGGCAGCTCCATCGACCGGAGCGTTGAGGAAGAAACCGTTATCACCGGCGTTTCCAATGAGGGTTCCGCAGCCGTTGAAGCCGAAAACGGCGGAGACGTTAAAAATAACAGGAGAACTTAATAATATGATCAAAACTTTGGAAAAGACAGGCCGTACCAAAGAAGACGCTGTCGCTGCCGCACTGGCAGAGCTGGGTCTTGAGAGGGACGATGTGTCGGTTGAAATAATTGAGCGTGCCAAGAACGGATTTTTCGGTATCGGCGCTTCACCGGCTCTTATCCGTGTCAGCTACGAAGTGGAGGATGCAGAGCCTCAGGTTGAGGAAAAGAAAGCTCCCGAAGCTGCTGAAGTTTCAAAAGCTTCCGATGTGAAGGCTGAGGATGAAAACGCAGATTTTGCAGCTGTACGCACATTTGTCTCCGAACTTCTGGAGCACATGGGCGTTAAGGCTGAGATTGAGATAAGCTACCGTGATAACGGCGGCATCAATGTCAATCTCTCCGGCAACGGCATGGGCGCTGTTATCGGCCGCAGAGGCGAAACTCTGGATGCCATTCAGCACCTCACAAACTATGCCGTAAACCACAGCAGCGAAAAGCATCTGCATATAAGCGTGGACGCTGAAAACTACCGTGCAAAGCGTGCGGAGTCCCTCACCCGCCTGGCAGAAAAAATGGCTGAGAAGGCCATTAAGTACAAACGCAGTATGGCTCTGGAGCCTATGAACTCCTATGAGCGCCATGTTATCCACACCGCCCTTCAGAATTACGAGGGAGTTACCACCAGCTCTACCGGCGTTGAACCTAACCGCCGAGTGGTTGTTTCCTACGTCAAGAGCGAGCAGACTTCAAACAAGCCTCAGAGCCGCGAATGGGCCTGAGTGCGGGACGAGTCTCTTTCCGGCACTCTTGAGTGAGAGCCGTCATTAAATAAATTCAAGGCTGAGGCCTTTAATCTTAGTGCGTACAGACGCATGGAGGAATTAAAAATGTTTTTTGATAAAGTAAGAGAAGCCCTTGCAAAACAGTTTGAGATCGACCCTGAGACAATAACCATGGAAACCAGCATTATTGACGATTTGGGTGCAGACTCTCTGGACGTAGTGGAGCTCATTATGTCTCTCGAGGATGATTACGACATCAGCATTTCCGATGAGGATGCAGCAGAGCTGTCTACTGTCGGAAAGATAGTCGATTATCTCGAAAAGCTGCAGTAATTAAATTTACTGAAAAATTATTAAATCCCGGTTCAGCTTTTACTGAACCGGGATTTTTTGTTTGAATTTTTAATTCAGCGGGTAGGGCAGAGAGCATTTTCCGCCGGAGCAGATATAGAGATAAGCGCTCTTGTCGTCGGCCTTGCAGTCTGCCGTAAAGGGGGCAAAGGCGGCAAGGTCATCTGCGTTTTCCGGAGTTTTTAAAAGCAGGGTAAGCTCCGGCTCGTACCGACCCATAATTGCCTCCAGTGCCTCGGGCAGAGTATCTGCAACGCAGAGAAGCTCCTTTGTGGGGTACAGAATACTCAGCAGAGAGCAAAGGGCAAAGGGACAGCCGGCAGGATACTGCTCACTGTGGGAGCAGAGAACTTCAAGCAAGGCGTTTTGAGCATCGCGCCAGCGAATATCTCCGCTGAGACGGAACAGCATGTCGAAAAGCTGGGCTGCGGCGCTGTTGCCGCAGGGTATAGCTCCGTCAAAAAGCTCGTGGGGACGCTTTATAAGCTTTTCGGCTTTGGAGGATGAAAGATAGTAGGCACCGTTTCCGTCGGAGAACTGCTTTATAATCTCCTCACCGTAAATTTTGGCGGCATTTAACAGAACACCGTCAAAGCTGATTTCATAAAGCTCCAGAAATCCCAGCGCGGTAAAGGCGTAATCGTCCAAAGTGGCGGGGTAGCGGTTCTGACCCTTAGTGCGGCTGGAAGTGAGAGCGGACGGGCCGCAGTCCTTGGAAAGAAGAAAATCTTTAAGCTCTAAAGCGGCGGAGAGATAGCGGGAGGAATTAAATACTCTTGCGGCTCTTGAAAGGGCGATAAGCATAAGACCGTTCCATGAGGTGATGATTTTCTCGTCGGTTTTAAGCTCACAGCGCTGTGAGCGGTATACGCGAAGCTGCTCACGCAGCTCGTCATAGCCATCGGGCAGGATGCGCCAGCGCTGATTTATGAGAAGGTTTGGAATATTTTTGCCGTGGAAGCTGCCCTCGTCCAAAATGTCGTAGCATTCGCAGAAGCCCTTGCCTTTTTCAACTCCCAGAACATTTTTGACCTCATCCGGAGTGAAAAGATAATATTTACCCTCAGCTCCGTCGCTGTCTGCATCCTGAGAGCTGTAAAATGCTCCCTCAGGGCTTTTAAGCTCACGGAGACAATAATCCAAGGTGCGCTCTGCAACGTCCTTGTAGAGGGGCAGACGGCCTTCCTGATATGCCTCGGTATAGCAAAGAGCCAGCAGGGCATTATCATATAAGGTCTTTTCAAAGTGAGGGGCAAGCCACTCCCTGTCGGTGGAGTAGCGGCAGAAGCCGCCGCCGATATGGTCGAAAATGCCGCCTCTGTACATCTGTCTCAGACAGTTTTCCACCACTTCTCTGGCTTTCTTATCTCCGGAGAGCTTTGAATAGCGCATCAGGAAAATAAGGTTATGGGGTGAGGGAAACTTGGGAGAGCTGCCAAAACCGCCGTATTCGCTGTCATATGAAGCGTAAAGCTGCTCCACAGCCTTGCGGAGAAATTCATCATCGGGGTGAACTCCCTTAAGGCTCCGGGGTCTCAGAAGATACTGTCTCACTTCGCCGGCGGTTTTTAAAAGCTTGCCTTTCTCTTTCTGCCACATGTCGGCAAGAGAAATTAAAACGGACAGAAGCCCCATCTGGTTTCCCTGATTTTCTCTCGGCAGATATGTGGCGGCGAAGAATGGCTGCTGGTCGGGGCTCATCACTATGGTGAGAGGCCAGCCGGCGGAGCCGGTAAGGGCGGAGCATACCTCAATATATACGCTGTCTATATCCGGCCGTTCCTCTCTGTCCACCTTAACGGGCACATAGAAGCGGTTTAAAATTTCTGCCACTTTTTTATTTTCAAATGATTCCTCCGCCATCACATGACACCAGTGACAGCTTGAATAGCCTATGCTTAAAAATACCGGCTTGTCCTCAGCCTTTGCTTTGCTGAAAGCTTCTTCTCCCCACGGATACCAGTCAACGGGATTTTCGGCATGGGAGAGAAGATAGGGGGAAGTTTCATTTACTAATCTGTTGCTCATGCAATAGCCTCCAACGAAAAATTATGTTAGCATTTAGCTCGGCTTATGATATTATACACTTAAAAACATATTCCTTTCAAGAGAGGAGCGAAAAAAATGGATCATATTGAACCGGCCTGCCCTTTTGATACCTCACAATATACCGGAAAACCAGACGTAGAGCCTGTGGAAAAAAGCCTTAATATGCCGGAGATTATAAAGAAGCTGGACAGCTTTTTTGCCGTTAATGACATTGAACAGGCGGGAGAATATCTTGATGAGCAGTTAAAAAATGCCAGAGACATTTCCGACTGGCGCTCAGAGCTCAGCATTTTAAGCGAGCTTATCGGCTATCACCGCCGCAGCGGAAAGCGGGAAAAGGGGATTGCGGCTGTAAAAGATGCGTTGGAGCTTATAAAGGAGCACGGCATGGGCAGAACCATTTCCGGCGCTACCGTAATTTTAAACGCCGCTACCACCTTAAAGTGTTTCGGAGAGGCGGAAAAGTCAATTCCCCTCTTTACCCATGTAAGCCGGGTTTACTCCGAGCTGCTCTCTACCTATGATTACCGCTTTGCAGGGCTTTATAACAATCTGGCTTTAAGCTATGAGGATATGGGAGAGCTTAAAGAGGCGGAGAGATATATAAAAATGGCCCTTTCCATTCTGGAGAGAATGGATGGCAACGAAAACGACATGGCTGCAAGCCTTTGCAGTCTGGCGGAGATTTATTATAAAATGGACAACGAGGATCAGCGTGTGGAAAACTGCATGGAGCAGGCGTGGAACTATCTTAATTCACCCAAAGTGAAGTTTGACGGCTACCACGCATTTACCCTTACAAAGTGCATTTCCGCCTTTGATTATTTCGGGTATTTTATTTATTCCAAAGAGCTTAAGGAAAGGGTGAAGGCCATATATGAAGGGGCTTGACGAGGCAAAAGCCTTTTATGAAGAATACGGTCGGGAAATGATAATAAGCAAATTTCCCGAGTATGAAAGCCGCATAGCAGTAGGTCTTGCAGGCCACGGCTCCGAGTGCTACGGCTATGACGATGAAATTTCAAGAGATCACGATTTCACCAAGGGCTTCTGCCTGTGGATTACAGATGCGGACGACATTTTAACCGGTATTGAGCTTGCAAAGGCATACAGGGAACTGCCCATAGGTGAGGCACAGCAGAACAGCGCTCTGGGCGGGAGCCGGGGAGTGAGCCGTATAGGCTTTTTCTACCGCCGTTACACCGGCTCATCAGGCGCGCCCGGAAGCCTTGAGCAATGGATTGCCACTCCTGAAAATGCTCTGTGCGAGGCGGCAAACGGTCAGGTCTGGCAGGATGCTCTGGGAGCTTTCACAGCGGAGCGGGAAAAAATCCTTTACGGTATGCCTGAGGATGCAAGAAAAAAGAAGCTCTCCGCGAGAGCGGCGCTTATGGCGCAGTCCGGCCAGTATAATTACGCAAGATGCTTAAAAAGAGGTCAGCAGGGCGCTGCCATGCTGGCTCTTAACGAGTTTGTGAAAGCCTCGGGGGAGATGATCTACCTCCTTAACAAAAAGCACAGCCCCTATTATAAGTGGATGTTTAAAGGCATGGAGGAGCTTAAAATTTTGGGTGACATGCGGGAGCCGCTGGAATTTCTCCTGCTTGGGGATAACGACGATGCGGGCCTTATCACAAAGTCCGGCGTTGTGGAGGACATCTGCGCCGCTGTTATAAGGGAGCTTAAAAACCAGAAGCTTACAGACGGAAACTGGGATTACATGGAGCCTCACGCCTTCGAGATTGCAGAGCGGATTGAAGATGACGGAATAAGGGCAATGCACATTATGGAGGGCTGATTTATACAAAAACCGTGTTTTTGTATATTCATCCACGAATTTACTATTTGCTTATTTACGGCGGAGATATTTTGTGGTATAAATTTAAACAGCTGAAATTCGGGAAGATAATTATAAATCTGCACATATTTCTGTGCCGGTTTTTACACTTGCTGAGATCATATTAAAGGAGATTATAAAATGAGTGAACTTAAAATAGGAATGAAGGGCAGCGCTCAGGTTGAGGTTGTGCCCGCAAATACTGCTGCTGCTATGGGCAGCGGCGCACTGGATGTTTTTGCTACCCCCAGCATGATTGCCCTTATGGAAAAGGCCGCCCTTGAGTTGGTTGGTCCCTGCCTTGAAGAGGGTCAGGGCACCGTGGGTATTGAGCTGAATGTTGAGCATCTGGCTGCAACTCCCATCGGCATGACTGTTCGTGCTGAGGTTGAGCTGATCGAGATTGAAAAGAGAGTTCTCACCTTTAAGGTTGAGGCATATGCCGGAGATGAGCTTATAGGCAGAGGCACCCACAAGCGCTGCATCATTTTAAATGACCGCTTTATGGAGAAAACTCTGGCAAAGCTGAATAAGTAATTAAAAAGTCCGGAGCTTTTAACTCCGGACTTTTTTAACGCTGTTTAATTTACTGCCTGCTCTTTTTACGGTAAAGGGCATAAATCAGAACGAATATAAGGCTTATGAGGGCGTTTACTATTATCGTCAGCCAGAACCATGGTGAACCGGGAGCGTTCAGGTGCCGTCCGGCAAAGGTGGTAAAGAACAAGTCGGCGCAGAAGCCCAGCATGGAGCCGGTAATGTACTGAAAATAGGGCATCCTTGTGTTGCCCAGATACATACTTAGAATGTCGCAGGGGAGAATACCCATGGCGCGGATAATAAAGGAGAAGAAAAAGGTGTTTTTATTCCGCTCTTCTCTTATATATTTGAGTTTGGGATATTTTTCTATTAGTCCCGCCGTCAGGTCTTTACCGGAAAATCTGCCTGTGAGATATTGCAGGTTTAAGATGATAAACATTCCCACCAGATTTACGCACACAGCCGCCGGCAGAGAAAAAAGTCTGCCCGATGCAAGAAACAGCAGCTTTAAGGGGAACATTATGGAAAGAGTTTTCAGAATGTATGCGCCCCACATGAAAAATGCGGCTGCTGCCGGATTTTCCGGAGAGTAGTTTACTATATCTTCAAGTTTTACATTTTGCCCGTCACGCATGAACCATATGATTGCGCCCAGCATAAGAATAAAAGGCAGAAACTGAAAAAATTTCTTTATGAATTTTTTGAATTCAGTGTTAAAATACTTCATATGATTTGCCTCCGTAGTGTAAATAATAGCATCGGAAAAATCCATTCGCAATGGGGAAAAACGGTGATTTGCCTACATGGAGATAAAATTTAAAATTATAAATAAAGGAGAGTTAAAATGTTATTCATAGAATACCCCAAATGCACCACCTGCCAGAAGGCAAAAAAGTGGCTGGATGAGCACGGCGTTTCCTACACCGACAGACACATTAAGGAGCAGAACCCCACTTATGAAGAATTAAAGGAGTGGTACGGCAGAAGCGGACTTCCCCTGAAAAAATTCTTCAACACCAGCGGTTTACTCTATAAGTCCATGAATTTAAAAGAAAAGCTCTCCGCAATGACCGAGGACGAGCAGTTAAAGCTTTTAGCCACCGACGGTATGCTGGTTAAAAGACCTCTTGTGGTGACGGACGGCTTTGTTCTGACAGGCTTTAAAGAAGCGGAATGGAGCGAAAAACTCCTTTAAAATTAAGGATTTTAGCCTTGACGGATTTCTGAAACTCTATTAAAATAATAAAGATTGATGATAATTCGTTTTTTATTAAGGAGCATAAATGGAGTTAGCAGAACTTAAACTCGTTACGGCGAGCAATATTATAAAGCTTAGAACTGAGGCAGGAATGACTCAGGCAGAGCTGGGCAATGCTCTTAATTACTCCGACAAGACCATTTCCAAGTGGGAGCGGGGCGAGGCTATTCCCGATGCCTACGTCCTCACCCAGATGAGCGAAATGTTCGGAGTCAGCATTGACAGCATACTTTCGGAAAGCAGCACATGGAAAGCCACTCAGGCTCCGGTGAGCGCTGAAAAAAACTATAAGACCGGAATGATTATGGCAATATCCATTCTGGGCATCTGGACTCTGGCACTGACCGTGTTCGTTGCTATGTGGCTTAATGACATTATATGGTGGGAAACCTTCGTTGTGGCTCTGCCTATTGCAGTGCTTACTCATCTGGTACTCAGCTGCGTGTTCGGAAAGCGGAAATACTTACAGTATATTATCGCCTTTTTCGTGCTGTCGATTTTTATTGCCCTGTATTTCCTTATTCCCGGTGAAACACCATGGCAGCTGTTCTTGATTGCCATTCCCGCGGAAATTATCGTGTTTTTGAGCTGCAATATCAGCCGAAAGCCGGAAATGCTGCGTAAAATCATGAAAAAATAAGTGCTCTACAATTAGTAGAGCGAAAAACAAGGCCGGTAGAGCGTATCTACCGGCCTGATTTATTTATGTAGAGAGCAGAATACAGCAAATAGCTTGAAAAAACCGGAACATGGGTATACTCTAAATTCGCATATTAAAATAGCAAAGTAAGCAGAAAGGATAAAGCTATGAGTGATTATGTTTTAAGCTGCTGCTCCACGGCCGATCTTACCCGTGAGCATTTTGAAGAACGTGATATACATTATGTCTGCTTTCACTACGCCTTAGGCGGCGAAGAGCATCTGGACGATCTGGGAGCTACCATACCTTTTGAAGAGTTTTATGCCAGAATGAGCAAGGGCGAGGATACCCGCACTTCTCAGGTTAATATTTCCGAATATGTGGAGTACTTTACTAAGCTTGCCGAGGAGGGCAAGGACATCATTCATGTCTGCCTTTCCTCCGGCATTTCCGGCACCATAAATTCCGCCAGAAATGCAGCCCTTATTATCAAGGAGCGTTTCCCCGACATTAAGATTTCCATTATCGACTCTCTGGGCGCATCCTCCGGCTACGGCCTTTTAATGGACACCGCAGCCACAAAGCGTGACGAGGGAATGAGCTTTGAGGAGCTTACAAAGTGGATTGAGGATAACCGCTTAAAGCTCCACCACTGGTTCTTCTCCACCGACCTTTCAAGCTATGTCCGCGGCGGCAGAATTTCAAAGACTGCGGCTGTGTTCGGCGGACTGCTGGATATATGCCCTCTGCTCAATATGGATAATCTGGGAAGACTGATTCCCAGAAATAAAATCCGCACCAAAAAACGGGTTATAAAAGAGATAGTGAACCGTATGGAAACCTATGCTGACGGCGGTCTGGATTATTCCGGCAAGTGCTACATCTCAAACTCCGCCTGCTATGAGGATGCAAGAGCCGTTGCAGACCTTATTGAAGCCCGCTTCCCCAAGCTTAACGGCAAGGTTGAAATTAACTATGTGGGAACTACAATCGGCGCTCACACAGGCCCGGGAACGGTTGCACTGTTCTTTTGGGGCTCTGAGAGAGTGGCCTGATTAAACAAAATAAAAAAAGAGTGCTTATTAAGCACTCTTTTTTTACTTATTTCTTAATGCGGAGAAAGGATCAAGGCCGTCTCCTGAAAGGCTGGTGAAGCTGAGGCTTGTTGAAACATGCTCAGACATGGACTGACGGGCAAGCTCCGGCATACGCATTCTGATGGCGGATGCAACAGAAATGTGGTTATACTTTATGCTGGGGAGCCACGGATTTCTGTCATTGCCCTGCTGGCCTACAAACTCCATCATGGAGGACTGGTACATAATAAGCTTTGGCAGAATCTGCTCGTAGGTCTGCACTATGTAGGGGTTGCCGCAGGAGGTAACAATAAGCCGGTGGAAAGGCATATCGGTGTCCTTAAGACCTCTTATATCCCGCTTAACAACACTCTCTCTGAATGTCTCTGCCAGAATGGTCAGCTCATGCACTACGCTGTCATCGGCATTGTGGGCGCAGAGAGCAGCGGCCTCACTTTCAATGGCATTACGCACCTGATAAAGGTTAATCATGTCTCTGAGGTTAAGATCAAGCACAAAGCTGCCTGACTGACCGGGATGAGTCACTACAAAGCCTATCTCAGAAAGTTTGGTGATAGCTTCTGCAACAGGAGTGCGGGAAATGCCGAGAGAAGAAGCAATCTGATTTACATTGAGTTTGCTTCCGGGAGCAATCTTAAGACCAACGATTTCGTTGTATAAAAGCTCCATTACCAAATCCCGAAGCTTTGCGTCAGGCTTGGAATCCATATATCTTTTTAGCTCGAATTTGTCCATTATATTCACCGCCGTAAACAATTATGAAAAATTTTATGCTTTTTATAATACACTTCATTAAATTCAAAGTCAACGTTAAATCAAGTAAAACAGTAAATTTTTACAAAAAAACCTGCAATATTTTATATGAAATGACTGACATTAACAAAAAACGGCGAAATTTTAATTAAATCAGGTGCAAAGCAAAACGGAAAATCTGCACCCTTAAAGGAGCAATCCGGCAATTCCGAGCAAAAGCAGGTGGGCGGGGTAGAAGAAGTATTTAAGGGACGGCCCTTTTTTGCCGTTATATATAAGTACAGGCAGAAGAGACAAGGCGGCAAAGGCGAAAAACATAAGGTTTGCGCCGGTAAAGCCGTACTGCACAGCCGCCCAGAGGCATATGACGATAGCTGCATAGAGCTTATTACTGCGGCAGAGGTACAAAAGAAGAATTAACACAAGCCCCGTAATTCCGTAGTCCGCCTGAGACTGAATTAAAATAACGGCACCTAAAATGGCAATGGATGACAGAACAATGGCAGGTGCGGAAAGTTTTTTCTCTTTCACCGCGTCTATAAGGGAAATGAGGGAAAGCCCCAGAGACAGGGTGAAGAATACGTTCAGATTTCCGTCAAGCAGGGTCACGGTTCCTGAACTTAATGTAAGTGCAGGGAGAATCGCAAACAGGCAGAGGGTAAAAATGTGGGAAACTTTTTTGTTTTTGCACACAATAGCCGCAAGAATAAACTGAAAGGCAAGTAAAATGTAAGTTATACTGCCGAAAGAAATTTCCGGCGTACCGAATGCTGCCCCGTAGTGGTTTCCCACATTAAAGGCAAGGGCGAAAGGTATCTGGGAAATGACTGCGAAAAGCATAAGCCGGGATACATAGCGCAGCCGGTTTGAAGTGTGCATAAAACCGTTGACCAGCAGAAAGCAGTATATAGGAAAGGCAATCCGCCCGATACCGCGCAGCAATATGTATATATTTTGATTCATAAAATTGTGCATGTATAACACAAAGGTGCTGTGGTCAATGAACATGGAAACCAAAGCCACAAGCTTTAAGGCAAAAGCACTCAAATCTGCCGCCTCCTTATTACAGATAAACTGAGTTTAACATATTTAGGCCTTTAAGTATATCAGAAAATTTCTTTCCTGCTGTAATCGCGGTAAATTGCGGGAATAAGCGCGACTGATAAAACAACATACAGAATAAACAGCACAGGCAGAAGGTCAATGGATTTTGAACCGAAGGTATACATATTGAAAAGCTTTAATGTTGAGGATATTTCCATAAGCTTTAATGTTGAGGATATTTCCATAAGCTTTGATGGCAGAAGAGATGATATGAGCATTAAGCCTCTGCCGGAAAACATTCCGATTACAGTAGACGTGCCGAAGAGAAGGGCAACAGGAGCTATAAGCGCTGTTAAAGCGTTTTTACTTTTAGAGGAAATGTACATGCAGATAAGGGCGCAGAAAAGTATGCCGATATATGAGGAGAAAATTATGAGCAGATATTCCTGTAAATAATTTATGCTATACATTGAGCCCCAACTGCTTATATTAAGCTGAATGGGGCAGTTACAGCCCTCAGCGCGCCTAACTCAACAGAGCCGGAAAGATTAAGCTTTCCGTCCTTCATCAGGAGTATTTCTCCTGCAATATACTCAATATCGGAAACAATGTGGGTTGAGAGCAGAACAATACGGTTTTCGGAAAGCTCCCTTATAAGGTTGCGAAAACGAATTCTCTCGCTTGGGTCAAGACCTGCGGTGGGTTCATCCGGAATTAAAATTTTCGGGTCGTTTAGCATGGCCTGAGCGATGCCAACTCTGCGCTTCATGCCGCCTGAAAGCTTTTTCATTTTTTGCCACGAAGCTGCCACATGCCAACCTGTTTTAAAAGCTCCTCTGAGCGTTTTTTAGCCACTGAGGGGCGCAATGCCTTCAAATATGAAATGTACAGCATGTAATCCCATACCGTAAAATCAGGATAAAAGCCGAAGTCCTGGGGCAGATAGCCAAGTAACTTTCTGTATTCTCCGCCCAGGGCGAAAACGTTATTTCCGTCGAGAGTAATTGTGCCGCTGTCCGGTTTTGAAAGGGTGCATAGCATCCGCATCAGGGTGGTTTTTCCGACACCGTTTACACCAACTCCGCCGGTGAAGCTGTGGGAGAAGCCGTCCACGGCAGTGGTATCATTAAAGCGTTTTATTATATTGTCTGTTTTTAATTCCATGAAAGCTTTACCTCTATATTCTTTTCACACTTTCTCTGACCGTAAATTATGCAGAAAGCAAGATAGGCCAGTGAAAGGATAAGCAGTGCGTTCCATACGGCGGAGGAAACGGCATAGTAGAGCCGGTCGTGTATTACGATTTTCTCCCCCAAAAAAGTCCAGATGAAGCAGAGTGTCACACTCCAAAGCTCCGAGCGCCTTTTCGCCATGTATAGACAGCTGAAGCATATACAGGCGCATACGCTGAGAGGCAGAAAAAACTGGCTTGTAAGGAGTTTTAAATCCAGACTTTTACTTAGTGCTGCGGAAACGGAAAAGAGACTTAAAAACAGTGCATCTACCATTGTAAAAAGAATCATGCGGACGGAATAAATCTGGCGCAGGGAATAGAATGAAGTGGCTTCAACTTCCAGAGCACCCCACATCCTGTTTTTAAGCAGCTCCGGCAGAATGAGAAGACAGAACAGGGGAGCGGCAGCGCCCAGCGTGCGGGAGATTATAAAAGAACTGTCGCTGGTGCTTATGACATACCATAGACCAAACAGGAGAACAGCCTGCAAAAGCTACCATGTTTTTTATATATTTTCCCAGAAAAAATATAAACTCCGCTCCTGAAAGCCAGTCTCGACTTTCGCCGCGGATATAGGCGGCTTTGGAAACATTTATGGCTTAGTTTACTACATCCTCCCTTACCGGAAAACTAAGCTCCTTCCGGCAAAGCTTTTTAATGGCCTTGTTTTTCACTCCGTTTCCAGATATTTGCTTATAAGCTCTCTTTCCTGTTTTATCCGGTATTTTACAAGTGAGCTGCTGATACACAGTATTTTTGCAATGTCGCGTTGTTTAAGCTCCTGTACGAAGAGCAGAATTGCGGTTTCCCTTATATCCTCCGGCAGACTGTTTATAGTCTCGTATACATATAATCTGCTGTCATAATACGGGGAGGCGGCTTCCTCCGGCAGCTCAGAGAGGGGAATTTCTTTCATTTTTCTGTAATAATCTTTGCACAGGTTGCCTGCTATTGCACATAGATAGGCACCAGTCCTGCCGTATGATTTGGAGGAGCGAAAATTGCGGAAAAACCGTTCAAAGCACTCATGAGCTATATCCTCCGCAGCCTGAGGGGCTGAGATATGGAGACGGCAGTAACGCGAAACCTGAGGATAGAATTTTTCCACAAATTCATTTATTGCGGCTTCGTCGCCGTTTTTCATTCTTTCAACAAGAAATAACTCTGAACTGAGTTTTCTCACTTCCTTTTAAAAGCGCTTTCAGTATATATAACGCAGATGGATATGAAAAGGACAGGATCGGGAAAATATTTATAAAATATTGTGCATGGGGAGCATAGATGATATAATACAGAGAAATTATTACAGGGGGACTAAAGATGCCGCAAATTCTCTGCCCCGTGTGCGGCGGGGTGCTTACTCAAAACGAAAAAAGCTATACCTGTCCGGAGGGACACAGCTTCGACAGGGCTAAAAGCGGATATGTAAATCTGCTTATTTCCCACCAGAGCGGGTCACAGCACGGTGACGACAAGGAAATGGTGCGTTCACGGAGAGACTTTCTTGAGGGCGGATATTATGAGCCTCTGAGACAGAAAATCTGCAAAACTGTTTTGGAAAAAAGCATCGGTGATACCGTTTCGCTTTTAGACTCCGGCTGCGGAGAGTGCTGGTACACGGCTGAGGTTGAAAAAACTCTGCTTGATGCAGGCAAAAATCCTGACATTGTGGGAATTGACATCTCGAAATATGCCCTCAAAATGGGCGACAAGCGGGGAAAAAACCTTTCCCTTGCAGTTGCAAGTGCCTACCGTCTGCCCGTTGGGGATGAAAGCTGCGATATTATTTTAAATGTTTTCGCTCCCTTTGCAGGAGAAGAATATCGCAGATGCCTTAAAAAAGGCGGGTATCTTATCCATGTGTCTCCAGATGAGGGGCATTTGTGGGAACTTAAAAGGGCAGTATATGAAAAGCCCTACTTAAATGATGCTCTGCCTCCGCAGCAGGAGGGCTTGGAGCTTTCCGAGGAAAAGGGCCTTAAATACAGAATCAGCATACAGAACCCGGCCCACATAAAGGCTCTCTTTATGATGACACCTTATGCACATAAAACAAGCCCTAAGGATATTGCAAGGCTTGACGAGCTGAACACACTGGATGTGGCGGTTGAATTTGTAATAAGGCTTTATAAAAAGCTTTAAAATACAGAAAATTTTAACACATAAAGTAAAAGAGGTGTATGGATGAAATTTAAAACAATTATTCTCTGCCTGCTTGCAGTTTTCCTGCTTGCGGGATGTGGAAAAACAGATGTCCCACCGGCGGAAGAACAGGTTCAGGAGACCGTTTCCGAGGAGCTTCGGAAGCCGGAAAAACCGGAGGGCAAGCTTTATGAATACCGGCTTCCCTTTGATATGAGGTGGATTATAGGCCAAAGCTCATATGCGCAGATGCTCCAAGATATTGACGAGCAGGATTATAAGCCTCTGCCGCCGATAAATGATTATTATTACGACATTGAAATTGTTGAGGGCAGAAGCGCTGTTATCCGGGTAACAGAGCAGCAGCGGCAGGCAATCATAGATAATAACCTGAAGCTTTTAAAAGAGTGTCAGGAGCGGTATAAAAACACCGCTGATGTTGAAGAAGCTATCGGACCCGACGGCAAAAGAACCGGCGGCATGGAGAGAGAATTCTATTTAGAGTGGGCGGATGATTATTCCGCATTAACCTGCTCAATCATTGTTGAAGATTTCACCCCGGATTTTGCCATGGATGATGATGCAAGAGCCATGCACCTTACTATGGCAGAAAACATTATCCACTTAAACCGCATTTTGACTACCGACGATATATATGCACCTATCCATGTCACATACTTAAACGCTAACAGCGGCCATGTGCTCTGTGACGGTCTTATGCCCTATGAGGGCCTTGTGTTTAACGGCAATGACTATCTGCTGAGCTTTACTCAGGACGTGGCTAAATCCGGCGACAGAGAAGGCTATGAGAAAATCAGAATGGCGGTTAAGCAAGCGGATACAGATAAAATTATTTTCACCCCCATTGACCACAGAGAGCTTTATCCCAATGATGAAAGTCTTGCTATGAGCCTTGAGGACTGGGAACAGAATATATCCCTGCCCCTTAAAGACCTCCGTGAGGGGGACAAATTCGTGCTCATACTAAACGGTGAATATGACGAGGATGATACAGGGGAAGAAATTCACTACATTGACCCCGTATCCATTACTCCGGCACGTTATTATGATGAAATTCATCCTTAATTAAATTCAAAATGCCCCGGACTGTACATGACGTACAGTTCGGGGCACTTCTATATTCAGAGACGCACTCTGTTTTTACCATTCTGTATCCCACACCGATATGGGTCTGGATATACTGGGGAGAATCGGGGAAGCTTTCAAGCTTCTTTCTAAGAGAAGCCATGAACACACGCATTGAGGCAAGGTCGTTTTCTCTGCTGCCGCCCCAGATTTTGTTGGTAATATAGCTGTGAGTCAGCACCTTTCCCACATTTTGCGAGAGCAGGCACAGAAGCTTGTATTCAATAGGGGTAAGATGCAGCTCCTCTCCGCCAAGATAGGCACAGCCTGCGGCGTAATCAACGGTGAGATTGCCGTTTTTAAATACCGAGGCGCCCATGTCTGTATTCTGAGAGGCAAGCCTGCGGCAGGTGGAGCGTATTCCTGCAAGCAGCTCGTTTTACCGCTTTTCACGGGCGTTTTTCTCATTTTCCAGCGCCAGCGCACATTCACCCAAAACGGCGGTTATAACGCTTTCATCAAAGGCTTCGGGACGGTCGGCACCAAAGGAGATGCCGGCAAGCGCCATTATATCGTCCCCGAAATTTACGGGATAATATGTCTCCGAAAAGACGGGCAAAGCGGGCAATCTGGTATGCAACATCATCGCCGTATACGGTTTCAACCGATGCGCCCAGCGTTTCCGCAAGCTTTAAATTCTGCCGCAGTCTCTCCAAATCCTCATCGGTGATTTTTGAAAAGGCAGGAGTTTACACAAAAAGCCGCCGTAAACCTTGCGTTAAAGGCCTTGGCCATTTTGCGGGGCGGTGCGGATTATTTTCGCGTTTGAGGGTGACGAGGATAGGCAGACAAGAATATGTTCATCTGCGGATATGCTTTTTTTCCACGCACATTACCTCCCAAAATCATTGTGAGATAATTATATCACTTATCCTCGTCGTCTTTCATATAAATTATTCTCACGTCGGAAAGTGGATTTTGAGGGCTTATTTAAAGTTATTTGGGGCACAGCCCACGTATTTTTTGTAGACCTTATTGAAATACTTATAATCTGAAAAGCCTACCATTTCGGCAATTTCATAAAGCTTATACTGCCCCTGCTTCTGAAGCTCAACGGCCTTGCTTATGCGGTAATAATTGAGAAAATCATTGAAGGTATGGCCGGTTTCGGCTTTGAATTTGGTGTTAAGATGAGTACAGGAGACATTAAGCTTCTGGCTTATGTCAGTTATAGAAATCCTCTCTGAGTAATGGTCCTGAATGAAGCGAAGCATTTCTTCGGCGTATTTATTATGGACGTTGCTTATATCAATTTCCGGCATTGGCAGGTGTTCACCGGAAGCGGAAACGGTAGCTTCATCGCAGCGGTCGGCAATTTTTTTCAGACAGATTTTAAGCTCGTTTAAATCTATGGGCTTTAAAAGATATTCTGCAACTCTGAGACTGATTGCCTGTTGGGCATATTCAAACTCCCCGTAGCCGGAAATAATAACGGCGTGAAAAGGACAAATTTCTCTGCCTCTTCTGAGCATTTCAAGTCCGTCCATATCCGGCATTTTGATGTCGGTTATAACAATGTCCGGATGAAGCTCGCGGATTTTCTTTAAGCCTTCATTTCCGCTTGCCGCTTCACCAACCACGGCGCAGCCGGCATCTGTCCAGTCCATTTTGAACTTGAGGCCACGGCGTATTACATCCTCGTCCTCAACGAGCAGCACTTTCAACATAGTTCTTCCTCCGTTTCACATGGCATGGTGAGCACAACGCAGGTACCCTCTCCGAGCTCGCTGTCAATTTTAAGCCCGTATTTTCCACCATACAGCAGAGAAAGCATTTTCTGCACATTATAAAGCCCTATATGGTGGACAAAACCGCTGTTTAGGTTAAGGGTAAAGCTTTCGTTAATGGCTTTTAAACGCTCCTCACTTATTCCGGCTCCGTTATCCTTAATGGTAAATCTCATGTCGTCTCCTGACTGCTCCAGATTTACCGAAAGCTCCAGCATCTGCCCCGGTATATAGCCGTGTTTTATGCTGTTTTCAATAATGGGCTGGAGCATGAGCTTTGGAATTTTACATTCCAGAAGCTCGTCGGGAATGTGAAATTCATAGCGGAGAAGATTATTATAGCGTATTTTCTGCAAAAGCAGATAGTCATTTACATACTGAATGTCAGTTTCGATGCTGACCTTGGCCTCGTGGTGGTCAATGCTGTACCGCATGAGATTTGCAAAGGAGAGCAGCATGTCGGAGGCAGCTTCAGGGGCCTCCTCAATCTGATAGCGCACAGTCTCCATAACGTTAAATACAAAATGGGGATTAAACTGCTCCTCAAGCTGCTGTACCTCCATAAGCCGCCGCCGTTCAAGCAGCTCATTGTTGTGCATTACAAGCTTTTTAAAGCGCTGATAAAACTCCTGAGTTTCTTCCGAGGCCTGAGGAGACAGCTCATGGTGCATGTTGTTATTGTTGAGTGCCTCCACAGCCACTGTCAGCTCTCCCAGTTCACTGGCGTTGCGCTTTACAAAGGCGCGTGTGAGAAAATTAACAATCAGCATGAGAATAAGCAGCATTAAAATTATAAATGAAATGCTGGACCAGAGAGCTTTCGCCTGCATTTCAAGAGACGTCAGGGTATAGAGAGTGAGGTTACCCTTGGCTGTGGTGGATTTATAAACATAATACCAGCTGTCACTGAGCTTCATAATTCCGCTGGTGTTTAAATCTATTTTGCATTTTCCGCTCGGCAGCTTATCCATAGGGTCTTTCTGCGCGTCAAATGTGGAAAACACTATGTTATTGTAGGTGTCGGTGAGCAAAATCTGCTGTGAAAGCTCCCGGCTGTAATCGATAAAAGCTTCCTGACGGAGATTTAAAAACAGGCAGCCCAGAAAGTTGCCGTTATCGTCCATAACTCCGCGGCAGAACGAATAGCAGCAGTCCTGATCGCTTGTGAGCGGGGCGGAGCATACAAAGCACAGAAGCTTTCCTCCGCCTGATTTTAACCTTGAAATCACACTGCCCGCAAAGGGGGAGGAGGCAAAGGAGCTTTGGTTTACCTCGCGGAAATTAGAGCAGACCATATTTTTATCCTTATCAAGCAGGGCAAAGTAGGGTTTAAAGTCCTGTTTATTTGCAAAGTCATATAAAATCCGGTTAACTTCCGCCCGCTCTTTTTCTCCGCTGCCGGAAAGAAGCTGTTTCATTTCTGGGAGGGATGACAGCTCAAGGCCCTCCCGTTCATATATTTCAAACTGATCTTCCAGAACCTGAGACATGGCAAGATTATTTACCCTGTTGTCTCCGATTATAACAAGTCTGAAATTTATGAGAAATCCGCCCAGATATAAAAGCAGGATTACCCCTATTATAATCGAAACATAAATCATAAATGAATGTCCCAGCTGCTCCCGGAATTTAAGCCTTTTCACTGTACCGCCTCCTTTTTACAAGCTGCTGAGGGTATTATAACATAAAATATTCCGTCTTTAAATTTCCAAAACGGCGTACCTGCATAAAAAGGTACGCCGTTTTGGAATGCTTTTTAAACGCTTAAATCCTTGCTGCCTGTGGCCTTGAAGAAGATAAGGAGGGAGATTATAGAGGTCAGGGTAAGGATTGTGGAATATGCGGCTGCATTCCCGAAGCTTGAGCGGATAACCTCCGAATATATTGCAACCGTCAGGGTCATGGTTTTACTGGTATACAGAATGACCGATGAACTCAGCTCGCTTATAAGGGTAATCCAGCTCATGATTGCGCCGGAGATAACACCGGGGAGCATCATGGGGATTGTAATTTTGATGAAAGTTTTCATCTGCGATGCACCCAGACTTATTGCTGCCTCCTCAATACTGGGGCTTATCTGCCCTATTATTGCGGTGCTCGATCGAATAGTGTAGGGCATGCGCCGTATGGAGAGAGAAACAATTATGATGATTGCAGTTCCGCCCAGAAGAAACGGCGGCCCGTTAAAGGCGTAAAGGAAGGAGATACCCAGAACGGAGCCGGGGATTATGTAGGGGAACATGGTCAGCACATCCAGAACGCCTGTCAGGGCGTTTCGCTTTCGCACACTCAGGTAGGAAATCAGAATTCCGCAGATAATGACAATCACTATGGCCTCAAGGCCGAAAAGATAGGTGTTTGTAATGGCGGAAGTGTTTCCTTTGGAGAAAATGTTGCGGTAATTATCAAGAGTAAATTTTCCGGTAAACAGGGAACCGTTTATGGTGCCTATAAAAGAGGTGATGATTACGGTGAGCTGGGGGAGGGCTGCCACAAAGGTGGTAAAGAACACGAAAAAGTATGACCAGAACTTTTTGTGTCCTGTTACGGGCTGAGCTTCAATGGGCTTTAGAGCTGTCATGGAATAGGTGAACTTTCTGCCCAAGAACTTCTGAATGAAGAAGAACATAAGCGCAATTACTATGACTATTATACACATGGTTGCTGCAAAGCCGTCGTTTGTGCCTACCTCGCCCATAAACTGGGTATACAGCATAACAGGGAAGGTCTTGTAGCCCTCGCCGATTATCATGGGAGTACCGAAGTCTGAAAATACGCGCATGAAAACCAGCAGCATACCTGCAAGCAGAGAGGGCATTACAAGGGGAAATATAACCTTTGTAACACGCTGAAATGCGTTGCAGCCAAGACTTTCCGCCGCTTCGTTCAGGGAGTTATCAAGATTTTTCATAGCGCCGGAAACGTACATGTATATGAGCGGGAAGGACTGGAGAGAGAACACCAGAACAATTCCTGCAAAGCCGTATATTCCGTGGAGCTTAACGTTGAAAATTGCATTTATTATCTTTGTTATAAAACCGTTTCGGCCTAAAAGCTGAATCCATGCGTATGCGCCTATAAAGGGAGGGGAGAGATAGGAAATGACAATAAGTACATTCAGAAACTCCGAGCATGGAATTTTTACGCTTCTCAGTATATAGGCCATAGGCACGCCTATGAGACAGGCAAGCAGTGTGGAGCAGATTGTGACTTTAAAACTGTTTACAAGAGTAATCCAGTAATATCTTTTGGTGAAGAATTTCACAAAATAGCTTAAATCAATTTTGCCGCCTGTAACAAGGCTTTTCGCCATAAGCATACCTATTGGGTAAATTACGAAAAGCAGAAACAGGGTCAGAAGTATAAGAGTCAGGACTGTCCACGCATTGAACTTTTTTTCTCCTGCATATCTCATAGCAATTCCTCCCTGACCACAAGGGGAGTGCTGCCATCTTTGGTAAAGACGTTAATTTTCTTCGCCTTTACTCCAAGCTTAACATCAGTACCGGCAGGAATTATCTCCCATATATCGGAGTTTTGAATGGCTTCCACTTCTTCGCCGTTGTTAAGCTCTAAGAAGTAATGAGTAGCCGTACCGAGGAAAACGCTGCTTGTAATTTTTGCAGGGATACCTTCTTCGTTTTTGGCCCGCATCTCAAATTCCTCCGGGCGCACAGCCACCAGAACCTCTTCTCCGTCCGTAAGACCGGGCTTGAGATTTCCCATTTCTACCTCATAGCCCTCGCCTGACTGAAAACGCAGGCGGGTTTTGATGCCGTCGGTGCTTATGTTTGCGGGGAGAAAGTTTGAAAGACCGATAAAGTTTGCAACAAAGCGGTTTGCCGGACGCTGGTATACGCGGGCGGGGGTGTCAATCTGCTGAATTACGCCGCCGTTCATAACGGCTATACGGTCGGAAACAGCCAGTGCCTCTTCCTGATCGTGGGTGACGTATACGGTTGTAATCCCGATCTGCTGCTGAATTTTCTTAATGGCATTTCGCATTTCCACTCTCAGCTTGGCGTCAAGGTTACTTAACGGCTCGTCCATTAAAAGCACTTCCGGCTCTATAACGATAGCTCTTGCAAGAGCTACTCTCTGCTGCTGACCTCCGGAAAGCTTTGCGGGCATACGGTCTTTCAGGTGGTCTATTTTCACGATTTTCAGTATTTTATCAACTCGCTCTTCGATTTCTTTTTTTGGAATTTTACGGTTTTTTAGACCGAATGCCACGTTTTCATAAACAGACATGTGGGGAAAAACCGCGTAATTCTGGAAAACCATGCCTATATTGCGCTTATTTGTGGGAATGTCGTTGATAACTTTATCGTCTATCTTAAAAACGCCGCCCTCTATGGAGTTGAAGCCTATAATCATGCGGAGTAGGGTAGTTTTACCGCAGCCTGAGGGACCCAGCAGGGTGAAAAATTCACCGGGCTTAACGTCTAAAGAGAGACCGTCAATTATTGTGTCCTTTCCGTAGCGCTTAACTGCATTTTCTATTGTGATGGTCGCTCCCATATTATTTTCACTCCTATAAGTTTTTTAATAAGACGGGCCTGCGTAAAGCGCAGGCCCGAAAATATGTTATTTACGTTTGCTTAAATCAGCCGCCGAAGTTTTCGAGATACTCGCTGTACTTTTCAGTTATAGCGGATTTGTTTGCGGCGACCCAGTCTCCGTCGTAGGAATCAAGAGAAACGATGCTGTCCCAGGGGGTGAGGCTGTCGTTAAGCTCTGCGTCGGCGCGGAGAGGACGGACGGTAAGATTCTGACCAACGTAGCTCTGGCAGGTTGAGCTGAGCATGTAGTCAACAAATTTCTTGGCGTTTTCCATATGGGGTGCCCCCTTGATTATGGACACGCACTGACCGGACATGATTGCGCCCTCTTCAGGGAATACAACCTTTACTGCCACACCGTCTCTGACATATGCGGCGGCAGGGTCTTCCCATGTAAGGCCTACGTAATACTCACCCTCGGCAACGCCCTTGTATACCTGAGAGGAGCTGTTAAGGCTTACACCGTCAAGGTTCTTAATGAAGCCCTCAACCCAGTTCCATGCCTCGTCGGACATAGGATCACCGTTGCCCATGCCGTAAAGTCCGGCAACAAGGCACTGGAATGCGGAGCTGGAGTTTATGGGATCTCCGGCTGCTATCTTGCCTTTAAGAGCGGGGTTAAGTAAATCCTCAAAGCCGTTTATCTCAATGTCGCCTGCAAGGTCGGTATTAACGATAAACACAGTGGGATCACAGAAAGCAGGAGCAGAAACTCCGCTGGTGTTCTTGTAGCTGTCCAGCATTTTGCCGTCCTCGGGAGAGGTGTAAGGTTCAAAGCAGTCTGCGTAATCCTTTAGCATTGATTCATCAGCTGCCCAGCAGATATCGCCCTGAGGATTTGCAGCCTCTGAGCGGACACGCTTTAATACTTCGCCTGTACCGCCGGTAACTACTTCTACATGAATTCCTGTGTCGGCTTCAAAGTTCTCAATAACTGCATTATTGAGACTTTCGCTTCTGGCTGTGTACACGACAACAGTGTTGTCACCTTTTTTCTCAGGAGCATCGGCGGGGGCTTCTGCCGACTGCTCAGCGGGCTTTTCTGCCGGAGTATCTGCTTCCTGGCCGCAGCCTGCAAACAAAGACATGGCGAGAATTAAAATAAGT
>RCNI01000136.1_pt1 | contig 46774 bp, 53 predicted proteins | sample 2041151 | NCBI WGS metagenome assembly RCNI01 (sample SAMN09708214, study PRJNA481090) | feces metagenome | isolation source: feces | place: Antarctica: Albino Rookery
CCGATTTCGCGTCCGTCGATCGGCGTGCGGATCGGCACAAGACGATAGGCGAAGCCGTCGAACTGGAGGTATTCGATCAACCCCAAGTCCTGAAAAATAAAGGGCTGGGTGGCGTAGATCGGGCGTTTCCAGTCGAAGTGTGCCAGCATGTCGAGGAGCATCAGATCCTTCTTGTCGATCGAATTGCGCTTCAGTTCGAAGTGGATCGTATCGACCATCTTGTCGCGATCCTCCTCACGGACGATGCCTGCGGCAATGGCATTCTCCTTATTCACGGGCAGAGCCAACTTCTTGGCGGGGATGTAGTCGATGCAGGTGCCGTCGCCGATGGGGAGTTGCGTGCGGCGGTCGTTGTCGCGCACGAAGTCGATCACCTCGTCAAGCGAAGCCTCGCTGTTCAGACGATCCACCACGGGTACCCAGTCGTTGCAGAGCGTGTATTTGCTGCGCGGCAGGGTGAAGGGAACACCCGCAGCCTCGTTGGCACGGGTCTTCATCTCATCGACATACCATTCGCCGTTGAGGTAGGAGGTGTTCATGATGCGCACATCGGTACGCACGCCGTAGATCTCCTGATTGTTCCACAGAGGGAAGGTGTCATTATCGCCGAAGTTGAGTATGATCGAATTGGGAAGGGTGGACATCAGGTAGTTCCATCCCATATCGCGGGCAAAGTACCGGTTCGAGCGGTCGTGGTCGTCCCAGTTCTGGGCGGCGAGGATCGACGGGACGCTCAGGCACAGCAGGGTCGCTCCTGCGGCGGCGAGCGTCTGGCGTTTCTTGAGCAGTGCGGCGAGCATCTCGTGGAACGCCATCACACCCAGTCCGATCCAGATCGAGAAGGCGTAGAACGAACCCGCATACACGTAGTCGCGTTCGCGGGGCTCGCCGGGCGACGAGTTGAAGAAGAAGACCAGAGCGATACCCGTCATGATGAAGAGCATCATCACGATCGAGAAGTTACGCTGGTCGCGGTTCAACTGATAGAACAGACCCACCAAACCCAACAGGAACGGCAGGAAATAGTAGGTGTTGCGCCCCTTGTTCTCGGCCACCTCGCGCGGGAGGTTGTCCTGCGGCCCCAGATACAATTCGTCCACGGCCTTGATGCCCGACATCCAGTTGCCGTCGATGAAGGCGTTCGAGTAGGGTTGAATATCGCTCTGGCGTCCCACGAAATTCCACAGGAAATAACGCCAGTACATATAGCTCAACTGATAGCTGAAGAAGAAACGCAGGTTTTCGCCGAACGTGGGTTCCACGACGCTCTGCGGATCGCCGTATTCGTCGGTATAGTGAACCAGACGGCCGAAATCGAGCACCTCCTTGCGGACGGGGCGTCCTTGGGCGTCGCGGACGATTTCGCCCTTGTCGTTACGCTCGACATCGGTCTTGGTGCGGTAGGCCGCCCATGTCTTGTACTCCTCGGCCGAGTGCGAAGGATTCCACATACGGGGGAAGAAGTGGATGAACTGCGGGTCGTGTTCGTAGCCCTGCAAAACTTTGGCAGCCTTGTATTTGCCGTCCTCACCGATATAGAACGTATTCTTCATCTTGTATTTGTCGCTCAGTTTCGGCGCATTGAAGTAAGGGCCGAAGAGCAGCGGTTTGGAGCCGTACTGTTCGCGGTTGAGGAACGAGAGCAACGCCTGCGGGTTGTCGGGATTGTTGGAGTTCATCGGCGGATTGGCGGCGGCGCGGATGGTGATCGAGGCGTAGGACGAGTAGCCCACGAGGATCATTGTTACGGACAAAAGCAGCGTATTCCAGAAGACAAGACCTTTTTTGTGGGTCTTCCATGTGAGCCATCCCATGCCGCCGATCAGAGCCAGCGAGAAAACGACCATACCCGAATTGACGGGAAGACCGAACGAATTGACGAACAGCACATCGACCATCGCACCGCACCATACAGTGAAAGGGATGATCAGTTTGTAGATGAAGAGCAGGGCGGCGCAACCGGCAATAAATGTCAGAAGGATACCCTTGAAGGTCACGCGGTCGGTTCTTCGGAAGTAGTAGATGAACGCCAGTGCGGGCATCGTCAGAAGATTGAGGATGTGCACACCGATCGAAAGTCCCATCAGGTAGGCGATCAGCACGATCCAACGCAGGGCGTGGGGTTCGTCGGCCTGTTCCTCCCATTTGAGCATGAGCCATACGACCAGTGCGGTGAACATCGACGAGAGGGCATAAACTTCGCCCTCGACGGCCGAGAACCAGAACGTGTCGGTGAAGGTGTAGGCCAGTGCGCCCACCGCACCCGAACCGAGGATGGCGACAATGTTCCCCGTGGAGAGTTCTTCGCCGCGGCGTGTGACGATGCGGCGCGCGAGGTGGGTGATCGTCCAGAACAGGAACAGGATGCAGAAGGCACTTGCCATGGAGTTCATGGCATTGACGGCGATGCCCACATAGTCGGGGTTGCCGAACGCAAAGAGCGTGGCCAGACGTGCCAGCATCATGAAGAGCGGGGCGCCGGGCGGGTGTCCCACCTCAAGTTTATAGGAGGTGGCGATAAATTCCGAGCAGTCCCAGAGGCTCGAAACGGGTTCCATCGTCAGCAGGTAAACCAGTGCCGCCACAGCGAACACCGACCAGCCGACAAGGTTGTTCCATCGTTTGAATTGTTCCATAAGTTGTCAAAAGGAATTTGTTTGAATTGCAAAATTAAGAAAATAACGTCGATTTCCACCCAAAATTACCTATAAAAGACACTCTTTGGCAGGATTACGATGAAAAAGCTGCGCCGAAAAGGGAAAAATCCCCATTTTATTTGTAAATTTGTGACGAGTAAGTCCCCGCCGGAAGAAACGGGGAAAATGATATACACTGTTTTACGGATTTGCACGGGGAACGGAAAACCCCGAAAATGCAACATCCCCAAATCAAAACCAATTACACTATGGATTCCAAACTGGTACTCTACAATACGCTCTCCCGCCGCAAGGAAGAGTTCGAGCCCCTGACTCCGGGTCGTGTGGGCATGTATGTCTGCGGACCCACGGTTTACGGCGATCCCCATTTGGGACACGCGCGTCCGTCGGTCACTTTCGATCTTTTGTTCCGTTACCTCAAATCGCTCGGCTACAAGGTGCGTTATGTGCGCAACATCACCGATGTGGGACATCTGGAACACGATGCCGACGAGGGCGAGGACAAGATCCAGAAGAAGGCACGTCTGGAACAACTCGAACCCATGGAGGTGGCGCAGTACTATACGGAGCGTTACCACCGTGCGATGGATGCACTCAACGTGCAGAGCCCGTCGATCGAGCCGCACGCTTCGGGTCACATCATCGAGCAGATCGAATTTACGAAGAAGATTCTGGAGGAAGGCTTTGCCTACATCTCCAACGGATCGGTCTATTTCGATGTGGAGAAATACAATGCCAAGTATAACTACGGCCGTCTGTCGGGGCGTAACCTCGACGACATCGTGGAGAACACCCGCGAGTTGGACGGTCAGAGCGACAAACACCACTCCTATGACTTCGCATTGTGGAAAAAGGCATCGCCCGAACACATCATGCGCTGGCCTTCGCCGTGGAGCGACGGTTTCCCCGGCTGGCACATCGAGTGCTCGACGATGAGTACGCGCTACTTGGGTGAGCGTTTCGACATCCACGGAGGCGGTATGGATCTGATGTTCCCGCACCACGAGTGCGAGATCGCCCAATCGACCGCCGCGCTGGGGCATGACTCGGCGCGTTTCTGGATGCACAACAACATGATCACGATCAACGGCCGCAAGATGGGTAAGTCGCTGGGTAACTTCATTACTCTGGAGCAGTTGTTCACGGGGACGCACGACCTTCTGGAGAAGGCCTACTCGCCGATGACCATCCGTTTCTTTGTGCTTCAGGCACACTACCGTTCGACGCTCGACTTCTCGAACGAGGCGTTGCAGGCTGCCGAGAAGGGTTACGAGCGTCTGATGAAAGGTGTGGAGACGCTCGGAAAGGTAAAACCTTCGGCCGCATCGTCGGTCAATCCCGAAGAGTTGGAGGATCGTTGCCGTTGCGCGATGGACGATGATCTGAACTCGCCGCAGGTGATCTCCGCCCTGTTCGACTGGGTGCGCGTCATCAACTCGCTCGCCGACGGCAAGGAGACGATCACCGAGAGTGATCTGGAGTTGTTGCGCAAGACGGTCGATCTGTGGGTGTCCGACATCCTCGGATTGAAGAACGAACGCACGACCGATGCACAGTCGGGTGCGGGCCGCGACTATGTGACTCCGCTGGTTGAGATGCTGCTTGCCGAACGTGTCAAGGCACGTCAGGCCAAGGACTGGGCTGCCTCGGACCGCATCCGCGACGGACTGGCTGCCGCCGGCATCCGCGTCAAGGACGGCAAGGAGGGCACGGATTGGGAACTGGAGTAAGGATTGCTCCCCGATGAGTTATGCGACCGCACAACCCTCCGACGAGGTTCGGAAGGTGGCGGTCGCTTTGTTTGAAGATTAAACGAAAAGGAAAATATGGTACTTGCAGATCAGATCAGGGATCTCGAAATGCGCCGTGAGGCTTTGGAACGTTGTCTGGACATCGACCGGAAGCGCATCGACCTTCAGAACGAGGAGGAGAAGACTCAGGAACCCGATTTTTGGGAGAATCCCGATGCGGCACGCGAACAACTGCGCAAAGTCGCCGGAATCAAGGCATGGATCGAGGATTACGATGCGGTACGCCGTCAGGTGGAGGATCTTTCGCTGATGCCCGACTTCCTGAAAGAGGGAGTGGTCACCGAAGAGGAGACGGACGAGCAGTATGCCCGTGCCGTGGAGGCGGTCGAGAAACTCGAACTTAAAAATATGTTGCGCGGCGAGGAGGATCACCTCGGTGCGATTGTCGATATCAATGCGGGTGCAGGCGGTACGGAGGCTCTGGATTGGGCGTCGATGCTGCTGCGCATGTACACACGTTGGGGCGAGAAACACGGCTACAAGATCCGTATGCTCGACTATCAGGCGGGTGACGAGGTGGGTGTCAAGTCGTGTACAATGGAGTTCGAGGGCGAGTATGCCTACGGTTACCTCAAGAGCGAAAACGGCGTGCACCGCATGGTGCGTCTGTCGCCGTTCAATGCCAATAACAAGCGTCAGACGACCTTTGCATCGGTGTTTGTGTCGCCCGCGGTGGACGATTCGATCGAGATCACGGTCAATCCGTCGGATATCGAGTGGGATACGTTCCGTTCGTCGGGTGCGGGTGGTCAGAATGTCAATAAGGTCGAGACGGCCGTGCGTCTGCACTACCACGGCAAGGATGCCGATACGGGCGAACCCGTCGAGTTCCTGATCGAGAACATGGAGACCCGTTCGCAGCTGATGAACCGCGAAAATGCCATGCGCCTGCTGAAGAGCAAACTCTATCAGCGCGAGTTGGACAAGCGAATGGCCACGCAGCAGGCTCTGGAGGCGACGAAAAAGAAGATCGAGTGGGGTTCGCAGATCCGCTCGTATGTCTTTGACGACCGCCGCGTGAAGGATCACCGCACGGGGGTGCAGACCTCCAATGTGGAGGCGGTGATGGATGGCGACATAGATGCCTTCATCAAGGGTTATCTGATGGAATTTGGAGGAAAATAGCATGAAGCGGATTTTGTGTCTGATCGTCCTTTTGGGCGCGGTGTGGACGGCCTTGGCAGGCACGCCTGCCGGGGTTGAGGTCGGTATGGCCGATACGACCGCCTACTTTCCCCTGCTCAGAGGACGGCGGGTGGCACTTCTGTGTAACCGTACCTCGGTGGCGCGGTTCGGGGAGGTACAGACGCATCTGGTCGATCTGCTGCACGAGCGCGGATTCGACATCCGGGGCATCTTTTCGCCCGAACACGGATTCCGCGGTACGGCCGATGCGGGCGAGACGGTACGCAATTCGGTCGATTCCGCCACGGGGATTCCGATCCTGTCGCTCTACAACGGTCGGGTGCACCGACCCTCGGACGAGGTGATGCGGAGTTTCGATGTGCTGGTAGTCGATTTGCAGGATGTGGGGTTGCGATTTTACACCTACTATATCTCGATGTTGCGTCTGGCGGAGGCGGCTGCCGATTTCGGACAGGAGGTGATCGTCCTCGACCGCCCCAATCCCAACGGCAACCACATCGACGGCCCCGTGTTGGACATGAAATACAAGTCGGGAGTCGGGGCACTGCCCATTCCCGTGCTGCACGGCCTTACGATGGGTGAGATCGCCCTGATGGCCAAGGGTGAAGGATGGGTGAAACCCTTCAAACTGACGGTGGTGGGGTGTCGCAATTACACTCACTCGACGGAGTATGTGTTGCCCGTTGCGCCGTCACCCAATCTGAAAACCCAACGTGCGATTTACCTCTATGCGTCGCTCTGTCTGTTCGAGGGGACGCCTCTGAGTGTCGGTCGCGGTACGCCCCGTCCGTTCGAGTGTTTCGGACATCCGCGTCTGAAAGCCGAGGATGGGTACGAACACCTCTTTACGCCCGTATCGTGTGCGGGGGCGAAGCATCCCGTGCTGGAGGGGCAGGTGTGTCGCGGGTCGGACTTGAGCCACATGCCGTTGGAGGATGCCCGCAAGGTGGGTTTTTCGCTGAAATATCTGATGGATGCCTGTCGGGCGATGGGCATTGGCGAGAGGTTCTTTACGCCGATGTTCGAAAAGTTGGCGGGCGTGGGTTATGTCCGCGAAATGATCCTCCGCGGGGCAACGGAGGAGGAGATTCGCGCCCGTTGGGCGGATGAGGTGGAACGCTACAAAGTGTTGCGTAAAAAGTACCTCATCTACGCCGAATAGCGAATGCGGGGCGGGAGTGTGAAATTTCTGCCCGTATCGTTTTACAATCCCTCATTTATTTGTATCTTTGCCTTTTCAAGAGCAAAAAACTAATAAACGCAATATCAATGACTCAGGAAGAACTTTTTAAGAAACTGGTCGCACACTGCAAGGAGTACGGATTCGTATTCCCTTCGAGTGAAATCTACGATGGTCTTGGTGCCGTGTACGATTACGGCCAAAACGGTGTTGAACTCAAGAACAACATCAAACGTTACTGGTGGGATTCGATGGTGAAACTCCACGAGAACATCGTCGGTCTGGATGCCGCAATCTTCATGCACCCCAAAACATGGGAGGCTTCGGGTCACCTCAGCGCATTCAACGATCCCTTGATCGACAACAAGGATTCGAAGAAGCGTTACCGTGCCGACGTATTGGTCGAGGACTGGATGGCCAAGCAGGACGAGAAAATCGAGAAGGAGGTCGAGAAGGCCCGCAAGCGTTTCGGCGAAAAGTTCGATGAGGCTCAATACCGTGCCACCTCGCCCCGTGTCTTGGAGACCGTGAAGCATCGTGACGAGATTCACGCCCGTTTTACCAAAGCATTGAACGACAACGATCTGGGCGAATTGCGTCAGATCATCATCGACTGCGAAATCGTATGTCCGATTTCGGGTACGCGCAACTGGACGGAGGTGCGTCAGTTCAACCTGATGTTCTCGACGCAGATGGGTTCGACGGCCGATGCTGCCAATACCATCTACCTGCGTCCCGAGACCGCACAGGGTATTTTCGTGAACTTCCTCAATGTGCAGAAGACCGGCCGTATGAAACTGCCGTTCGGTATCGCACAGATCGGTAAGGCGTTCCGTAACGAGATCGTCGCCCGTCAGTTCATCTTCCGTATGCGCGAGTTCGAGCAGATGGAGATGCAGTTCTTCGTGCGTCCCGGCACCGAAATGGAGTGGTGGAACACATGGAAGGAGCGTCGTATGGCATGGCACCGTGCTCTGGGCTTCGGCGACGACAACTATCAGTTCCACGATCACGACAAACTGGCTCACTACGCCAATGCCGCAACCGACATCGAGTACAAGTTCCCGTTCGGCTTCAAGGAGGTCGAGGGTGTGCATTCGCGTACCGATTTCGATCTCGGCAGCCACCAGAAATTCTCCGGCAAGAAGATTCAATACTTCGATCCCGAAACGGGCGAAAGTTACGTGCCTTATGTCGTGGAGACTTCGATCGGTCTGGATCGTATGTTCCTGCAAGTTATGTCGGCGGCTTACACCGAGGAGCAGCTGGAGAAGGATACCCGCGTGGTATTGCGTCTGCCGGCATGTCTGGCTCCCGTCAAGGCTGCCGTTCTGCCTCTCGTGAAGAAGGACGGCATGCCGGAGAAGGCTCAGGAGATCGTGGATCTGCTCAAATATGATTTCAACATCGTTTACGACGAGAAGGATTCGGTCGGCAAGCGTTACCGCCGTCAGGATGCAATCGGTACGCCGTTCTGCATCACGGTCGATGGTCAGACCTTGGAGGACAACACCGTTACGGTACGTCACCGCGACACGATGGAGCAGGAGCGCGTTGCCATCGACCAACTTTATCACATGGTTGAAGAGGAGTGCTCGTATCGCAAACTCTACAAAAAATTGCATTTGTAAAACGGGGGAGTCCGCTGACGGGACATTGAGCCGCGATTCGGATCGGGGCAGTCTTGTCGGACGACTCTTATCAACAAAATTCCGATTGTGGGAAGAATCCTTGCAATAGACTATGGAACAAAACGCACGGGGATCGCAGTGAGCGATCCCCTGCGTATTATAGCGAACGGTCTTGAGACGGTTCCGACCAAGGAACTCGAACGCTGGCTGGTATCTTACTGCCAAAAGGAGGAGGTCTCGACCATCGTTCTCGGAAAACCCTCGAAGATGGACAACACGCCGTCGGATACGTGGCGTTTTATCGAGCCTCTGGCGGCACGACTCCGCAGGGCGTTTCCCGACAAGGAGATCGTCTTCTATGACGAACGTCTGACATCGGTCATCGCCCATCAGACGATGCTGGCGAGCGGCATCGGCAAGATGGCGCGTCGGGATCGGGCTCTGGTGGACAAGATTTCCGCCACGATCATCCTGCAAGGTTACATGGAGTCGGTTTCGCGGTAGCCGTCGGCGGGAATGTTTCGCGTTACGGAGAATTTTCGTAACTTTGTCCCGTGAAATTTAAAGATTTAAGATTATGATATATCCCATTGTTGTTTATGGTGACGAGGTGTTACGCAAACACTGCGTGGAGATCACGCCCGAATACGGCGACGTGAAACAACTCGTCGATGACATGATGCTCACGATGGCCGAGGCCGAGGGGGTCGGTCTGGCAGCCCCGCAGATCGGCAAGGACATCCGTCTGTTTGTCGTGGACTGCACGCCGTGGGCGGAGGAAGACCCCTCGTGTGCCGACTACAAGCGCGCATTCGTCAATCCCGTGATCTACGAGCGTTCGGAGGAGACCAAAACCTACACCGAAGGTTGTCTGTCGCTGCCCGGCATCAACGCCAACGTACAGCGTTCGCTCTCCATCCGCATGCGTTACCTCGATGTCGATTTTCAGGAGCATGACGAGGAGTTCACAGGCTTGAAGGCTTGGGTTTTGCAGCACGAATACGACCATTTGGAGGGTATCGTCTTCACGGATCGTGTCGCTCCGATTCGTCGCAACATGTTGCGCGGGAAATTGCAGAATTTGGCGAAAGGAAAATATCGTTGCGGTTACAAGACCCGCCGATAAGTCCTTTCCTTTCTTATAAAGATCCCCCGAACTCGTTCGGGGGATCTTTTTTTGTCTGTAAACGAAAACCGCCCGCTTACCTTTATCGGGAAAGCGGGCGGTTTTGCTTATTTAAAAACGGATCAGATCACGATGTTGATGATCTTCTTCGGGACGACGATGACCTTCTTTGGGGTCTTGCCTTCCGTCCATTTCTGAGCCTCGGGCAGCGTCACCACATCGGTCTGGATCTCGGCAGGGGTGGCGGTTGCGGGATACTCCTTCTTGAAGCGCATCTTGCCGTTGATCGATACGGGGTAGAGAATCGACTGCAATTCGAGGTATTTGGCCTCAAAAGCGGGGTATTCGGCGGCGCAAACCGTATCCTCGTGACCCAGCAGGTGCCACAACTCCTCGCAGATGTGCGGTGCGAACGGCGCAAGCAGACGGACGAGCGGTTCGAGTACCTCGCGCTTCGAGCAGTCGCCCAACTCGTTCAGACAGATCATGAAGGCGGCAACCGACGTGTTGAACGAGAAGTTCTCGATGTCTTCGGTCACTTTCTTGATGGTCTTGTGCAGGGTGCGCAACTCCTCGTCGGTCGGCTTCTCGTCCGATACGCGGAAATTACCCTCGCGGTCGAAGAACAGACGCCACAGACGCTTCAGGAACTTGTGCACGCCGTCGATGCCGTTCGTATCCCAAGGTTTCGACTGCTCCAGCGGGCCGAGGAACATCTCGTACATACGCAGGGTGTCGGCACCGTAGTTATCGACAATATAATCGGGATTCACGACATTGAACATCGACTTCGACATCTTCTCGATTGCCCATCCGCAGACGTATTTGCCGTCTTCGAGGATAAATTCGGCATCGTGGAAGTCGGGCATCCAGAGTTTGAAGGCCTCGGTGTCGAGGATGTCGTTCTTGACGATATTGACATCGACGTGGATCTCCTGTGTTTCGTACCGGTCACGAAGACCGAGCGACACGAATTTGTTCGTGCCTACGACACGATAGACGAAATTCGAACGACCTTGGATCATACCCTGATTGACGAGTTTGCGGAACGGTTCCTGCTCGCAGACGTAACCCAGATCGTAGAGGAACATGTTCCAGAAACGCGAGTACATCAGGTGACCCGTGGCGTGTTCGATGCCGCCCACATACAGATCGACCGAACGCCAGTATTCGTCGGCCTCCTTCGATACGAGGCCTTCGGCGTTGTGGGGATCCATATAGCGCAGGTAGTACGCCGACGATCCCGCAAAACCGGGCATCGTCGAGAGTTCGTAGGGATAACCCTCCGCGGTGTTCCAATTCTCGGCACGTGCCAAGGGCGGTTCACCCTCTTCGGTGGGGCCGTAGTTCTTGATTTCGGGCAGTTGCAGGGGCAGTTGCTCCTCCTTCAGCGGATAGGCCGTGTCGTCCTTGTAGTAAACGGGGAAAGGTTCGCCCCAATATCGCTGACGCGAGAAAATCGCATCGCGCAGGCGGTAGTTGATGATCTTCTTGCCCAGACCGCGCTTCTCGACCTCCTTGAACATCAGCCGGATCGAATCCACGACATCCATGCCGTTCAGGAAGTCCGAATTGATGATCTTGCCCTCCTTGGCGTCGTACGAACCTTCGCCCGAATTGCCGCCCTCGATGACGGGAATGATCTCCAGTCCGAAGTGCTTGGCGAAGGCGTAGTCGCGCGAGTCGTGTGCCGGAACCGCCATGATGGCTCCCGTGCCGTAACCTGCCAGAACATAGTCCGAAATATAGATCGGAATCTCACGACCCGTGAAGGGGTTGATGGCGAATGATCCCGTATTGACACCGCTGACGGTGTGTGCATCGGCCATACGCTCACGCTCGGAGCGTTTGCCTGCTTGTGAGATATACTCCTCGACAGCCTTCTTGTTCTCGGCGGTTGCCAAGTCGCGTGCCCACTGATGTTCGGGGGCGATCACCATGAACGTCACCCCGAAGATCGTGTCGGGACGGGTGGTGAAGATTTCGAGTTTGCGATCCGAACCCTTGATGTCGAAGAATACCTGCGCACCCTCCGAACGGCCGATCCAGTTGCGCTGGATCTCCTTCAGCGAATCGCTCCATGCCAATTTGTCCAGACCGTCCAACATGCGCTGTGCGTAGGCCGTCACGCGGAGCAACCACTGTTTCATGCGCTTTTGTTCCACGGGGAACCCGCCGCGTACCGACAGTCCGTCGCGTACCTCGTCGTTGGCCAGAACCGTGCCGAGTTTCGGACACCAGTTCACCATCGTGTCGGCACGGAACGCCAGACGGTAGTTCTGAAGTACCTGCTCGCGGCGTTTCTCGTCCCACGACTTCCATTCGTCGGCCGTGAAGTGCATCTCGGTGGTGCAGGCGGCATCAAGACCCTCGGTACCCTGTTTCTCGAAACGGGCGATCAGCGTTTCAATCGGTGTTGCCTTCTGAAGCGTATTGTCGTAATAATGAGCGAACATCTTTAAGAATGCCCACTGCGTCCACTTGTAGTAGGCGGGGTCGCACGTGCGCACCTCACGATCCCAGTCGAACGAGAATCCGATCTTGTCCAACTGCTCGCGGTAACGCGCAATGTTGCGCTCGGTGGTCACTGCGGGGTGCTGTCCCGTCTGAATGGCGTACTGCTCGGCGGGAAGTCCGAACGCATCGTAGCCCATCGGGTGAAGCACGTTGAATCCCTTCTGGCGTTTGTAACGCGAATAGATGTCCGAGGCAATGTAGCCCAGCGGGTGTCCCACGTGAAGTCCCGCTCCCGACGGATAGGGGAACATGTCCAAGACATAGAACTTGGGACGTGACGGATCAACCTCTACCTTGTAGGTCTTCCGCTCCTTCCAGTTTTGCTGCCATTTGGCCTCAATCTCCTTAAAGTTATATTCCATTTTATCGTATTTATGTTGTTGTCTTTTCGGGGCGCACGCATCGGTTTTTGGGGGCAGATGCGGGCGCGGATCTGCAAAAATAGCGAAAGTTTTTCGCTTTTTTATATAAAAGGAGGCCTTCTTGCCGTTCTGCGGGTAAAAACTTCGGAAAAACTTCCGATTCTTTTTTTCAAGCCCCTCGAAACGCCCGCAAAAAGGCGCAAAACGGGGAGGCGGAATAAAAATTTGGAAATTCCGCAAATTATATTATTATGTGTTGAGATTCGTGCAGATAGCCTGTCGGAAAGCGGCAGGAAAAGAGTTCGGGGCGGCGGCGGGCTTTGTCGTTTGCAACATGCTGATAATGAATGAATGGTGTTTTTAGATATAAATAAACACTTATAATATTGGGTATTTTATAAGTAAAAAGAATCGTAAAACGGCGAAAACCACCCGAAAATCGCAAAAAAGAGTCTGTAAACTGTTGTTATTCAAAAAAAATGCGTATCTTTGCAGTCCATTTTGGACAATGGAGATAGATTTTTTTAACAAATTTAAAGGACAGTTTAAGAAATGCCAACTATTCAACAGTTAGTGAGAAACGGTCGTGTGTCGGTCGAGTACAACTCGAAATCGCCCGCACTGGCCGCGTGTCCGCAACGCCGCGGCGTATGTACCCGTGTGTACACTACGACCCCGAAAAAGCCTAACTCGGCTATGCGTAAGGTGGCACGTGTGAGATTGACCAATGGCAAGGAGGTCAACGCCTATATCCCCGGAGAAGGCCACAACTTGCAGGAGCACTCTATCGTACTGGTTCGTGGCGGTCGTGTGAAGGACCTCCCCGGTGTACGTTACCACTTGGTTCGCGGTGCCCTCGACTCGGCAGGTGTTGACGGTCGTCGTCAGCGTCGTTCGAAGTACGGTGCTAAACGCCCCAAAGCAGGTAAATAATCAATCAAGAAACAATTAATCTCAACATTTTTTAATAGCAATGAGAAAAGCTAAGCCAAGAAAGCGAATTCTACTTCCGGATCCGAAGTTCGGAGACGTGGCTGTGACCCGTTTCGTGAACAACCTCATGCTGGATGGTAAGAAGAGTATTGCCTACACGATTTTCTACGATTCGTTGGATATCGTCGGCAAGAAGATGAAGGATGCTGATAAATCTCCGCTGGAAATCTGGAAACAGGCCCTCGAGAATATCACTCCCCAAGTCGAAGTGAAATCGAAACGTATCGGTGGCGCAACCTTCCAGGTACCTATGGAGGTTCGTCCGGAGCGCAAGATTTCTATTTCCATGAAGAACCTTGTCCTTTTTGCTCGCAAGCGCGCCGGCAAAACGATGGCAGACAAGCTCTCAGCCGAAATCCTCGATGCATTCAACCAGCAGGGTGGTGCATTCAAGCGTAAAGAGGAAATGCACCGTATGGCCGAGGCAAACAAAGCATTTGCACACTTTAGATTCTAAACCGAAGAGTAACAGATGGCAAGCAGAGATTTACATTATACTCGTAACATCGGTATCATGGCTCACATTGATGCCGGTAAGACCACAACGTCGGAGCGTATCCTGTTCTACACGGGTAAGACCCACAAGATTGGCGAAACTCACGAGGGTTCGGCAACCATGGACTGGATGGCGCAGGAGCAGGAGCGCGGTATTACGATTACGTCGGCCGCTACGACCGCTTTCTGGCACTACAAAGACAAACAGTACCAGATCAACCTGATCGATACCCCGGGACACGTCGATTTTACCGTAGAGGTAGAGCGTTCGTTGCGTGTGCTCGACGGTGCTATCGCTACGTTCTGCGCCGTTGGTGGTGTTGAGCCTCAGTCGGAGACCGTTTGGCGTCAGGCTGACAAGTACAATGTTCCCCGTATCGGTTACGTCAATAAGATGGACCGTACCGGCGCCGACTTCTTCGCAGTGTGCGCTCAGATCAAACAGCACTTCGGTGCAACCGCTCTGCCGGTTGTCCTCCCGATCGGTGCCGAGGATAAATTTGAAGGTTTGGTTGACCTTATATATAATAACGCAATCTACTACTTCGACGACAAGACCGTTCGTGACAACTTCGAGTTGCGCGAGATCCCCGATTCGATGAAGGAAGAGGCTGCCGAGTGGCGTGCAAAACTCATCGAGGAGGTTGCCGCAACCGACGATGCACTGATGGAGAAATTCTTCGAGGATCCCGATTCGATCACTCCCGATGAACTGCTCGCAGCAATCCGCAAGGCTACCATCTCGATGCAGGTCGTGCCGATGCTCTGCGGTTCTTCGTTCCACAACAAGGGTGTGCAGAAGTTGCTCGATTACGTTATGGCATTCCTGCCTTCGCCGCTGGATGTTCCCGCTGTTGAAGGTACCAACCCCAAGACCGACGAGTCCGTTGTCCGTCACGCTGACGAGAACGATCCGTTCTGTGGTCTGGCATTCAAGATCGCTACCGATCCCTTCGTAGGCCGTCTGGCTTTCGTTCGTGTTTATTCGGGTCGTCTGGATGCAGGTTCTTACGTTCTGAATGCCCGTAGCGGCAAGCGTGAGCGTATCAGCCGTATTTACCAGATGCACGCCAACAAGCAGAACCCGCTTGAAACCGTTGCAGCAGGTGATATCTGCGCAGCAGTCGGTTTCAAGGAGATCCGCACCGGTGATACCCTCTGTGCCGAGAACGCTCCTATCGTACTTGAGCAGATGACCTTCCCGGAGCCTGTGATCGGTCTGGCTGTTGAGCCCAAGACGCAGAAAGACCTTGACAAACTCGGTATCGCACTCGGCAAACTGGCTGAGGAGGATCCCACCTTCACGGTTCACACCGATGAGGATTCGGGTCAGACCGTCATCAGCGGTATGGGCGAGTTGCACTTGGACATCATCGTTGATCGTCTGCGTCGTGAATTCGGTGTCGAGATCAATCAGGGTGCTCCTCAGGTGAACTACAAAGAGGCCCTCACCAAGACGATCCAGCACCGCGAGGTATTCAAGAAGCAGACCGGTGGTCGTGGTAAGTTCGCCGACATCATCTTCGAGATCGGTCCCGCATCGGAAGGCAAGATGGGTCTTGAGTTCGTCGATGAGGTTAAGGGCGGTAACATTCCCAAGGAGTTCATTCCCTCCGTACAGAAGGGCTTCGAGGCCGCTATGGCCAACGGTGCTCTGGCAGGTTACAAGATGGACTCGATGAAGATTACCCTGAAGGATGGTTCGTTCCACCCCGTGGACTCGGATCAGTTGTCGTTCGAAATCGCTGCCCGCAACGGTTACCGTGCTGCTGCCCCCAAGGCAGGTTCGGTGATCATGGAGCCTATCATGTCGGTTGAAGTTGTTACCCCCGAAGAAAGCATGGGTGACATCATCGGCGACCTGAACAAGCGTCGTGGTCAGATCAACGGCATGGAGACCAAAGGTACTGCCCGCGTGGTTAAAGCCGAAGTACCTCTGTCGGAAATGTTCGGTTATGTGACCGTTCTCCGTACGATCTCTTCGGGTCGTGCCACCTCGTCCATGGAGTTCTCGCATTTCGAGGAAGTTCCTGCCAATCTGGCCAAGGAAATTATCGAGAAATCGAGTGGTAAAAAGGATAATGAATAAGAATCAATATGAACCAGAAAATCAGAATTAAATTAAAGTCATTCGATCACAACCTCGTCGATAAATCGGCCGAGAAGATCGTAAAGACCGTGAAGAGCACAGGTGCCGTTGTCAGCGGTCCGGTGCCCCTTCCCACCCACAAGCAGATTTTTACGGTGAACCGTTCGACTTTCGTAAACAAGAAAGCCCGCGAGCAGTTCCAGCTCTGCACCTTCAAACGTATCTTGGACATCTACTCGTCGACGCCCAAAACGATCGACGCTCTGATGAAACTTGAGTTGCCCTCGGGCGTTGAAGTAGAGATCAGAGTCTGATCCCCGTTTGAAGACTAATTGTCAAGGACATCACTTTTTTATATAACAAACGTAATTCGACAACAAATGTCAGGACTTATTGGAAAGAAAATCGGAATGACTTCCGTTTACAGTGCCGAGGGAAAGAATATTCCATGCACTGTCATTGAGGCTGGTCCGTGTGTAGTTACGCAAATCAAGACTGTTGAGAAGGATTCTTACGAAGCAGTTCAAATTGCCTATGACGACAAAAGTGAAAAGCACACCAGCAGCAGTTTGTTAGGTCACTTCAAAAAGGCAGGTACGACTCCCAAGCGCAAGCTCGCCGAGTTCAAGGATATGCCGGAAGTGGCTCTCGGCGACACACTGACCGTAGATCTCTTCGAAGAGATGGATTGGGTTGATGTGACCGGGATCTCGAAAGGTAAGGGTTACCAAGGTGTAGTAAAGCGTCACGGCTTTGCCGGTGTAGGCGGCCAGACCCACGGCCAGCACAACCGCCAGCGTAAACCCGGTTCTTTGGGTGCATCGTCTTACCCCTCGCGCGTTTTCAAGGGCAAACGCCTTCCGGGTCAGATGGGTGGTGACCAAGTTAAGGTTTTGAACCTTAGAGTATTGAAAGTTATTCCCGAAAGCAACCTCTTGCTTGTCAAGGGTTCGATTCCGGGAGCGAAAGGTGCTTATTTAACAATTGAGAAGTAAAATGGAATTAGCTGTTTTAAACACACAAGGACAAGAAACGGGTCGTAAAGTAGTTCTTTCGGATGCCGTGTTCGGCGTGGAGGCTAATGACCACGCAATCTATCTCGACGTTAAGCAGTATCTGGCTGACCAGCGTCAGGGTACGCACAAAGCAAAGCAGCGTAATGAGGTAGCCGGTTCGACGCGCAAACTCAAGCGTCAGAAAGGTACCGGCGGTGCCCGTTCGGGTAGCATCCTCTCTCCGCTGTTCCCGGGTGGCGGTCGTGTATTCGGCCCCGTACCCCGCGATTACAGTTTCAAACTCAACAAGAAGTTGAAGAGACTGGCTCGCCGCAGTGCACTGACCTACAAGGCTCAGGCCGGTCAGATCAGCGTAATCGAGGCTGTAAACTACGATGCTCCCAAAACGCGCAACGTAGTTGCTTTGACCGAGGCTCTGAAGATGGACGACAAGAAAGTTTTGTTGGTTCTGCCCCAGTCGAACGTCAATCTGCAGCTTTCTTGCCGCAACCTGTCGTACGTTAAGCCGGTACTGGCCGAGAACGTAACGACCTACGACGTGATGAACGCTTCGGCAGTCGTAATGGTTGAAGGTGCAGAGAATATTTTGAATACGATGTTAGCTTAAAAACGCAAGTTAAGATGGAAATTATTATTAAGCCGGTTTTGACCGAGAAAATGACGATTCAGGGCGAAAAGTTGAATCGCTACGGTTTTATCGTTGACGTAAGAGCTAACAAGCTGCAAATCCGCAACGCAGTAGAGCAGATGTACAACGTCGTCGTAACCGATGTAAACACTGTGAACTACATGGGCAAATTCAAGAGCCGCTACACGAAGGCCGGTCTCTTGGAGGGCCGTACAAAGAACTTCAAGAAGGCTATCGTTACCTTGAAGGAAGGAGATAAGATCGATTTTTACAGTAATATCTAACGAAGATGGCAGTAAGAAAATTTAAACCTGTATCCGCAGGTACCCGACACAAAGTAATCGGAACATTCGCCGAGATCACGACGAATACTCCTGAGAAGTCGCTGCTGAGCGTTAAGAAAAGCTCAGGAGGTCGCAATAACGACGGTAAAATGACTGTACGCTACATCGGTGGCGGTCATAAGCAAATGTATCGTAATGTTGACTTCAAGCGCGCTAAGGACGGTATTGCTGCAACTGTAAAGACGATTGAGTATGATCCTAATCGTACTGCACGTATTGCACTTATCGTTTATGCCGATGGTACAAAGAGCTATATCCTTGCACCCAACGGCTTGAAGGTTGGACAGACTGTAATGAGTGGCGCAGGTGTCGCTCCCGAACTGGGTAACACCCTTTTCCTGAGCGAGATTCCCCTCGGTACAGTAATCCATAACATTGAACTCTACCCCGGTCAGGGTGCCGCAATGGCAAGATCGGCCGGCTCGTATGCTCAACTGTTGGCACGTGAGGGCAAATTCGCCGTCATCAAGTTGCCTTCGGGTGAGACTCGTATGGTACTCGTAACTTGCCGCGCTACGGTGGGTGAAGTGTCGAACATCGACCACATCCTCGAAAGTTCGGGAAAGGCAGGTCGTGAACGTTGGCTGGGCCGTCGTCCTCGCAACCGCGGTGTGACGATGAACCCTGTTGATCACCCGATGGGTGGTGGTGAAGGCCGTGCAAGTGGTGGTCACCCCCGTTCGCGCAAGGGTCTGTTGGCTAAGGGTTACAAGACTCGTAATCCTAAGAAGACGACCTCGAAGTTTATTATTTCAAGAAAGAAAAAATAATTAAATAAGAGTACATAATGAGCCGTTCATTAAAAAAAGGACCGTTTATCGACCCGAAACTTGAGAACAAGGTTGTAGCTCAGGCTGAAGGCAACAAGAAGTCGGTCATTAAAACTTGGTCGCGTGCTTCGATGATCTCTCCCGATTTCGTGGGTCAGACCATCGCCGTACACAACGGAAACAAATTCATCCCGGTGTATGTAACTGAGAACATGGTTGGACACAAACTCGGCGAGTTTGCTCCCACCCGTACATTCCGCGGCCATGCAGGTAACAAGAAAAAATAGGTAGAAAATGGGTGCAAGAAAAGCTAATACAGCCGAAAAGATGAAGGCTGAAAAGAAGCAGAAAGCAATCGCTGTTCTGCGTGATTGCCCGACCTCTCCCCGCAAGATGCGCTTGGTAGCCGATATCATCCGCGGTGTGGAGATCAACAAGGCACTGGGCATCCTCCGTTATTCGAAGAAGGAGGCATCGATTCGTATGGAGAAACTCCTCAAGTCGGCAATCGCCAACTGGGAGGCCAAAAACGAAGGCGAGCGTCTGGAAGATGCAACTCTCTGCGTGAAAGAAGTGTTTGTCGATTGTGGCCGCATGCTGAAGCGTATTCAGGCTGCTCCCCAAGGTCGTGCACACCGCATCCGCAAGCGTTCGAACCACGTGACGATCGTAGTTGACAAAATGGTAACCGTAGAAAAGAAATAAGCAGATGGGACAGAAAGTAAATCCGATAGCAAACCGACTTGGTATTATCCGCGGTTGGGACTCCAACTGGTTCGGTGGCAAAGACTTCTCCGACAAACTCGTAGAGGACGCCAAGATTCGTAAATACCTGAACGTCCGTCTGGCAAAGGCAAGCATCTCGAAAATCATCATCGAGCGCACGCTGAAGTTGGTGACGGTAACCATTTCGACCGCTCGCCCCGGTATCATCATCGGTAAAGGCGGTCAGGAGGTTGACAAGTTGAAGGAAGAATTGAAGAAGCTGACCGGCAAAGAGATCCAGATCAACATCTTCGAGGTAAAACGTCCTGAGGTTGATGCCGTAATCGTAGGCCAGAACATTGCCCGCCAGTTGGAGGGTCGTGTATCGTTCCGTCGTGCAGTCAAGACCGCAGTGGCTTCGACCATGCGTATGGGTGCCGAGGGTATCAAGATTCAGGTTGCCGGCCGTGTGGGCGGTGCCGAGATGGCTCGTACGGAGACCGTTAAGGAAGGACGTATTCCGTTGCACACGTTCCGTGCCGATATTGATTACAGCCTGACCGAAGCCCTTACGAAAGTAGGTATTCTCGGTGTCAAGGTTTGGATCTGTCAGGGTACGGTATATGGCAAGCGCGACATTTTTGAGATCGCAGGTGCTTCGGCACAGGCTCCTCACCACAATGGTGAACGTCGTGGTCGCAACGATCGTGGCGAGCGTCGTGGCGGTCGTCGTCGCCAGAGCAACAATAATAAGTAAGTAGGACCTTTTTAAAGCAAAACAAAATGTTACAGCCGAAAAAGACCAAATTTAGAAGAATGCAGAAGGGCCGTATGAAAGGTTTAGCTCAAAGAGGTAACGAGCTTGCATTCGGATCGTTCGCGATCAAGGCCATGGAATCGACATGGATCACGGGTCGTCAGATTGAGGCGGCACGTCAGGCCATCACCCGTTATATGAAACGTGAAGGTCAGCTTTGGATCCGCATCTTCCCCGACAAACCCATTACCAAGAAACCCGCTGAGGTTCGTATGGGTAAGGGTAAAGGTAATCCCGAAGGCTTCGTGGCTCCCGTAACCCCCGGACGTATTCTTTTCGAGGCAGAGGGTGTGCCCTTGGCAGTTGCTCAGGAAGCACTGCGTCTGGGTGCCCAGAAATTGCCTATTACCACTAAGTTTATCGTAAGACGTGATTACGTCGAAACCACAATTTAAGGGAACGCAAGATGAAAAGTGCAGAAATCAAGGATATTTCGACTAAGGATCTCGTGGAGCGCATCGAGGCAGAGAAGGCTCAGCTGAACGTGCTGAAGGTGCAACACGCTGTTTCCCCCATCGAAAACCCGTCGATCATTAAGAAAAATCGCAGAGATATAGCTCGTATGCTGACAATTCTGCGTCAGAGAAACGCTAAATAATTTTACAGACTATGGAAAGAAATCTTAGAAAAGAGCGTATCGGTCTCGTTGTCAGCAACAAAATGGAGAAAACCATTGTCGTTGAAGTGGCACGTAAGGTGAAGCACCCGATTTACGGTAAGTTCGTGAACAAATCGACCAAGTTTGTTGCCGAGTGCACCGATGAGACCTGCAAGGAAGGCGATACCGTTCGTATCATGGAGACCCGCCCGCTGAGCAAGACCAAGCGTTGGAGATTAGTACAAATCATTGAAAGAGCGAAGTAATTATGATACAACAGGAAAGTAGACTTGTAGTAGCTGATAACAGCGGTGCAAAGGAAGTACTCTGCATCCGTGTGTTGGGCGGTACCAAACGCCGCTACGCATCGATCGGTGATAAGATCGTTGTTTCGGTCAAGAGTGCAACCCCTTCGGGCGATGTCAAGAAGGGCTCGGTATCGAAAGCAGTCGTAGTTCGTACGACGAAGGAAATCAGACGTGCCAACGGTTCGTATATTCGTTTCGACGATAACGCCGTGGTACTCCTGAACAATCAGGGTGAAATGCGTGGTACCCGTATCTTCGGTCCCGTGGCTCGTGAGTTGCGTGATCAGTATATGAAGATCATTTCGCTGGCACCCGAAGTATTGTAATTATAAAAACAATAACTGTCTATGAAATTACATATCAAAAAAGGGGATATGGTGCAAATCATCGCCGGTGACAACAAAGGCAAGCAGGGCAAAGTCCTGATGGTCGATGGTGCCAAGCAGCGTGCGATTGTAGAGGGCGTAAACCTCATCAAGAAGGCTACGAAACCCAATGCACAGAATCCTCAGGGTGGTATCGTCGAGAAAGAAGCGCCGATCCACATGTCGAACATGCAGGTTCTGGACCCCAAAGACAGCAAACCTACCAAGGTGGGTCGCAAGCTCAATGAGAATGGTAAATTAGTTCGTTACGCTAAAAAATCAGGGGAGGAGATCAAATAATGGCATACGTTCCCACACTTAAGACACAGTATAAGGAGCAGATCGTTCCTGCCCTTATGAAGGAGTTCGGGTACTCGAGCATCATGCAGTGCCCCAAACTCGAAAAGATCGTTATCAACCAAGGTATGGGTCAGGCTGTTGCCGACAAGAAACTGATCGACGTGGCTCAGGCCGAGCTGACTCAGATCACCGGTCAGAAAGCCGTTCAGACTCGTTCGCGTAAGGATATTTCGAACTTCAAGTTGCGTAAGGGTATGCCCATCGGCGTACGTGTGACGCTTCGTGATGCCAAGATGTACGAGTTCCTTGAGCGTCTGATTTGCGTGGCTCTGCCCCGTATCCGCGACTTCAAGGGTATCAACGAGAAGTTCGACGGTCAGGGTAACTATACCCTCGGTATCACCGAGCAGATCATCTTCCCGGAAATTGATATCGACAAGATCACCAAGATCTTCGGTATGGAGATCACTTTCGTAACTTCGGCCGCAACCGACGAAGAGGCTCACGCTATGCTCCGCGAATTCGGCCTTCCTTTCAAGAACGCTAAAAAGAACTAAGCAATGGCAAAAGAATCGATGAAAGCACGCGAGGTGAAGCGTGAAAAGCTCGCCAAGCGTTACGCTCACAAGCGTGAAGAGATCGCTGCCAAATTGAAGGCAGGCGAAATCGACCACGAGGAGGCATGGGTTGCACTTTCGAAGTTGCCCCGCAACTCCAATCCCATTCGCCAGCACAATCGTTGCAAACTTACCGGTCGTCCCAAAGGTTACATCCGCCAGTTCGGCATCAGCCGTATCCAGTTCCGCGAGATGGCATCTCAGGGTCTTATCCCCGGTGTTAGCAAGGCCAGCTGGTAGTCTGAATTTGAAAATCCAAAGCGTCTGTCCTTATTTGAGGGCGGACGCCTCGGAGTTTCATAACCCCGTTTCATACTCCGGAGGGTCGCAAAAGCCCGGAGACTTCTCTTTGAGAGCCGTTTTTAAGCGTTTTTTGACGCTTGCGGACGGATCTGTATAAGGGCGCGGATCGAGTGTGGAAACACACGGGAAACGCCTTGGAAGAGAGCCAAGAAGGAGTTGAAGCCGATAGGAGTGTCCTGCTCCAATAGATACGTCGCAGTATCGGGGAAAGTGCCGTCACAAGCGGTAACTTCTCGATATGTGGGGCGATTGACCGACGGGATACTTTTAGTGAATTGTTCCGGATCACTGTCTTTTGTTCGGAATATGTACGGCATCGGAGTGGCTTGTGCTGCTCTCGATTGTGCATATTCGGATCGCATCGACAGGTGTGTCACGGACTTTTTGCGCAAACGGACGGTGCGCCGTTTTACAAAAAAAACATCACGAAAATGCCGAAAAACAGTGCATTATCTTGTTGGTTTGTAAAATAATACCTATATTTGCGCGCTTTTGTGCGTGATTTACAGGTACGAAAGCACCCCGAAACCGAATCCGAAACCGCCGAATCTCTCCCGGAACGGAACTTGAAAAAGAGCCGTGCGAAAGGGCAGGGTAAGTGAAAGTGGTTTAAGATCAATAACTTATTATTTTTTTTATTCATTAATTTTAACTTCTATTCGTTATGACTGATCCTATTGCGGACTTTCTGACCAGAATTAGAAACGCGGTGAAAGCCAACCACAAGGTGGTTGAAGCTCCCGGTTCAAAAATTAAGCAGGAGATCACGAAGATTCTCTATGAAGAGGGTTATATCCTCGCCTACAAATTCGACACTGATGAGAAGGGGCACCCCACCATCAAGATCGCTCTGAAGTGGGACGCTCCCACGAAGAGTTACGCCATCAAGAATCTGAAGCGCGTCAGCCGTCCCGGTCTGCGTCGTTATGCTTCGGTTTCGGACATGCCCCGCGTAATGAACGGTCTGGGTATCGCCATCCTTTCGACTTCGAAGGGTATCATGACCGACGCTCACGCCCGTAAGGAGAACGTAGGCGGTGAAATCATCTGCTTCGTTTACTAATCGCTAATCATTTAACACGAATTACAATGTCAAGAATTGGTAAATTACCTGTAAACTTGCCCGCCGGTGTTACCGTCAAGGTTTCGTCCGACAACGTGGTAAGCGTGAAAGGGCCACTTGGAGAACTGAGTCAGAAGGTTGATTCGGACATCAAAGTAGAGATCAATGACCAGAATCAGGTCATCGTATCGCGCCCGACCAACCAGCCTCGTCACCGTTCGCTGCACGGTCTGTACCGCGCACTGATCCACAACATGGTGGTAGGCGTATCGAAAGGCTACGAGATCAAGCAGGAGCTGGTCGGCGTAGGTTTCAAGGCCGAAGTTAAAGGTCAGGTGCTTGAGATGAGCCTCGGTTATTCGCACGATACTCACTTCCTGTTGCCCAAAGAAGTCACTGCAACCGCAGTAACCGAGAAGAAGGGCTCGCCGATCGTAACCTTCAAGTCGATCGACAAGCAACTCATCGGTCAGGTAGCCGCAAAGATGCGTTCGCTGCGCAAGCCGGAGCCTTATAAGGGTAAGGGTATTAAGTTCGTCGGCGAGCAGGTACGTCGCAAGGCAGGTAAATCAGCAGGTGCTAAATAGTAAATAGACTGAAGTTATGTCACTGAACAAGATAGAAAGAAGAGAGAGGATCAAGATGCGTATCCGCAAGATTGTAAGCGGAACGCCCGAACAACCTCGTATGACTGTATTCCGTAGCAACAAACAGATCTACGTACAGTTTATCGACGACCTGGCAGGCGTAACCTTGGCCACGGCTTCGTCGCTGGACAAAGAGGTAGCAGAAGCCGCTGCCGGCAAGAACAAGTCGGAAGTAGCCGGTCTGGTCGGTAAATTGGCCGCAGAGCGTGCCACGGCCAAAGGAATTTCGACCGTAGCATTCGATCGTAACGGTTACCTCTATCACGGAAGAGTAAAACAGCTGGCCGAAGCAGCACGCGAAGGCGGACTTAAATTCTAATGATTATGTCAAATACTAACATAAAGAAAGTACGCACCAGCGACCTTGAGCTTAAGGACAGACTCGTAAGCATTCAGCGTGTTACCAAGGTAACGAAAGGTGGTCGCACCTTTACATTCTCGGCAATCGTCGTAGTCGGTAACGAAGACGGTGTTGTAGGCTTCGGCTTGGGTAAAGCATCGGAGGTACAGGCTGCCATCGCCAAAGGCGTGGAGGATGCCAAGAAGAACTTAGTCAAGATCCCCGTATTGAACGGTACGATTCCTCACAAACAGGAGTTCCGCTATTCGGGTTCGTTAGTAATGATCCGTCCCGCCGCTCCCGGTACCGGTGTGATCGCAGGTGGTCCGATGCGTGCCGTATTGGAGTCTGCCGGCGTGAAGAACGTGTTGGCAAAGAGCAAGGGTTCGTCGAACCCCCACAACTTGGTGAAGGCCACCTTCGGCGCATTGTGCGAGTTGCGTGATGCCCTGAGCGTTGCCCGTGTTCGCGGTATTTCGATGGATCAGGTGTTTAACGGTTAATATTTGAATCGAAATGGCAAGATTGAAAATTACCCAAATCAAGAGTCGCATTGGCGCAACAACCCGTCAGTGTCGCAACCTCGACGCTCTGGGTCTGAAACGCATCAACGCTTCTGTTGAGCACGACGACTCGGTTATTATCAAAGGTATGCTTGAGCGTGTTAAGCACCTTGTAAAGGTCGAGGAGATCGCAAAATAAGTTTAACCGATAAGGATTAAAAAGAAATGGAACTCAATAATTTGAAACCCGCTAAGGGTTCTACACATCACGACAAGAGAGTCGGTCGCGGTGCAGGTTCGGGCAACGGCAACACTGCGGGTCGTGGTCACAAAGGTGCACAGTCGCGTTCGGGTTACTCGCGTAAATTAGGTTTCGAGGGTGGTCAGATGCCTTTGCAGCGTCGTCTTCCCAAGTTCGGTTTCACGAACTTGAAGCGCGTGGAGTTCAAGGCCATCAACCTCTCGACGCTTGAGGAGTTGGCTGCGAAAAATTCGCTGACCGAGATTTCGCTCGAAACTCTGGTTTCGGCCGGTTTCGTATCGACGAAAGACAAGGTGAAGATCCTTGGCAACGGTGAGATCTCGAAGGCTCTGACCGTTAAGGCTCACGCATTCTCGAAAACTGCCGAGGCTGCCATCGTGGCCGCAGGCGGTAGCGTAGAAAAACTTTAGAGAACATTACAAACCCAAAGATTATGAATCAGTATATTGTTGTTGGTCTCGTCTTTTTGGTGGTAATCGTTCTTTTGGCGACCAACAAAAAATTGGTGGAAACACTCAAGAACATGTATAAGATCGAGGAGTTGCGCAAGCGTGTGTTCTACACGATTGGCCTCTTGCTGATCTATCGCTTGGGTAGCTTCATCGTAATCCCGGGTGTCAACCCCGAAGCATTGTCGCAAGGTGGCGGACTGGCAAGCCAAGTCGAAGGAAACGGTCTGCTCGGTCTTCTCGATGTCTTCTCGGGAGGTGCATTCAGCAATGCAGCAATCTTCGCTTTGGGTGTGATGCCTTATATCACCGCTTCCATTATCATCCAGCTGATGGGTATGATGGTTCCCTATTTCCAGAAAATGCAGAAAGAGGGTGAGAGCGGTCGTCGTAAAATGAATCAGTGGACGCGCTTTTTGACGATCGGCGTGCTGTTGCTGCAAGGCCCGGCTTATATCGCCAATCTCTACGCTCAGGCGTCCGATGCATTCGTTTACGGAAACTCTTTCGGCGTTGTTGCCATGATGACCCTGATCCTGATTGCCGGTACCATGTTTATCATGTGGCTCGGTGAGAAGATCACGGACAAGGGTATCGGTAACGGCATTTCGCTGATCATCATGATCGGTATCGTGGCACGTCTGCCCCACGCGCTGTTGGCTGAGGTCAATGCTCGTTTCCAGACGTCGAGCGGTAGTGCAATCATGTTGATCCTCGAATTGGTGTTGCTCTTCCTCGTGTTCATGGCCACCATCGCCTTGGTACAGGCAGTCCGCAAGGTTCCTGTACAGTATGCCAAACGTATCGTCGGTAACAAACAGTATGGCGGTGTACGTCAGTACATCCCCCTGAAGATGAATGCGGCCAACGTAATGCCCATCATCTTCGCACAGGCTCTGATGTTTATTCCGGCGTTGTTCTCAGGCTCGGCAGTTGGTAATGCATTCGCCAGCATGACCGGTTTCTGGTACAACTTTACGCTTGCAGTGTTGGTAATTGCGTTCACTTACTTCTATACCGCAATTATCATCAATCCTCAAATGATGGCCGATGACATGAAGCGCAACGGCGGCTTTATTCCGGGAGTGAAACCGGGTAAACAAACCGTAAACTACATCGATACCATCATGACGCGCATTACCCTTCCGGGTTCGATCTTCCTGGCACTCGTGGCAATCATGCCCGCACTGGCCATGAAGTTCTTGGGCATTCAGCAGTCGTTCGCCTACTTCTACGGCGGTACTTCGTTGCTGATTATGGTTGGTGTTGTGCTCGACACTCTGAAACAAATAGAGAGCTACCTGTTGATGCGCCACTACGATGGTCTGATGAAGACCGGCCGTATTCAGGGTCGTCACTAACAGGGTTTTTCCGGTGAGTTTTATTTAACACAAAGCATGATATTTTTAAAAACAGACGAGGAGATCGAATTGCTCCGTGAGAACAACCATCTGGTTGCGATGACTCTTGCAGAAGTGGGTCGCCACATTCGCGCAGGCGTATCGACTGCCGAATTGGACAAAATCGGTGACGAATTTATTCGTGATCACGGAGCAGTACCCGCTTTCCTGGGATATGACGGCTACCCTGCATCGTTGTGTATTTCGGTCAATGAGCATGTGGTACACGGTATTCCCTCCGCGAAACAGATCCTGAAAGACGGGGATATTGTTTCGGTCGATTGCGGTACGTTTATGAAGGGGTTTGTTGGTGATTCGGCTTATACATTTGCCGTGGGAGAGGTTGGCGAAGAAGTACGCCGACTGATGGACGTCACCAAAGAGGCTCTTTGTAGAGGTGTCGCACAGGCCAAGGCCGGAAATCGCGTAGGCGATATTTCGGCAGCAGTGCAGAATTATGCCGAGAGTTTTGGTTACGGCGTCGTTCGTGAGCTTGAAGGACATGGCTTGGGTCGAAGAATGCACGAGGACCCGGGCGTTCCCAATTATGGCGCACGCGGCCGCGGCCCTCTGTTGAAAGAGGGTATGGTAATCTGCATTGAGCCCATGATTACGATGGGCAACAAGGCTATTGTATTCGAACAGGACGGTTGGACGGTCCGCACGCGCGATCGCAAACCTGCCGCTCATTTCGAGAAGGCAGTCGCCATTCGCAAGAACGGACCGGATGTTTTGACAGATTATGATATCATCGAACAAGCAATTTTAAAGTAAACTCTATGGCAAAACAGGCTGCTATCGAACGGGACGGTACGATCATTGAGGCTCTTTCCAACGCAATGTTCCGCGTTGAATTGGACAACGGCCACATCCTTACCGCCCACATCTCCGGAAAGATGCGTATGCATTACATCAAGATTCTTCCGGGGGACAAAGTTAAAGTTGAGATGACTCCCTACGATTTGACGAAGGGACGTATCTCTTTCAGGTACAAATAAAAGGCTTGACACCATGAAAGTAAAAGCATCTATCAAAAAGAGAAGCGAGGATTGCAAGATCGTTAAGCGTAAAGGCAAACTTTATGTGATCTGCAAGAAGAATCCCAAGTTTAAAATGCGCCAAGGGTAATGTTTAAACTTAAACGGTTAATTAAAGAAGAAAAAGAATTTATATGGCACGTATAGTCGGTGTAGATTTACCAAAAAACAAGAGAGGCGAGATCGGCTTGACCTACATTTACGGTATCGGTCGTTCGACGGCTCGCAACATTCTCGACAAGGCTGGCATCAGCTATGACCTGAAGGTCGAAGAGTGGTCTGACGATCAAGTAGGTGCAATTCGTTCGACGATTGCCGAACTGGGCATCAAAGTCGAGGGCGAATGCCGTTCGATCGTACAGTTGAATATCAAACGTCTGATGGATATCGGTTGCTACCGTGGTATCCGTCACCGTCTGGGTCTTCCGGTTCGCGGTCAATCGACCAAGAACAACGCGCGTACTCGCAAGGGTCGCAAGAAGACTGTAGCAAACAAGAAAAAGGCAACAAAGTAATCTTTAGAGAATTATGGCAAAGAAAACTGGAACAGTTAAGAAAAAGGTTGTCAAGGTTGGTGCAATGGGCAATGCCTATGTTCACTCGACCTTCAACAACGTGATCATCACCATCACCAATGAGGTGGGTGACGTCATCAGCTGGGCTTCGGCCGGTAAGATGGGTTTCCGTGGTTCGAAAAAGAATACCCCCTACGCAGCTCAGACTGCTGCCGCAGACTGCGCAAAGGTTGCATACGACATGGGTCTGCGCAAGGTGAAAGTCTATGTAAAGGGTCCGGGTGCAGGTCGTGAGTCGGCCGTTCGTACCATCCACGGTGCAGGTATCGAGGTAATGGAGATTATCGACGTTACTCCGCTGCCCCACAACGGTTGCCGTGCTCCTAACCGTCGCAGAGTCTAATTCTCGGAAATTTGATTCGTACGTTTAGGAATATTCAACTTATTTAACAGTTAAAACAATGGGAAAATATATAGGACCAAAATCGAAGATCGCCAGAAGATTCGGCGAAGCTATTTACGGTGCGGACAGAGTGCTCGAGAAGCGTAACTATCCTCCCGGCCAGCACGGTTTGGCACGCAAGCGCAAAAAGGTGTCTGAGTACGGTATGCAGTTGACCGAGAAGCAGAAGGCCAAGTTCACTTACGGATTGCTTGAGAAGCAGTTCTCGCGTACCTATGAGGCCGCAGCCCGTATGGGCGGTATTACCGGTGATCACCTGTTGCAGTTGCTCGAGCAGCGTCTGGACAACGTGGTTTACCGTCTGGGTATCGCTCCGACGCGCGCCGCAGCCCGTCAGTTGGTATCTCACCGTCACATCTGCGTTAATGGTAATGTCGTAAACATCCCTTCGTACACGTTGCGTGTAGGCGATATCGTATCGGTACGCGAGAAGTCGAAGAGTCTGGAGGTGATCACCTCGTCGCTCGCCGGTGCTCAGAAGAGCCGTTACGCATGGCTTGAGTGGGATAATGCCACGATGAGTGGTAAGTTTATCCAGCTGCCCGAACGCGAGGAGATTCCGGAGAATATCAAAGAGCAGCTCATCGTCGAGTTGTACTCGAAGTAGTAATTAAATGAATTCAACATTATTATGGCAATATTAGCATTCCAGAAACCTGAGAAGGTTATTATGCTCGAATCGACGCCCTCGTTCGGAAAATTTGAGTTCCGTCCGTTGGAGCCTGGATTCGGTATGACTGTCGGTAACGCCTTACGTCGTATCCTGCTCTCTTCACTGGAGGGTTACGCGATCACGACTGTCAAGGTTGCCGGTGTCGATCACGAGTTTGCCGCCATCCCCGGCGTGATGGAGGACATGTTGAACATCATCCTCAATCTCAAACAGATCCGTTTTATCCGCACGGTTGAAAATCAGGATGCCGAGAAGGTGTCGGTAAACGTTGCGGGAGTAACGGAATTGACTGCCGGATATATCTCGAATTATTTGTCGTTCTTCAAAGTTCTGAATCCCGATCTGGTGATCTGTCACCTTGCTCCGGGCACGAAGATGCAGATTACCCTTACCATCGGCAAGGGTCGCGGTTACGTGCCTTCGGAGGAGAACCGACCTGCCGATTGCGAATTTGGAACGTTGCCCATCGACTCGATCTTCACCCCGATCAAGAACGTAAAGTACTCGATCGAGAATTATCGTGTTGAGCAGAAGACCGACTACGAGAAGTTGAATTTGGAAATTACTACCGATGGGTCTATTCACCCCAAGGAGGCTCTGAAAGAAGCCGCCAAGATCCTCATCCAGCACTTCATGCTCTTCTCCGACGAGAAGATCACCGTCAATATGGAAGATTCGAACGAGACCGAGGAATTTGATGAAGATGTACTGCACATGCGTCAGCTTCTGAAGACGAAACTCGCCGATCAGGATCTTTCGGTGCGTGCGTTGAACTGCCTCCGCGCAGCCGACGTGGACACGGTTGGCGACCTCGTGAAGTTGAACCGTACCGACTTGCTGAAGTTCCGTAACTTCGGTAAAAAGTCGCTCACGGAACTTGATGAGTTGTTGGCTTCGCTGAACCTTAAGTTCGGTATGGATGTATCAATTTACAAACTTGACAAAGATTAATCATGAGACACAATAAGAATTTTAACCACCTCGGCCGTCAGGCAGGTCACCGCAAAGCTCTGCTTTCGAACATGGCTTCGTCGCTGATTCTGCACAAGCGTATTGAAACTACTTTGGCAAAAGCCAAGGCCGTGCGTCAGTTCATCGAGCCTTTGGTAACTCGTTCCAAAGAGGACACTACGCATTCGCGTCGTGTCGTATTCTCGTACCTCAAGCAGAAGGAGGCCGTTACGGAGTTGTTCCGTACGATCGCTCCGAAGATTGCCGATCGTCCGGGCGGTTACACCCGCATCCTGAAGACCGGTTTCCGTCTGGGCGATGCAGCCGACATGTGCATCATCGAGTTCGTTGATTTCAACGATGCTTACACCAAGGGTATTGCACCCGAGGCAGTAGCCGCTGAGGCAAAACCCAAGACTCGTCGTTCGCGCAAAAAATCGACTGACGCAGTAGAGGATGCAGTCGTAGAGGGCGAAAAGAAGGCTCGCAAGGCCGCTGCCCCCAAGGCTGCCAAGGCTTCGGCACCGAAGGTTGCAAAGAAGACCAACGTAGGTAAGAAGATGTAATTTCTTCCGATCCCGTGGGTGTGCAGCGTAACATCCGAGGGGTGAGCAGAGTGAGGGGCAGGGCGAGTAGCCGGGAGCAAGTAGGAACGAGCAGTCGGACGAAAGCGAAGCCTTGAGCAAAAAATGGGGCGCGTGCGAAAGCACGAGTAACCATCGAATCGAAACACCACTTCGAGGTATTACGCCACGTCACCTTATAAAAAATCCGCAAATCGATTTTACTCGGTTTGCGGATTTTTCGTGTTTGGGGATGAACGAGAGGGAAAAAGGTGTGTCTGACGTAAAATAAGAGGAAGGGGGAGATTTTGGAGCGGAGTGTATTTCGGCATGTATTCGGTGTGTGTGAAGAGGAGGATGCCGGGAGAAAAATGGAAATAGAGGAAAGCAGGCAAGTCGGATAAGAGGGGAGAGGCAGGGGACGGTGTATAAAAGAAGAGGGGGCGTATTGCCGGGCGGGGCGAAATAAGGGGCGGAGTCTGTGAATCGTCGTATGTCCTGTTGTCTTTTTCGGAGGCAGAAGTGGGGCAAGAGGGCATATTCCGGCATAAGAAAACGAGACTTTTACAAATAAAAGCCTCGTTTTCTTATTTCAGAGAGTATGTCTATTCATAGGTTACCGTGTAGGTACAAACATTCTCTTCGTCGCGTAATTTTGTTTTTTTCTCGTTTTTCCGCTCAAATTTATAGCCCATTTCTGGGTAGTCGGGATCCTGCAATTCGTGACCGACATGATTCTCGTAATAGAGTTCATATACTTCATACGGGGTCGTGTACGAGAATTTTGTCACATTTTTATCCCCATCAAATTCATAATTAATGTCGTAGTACTCGGATGGAAATTCTATGATTGTTTTGGTTATTTTATGCACTTTCCCCGGTTCCTGATACTTGGGGACAGGGGAATACAATTTGCCATAGTCTCTCCCTGTAAGTTCCATCAGGCAATCCGAACCCTTGCCCAACAAACCGATTTGCATCAGGATTGCTTCATAGCTACTTGTTCCGAGGCTGAATAAGAACGCATTGAAGTCGATGTTTGTACCGCCGTTCGGATAACGGTGGGGATACAGGGTATTGACATCGAATTCTTGAATGTCATTATCAACGGAAGAGGTGTTGGAGAGAACCTCATATTTGGTCAGCAGACCATCGGTGTAATAAAGTTTTTCGCACCAATCTTCATTGTCGTATTTTTTTCTTCTCACTTCGGACAAACGAGCGTCTTGGGTGTATTTTATTTGGAGACTGTCCGTTTCATTGATTCTGTCTTTGACTTTCGTTACGTTGCCCCTGTCGTTCAGGGAGAGGATGAGAGTATAGGAATCTTTACTGTCTATCGAAGATCCGTAAACAGATTCGTACTCATAATTCATCGAGATCTCGCCGACGATTCGATAGTCAAACGTATAGGTTCGGATCTTTTCTCTGTTCTCGGTTTGGCGATTATGCCAGATCACTTTTGCAACTCTTCCCTGCTGGTCGTAAGAATAGGTGTAGGAGGTGCCGATTTCGGGAGTTGAGTACTCTTTTGTATATGTCGTACCGAATACTTCCTTGTAAGAGACCGATTTTACGCGCTTCGTCTTCGGATCAGTCTCTTTTTCTGCACTTTGTTCGATGGTTATGGTGATTGTCGTGCTGCCACAGATGATACGGATCACGGCTTTGCGGGATTTGCCCGTGAGATTGGGTTCGATGGAAATGGTGATCGTGTAGTCGCCTGCCTTGTCTCCGCTGTATCGGCTCAGGGTCAGCCAATTCGTTTCGGTTGCTGCTTTAGTGCCTACTTCTTCCACTTCGGCTCTCCACGGGCCTTTGGTGGTGAATGTAATGCCTTTGTCGAGAGTCGCCGCATCGGCATTGATGATCTGATCTGTTGCCGTCCCTTCCTCCAGAATGATTTCGTTCTGCTCCTGCGGGTTGGGTTGCGGGTCGGGCTGAGGTTGGGTGTCATCGTTGCTGCATGCTGCAAAGAACGCCATAAGAAGAAATAAAGGGAATAGTTTTTTCATAATTATTTGTATTTATGAGTTTATATTCTACAAAATAAATATCTTTTTAAAATTTTTAAATCACGGGATTCCGTGATTTTTCGAGAGGAATACCTATATTTTTAAAAGGGTTTTTACAGAATCTCTTGTCTGTGTGCGATTGCCTGTCCGGGTAAAGATTGTTCGGAACGGACGGATTTTACATCGGAAGAGAGAGGGAAGAAAAGAAAGAGGGGGGGGCGTGCGGAAAGAAACATTTCGTGTCTCTGTGCCTTTTGTCGGAGAAGGGGATAAAGAAAAAGCCGCAAGACTCAGATCTTACGGCTTCCTTGGTAGTGGATAGCGGATTCGAACCGCTATGTCATGCGTGAGAGGCATGTATCCTAACCTTTAGATGAATCCACCAGTTGTTTTGTTTGATGATGCAAAGATAAGGCGGAAAATCAAATCTCCAAAATATTTTGAGAAAAAAATGTATTTTTTTTGTGATTTTTCTTTGTTCAGGCCTCCAAAACCCTCTTTTTACCCTTCGGAATACCCTTTTCACGGGGTAAAACGGAGGGCGGAGCAGGTCTGGAAATTCTGGATTTTTCCGAAAAGAAAGTCGCGCCGACCTTGAAATTTCCCGGAAAAGTTGTTTCGTGGGCTTTGAAAAACGTCTCTTTACCTGTGGATTTTCCGTGATTTCTCGGAAAAATCGGCGGGAAAAGGGCGGTCGGAGTAAAATTCGGGGGGGCGGATTTATGCGGAAAATCGGGGTGAGAGTTTTTTCCGGGTGAGAAAGAGTGTGGAGGGAGTCGGTTAGTTCGAGATTTTGGGCGGTGTGTGGACAAGGAGTTGCGGGAAATTGTGGCGTGATGTGATCGGGCGTAGCAGAGGGGCGGGGCGGTTGTGAAATGAGGCAGGAAACGGCAACATGTCCAACAGCGGGGGAAATACGGGCGGGATCGGACGGTGGTTGGTCGCGGAACAAAGCATACGGACAGCACGGAGCGGCGTTGGGAAAGGGCGGGACGGTTTGCTGCGGTATGGTGTCCGACGTGGGGAAGTGTATATATGGGAAACGCCCTATATAATGGGAAAACCGCTTCCCGTCCCGTCAAGGCACAAAAAAGCCGACTTTCACAAGGGAAAGTCGGCTTCATATCGGAAATATCCCGAAAGGGGCTTATTTCTTGAATACGCGCGGACGAACCATGTTTTCAGGCTTCAGAATGTCGTCCAATTCCTCTTTCGACATCAGTTTGTGCTCCAGAACCAGATCGTAGATGCCCTTGCCCGATACCAGTGCCTCTTTGGCCAGCATGGTCGAGGTCTCGTAGCCGAGGTAGGGGTTCAGAGCGGTTACCAGACCGATGCTGTGGTAAACCATGTTGCGGCAAACGTCCTCGTTGGCGGTGATGCCCACGATACATTTCTCACGCAGGGTGTTCATGGCGTTGATCATCATTTCGATGCTTTCGAACATGCAGTGTACGATGACAGGCTCCATGACGTTCAACTCCAACTGTGCGGCCTCGGCAGCGGCCGTAATGGTCAGATCGTTACCGATGACGCGGAAGCAAACCTGATTGACCACTTCGGGGATAACGGGGTTCACCTTACCCGGCATGATCGACGAACCCGGCTGACGTGCGGGCAGGTTGATCTCGTGCAGACCCGTGCGGGGACCCGATGCCATCAGACGGAGGTCGTTACAGATCTTCGACAATTTGACGGCCAGACGTTTCTGGGTCGAAGAGTTCATCACGAATGCGCTCGTGTCGTTCGTCACGGCGATCATGTTGTGTGCCTTGAACAGGGGAAGACCCGTGATTTCGGCCAAGTGCTTCGTGCAGAGTTCGGCGTAGTTGGGTTCTGCGCAGATACCCGTACCGATTGCGGTGGCACCCATGTTGATCTCATAGAAATATTTGACGTTCTCCTCCAATACGGCGATCTCGTCCTTGAGGGTTGCGGCATACGAATCGAACTCCTGACCTACGGTCATGGGCACGGCATCCTGCAACTGGGTACGACCCATCTTGATGACGTGGGCAAACTCCTTGCCTTTGGCCTCGAATGCGGCCACCAACTCCTTCAACGAAGCAACGAGTTTTGCGATGCTGCGCACCATGGCCAGATGAATGGCGGTGGGGTAAGCGTCGTTGGTCGATTGCGAAAGGTTTACGTTGTTGTTGGGGTGGCAGTATTTGTACTCGCCCTTCTTGTGACCCATCAACTCCAGAGCGCGGTTTGCGATGACCTCGTTGGCGTTCATGTTGGTCGAAGTACCTGCACCGCCCTGTACCATATCGACGACAAAATGCTCGTCGAACTTGCCGGCTTTCACCTCTTCGCAGGCCTTGATGATGGCCTCGGCGATGGCGGGATCCAGAATGCCGAGATCGCGGTTTGCCATGGCGGCACCCTCTTTGGTTTCGGCAAGACCCTTGATAAATTCGGGGAACATGTCGAGCGTTACACGGCTGATTTTGAAGTTTTCAACGGCACGCATGGTCTGCACGCCGAAATAGTATTCAACAGGAACTTCCATGTCGCCGATCAAGTCATGCTCGTGGCGGGTTTCTCCTGAAAGGGGAGCGTTTGTAATGTTCATAATTTTATAAGTATTTTATGGTTGTTTGTAATTTCCGTGTTACTATATCTATACAAAGATAACCAATCTCGGTGAAGATTGCTACAAGAATGTGAAATTATTTTGCCCTTTCGTCCCGGAACTGCCATAATGTGATGAAAAACAGCAAAAAGAACGATATATTTTTCAGATTCGGCAAAAATTGTTACCTTTGTCCCGATAACAGGCGGATGTGGGATGCGGCCTTTTGTGGAGGCCGTGTTGAGAACCGCCGGAGGTAACACTTTAAAATTTATTCTGACACAATGAAAACTATTGCTGTAAAGGCTATTGCCCGTGCCGATTTCGGTAAGAAGGCTGCCAAGGCTATCCGCCGCGAGGGTCTGGTTCCCTGCGTTTTGTGCGGTAACGGCGAGACGATCAACTTCACGATCGATCCCCGCGAGGTAAAACCCCTGATCTACACCCCTAATTCGTATCTTGTAGAGTTGGATTTCGGTGACAAGAAAGAGAAGGCCGTTTTGCGTGAGACTCAGTTCCACCCCGTACGCGAGGAGATCCTGCACATGGACTTCTTCCGTGTGAGCGAGGGCAAACCCGTTGCCATCACGGTTCCCGTGCGTCTGACCGGTAACGCCGAAGGTGTTAAGGTCGGCGGTAAACTCGTGCTGTCGGCTCGCAAACTGACGATCGCCGCTCTGGAAGAGAACCTGCCCGACGAAATCGTTGTTGATGTTACGAATCTGGGCGTCGGTCACACCATCTTCGTCGGTGACCTGAAGTATGAGAACATTCAGTTCGTTACTCCCGCTTCGGCTGCCGTATGTGCTGTTCGCGTAACCCGTGCTTCGCGTGGTGCCGAATAATTAATCTGCGGTTAAGGCGATTATGAAATACCTTATTGTTGGGTTGGGTAATATCGGCGCGGAATATGCCGAAACCCGTCACAACATCGGTTTTAAAGTGTTGGATGCACTCGCTGAGGCATCCAACACTTCTTTTACCACTGCCCGATACGGCGATGTGGCCGAGGCGAAGTGGAAGGGGCGCACGCTCATCCTGTTGAAGCCTTCGACCTACATGAATCTTTCGGGTAAGGCGGTGCGTTACTGGATGGATGCCGAGAAGATCGAGCGGGAGAACCTCTTGGTGATTTCGGACGACATCAATCTTCCGTTCGGACAACTCAGACTCCGTCCCAAAGGATCGGCCGGCGGTCACAACGGACTGAAGAACATTGCCGAACTGCTCGGCACGGAGGAATATGCACGCATGCGTTTCGGCGTGGGCGGTGATTTTCCCCGCGGGCATCAGGTCGATTATGTGTTGGGCGAGTGGACAGAGGAGGATCGAAAGACCATGCCCGACCGCCTGAAGGTGTTTGTCGATGCCGTCCGATCGTTTGCAACGGTGGGATTGGCTCAGACGATGAACTTCTTCAACAAGAAATAGAAAATTCTTTTACCACAATATTATTTGCGAAACAGCGGAATGGCTTTCTCGGAGGCGATTCCGCTGTTTTATTTTACCCGTCGGAGGAGGCGGAAAATCGGGGGGCGCGGAAACGGCGGGACAACGATTCGGGGGCGTGGCGCGGAAAACGGAGGAACAACCGATTCGGAGACGAGGTGGAAAAAACACAGGATAACCCCTTTGGGGAAAAATCTCCCCGACCGATAATAAAATAGCGGAACTGCACTTTGGCAATTCCGCTATTTTTATTTGACCCTTTCGGGGGCTTATCGGCGAACCTTGACGATGATCTTACGGATCTTACCCTCGCCGACCATCGGTGCGTGACCGTCTTCGGGCATGAGGATCGTGAACTGACCGGGGATGAGCGTGTAGTAGGTCTGGGGTACATCATCGTAGAAGCAGATGTCCTTCTCGACGTTGAACTCGCCCTGCGGCTTATGCAGGTGACGACGCTCGCTCCAACCGAAGGCCTCTTTTTCGCCGCGGATCAGAATTTGAATGTCGATGTAGTTGTCGTGTACCTCCAGCGGTGCGTTTTCGGGCTTCTTCAGATCCACGTCCATGACGTTTACGAAGATGTTGTTGCCGTCCAGATCGTGACGACCTGCCTCGATGCTGTTCCAGTCGGTGGCTGCCACCAACTCGAAGGCCTGTTTCAGACGCGGGCTCAACGAATAGTAGAGCGGGGCGTTTTTCAAAGAGTCTAAAACCATGTTGTTATAAATTTGTGTGTCAGTTGTTCGTTTTTGTCTTGCGCAGACGCACCACGACGGGCAGGTGATCCGAAGCCGTCACCGAGTCGGGCACCTCGTAACTGAGGGTCTCGAAATCATCCGAGCGGAGGATGTAGTCGATGCGCAGGGTGTTGAAAAATCCGCGGTAAGTGTGCGAATAACCCGATCCGCAGTCGCTGAAGGCATCGCTCAGGTCGTCCGACATCGTGTGGTAGGCATACGACATCGGCGTGTCGTTGAAATCGCCGCAAACGATCCTTCGGCGGGGACTTCGGGCGATGACCCCGGCGATGGTGTCCACCTGACGGGCGCGCAGGATGCTGTTGTCCGAGAAACGGCGGAAGATGCTCTTCACGCGCTCCTCGCGGGCGGTGTCCTTCTGGAAGAGGTGGTTTGTGAGGTAGTCGTTGTCGGCGGATTTGATGGCGGTGGACATCAGATGGTTGTTGAATACGCGCACCGTGTCGCCGTCGAGGTTGATGTCCACCCACACCGAAGTTCGCGGTGAGAGTACCTCGCCCGAACGCAGGATCTTGTACTTCGAGAAGATGCACATCGGCACAAAATCGACCGAGTCGGCTTCATCAACCGCCTTGCCGAAGAATTTGCATTGGTAACGCTGGTAAAGTAACCCCACGCGGTCGCTTCGGTCGGCCAGACGCGGGTTGTACTCCTGCAAACAGATGATGTCGGGGTCGGCGGCCTCGATCAGATCCATCACTTCATTGACGCTCGACTGCCCCTCGTCGTTGTAGAACCAGCGCAGGTTGTAGGTCATCACCTTGAAGGCGTTGCGGTAACTCTGTTCGCCGTATTCGCGGCCGATTTCGGGTCGGTAGAATAACGACACGTAGGCGAATCCCACGACCGCCAGTCCGAGCATGATGCCTGCTCGTATCCAACGCCAGCGGATGATCCAGTAGAGCGTCAGAATGAGCGTGGCGATATAGGTGACGGGAGCCACCAGACCGAGTGCGGCGAAGAACCACATGCGGTGCGGCGAAAGAAAAGGCACGAAAAGGGTGATCGCGCCCGCGATGATGACAAGCATCATCAGCAGGGTCATTGCGCCGTCGAGCAGCGTCAGCAGTATGCCTCGTCGGTTTTTCGGCGGACGGCGAAAGTCGGAATAGTAGTCTTCCATGGTTTTTTAGAAGAAGATTTTACCCTTGCGTTTCCACCACAGGAGCAACATCAGACCCCACAGCATACCGCCCACATGGGCGAAGTGAGCCACATGACCGGCACCGCGCCAGCCGAGGAAGAGTTCGATGGCGGCGTAGATGATGACGAACCATTTGGCCTTGATGGGGATGGGCGGAATCAGAAGCATGATGGTCGAGTTGGGGTGCATCACGCCGAACGCCAGCAACAATCCCATCACGGCACCCGAAGCACCGATCAAAAGAATGGGAAGTTCTCCGAGGAGGACGGCGGTCAGATACTGAATCAGAGCGGCACCCACACCGCAGACCATATAATAGATCAGAAAACGCTTTTGGCCGAGTTCGTATTCCAGTGTCGTACCGAACATGTAGAGGGCGAACATATTGAAGAAAATATGGTCGAGGTCGGCATGCAGGAACATATAGGTGATGAACTGGTAGGTGTGAAACCACGGCGTTCCGAGGGCAAGCGCACCAAATTCGCGGATCCAGCCTCCGATGGGAAGCAGAGCCGTGGCCATATAGACCAGCACGTTGATGATGATCAGATTCTTGACTACGGGCGAGGGGGACGGAAAGTATAAATTCATGAGTTAAAAAGTGTTTAAAATTCAGCCCAACTTCGAGCGGATCTCCTCCGCGGTAATCTCCGCAAGGATCATCTTGCCCGATGGCGAAAAACTAAAATCGGAAGATTGGAAAAGGCTCGAAAGCAGTTCGACGGCCTCTTCCGTGTGGAGCGGTCGTGTTGCGGGACATCGGTTCTGACGCGCCATCACGGCGGCGATCTTCTCGCGGCGCAGGGTCTCCAGATCGACGGGTGAAGAGAAGGCCTGCAACAATTCGAAGAGCAGCGAATCAATGCCTTCGGTGGAGATGTCGGCGGGAACTCCCTTCAGATCAATCGTGCCTTCGCCCGCAAAATCAATGTCAAATCCGAGGGCGGCAAATTCGACCTGATGCTCCTCCAAAAGCGTGTATTCGTCTATCGACAATTCCAGCCGTTCGGGGAAGAGCAACTGTTCGCTGACTGCCGATCCGTGGTCGAGCATTGCAAGATAGTGGTCGTATCGGATGCGTTCGCGGGCGCGTGTCACATCGACCGCCGTCACCCGACCGTCGATCTGCACCAGAAGAATACCTCCCTTGAGCGACATCGGATTGCTCCAACGATGTTCGGTCGAAAGATCCAGTCGGGTTTGTTCGGGTTTCTCTTCGGACGGGATAAAGTCGAGGTGCGATTCCTCCTGTTGCGATTCAGCCCCGGAGACGATCTCCTCGAACTCCTCGGTTTTCGGTGTTTGGTTCGATTCGGACGAAAAGACTTCGAACTCCTCGCGTCCGACACCGATTCCGTTCGTGGCGGAAAAACCTCCCGATACGGGGCGCGGCATGGGGCGCGGGGTGTGGCGGGACGGAAGGACGGAGAAATCCCGGATCTCGGCCGTCCGTTTCTCGAACTCGTCGCCTGAAACGAACTCTGCCTCCTCGGTCAAAGAGGAAATGTCGCCCGATGAAAATTCGGTGAACTCCTCCTCCTTTTTCGGTTGGCGGCCTTCGCCTTCGGGAAGGTCGAATCCCGTGAAATCCTCCGTGGGTTCGAAGTTGTTCGCCCCCGAAAACTCCTGAAGGAAGGGGTTGTAACTGCTGTTCGACATGGCACGCGGTTCGCTGTAAACCGTACGGTCGTCCAACACGGGAATATCGACCGCCTCTTCGTGGTCGAAATCCATCATCGGAACGGCTCCCGTCTTGCCTAAAGTTTCGCGTACGGCGGCATTGACGATCTGCCATACGGCCTCCTCGTCGGAGAATTTCACCTCGGTCTTCTGCGGGTGGACATTCACGTCGATGCGGGCGGTGTCGATCTTGAGGTAGAGGAAGAACGAGGGTTGCGTCCCCACGGGGATCAATTTCTCGTAGGCCTTCAAAATCGCACTGACGATGTAGTTGCTCTTGAAGAAACGGCCGTTCACGAAGAGATATTGCTCGGCGTTGCGTTTCTTGGCGGAGGACGGCCGGCCGATGAATCCCGTGATCGAAGCGATCGACGTGTCGGCCGAAACATCCAGCAGATTGGCTTTTATGTGTTTGCCCACCACATCCACGATGCGACCCGCAAGGGTGGTCGGCATCAGCGAATAGACGGGGGCATCGTTGGCGTAGAGTTCGAAAGTGATCTTCGGGTAGCAAAGTGCCACACGGCGAAATTCGCCCTTGATCTGCGTGGCGGAAGTCGTACTTTTATCCAGAAAGCGGCGGCGTGCGGGGACGTTGTAGAACAGGTTGCGCACGAAGAACTGCGACCCCACGGGACACATCACGGGATTCTGTCCCGCAAATTCGCCTCCGTTGATTTCGGTCTGCGTGCCCAACTCGTCACCCTCCTGACGCGAGCGCAATTCGACTTGCGCCACGGCGGCAATTGAGGGGAGTGCCTCACCGCGGAATCCGAAGGTCGAAAGGCGGTAGATATCCTCCACGCTGCTGATTTTGCTCGTGGCGTGGCGGTCGAACGCCAGACGCGCATCGACGGGCGACATGCCGCATCCGTCATCGACAATCTGGATGAGTTCCTTGCCGCCGTCGCGGAAATTGACCTTGACGGAGCGTGCACCCGCGTCAATGGCATTCTCCATCATCTCCTTGACGACCGACGAGGGGCGGTTTACCACCTCGCCCGCCGCGATCTGATTGGCAACGACTTCGGGTAAAAGTTTGATCCGGTCGGCCATTACTCCTCCTCCTTATAATCGTTCGGTACGACGGTAATCGGTGCGTAGGGGTTGAACTCCTCGACTTCGTTCTGCTCGGTACGGGGCGCAGAGGTGCGTGATGCCCGTGAGAAGACTTCCGCCAGACGCGGAACGAGGATGAAGATGACCAGCGCGACAATGACTATGCCGAGTATGATCTTGACCAGCGAGCGTTCGCTTTTCTGCGTCATGCGTGCCGCGCGCGCCTCGCGTTGTGTGCGGATATATTGACCGGGACGGTATTCACGATCGGCATCTTTCCGGCGTGTACCGCGTAATTCGGCACGGCGTTCTTCGCGTGCTTCCTTTTCGGGATCGTAATAGCGCGGAACATAGTTGAACTTGTTCGCGTGTTTCTTGAACGGAGTGAAACCTAACATAATCCTTGGTGTCTTTAGATATCGGATGTTGCCTCGTTTTCGGAGTGACATCCCGTTAATGGGGTAAAGATACAAATTATTGGCGGACTTTCGGAGGCTTGGGCGCAAGTTAATGTGTAAAAAATTTTGCTTTCCTGTCCCACGGGTACAAAAAAGGCGGATCTTTTTGGAAATCCGCCTTTTGGAATAGATCTTGGGAACGCTATCTGAAGAAATTCTTCATGCGTTCGAAGATGTTCTGGTTCTTGACCGATTCGGCCTTCTGGAATGAAGGCTGCGCAGCCAACTGCTCGACAAGTTTGCGCTCCTCCGCAGAGAGTTTCGAGGGGATCGTAATATCGACCACGATCAACTCGTCGCCACGGCCGTAGCCGTTCACGTCGGGAAGACCCTTGCCGCCCAGACGCAGCACCTTGCCGGCGTGCGTACCCGGAGCGATCTTTATCTTGGCGCGTCCGTCCACCGTCGGGACCTCGACCGAACCACCCAGAAGGGCAGTCGTTACGGTGATGTTGAGGTTGTGGATCAGGTCATTGCCGTCGCGGATCAACTCGTTGTCGGGCTCCTCCTCGATGAGTACCAGCAAGTCGCCGTTCACACCTCCGTGACGGGCGGCATTACCCTTGCCCGATACGGTGAGCACCATGCCTTCGCCGACACCTGCCGGGATCTTGATCTCGACGACCTCCTGACCGCGCACGGCACCTTCGCCCTTACATTTCGGGCAGGGCTTGGTGATCATCTTACCCTCACCGCCACACGTGGGGCAGGGACTCTGGGTCTGCATGCGGCCGAAGAACGTGTTCTCGACGCGCGTCACATAACCCGTACCGTTACAGGTCGTACAGGTCGAATAGCCGCCCTCCTCGGCACCTTTGCCGTGGCACTCCTCGCAGGCGACCATCTTGTTGATCTTCAATTTCTTGGTGACGCCCTCGGAGATCTCCTGAAGCGTCAGACGAACCTTCACACGGATGTCCGATCCGCGGTTCACGCGGCGACCGCCGCGCGACGACGAAAAGCCGCCTCCGCTGAAGTGTCCGCCGAAGATGTCGCCGAACTGCGAGAAGATGTCCTCCATGGAGAATCCTCCGCCGCCGAATCCGCCGAATCCGCCCGCACCGCCTGCGGCTCCGTTCATGCCTGCGTGGCCGAACTGGTCGTAACGCGCACGTTTGTCGGGGTTCGACAACACATCATAGGCCTCGGCCGCCTCCTTGAACTTCTCCTCGGCCTCCTTGTCGCCGGGGTTTTTGTCGGGGTGGTATTTGAGTGCCAGTTTGCGGTATGCTTTTTTGATCTCGGTGTCGTTGGCGTTCTTCTCGACGCCAAGCACTTCGTAATAATCTCTTTTCTCTGCCATGATCTTACTCTCCTACAACAACTTTTGCAAAACGAAGTACCTTCTCACCCAACATATAACCGGTCTGTACCGTGTCGATGACCAGTCCCTTCTTGTCGTCGCCTGCCGGGAAACGTGCCACGGCTTCGGCCACGGCCTCGTCGAACGGTTTGCCGACAACCTCGATCTCGGTCACACCCTTCTGCTTGAGGGCCTCGGTGAATTTCTGGGCGATCAGTTCGACACCCTTCTGTACGGCTTCTGCATCGTTGCTCTTCTGCATGGCGGCCAGCGCGCGCTCGATGTCGTCGCGTACGGGCAACATGGCTTTCAGTACGTCGCTGCCTCCCGTCTGGATCAGATCCATCTTCTCGCGCAGGGTGCGTTTGCGATAGTTGTCGAACTCGGCCTGAAGACGGACGAATTTGTCCTTCCAAAGTGCCACTTCGGCTGTGAGTTGCTCCTCGGCCGATGCCTCTTCCGTGGGCTCATCTGTCATTGTGTCAGTCGGTTTTGCAGCCTCGTCTGCCACTTTGGCATCTTCCTGAGTCTCTCCGGTTCGGGATTCTTCGTTTGTGTTCATGTTTTTTTCGTTCATAACCTCTTCATTATGAACTGTTTCCTTTTTCATATTTATGATATTTCTGATTTTTTTCAACATGGGGTATAAAACCGTTTTACCTATTCTTCAAATTGCATACCATATCACGGAAGCGTATTCCTTCCGTAAAAAGAGGCATGGGCGGTGTCAGCCGATGATGAAGATCGAGGGGCGTTTGTTCAGATCGGGCAACGTGCGCTTTTTCCATTCGGCGACGGTGTGCGTCTGGACAAATTCGCCGGGGGCGGTCAGATCGGTTGCGATCGTCAGCGGGGTCGAGGGGGTAAGCGTTTCGAACAGCTGGGCAACGAGTTTTACGTTGCGGTAGGGCGTTTCGATGAAGAGTTGCGACTGATGCTCCTGAAGGGCGCGTTTCTCGAAGTGGCGGATGGCGCGGATCCGTTCGGGCGGTTTGACGGGCAGGTAGCCGTTGAAGGCGAACGACTGTCCGTTGCGCCCCGAAGCCATCATCGCAAGGATGATCGACGACGGCCCCACGAGCGGCACGACGCGGATGCCGCGGCGATGACACACCTCGACCACCAGTGCGCCGGGATCGGCCACACCCGGAACGCCCGCCTCGGAGATCACACCCGCCGAGCGTCCCTGCATGAGGGGTTCGACCAGTTGCTCGATTTCGGCACCTGCCACGCTGTGTTCGTTCAGTTCGCGGAACTCCAACTCCTCGATGCGGTGGCTTACGCCCGCCTTCGACAGGAAGCGGCGTGCCGTGCGCGTGTTCTCCACGATGAAGTAATCCAAGGAATCCATCACTGTGCGGTTGGATTCGGGAAGCACCGTCCACGGTGCGGTTTCGTCCGAGATCGGACAGGGGATCATATATAAAGTGCCTTTTTGCATGGTTTATTCCTTTAAGTAGATGCGTTTTACGCGCGATGATACCGAAGTCATGATTTCGTAGGGGATGGTATCCAGTACGGCGGCCATCGTTTCGAGGTCGTTGCCTTTGCGGGGCGAGAAGATCATGACCTCGTCACCCTCCGCAACGTGGTCGATGTCCGTGATGTCGATCATGCAGCTGTCCATGCAGATGCGACCGACGATCGGGGCGGGTTTGCCCCCGACAAGCACCGACCAGCGACCGCAACCCAAGTGGCGGTTCAGTCCGTCGGCATACCCCACGGGAATGGTTGCCGTGGTGGTCGGACGGGTGATCTTGCCCATGCCTCCGTAGCCGACCGTCTCACCCGCACGCAGGTGTTTGATCTGCACGATGCGTGTCTTGAGCGACGATACGGGACGCAGCGAGTCGTTGTGTTCGAAGCCGAAGCCGTAAAGACCCAGCCCCAGACGGCACATGTCGTATTGTGCTTCGGGAAAGCGTTTGATGGCTGCCGAGTTGGCGGTGTGGCGGATGACGGGGTAGGGAAGGGCACGCTTCAGACGCGAACTCATCCGTTCGTAGCAGGCGATCTGGTCACGGGTGCGCTGCTCTTCGCCCGGAACATCGGCGCAGAAGAGGTGCGAGAAGATGGTGGCGACCTTCACTTCGGGGCAGGTCGGCAGAGCGGCGATCAGATCGTCCAATTCCTCCTCCATGAAACCGAGGCGGTGCATGCCCGTATCCAGTTTGATGTGGATCGGGTAGTTCGTTTCGTGTGCCTGATCGACGGCGGCGGCAAAATCCTTCAGCGAGTGAAGACTGTATATTTCGGGTTCGAGGCGGTTGGCGATCATCTGATCGAAACTGTCCGCATCGGCATTGAGTACCACGATGGGCATTTTGATGCCGCGTTCGCGCAGGAGGACACCCTCGTCGGTGAAGGCCACCGCAAGGTAATCGACCCGCTGGTGTTGCAGCATCTGCGCAATCTCGAAGTTGCCCGCACCGTAGGAGTTGGCCTTGACCATGGCGACCATACGGGTGTCGGGGGCGAGTTTTGCGCGGAAATAGTTCAGATTGTGGATCATGGCATCGAGATCCACTTCAAGGACGGTCGTGTGGCTCTTGCGCGAGAGGGCATGAGCCAGTTTCTCGAATTTGAAATCACGCGAACCTTTCAACAGCACGGCACACCCTGCCACCTCGCGGCGACCCATGCGGGCGATACATTCGTCGGTTGAGGAGAAGAACTCCTTACG
>RCNI01000137.1_pt1 | contig 46512 bp, 42 predicted proteins | sample 2041151 | NCBI WGS metagenome assembly RCNI01 (sample SAMN09708214, study PRJNA481090) | feces metagenome | isolation source: feces | place: Antarctica: Albino Rookery
TATCGCGCCGCTACAACCAACTACCTTTGCTGCGATCAAGCCCTGGAGGATTCGAAGGGAGCTGGCCGTATGGGACTTACCCGTATTTCAATGTTCGCCTTGAGATTTACTTGCGTTGTTTCTCAATTGCGGTTGCAAAGGTAGGCATTTTTTTTTAACCTGCAATACTTTTCGCAAAAAAAATGCAGAAAAATTTAATAAAACGTGATTTTTTATACTTTTATACCATCCCATAAGTACAAAAAGCGTATTTTTGTACCTAATTAATTATCTTAAAGGCAATAAAAAATGATCACAGAAAAACCGGTTTCATTACAAGAACATGCAATGCGGTATGGCACCATGATGGGAATTTATTGGATTATCAAATTTATATTCTTCCCTTTAGGCTTTCGCATACCCCTGTTACAGCTCCTGTTTGTAGTCCTCACTGTATTTGTCCCAATATTGGGATTCATCTATGTGCGCAAATTCAGAAATGAACAATGCGGGGGGACTATCTCATTTTTTAAGGCATATACCTTTACCTTCTTTATGTATGCGTTTGCAACCATACTCGCATCTGTAGCCCACTATGTCTACTTCCGGTTCATCGACCATGGTTTTCTGTTCCATACTTACCAGATACAATTGCAACAGATAAAGGAGACCTCACCAGCTACCCTAGGCATGTCCATAGACCAACTGCTACAAACGTTCGAGGTCATTGCTGCCCTTTCACCACTACAGCTCACCTTCCAGCTTGTTTCGCAAAACATTTTCTATGGAATCTTAATAGCTTTGCCTACTGCCTTTTTAATCATGAAACAAAAAAAATAACATATCATGGATATTTCAGTAATCATTCCACTATATAATGAAGAAGAATCACTGCCAGAACTTCACGCATGGATTCAACGTGTAATGGATGAAAATCATTTCAGCTATGAAGTAATCTTTGTAAACGACGGGAGCACCGACGGTTCGTGGAAAGTCATCGAACAGCTCAGCAAACAACACCCAGAAGTGAAAGGCATCAAGTTCCGCCGGAACTATGGGAAATCGCCCGCCCTTTATTGCGGATTCGAACGCGCACAAGGTGATGTGGTCATTACTATGGATGCCGACCTACAAGACAGTCCGGATGAAATTCCGGAACTCTACCGGATGATAAGAATGGACGGATACGATCTGGTTTCCGGATGGAAGCAAAAACGCTACGACCCGTTGTCTAAGACCATCCCTACCAAACTATTCAACGCTACTGCCAGAGCGGTATCGGGCATCCCTAACCTGCACGACTTCAACTGCGGACTGAAAGCTTACCGGCAAGAGGTCATAAAGAACATTGAAGTATATGGTGAAATGCACCGCTATATTCCTTACTTGGCAAAGAATGCCGGCTTCAACCGTATAGGAGAAAAGATTGTACACCATCAGGCACGCAAATATGGCACTACCAAATTCGGGCTAAACCGATTTGTAAACGGCTACCTGGACCTTATCACGCTTTGGTTCCTTTCCAAATTCGGTGTAAAACCGATGCACATCTTCGGGTTTCTTGGCTCGCTGATGTTTATCATCGGTTTCTTTTCTGCGGGAGCTATCGGCATCCATAAACTCTACGACCTCTATGCAGGAAACCCTTACCGCCTGGTAACCGACAACCCTTATTTTTACCTGTCGCTCACTACCATGGTGATAGGCACCCAACTTTTCCTGGCTGGATTCATCGGAGAACTGATTGCACGAAATGCACCGGAGAGAAACAAGTATCAAATAGAAAAAGAATTGTAAGATATGAAAAGACTACCTTATATAATAGGACTCCTCATGCTACTGGGAATACTCATGCCGGCATGTGAAGTGGAGAACTGCCCTCCAAACTCCATGTCGTATGCTCATTTCACACTGGCCGACCAGTTTGGGAAGAGTTTCAAATCGTCCGACACCATCTCCATCATCGGACAGATGACTACTGATGTAACGGTGTACGACACCTTGCCGGATGGCAGCCTACAAGAAAGAATCGTACACGATTCGCTGATATCGGACACGCTTGTCAACAAGGAATCGGGAGCCGACTTCTTCAAAGTCCCGCTCAGCTACAACAGCAACACCCGGTTCATCCTGCAATATCGAAGTCTGGAAAGAAGGCCTGCCGGCTCTGACACCATCCAGATAATGCACAAGAACATACCGTATTTCACCAACCTTGACTGCGGAACCATGATGTTTTACGAGATCACTGAGGTAAAGGCTTCTCACCACCGCATGGACTCTATTCAAATCATTAACCCAAGTATCGACAATAATGAGAAAGAAAACTTCAAGATATATTTCACTGTTGCTGCTGATCTGTAGTCTGACAAGCATCCCTCTGCAAGCAGCAACCGACAAAAAAGAAAAGAAGGACAAAGAAACACTAAAGGCTGAATACAAGGAATCTCCCGTCTATCAGGGGACAGCCATCAGTGTTGAAGTAGCTGGACTGGCCAACCATATTCTGGGAAGTGATATCCTCAGTACGGAAGTGCAAATTCAAAGTAATTTCAAGAACCGGTTTATGCCTACCTTGGAAGTGGGATATGGAAAGACCAACACCATCAACGATGCCAATGATATCCACTACAAGACCAATGCTCCGTATTTCCGCATCGGAATGGACTACAATATCTTCTATCTAAAGACTTACCTTCCGGGGTATCTGTATGCCGGACTGCGCTATGGATGGAGCAGTTTCAGCTATGACGTGGACGGACCAGACATGAAAGACCCTAACTATGGTGGACAGATAACCGTTCCTTTTGCTGCAACAGGGCAAGACAGCAAAGCACATTGGGCTGAAGCCATCGTAGGTATCAAAGTACGTATCTACAAGAGTTTCCACATGGGATGGTCGCTCAGATACAAACGGCGGATGAATGTAACCAACCACGATAACTCGATGCCATGGTACATCCCTGGATATGGGAAAAATGCAGGAAGTTGCTTCTGCTTCAGTTATAACCTCATTTATAACTTACCTTTCTAACAGATGATGAGTACACTAGAAATCTGGCTATTAGCAGTAGCACTAGCTATCGACTGCTTCATGATGTCCTTAGCGTGTGGAATGTCTCTGAAAACTATCCGATGGGATACTATCCTTTCTATCGGATTATTCTTTGGAGGCTTCCAGGCATTGATGCCTTTATTGGGATGGGCAGCTACCGACTCTTTCTACCAATACCTACAAGCCTATGACCACTGGATTGCTTTCGTTTTGTTATGTCTGTTGGGAATCGGTCTGATACGTGAATACATCACTCCGGAAGAAGCTTTCTGTTTCAACCCTTTACGCATCGAAGTACAAATAGCAATGGCCCTTGCTACCAGTTTAGACGCACTGGCCGTAGGAATTTCGTTTACAGCGATCGGCTACCATCAGATAGAAACCTTATTATATCCTCTTGGTGTAATCGCCCTGGCATCTTTGGTCTTTTCAATAACAGGGCACCTCATAGGAGTCATATTCGGGAATAAACTTCATATCAAAATAGAACTTCTTGGAGGAATAATTTTCATCGGATTTGCCTTCAAAATTCTAATAGAACATTTGTATTTCAACCACTAAAAAACAAGCTATATGACCAATAAAAGTTTAAAATGGCAGCTACCGTTTCTCGTGCTGCTTATCGTTGGCACGATACTGATTCTGAAAAAACAGGATCCCTTCCAATTGGACCAAGGAATCATATTCGGCACAATGTATAAAATCACCTATCAGTCGGACGAAAACCTAAAAGATGAAATAGAAGCCGAATTGCAGAAAGTGGACAACTCACTTTCTCCGTTCAACAAGCAATCTATCATCACTGGCATCAACCAAAACAGGGACATCACTGTCGATTCTCTTTTTGCCGACGTGTTCCATCTGGCACAAGACATCTCTACAGAAACTCATGGAGCATTCGACATCACTGTGGCTCCACTAGTCAACGCTTGGGGATTTGGGTTTAAGAATGCACAGCACGTAGACTCGATGATGATTGACAGCCTGCGCCAGTTTGTTGGCTTCGACAAGGTATCGCTTTTCAACGGAAAGATAACCAAGACAGACGAACGGCTCATGCTCGACTGCAGTTCTATTGCCAAAGGATATGGAGTAGACTGTGTGGCACGTCTGTTCGACCGCAAAGGCATACGCAACTATATGATTGACATAGGCGGAGAACTGGTCATGAAAGGTGAAAATGCGCAGATGAACACTTGGAGAATCGGAATCAACAAGCCTGTAGACGACTCACTCTCCATTAACCAGGAACTGCAAACTATTTTGGAAATCAGCAATGCCGGACTGGCCACCTCCGGGAACTACCGTAATTTCTATTATAAGGATGGAAAGAAATACGCACATACCATTGACCCTCGCACCGGATACCCCGTGCAGCATAATATCTTGTCATCTACTGTTGTAGCAGCCGACTGCGCCACTGCCGATGCCTATGCCACTGCCTTCATGGTATTGGGGTTGGATTCTGCCAAAGCTATCTGCCAGAAACATCCGGAATTGGATGCTTATTTCATCTATTCTACCCCTAACGGAAAGACAGCTGTCTATTTTACCGAAGGAATGAAAAAACATATCATACATTAAATAATAATACCTAAACACACATGAAAGAAAAAAATGAAATGCAAAACGGATTGCCCGAAAACGCATTCCGTCCCCTCAAGCCGGGTGAAAAATATCAGCCACTAATGTCGCCCGACAAACAATATCCGGAAGTCACCCTGTGGTCTGTGCTATGGGGTATTGCCATGGCCATACTATTTTCGGCTGCGGCAGCCTACCTCGGACTGCGTGTAGGACAGGTCTTTGAAGCAGCTATCCCTATCGCCATTATCGCTGTAGGTGTATCAGGAGCAGCCAAGCGCAAGAATGCACTGGGCGAGAATGTCATCATACAGTCTATCGGAGCTTGCTCGGGAGTAATTGTGGCAGGAGCCATCTTTACCCTTCCGGCGCTCTACATCCTGCAAGACAAGTATCCGGAAATGACCGTCAACTTTATGCAGATGTTCATCAGTTCCTTGCTGGGTGGCGTGTTGGGCATCCTGTTTCTCATCCCTTTCCGCAAATATTTCGTGAGCGAGAAGCACGGTGAGTATCCTTTTCCCGAAGCAACAGCCAGTACTCAGGTACTTATTTCGGGAGAAAAAGGCGGAAGCCAAGCAAAACCACTGTTGATGGCAGGACTGATAGGCGGCCTTTACGACTTCATAGTAGCCACCTTTGGCTGGTGGAATGAAAACTTTACCACCCGAGTTTGCGGATGGGGAGAAATGTTGGCCGACAAAGCCAAAGTGGTTTTGAAAATCAATACAGGTGCCGCAGTTCTCGGTCTTGGATATATCGTAGGTCTGAAATATGCCGCCATTATCTGTGCCGGCTCTTTAGCGGTATGGTTGATTATCGTACCTGGCATCGGCTTCATCTGGGGCGACCAGGTTCTCAACACATGGAATCCGGCTCTAACAACAGCTGTCAGCGACATGACTCCAGAAACTATCTTCTCTGAATATGCCAAGAGCATCGGTATTGGAGGTATTGCCATGGCAGGAGTTATCGGTATTATCCGCTCTTGGGGAATCATCAAAAGTGCAGTTGGACTGGCAGCCAAAGAAATGGGCGGCAAGAAAGACAGCCAAGAGGTTTCACGCACCCAGAAAGACCTGTCCATGAAAATCATCGTCTTCGGTTCCTTGCTCACCCTGGTACTGATTTCCCTGTTCTTCTATCTGGATGTAATGCAAGGTAACCTGCTGCATACTGTAGTAGCCATCATCTTGGTGGCAGGTATCTCCTTCCTGTTTACTACCGTAGCAGCCAACGCCATTGCCATTGTCGGCTCTAATCCGGTTTCCGGCATGACACTGATGACCTTGATTCTGGCCTCTGTTGTCATGGTAGCAGTAGGGTTGAAAGGCGCCACAGGAATGGTAGCTTCTCTAATCATGGGAGGCGTGGTCTGCACAGCCCTTTCTATGGCCGGAGGTTTTATTACCGACCTTAAAATAGGCTACTGGCTGGGAAGCACTCCTGCCAAGCAGCAGACTTGGAAGTTCCTTGGCACATTGGTTTCTGCCGCTACTGTAGGTGGTGTCATCATGATTTTGAACAAGACCTACGGCTTTTCTTCGGGTGCACTGGCAGCTCCACAGGCCAATGCGATGGCGGCTGTAATCGACCCGCTAATGAACGGAGTAGCTGCCCCTTGGCTTCTCTATGGCATCGGAGCAGCTTTGGCCTTAGTGCTGACCTATTTCAAAGTTCCCGCATTAGCTTTCGCCTTGGGCATGTTCATTCCCCTCGAACTAAACCTTCCACTCATCGTAGGAGGTGCCATCAACTGGTATGTCACCACACGAAGCAAAGATGAAAGCATAAATACCGCACGAGGCGAACAAGGAACATTGCTGGCTTCCGGATTCATCGCCGGTGGAGCTTTGATGGGAGTAATCAGTGCCTTGATGCGTTTCTGCGAAATCAATCTGATGCAGGAAGCATGGCTTGAAAACCCGATGAGCCAAGTGGCAGCGCTTGCAGCCTATGCGCTACTGATCACCTACTTGGTAAAAGCAAGCATGAGCCTCCCCAAAAACAATTAAGAAAACTAAAATAACCCGTTGAGTATTTGCAGATTTAATTTAATATCGTACCTTTGCACCCGCTAATACGGGTTATTAGCATAATTCAAATCATTTTAACAATCAAAAAAATTAAAGTTTAAACATGGCAACTAAAATCAGATTGCAGAGAAACGGACGTAAGGGCTATGCGTTCTATTCAATTGTTATTGCAGATTCAAGAGCACCACGTGATGGTCGATTTACTGAAAAAATTGGTACTTACAACCCTAATACCAATCCTGCCACAGTAGATTTGAATTTCGAACGTGCTTTGCATTGGGTATTGTGCGGTGCACAGCCAACTGACACTGTACGCAACATCTTGTCTAACGAAGGTGTTTACATGAAAAAACACTTGTTGGGCGGTGTAGCTAAAGGCGCATTCAACGAAGAACAGGCTGAAGCTAAATTCAACGCTTGGAAAGAAAACAAGCAGACAGGTTTGGCTAACTTGAAGGCTAAGCAGGAAGAAGCTGCTAAAGCTGAAGCTAAAGCTCGTTTGGAAGCTGAAAAGAAAGTAAACGAAGAAATCGCTAAGAAAGTAGCTGAAAAGAAAGCTGCTGAAGAAGCTGCTAAGGCTGAAGCTGAAGCTGCTGCAACTGCAGAAGAAACTACTGAAGAAGCTGCTGAAGCTCCTGCTGAAGCATAAATTCTTTACTGAAGACATTACAGAGGATATATCCTACAAGGGATGTATCCTCTTTTTTTCTTCTCTTTACCTTACACTTGCTTCAACAGAACTGAGGTCATAGAAGATAACTTTTTTATGATTTACCGCAAGAAAAATGGCAGCATTTAGTTAACTTTGCAAAAGCCAACCAATTGGATGGCTTTATTGCATCAGGTCCGAGTCAAGACCGTTCACTCCTCATCCACTCTCCGGAAAAAGAAATAAAAAAGATAGGGACTGGAGGATTCATTACTCCATATGATGCCAAAGATATGTCTAAAGCCGCTACCGCGATATTATACAGATTTACTCCTCCTTCATCTATGAAGGACCATTTGTAGAGAAACGTATGATCCAGACTTGCTGCTGAAAGACTCCAAAGAACACTTATCTATACACTAATGCCCCGGTTGTCTATGTAAACAAACTACTTGTTTATATAGACAACCGGGGCATTTCAGAAAACCATTTCTTGCCTTATCAAGACAAACCCCAGTCTGATTTATTGAATCCGGCTTCCACCTTGTTTTCTATATCATCTGGCAAATTATGGAAAAAGTCAATTCCTGTCTTCTGCTCCAGTTCATCAACCGAAATCGCATATTTTTCATAATTTCTATCCTTATCATAGTTCTTGTGTTCCAACCAGAAAGCAATAGCCTGATATTTTCCACCTTTCCAATAGAGCAAAGCCATATAGTAATATTTAGGAACCGGCACATCCTTTTTCACTCCGATGTATTCTTTTATCTGACCATCTCCAATAGTGCCTCCCTTTGCCACATACAATACATCTTTAGAATTCTTGATATTCCCCCAAGACTGAACAGCATCTTCTAGCACCATCCAAATACCACCATTGAATCCATTCTGAATCTGCGGACTCATATTCGACAGATAGAATGTCTGACGATTGGCCTCTTTAGAATATTGTCTGTCGGAAGATGCACACAGGTGTCCGCGGCTATACCCAGAATTCTTATAGTCATTCAAAGTAGTCCGGTACTGAGATGGGATTTTAGGGTCTTCCTTAAAATCATCATTTCTACCAACATTTTTATCAGGTGTATTTGCACTGAAAGTAAAAGCCACCCAACGGGAATGTTTCTTCGAGCAGTCCCACTCATAGCTGTAGGTCACTTGTTCTTTTCCGTTAAACTGCGTGGTATGAGTGACAAACAAATGCTTGTCGCCTCCCAGCAACCTAGGAACTTCCAATCCTTTTGCATATTCTGAAGGATTTATCGGATCAGGCCCTGGCTCCGGGTCAACACTCCCCTCCAGTTTTGCCTGAGAGAGTTCCAAAGCAGTAACTTTTCCGCCTACCACCACCGTAATAGTAGTGCTACGCGCTTCCCCCCGATTGCTTTCTACCGTACCCATCAAGTTGGCATTACCTTTTCCCGATGTACGCACAAATGAGCACCAAGTATCCTTCACACTCACCTTCCATTCATCGGCAGTACGGATTTTTAAAATGAAACTTCCCTTATCCCCCGACAAAGGAGCATCTACATCCAGTTTAACAAGCTCCGATACCGCACCGCTGTTATCCCCCATTTCGGGATAACCTTCCGGTATAGCCTGTTCACTACAAGAAACGATACCAGCAAACAAAACCACCCACAGGCACATTCCAATCAACCATTGTTTTTTAATCATATATTTCAGTTAAAATTACTTGAAAACGTCTGTTATTTCACTTCTTTTACAAAATAGACTATAGTAGGGAAATGATCGCTATATCCATTAATCCAAACTCCTCCGGCATGAGTGCGTTTCGGATAGCCTTTATATTTACCATCTGTTTGAAACATGAAGTCTCTCGTAAAGATTTCATTCTTATAGTAAGTCAATGACTGACGGTCTTCCGAAAGCATATTACCTGTAAATACAATCTGGTCGAACAGATTCCATTTACCCCGATACATCAAAGTGCCGTAGCCTTTCTTCAAGGTATTCCACCAAGGGTTAAACAATTCATGGTCTTTCACATCTTTAGCCTTGCGCTTTGCTCCCAACGACACTGCCATACTCTTGTCCATAGGGTCATCGTTCATATCCCCCATAATAACTACTTTCATGTCCGGATTAACCTGCAGCAATGAATCCTTCAAAGCACGAACCTGCACTCCGGCTCTTTCTCTTGCAGGAGAAGCAGCACCACGAGAAGGCCAGTGGTTCACGATAAATGCAATCGGGTCACCTCCCATTTTTCCGGCAGCAATCAAAAAGCCACGAGTCTTGTAGATTGTGTCTGCAGGATTTTCAGGAATATATGGAGACAGTTTGCTAGCCTCCAGCTTAAACATCTTAGGATTGTAGAATAAACCGCAGTCTACTCCTCTTCGGTCCTCTCCTTCATAATGTACAATTTCATATCCTCTATCCGAAAGAGCAGGCTGTTTGAGCAAATCTTCCAGCACTCTGCGGTTCTCCACTTCAGACACACCTATCACTGCTGCTCCCATCGGATGCTTATCGGCAGCGAGCAAACTTAACACTTTTGACATATTCTGCAGTTTGGACTGATATTTGGTATCATTCCAACGATTCTTACCTTCCGGAAGATATTCGTAGTCATTCTTACCCTCATCATGAGTTGTATCAAACAGGTTTTCCAGATTATAAAATGCCACTCCATACAAGGCAAAACGCTTTTCTTGAGCAAATGCCCCTACCGACAGCATAGTCAGCAAAGCCAACAGTATACACTTTTTCATTTTCAACTATATTAAATTTGATTTAAATTCACAATAAAAGAATCTCATTTTTTAGACAAATATCTAAAAATTATAGCTAACATCACAATATTTATACCCTTTTTTTCATGCTTGCTATTAAATCTCACTTTTTTTTCGTTTCTTTGTATTAAAGAAAGTTATATAAATAGCGATTAATAACAAACCAATTATAAAAAAGAATGAAACAAAAGTTCAGACTTATGAGTGTACTTCTTTGCCTCACCCCTCCTTTGGCCCTATCGGCACAAGACAAGGTGAAAAAGAATGTACTTGAGGACAACGCAACTTTCACATTGACCGAATCACAATTAGGCGAAGACGAAGATGCCGGACAAGGCAACTACTCACTCGTCACTTCAAACAACGATGTGTATCTGTCAAATGTAGGTTACTTATTTAGTCCGATGCGTTTTAGAGTCAGAGGACTCGACTCGCAGTACAGTGAAGTGTTCTTTAATGGCGTCCAATTCAACGATGCAGAAACCGGACGCTTTAGCTATGGAATAATCGGAGGCCTGAATGATGCCACCCGTAACAAAGAAGGAATCAGCGCATTTGAAAGCAACGGATTTACTTTCGGGACTATTGGGGGATCTTCAAACATCAATATGCGTGCCAGCCAATATGCACCTGGCTCTAAACTGGTATTTTCGGCATGTAACCGCAACTATGTGGCAAGAGCCATGTACACTTACTCTACGGGGCTGATGAAAAACGGATGGGCTTTTACCGGTTCATTGGGCTACCGCTGGGCAGAAAGAGGTAACATTGAAGGTACTTTCTACAATTCATTCAGCTATTTCCTTGCTGCACAGAAAATCTTCAACAACCAGCACAGCCTGTCTATCGCCACCTGGGGAGCACCTACAGCAAGAGGGCAGCAAGGAGCATCTACCGAAGAGGCTTACTATTTGGCCAACAGCCACTATTATAACCCTAACTGGGGGTATCAGAATGGAAAGAGAAGAAATTCACGCGTGGTGAACTCTTTCGAACCTTCTGTTATTGCAACCTGGGACTTCAATATCAACACAGACATGAAGTTGAGCACTTCTGCAGGTTTCAAATACAGCAATTATGGCACCAGTGCTTTGGGATGGAACGGAAATGCCGCCGACCCACGTCCTGACTATTACAAGAAACTGCCTAGCTCAATCTTTGATGTATACAACAGTATCCCTACAGCAGATGAACTTGACCAGTTTAATACTGTAACCGGACTCTGGATGAACAACAAGGCTTACCGACAGATAGACTGGGACCAGATGTATCTGGCCAACGAAAAAGCCAACGCTACAAACACCGACGCTCTCTACTACCAAGAGCAGCGACGTAACGACCAGCTGGCTTTCAACTTGAACTCTGTGTTCAGCCATGTCATCAACAAGCATCATAAATATACTGCCGGACTTAGCTTCAATGCAACCAAAGGTATGCACTACAAGTTGATGAAGGATATGCTGGGAGCCAAATATTATACTGATATCGACAAGTTCTCTGTGCGCGACCATGGATTCAGTTCTTCTATCATCCAAAACGACCTGGACAACCCGAACCGCAAGATTGGAGAAGGCGACCGCTTTGGATATGACTACGACATCCATGTATATAAAGAAAGCGCATGGTTGAAGTATGAAGGCAACAAGCAGCAGTTCAACTATTTCGTTAGTGGGAAAATCGGTTCTACACAAATGTTCCGCAACGGTAATATGCGCAACGGACGTGCTCCTTTGAAATCTAAGGGAAGCAGCGGTACTGCCAAATTCCTGGAAGGCGCAGTGAAAGCCGGCATACGTTACGACATCAACGGCAACCACTCACTCTCCCTGAACGGAAGCTATGAAGACCGTGCCCCATTGGCTTACAATGCTTTCATCGCTCCACGTATCAAAAACGACTTCGTGAAGGACTTGAAAACAGAACGTATCTTTGGTGCTGAATTGAGCTATAACTTTACCAGCTCCATCATCAACGGACGTATCACCGGATATTATATGCACTTCCAGAACCAGGTAGAAATGGACGCCTTCTATAATGACAATGAAGCACGATTCACTTACTTGTCAATGAACGGAATCAAAAAAGAACACTATGGGGTAGAAGCGGCAGCTACCGTTAAACTTACCAGCAACTTGTCTTTGACCGGTATCGCCACTTGGTCGGATGCCAAATATATCAACAATCCGGAGGCGGTACGTACTTACGAAAGTGAAAGCGAATCAAACTCAGACCGTGTATATGCAAAAGGAATGCGTGCCAACGGTACTCCTCTCTCTGCTTACAGCTTAGGACTGGACTACAACATCAAGGGATGGTTCCTTAACTTGACCGGAAACTATTACCACCGTGTATATCTGGATTTCTCTACTTACCGCCGTCTGGGAAGTGTATTGACACAGAACAATGGAGGTACAGTAGATGCCAACGGTAATGTACTCCCTGTTTCCGTTCCTGGACAGGAAGAACTTGACGGTGGCTTTATGCTGGATGCTTCAATCGGTAAATTCATCCGTTTGAAACATGGAAAGAGTCTTAGCATTAACTTGAACCTGAACAATATCCTGAACAATACCGACCTGCGCACAGGAGGTTACGAACAGAATCGTGGCGACAGTTATGAAGATGGTACCGAACGTGTCTACAAATTCTCTAAAAACTCAAAATACTATTATGCATTCCCGTTCAATGCTTATTTGAACGTAGGCTTCAAGTTCTAATGAACCCGGTAGTATAATTGTATTAAATGAAAAAGATTATGAAAAGAATAACTTATATTTTTACAGTTTGCATCGCACTGCTTTCTTTAGGATTGGTTTCGTGCATGGACGACTTTGATACTCCGATAACAGGCAATGCCTTCGGAAACAACAGCATCCAAGATGGAAGAACTATCTCTATTGCAGGACTGAAAGAGAAGTATGCCGATGTGATTAAAGCTAACGGCTTGAAGAAAATCGAAGAGGAAACTCGTATCGAAGGAGTTATCATCGGAGATGACAAAAGTGGAAACATCTACAAACAACTGATGATTGCTGATGAATCGGGAGCTATCGTTATCAGCATCAACAACACCGGACTTTATGCTACTTGCCCAGTTGGACAGAAAATGGTCATCGACTGTAAAGACCTTTTTGTAGGTGGCTATGGCGAAATGGGACAGATTGGCTATTCTTACAATGGAAAGGTTGGCCGTATGCCAGTTTATGTATGGGAAAACCATGTGAAGCTAATTGACGAACCTAAGATGTTCTATCCGGAAATGCAGCCAAAGAAGATCACTTCGGAAGACTTGAAGACTTTAGACAAAGCTACAGCACCACTGCTGGTCAACTTAAATCATGTAAAGTTTGAAGGAGCCGACGGTGAAGAAGTGTACGCTGCAGATAAAGGAGGAAACGCTTCTGCCGTAGAGCAATACTTGATACTTGAAGACGGCAGCAAACTGATGGTCCGCACCAGCACTTATGCCAACTTCGCCAAAGAGGTGCTGCCTGAAGGCGACTTGAATGTCACTGCCATTCTTACACGATACAGAAGTACCTGGCAGCTTACAATCAGAGATGGAAAAGAAATTAAAAAGAATAATTAATCACATAAAAACATATTCATTATGAAAAATATTTTTAGCGCACTGTTTTTTTCGCTGTTTGGAGCCACTGCATTGATGACTTCTTGTAGTGATGTGCCTGCTCCATACGAAATCATGTCACCTGGAAACATTGAACTGGTTGGTGACGGAAGTAAGGATAATCCATATAATGTAGCTACTGCTGCAATGAAACAGGATGGTTCAACTGCATGGGTGCAAGGTTATATTGTAGGAGTAATGGAAACAAACGTTGATCCATTCAGCCCTAACTTTGCCGCTCCTTTCAATACAGAATCTAACTTGATGATTGCCGACTCTCCGGAAGAACAGAACAAAAAGAACTGTATCATTGTACAGCTGCCTGTTGGAGATATCCGCACTGCTCTAAACTTGAAAGCGCATGCCGACAACTTGGGAAAACCTGTTTCTCTGCAAGGTAAACTGACAGCATATTTCAGCAGCAACGGCTTGAAAGAAGTTTCTGCAGCAACCTTTAACGGTGAGGAAATTGGCAGCGGTGAAACTCCAACCGACAAGGACAATCCATTCGGACTGGATACTTCAAATCCTGTAGAGTCTTTCAAGGCTGACTTCCAAGAACAACCTGATTTTGTTCAAGAAGAGAATTCTAATTATAATTCTAACAAGAATCATAACTACGAGTTAAAAGGATGGAAGAACGTGGCTTTTGTAGGCGACAGAAAATGGAGTGGTGTAGTAAACAAAGACAATACCAAGTACATTGAAGCTAGCGCTCACAAGGGTAAAGAAGAACGTTATGAAATCTGGTTTGTATCGCCTGCATTTAAGGTGGATGCAGTAGCCGATAAGAAGGTTTCATTCGACTGCGCTGGAGCTTACTTCAATGAAAAGAACAGTTTGAAGGTATTCTTCCTTGAATTGGTAGACGGAAAAATGGTACAGGAAGAAATTGCAGTAGAAGGTATGCCAGCTAGCAAAGACCATGAATGGGTGCGCGGCTTGAGTGCAGATATTGCAAAATATAGCGGTAAAGTAGGTTTCATCGGATTCCAATACATCAGCTACAGTGCTAGTTCTACTACTTACCGTCTGGATAATATCCAAACTGGCAACGGGGAAGGTGGCGAAGTTGTGCCTCCAACTCCGGGAGAGGATAAATATACAAGCAATATCACACTAGAAGGAGGACAAATAATTAGTAACACTTATTTTGAAAAAGCAAACATTGAAAATAAAGAATACGATGTTATCAAAATAGGTACTAGCAAAAAGCCAGGTGCCTGGGTTACCCCTAATTTGCAAGCAGGAGCAACTAGTATTTCTTTCTATTGTGTTGCTTGGAAGGATAAACCAACACAATTGACACTAAGCATTGAAGGAGGTGGTAGTTTCGACAATGGCGAACAAACTCAAAAAATAGAAGTCGCAGCAAACGAGGGAGCTACTGCCAATGCGCCTTATACCTTTACTCTTTCTGACAATGATTACAAATCATTCAAACTGAAAGGTGTAACAGCAAATACTACTATAAAGTTTACCACAGAAGGAGAAAATAACACCAGAGTTATCTTTTTGGGGATCAATGTAAAATAAGATTCTCTAAATCTTATTTCATCTAACATAAAAATCATTCCGGGTAAAGATTTACTTATTTTTATTCGGAATGATTTTTTTATCGCTTAATAATTAAACAATGTCACAATTCATATTCAAGAATATAGCAGTAGCCTGTGCCATAACTTGTGGAATATCCTTAGCTGGCTGCTCTTCTGAAACTCCTGTCGCTGAGTTTGCAACCGGTCCTGTAGAACTCCCTGCCTTGTCATCTGATGCTAACTGCCAACTTGTTTCACATTCCACCCCCTATCAAGGGAAGAATGTAAATACTTTCAGCCTGGAATATGACAAGGCTAAGAAACACGCACGCTGGGTTGCCTTCAAATTCTACAATACTACCGGAGAAACCAATGTAGACCGAAGTCCGGACGACTCCTTTGCACCAGACCCCGCAATCGCCACCAAAGACCAGAGAACAAGAAACGATTTTGGAAGAAAAGGATATGACCGAGGACATCTGTGTGCCTCTGCCGACCGAGTATATGACTCGGAAGCTAACAAGCAAACTTTCTACTACAGCAATATGAGTCCACAAAAGAACTCATTTAATGCCGGTATTTGGAGAGAACTGGAGGCTATGGTACAGAAATGGGGACGCAACAACAGCCTGCGTGATACGCTCTATGTTGTAAAAGGTGCAGCACTCAACAAGCCTGAATACATTAAAGAATACATCGGTGGAGACAAATCAAAACCAGTACCCAAATACTATTTCATGGCGTTGCTCAACAAGAAAGGAGACGGATTCAAAGCCATTGCCTTTTGGCTGGACCAAACCCGAAGCTACCCTAGGAATGAGAAACTTGCCAAATATGCCATCGCAATAGACGAACTGGAAAAAAGAACTGGTATCGACTTCTTTCACTACCTCAATGACCCGTTGGAAAATGCGGTAGAATCTAGTATACAAACCAGTGCATGGAGTGGACTATAATAAAAAAGGGGAAAGTAGTAAATCTGACTAACAAGCATTATGATTACTTACATTTCTCAATATTCATGCAATCTTCTATTTATGAATACCTATTTCATTTATACCTTTCACTCTATCGATATGAGATTTCAACTAACTTTATAGCCTTATCTCTATCAAATACGTTTATAAATACGGAGGATAACCAATACATCCTCCGTATTATTGTATCTATAAATAGATGTCATTGTAATAATTCTATCAATCTCTTAAGTGTAGCCTTATCCGAAGGACGAGTCATCTTAGCAGAAATAATCTTACCTTTTTTATCCAACAAAATAAATCGAGGAATACCGCTTATTTGATACTCATTCATAAAATCAGACTTTGTACATACTGAGGAACAAACCCATCAACCTCAAGACTTCCTTTCCCATCGCTATCCAACAAAATTTCCTTTTTCAAATTATCGGAAAAAGTCAAAACCACTTTATTCATGTCGACAGCATTACTGACAGAAACTTTTATATTAGCCGCATTTACAGAAACTACACCCAAACTTATTCCTAAAAGGAATGATAAATATTTCCCATTCATAATCCCAATCAATTATTTTTAAGTTGAATACCGTCTATACAAAACCAAGCAGGAGTACGCATCTCCCCCTTTTCGTTTTTATCTGATGAGTCCAAATAAAATATCACCTTATCTACTAATCCCAATGAAACCAAATCCATTCTACCCCATTGGTAAATAATATAATTCCACTCAAGATGTTCTGCATTAGCTCCTGCACATGCTAAATCAAATGTAACCTCACCAGTTATCTTACCACCGTTAAACCCTTTAGCTGTAAGATGCATATAATCTTTTTGCTTATAAGAAAACTTCCTCACGCCACCTGGAACATAAGTGTACCAAATACCTTTAGGCTTACTCGGAATACCTGGATTTTCACCTGGAATATCCTTACCTGTTTCCTTATCTTTTTTACAATACTTATCCCCATACAACATAGCAAAATAAGTCCACGTAGTATTAGCCACTAAAATATAATCTATCACAGAAGGCCTATCCAATGTAAAATAGGCTTCATCTCCCTCTACTTTAGCCACAGCATAAGTTCCTGTATTATTCGGATTAACATTATATACACTGTAACGCATTGAATCTACTGACATTTCATCCCCCTTCCATGGAAATGAACGCTTAGCACGATTACTATAACAAAATCCAGCTTTCAACTGACCATTTACTCCCTTTATTGTATTAAAATTGATTCCTTGAGTACTGAATCCACCCTTTGGCACAACATGACTGAAACGATCTAGTTCCAACTCATTTAAAGTTATATTATTAGCATAAGGTACATTCAATTCCAAATCATCATCACATGCTACAAACAATGTAACAAAGAATACAACGATACTTAAATTTATCTTCTTCATAAATATATTTCATTAATTATTCAAGACCTGGATTCTGTGCAATTGGATTGGTATGAGCTATTATTTCATCATTAGGTATTGGCCAGCAATACTGATTTTTAGTATAACTCATTTCATTTCCTTTCAATTTCTTCAACCATGTATCCCCTTCTGTTTTTATACGAATAGAAGCAAACCAAGCTGCTTCATTTTCCATAAACAAGGCTACCACATATTCCTTAAATATATCTTCCATCAAGACTTCATAATTCTTAGGAATATCCAAAGGTGACAATTGCGGATCTGTATATTTAGCTCGATACTCATTGATAGGAGCAATAGCATCAGCCAAATTATTCGGATTAATACGAGCCAGCAATTCTGCTTTCATAATATACAATTCGACAAGACGAAGTACATAAGTACAATATCTAGCATTAGGCTCCACAATACGACCTCCATGATACAATTTAGTCAAAGTCCATTGTTTAGTACCTTCTGTCACCTGCCATTGTTCTGCTCCAAGCGCCCAACCAAATATATGGTTATACCGAGGGTCTTCTTTCAACCATGCAGTAGGAATTTCTGTATATTCCACACCAAACAATCCAAAACTCCATACATAATCATGAGAACCAGCTGAATTATGCTTACCTGTAGACTGAGCTATTATATCAATCTTATTTTGAGCAAAAAGCAATTCTTTAGAATCCCATGCTGTTTCATACAAATCATCAATATCCGGCTCAATAGTAGCAGCACCTGGATGTTCCAAGACCATATTGACCAAATTCAATGCTTCTTCATAATCACCTTCCCAACCACGGATTAATAATAGTTTGGCATGAAGTGCTTGTGCAAACTGTACCGACATATAGATAGAAGTTGTATAGTTGCTCAAATGTTTCTCCGCATAAGTCAAATCGTCAAGAATATACTGATAACTCTCTCCTACGGTGCAACGAGGAATCATTAAGTTATCTAAATTAGAAACCTTATCACGATAAATGATGCCATAAGGAGAATCAGCTTTATCAAACCAATGACCAAAATACCACAATAATTGCAAATTCATAAATCCACGGAAACAACGTGCTTCTCCCAACAGGCTCTCCTTAGCATCTACCGAAGGGAACAAATTATCCGATGCTGCTTCCAACGAATTGATTGCAGCATTAGCTGCATTAATACAACGATACAAAACACGCCATATATCATCCGTATCTGTATTTGACTGAGTATAGCTCATACTGAAGTGTATATCACTTGACTTCCACAATCCTGCCTGTTTATTTACACAAGCTGAAATTTTACCACCCAATTCGCTTGACTGCTCATATACTCCATACATTCCACTTACTATATTCTTGGCTGACTCATAGTCACGAACTGCATTATCTATTGTTATCTGATATCTTGGATTTTCAGTCAAAAAATCATCACACGATGTATGTATCATTTCAACACCTAAAAACATTAAAACCAACAATTTATATCGTTTCATAATTTCCTGTTATTTAAATGTAAATTTTAAGCCAAAGTTCACTGACCGAGCCGTAGGATATGTACTGGTATCAAACCCAAATCCATTCAATGCTAAATTATATCCTTGAAAATTTCCTTGTGGATCCATTCCTGGATAACCAGTTATTGTTAACAGATTTGTAGCTTGAAAATTAGCTTCAATACCTTGAATCACCTTATTCTTAAACCATTTTTGAGGCAAACGATAAGATATATTTAACGCATTTAAACGCAAAAACGACGCATTGTGCAACCAGCGACTGGAAAAGACATCATTCTGTCCATAACCATACAAACTTACATTCGGGTATTTTGCATTTTCACCAGCCAATGTATAATTATCCATTACAAAATTTGGAGTATTATACACATTCGGATTCATTGTTTTACTCTCCTGTGCCCAATAACGTTTACCTCCAACAGAATAAGTAAAAGTTAAATTAGCCATCAATCCTTTCCAATATAAGGTTGTACCAAATCCACCTGATACTTTCGGATTAGCACTACCTAAATAAGTCCGGTCGTCTAGAGTAATTCTACCATCACCATTCAAGTCCATTACATACATATCACCAGCTATCTCACCACGATTAGAACGATAATAAGTAGGAATTCCCTTAGATGGATCTATGGGTAGTAACGCATATACCTCTTCATTATTTTGATATAATCGCCCTGCATCTACATAACCATAAAAAGTACCTAATTCACTTCCTTCTCTTAACTTGAATGTCTGATAGGCTCCACCACCAATTTCGGTTGTCACTCCATTCAATTTTTCCAATTTACCTTTATTATGAGAAATATTAAAATTCACTTCCCATGTCAATGTATTACTCTTAATAATATCCGCACGCACATCAAATTCAATACCACTATTACTAATAGCCCCTACATTTTGAGTAACTTCTTTAAATGCAGAAGATGTCGGTATAGGCTTTCTATAAATCAGATTATCTACATATTTCTTATACCAACCCAAACTTCCACGTATTCGATCATTGAAAAAACCATAGTCAACTGCTACATCCGTTTGTCGTTGAGATTCCCACTGCAAAGAATTATTTCCTATATTATAAGGTAAAATACCCGGCTTACCATTATAGACATTAGACTCCATCAGGGTAACAAAATCATAATTACCAAGATTCTGAGAACCAGTTAGACCCACCGATGCCCTTAATTTCAAATAGCTTACAATAGATATTAACGGTTTCATAAATTCTTCTTCTGTCATAATCCATGCCAATGCTCCAGATGGGAAATATCCCCAACGATTATTTTTCCCAAAACGTGAAGAGCCATCCATACGGTAAGTAGCTGTAAGCAGATAACGGTCATGATATTTATATTGCAGACGAGCAAAAGCTGAAACCAAAGAATTGCCATACTCATAGCTTCTCATATCAGAACGCACAGCAGCACTTCCCAAATCAATCATAACATCATCATCTGGGAAATTAGCTCCAGTAGCAGACATACCATCCCCCCAATTGCGTTCTATAGAATGTCCTAACAGAGCCTGAACATCATGTTTCCCAAAAGTTTTGAAAAATGTCAATAAATTATCCCATACAATAGTATAATTCTGAGAATCTGCTATATTACCTGAATTCATATCATCCTTATAAGTAGCTCGTGTATGGTTTTCACTTTTCACCATAGAATATACTACATTTCCCGAAGTCTTAAACTTTAAATAAGGCAAAATATTATACTCCAAAAATAAAGTTCCATTAAAATTACGAGATACACTTTTGTTCAAGTCAAGCAATTCTACAAGCGGATTTTTCATGTAAGCATCTATAGTATTAATACTTCCATCTTCATTATAAGCTGGAAAGTCTGGACGCATTCTGATAATCTTATCCAATAATCCGTCTTTATTATTGGCAGTACGAGAAGATGCATCCATATTAAACCCAAGTTTCAATGCGTCACGAATGCTTCCTTCAAAATTGAAACGCCCACTGAAAAATTCAGAATCACTACCTTTTACTACACCCTCTTGGTCCTTATAATTAAATGAAGCATAATAAGAATTTGATTTACTCCCCCCACGAATCGACAAATTATAATCTTGAGTCATTGCATTCTGAGTCAACATATCCCAATAATCATCCGCTCCATCAAAATATGCATTCGGCAGAAACATTTCACTTAAATCACTTCTATCCCATTCGCTAGTACACAATGCATTAAATTTATCATCATCCAAAAATTTCTTTGTGAAATAAGTCTGACGACCAACCCGAAAAGCTTCATCTATAATAGCAGCCTTAGAAAAAGTTCGATATTGTTCTGCTGTACATGACTTCATTTTGTTAGAATCAATAAACTGCCATCCTAAACGAGTACTTGCTTCTATTACAGGCCTCATACCTTGTGAACCTGATTTAGTCGTCACAATCACTACTCCATTAGCTGCACGAGAACCATAAATAGCAGTAGAAGATGCATCCTTTAATATATCAATACTCTCTACATCATTCAAATTTAAATTATATAAAGTATTTGAAACATCTCCAGAGGTAGTATCACTATACTGAGGCACTCCATCAATAATCCATAAAGGCTGACCATCACCCGACAAAGAAGAAACACCACGGACAATTACACTGACCGGAGAAGTTGGAGATGCTGAAGATATCATTACATTAACCCCTGCAGCACGTCCTTGCAACATACCTTGTATATTATTTGTCATAGGTGTAGTAGCTAATTCTGCCTTGCCTACACGAGACACAGACCCTGTCAAGTCTTTACGCTTAGAAGAACCATAACCTGTTATCACCACTTCATCCAATGAATTAATTTCTGGACGCAGTCGCACGATTATTTGCTTTTTCCCTGTTAACTTAATAGTCTGGCTACCCATACCTACAAAACTAACCAACAATTCGGTATTCTTACCTGCATAATAAGATAAAGTAAACCGACCATCCATATCAGTAATAGTACCAGTTTTTGTACCTTTAAGCATAACAGATGCTCCCGGAATTGGTTCTCCCGACTCATCCTTAACAACTCCATGAACAACTAGCTTATCTAATTGTACACTCACACACTCACTCTCTACTTTCATTTCATCGTTTGCCGATGCATAAACAGCATTTGGCAAACAGCCAAGAATTCCTAAAGAAGTTATTGAAATCGCCTTTAAAAAATTCTGACTTAAAATGTTTTCACGTTTCTTTAGAACCATATTCATGCTTTTTAATATTAATATAAGCATTTTAATCCTTTAATCTCTAACGATAAATTTACTATTAAAAATTTTAATTAACAAGAAAAACGTTACTTACACAACCTTTACAACAACAAATTATCACAAGCAGACTATATATACAAAAAATATACATTCTTAAATAACTACATTTTTAAAATATATCTTGCCTATCTCCATTTGTCGAACCTTCTTTTATCTTTATATTTTCACTCTTTCATCATAAAAAAACTCATTGCAACCAATACAATAAACTAAGAGGAGAATAAAGTAGTTTACTTTAATTTTCTGATTTCTCATACCACCACACATGCTGTTCCGTACGTGATATTCTTTATTTTAGATAGCTATTTCTGCAAAACATCAAAGCATCTATACCTTGGAACAGCTATAAAACTTTAGTTTATTTGGCAACCTAACCTACAGTTATATACCTTGCATGAAGTATCTAAATTTACTGCAAGTTCCCCTAAGATTCCATCTCACGATGCACACTCTCACTATTGAGTGTATGATTATCAGGAATCACCTAAAACTTGCACCTGTTAGATAATATCATACCTACCAATAAAGAAGAGGATTGAATATGGATAAACCACACTCAATCCTCTTCATTCATATTTCAATAATAATATAGCTTTTATTTAACCTCTTCCGGGTCTCCAGCCACTTCAAACTGTCCCTTACCCAAGCTCTTATAGCGGAATGAGTAAACCAGCTTGTCGCGTCCGTCATATACTAAAGTCTGAACTTTATAGTACAAGTCTACGCCACTCATCTGAGTAGGAGCATCCGGATACTTAATAGAAAGCATCTGACGACAACCTTCCTGAACCATGCTCATCAAATATTTAGCAGCCTCATCATTATTGTCTTTGCTTATCTTTCCTTCCGGGTCATTAGAACGACGTGTTCCTAAATCTATATTAAAGTTCTTGTAATGAGAAGAAGCACCGAACCAATATTCAGTATTTCCATACTTCTTGTCAAGGTATTCCGGTTTGTTGTTCTTCACCCAGTCTACCAATATCGTATATTCAGCTTCTGCCATAACGACAGTGATTGTCGGGTCAAACAACCATCTCTCACCATTGTGAAGATAAGTTTCCTTAGAATGAACAGAAACATTTACATTCAGTGCCCAAACACCACCACTATAAAGGTATTCATCGGCATAGACCACAGTCACTTTATCTTTATCCTTGAAGAATTTATACAACACCACCTGAGTGTCGCCTTCCTTAGCATAAGGAAGTTTCACCTTCAAGAAATCCGGAAGATATTCTTCAGCCTTGATAGAAGAAGAGAAGTTGTTATGCTTTCCCGGTTTACCCATAGCATCATAATCTTCTGGAGCTACTGCCAATGCATCCCTACTTTGGTAAGGAACCCAAGCACCTTCCTTAAACTGATACAAGTCGTTACGCCATTCAGTATCTACTTTCATGGTAGAAACTGTAATGTTATCCAACTGCACTGTAGTAGTGACCCCCTCACCACTTCCCGCATAGCGAAAAGCAAAATAAACATTCTTACCTACATAGTCTTTCAACGAGAAGTTGCCTACATTGGTCGACGGAGTATAACCACCAGCAACTCCTTCCGGAAATTTGAATGACTTAGTAATCTCAGTCCATTCCGATTCAACGATTTTATCACCATTGCTATAAGAGTCAGAAACAAAGACACTCAATACATCTCCCTTGAAATGTCCAAAGACCAAATCAAAAGTAAACATAGCTGCTGCATCGTCTATCTTGACCGCTTTAGTCACCAGCCAGTTTTCCAGTTCGCCAGTAGTTCTGAATGCAGACAACTTGGCACTGGATCCATTAAAAGTATTTGCGACCCACTTTTTTTCACCTTTTACCAGAATCTGCTTCCAGCCGTCAATCTTGATTTCCTCATCTTTCGTGTCAAACGCTTCAAAATCCTCTTTCAGCAACATCTTGCCTTGTGGTTCTTTGTCGCTGTATTTATATTCCACCAATGCGAAGCTCTCTTCCTTAGCATTCTTGATAGCATCCTTCAACACACCAGGAAGTACCGATTCAGGAGCATGTGCTGGAGAAAGGAATTCGTTTCCATTATTTCCCCATACCTTGGCATAATCTTCTTTGCTCAAGTTATACAGTTTCACACCGAAAAACTTTTTCAGTGTTTCCGACTTGTCTTCCTTGAAATTGTAGGTTACCCCTACTGTAGAACCTTTGCCCCAGCTTGGGTAGATATCTGCCAAGATTTCAGGAATATAAGTTTCACCTTTTGCGAAATCATTCAAAGCCATGTCCGAAGCCACGCGCTTGGCCATGTTAGAATCATTCTTGTTGGTTGCGTTCTTCTGCGCCAATTTTGAGATGGTTGCATAGTCGGCTTTCGACAATACATATTCCTCTTCCGACTTAGTGATGACAGTACCCTGGGCGTCAATCTCATTATAGATATCTTCCATCGGGTCACAGGCTGTAAACAGTCCACCTGCCAAAGACAATGCGATTAAATTATATTTAAGTTTCATACTTACAATCATGTTTTAAGTTTACAATCAGAACATTACTTTAAATCCGGTAGACCAAGTTCTTCCAAATCCATAATATACCAATGCGGTATCCCAGTTATGGCTTGTACCGTCTTTGGCGTCTGCCACGTAGCAAGTGTTGGTCAAGTTATATACATTGCTGTAGATAACGGCTTTCAGGCCCTTGCACAAGTCGAAACGGTAGCTCAAGCCCAAATCAATGGTATAGAAGTTTGGCATCTTCCAAGAGTCCACACCTGCATCCGATTTGTTAGTACGATAAGAAGGGTCGAAATCGGCATAGTTCTTTCCGGCAAAGTTATAGTCTGCATTCAGTTTCAATCCTTTGAACACTTCCCAAGAAGCCGACAAGGCTGCAGTCATCTGTGCCGAGTTACCTACGTGTACATCCTCCAGGTAAGCATCATAGTTTCCGAGGAGCTTATCTGTAGCATCGTCATAAAGAGCGAAGTGTACATCATCAGCCCAAGTCCAGTCACCGTAAGAGAACATACCCTTCAGTTCGAAAGTCTTTACCGGCTTGTAGGTTGCTTCCAGTTCCACACCCATGTGTACTGCATCCAAACCTGTGATGTTGGCGTTGTTCTGACCTACTCTCTTACGAACCGACTTGTCCATCCATTTAGTATAGTATCCGTTCAGAGCCACGTTCAAGTATTCATTGCTGAATCCATATCCTAACTCGAAAGTCATGATTTTTTCGTATGGAGCATTCTTGTTAGCTATTACGTTATGGTCTGGGAACACACTATTAAAATAAGGGGCACGGGTAAAGTAACCTGCATTGAAGAATGCATTGTGGTTATCGTTGAACTTATAGTTATATCCGGCTTTCACACTCCATGGCTGGAAATGGTAGAAGCTTGACTTCTTGCCATATTTAAGGTATTTGCCTTTATCGTGATAACGGTAAGATTCGTTTGTTACCGATGCAGAAAGGAATGAAGACCATTTATCAGTAGTATATTCAGCCTGTGCAAAAAGTCCAGCCCAAACAATTTCACCGACACTGCTGTACTGCACCACATCACCTTCTTTCAGAAGAGCATCTGCCGACTGGAAATCCAAATGGTCCTTACCCGGCATATAATATTCACCACCCAGCAAGTCGTCAATCACTTCCTTATGATATCCTTTATAGTAACGTCCGTCGAAACCGCCGGTCAATGTGAAATTTTCAGTAAGACGATTCTTGTATGAACTCAGCAATCCGTACCAGTCATGGTCATTGATTGCATTGGTGAAGATAGCCTGCGAACCGTTAGGGTTTGCCGCATTTTCAGCCAAAACAGCATCATAATCCAACAAACCACCGTCTGTCAGTTTAGTATCCTCGTATGGGCGACCTGTCTTGTTGTCGATAGACAGCCAGTTGCTCTTGGCACCACGTACACGGCGACCACCACCGGTAGCCATAGAAGCATATAAAGAAGTAGTCAATGAAGACTTTTCGTCGATAGTCCAGTAATGGTTCAATGAAACCTGTGGCTTGTGGTAGAAGTTATATCCATAAGCACCACCAGTCAACTCACCGTTCATATAACCGTATGAGTAGTTAAGGCGTCCACCATCCGGGCTGTTCTTATATTCCTCGATAGTGTGCATAGTAGAACGCTGGTTGTGCCACTGAGGAGCACCGAAAGCAGTCAAAGACAATTTATGATGTGCATTGATCACCTTAGAGATGTTACCAAAGTAAGTCCAGCCTTCGTAGTTAGTACCTTTTACATATCCGTCACCGGTATTCAAGGCACCCATCATAGTTACAGACCATCCGTTATCCATCAAACCAGTAGAAACAGACACTGCGTATTTGCGGAATCCGTCATTACCTACCCCGATATAAGCAGAGCCGCCTTTCTTGGCTTCAGTGCTCTTGGTAACCATGTTCATAGTACCACCCACAGAAGACAATCCCAGTGCAGAAGCACCCAGACCACGCTGTACCTGAATAAACTGGCTCACATCAGAAAGTCCTGACCAGTTAGACCAATACACTCTACCATCTTCCATACCATTGATAGGCACACCGTTAATCAGCACACCCAAATTGGAAGAGTCGAAACCACGCATGTTGATACGAGAGTCACCATATCCACCACTGTTACGGGTTACATAGATAGAAGGAGTAGATTTCAGCAACTCAGGGAATTCCAAGTTACCCACTTTTTCTTCAATAGCAGCCAGCTTCACATTCGAAATAGGAATAGGAGTCTGACGGTCTGACTTGATAATAGAAGCGATTACGCTCACTTCTTCCAGACCAATAGCATCAGGAGTCATAGCAATCACCCCTAAATCAACGCTCTTTCCAGAGGCTTTTACCTGTTGGCTCAGTTCATTATAGCCCACATAGCTAAACACCAGAGTAACCTTGTCATTCTTCACTTTCAATGCAAAGTTACCGTCCATGTCTGTAATGGTACCTTCAGAGGCACCTTTAACCGCAATTGTCGCTCCAATCAACGGTTCGTTACTGTCGGCATCTACAATTTTACCTTTCAATGTAGCCTGAGCTACCGCTGTAGCAATACTACAAATTGCAAGCACTGCAAATAATAGAAAATGCTTCAGATAATTTTTCATAAATCCTGTTGTTTTATATTACTATTAAAATATGTACAAATATACGAATTTTTATCATTTCAGCCTGCTACTATTATATAAAATATCAATTGCAGGCCTCCTTTTAACCGTATTTCGTTAACGCGAACAGCAAATTAACCTACTGATTACAAAAATATTTCAGCTATCTTCGCCTACTTTATCACAGCCTGCTTCGTCAAATAGTTAATTTTTTGATATTTTAATACAAAAAGAGTAAACAAATTACTTTATCTACCTGTCATTTTTCCAGCAACAGAAGCTCTTTTTAGGCCCTATTTCACCATCTGAAAAAATCATTTCCTTATTTTTACCAAAACGACGATATATTTTGCTGAAAATATGCCGATATTCTATTGAAAATATGCCGACGATTCCACTGAAATATGCCGACGATTTCATTCCCCTCCTCCAGAATGTTTTTCCAGCAAACAAACAAGCACCGATTTTTTTCATTATCTTTGCGTCAGTCTCTTAAAACATATCAGAAAAAACATGGAAAGAATCATCGTCACTCCCCCTATAAATATCCACACGCGCATACAGCTTCCCTCATCGAAAAGCCTGTGCAACCGTGCACTAATCATCAATGCGCTGGCTCACGGAAGCGAACCGCCACAGAACTTTTCCAACTGTGACGATACACGCGTAATGATACGGGCATTGCAGCAGATGCAACCTACCATCGACATCATGGCTGCCGGTACTGCCATGCGGTTCCTTACCGCTTTTCTTACCGTTGCACCGGGCACCCATCTCATTACCGGCACCGAACGGATGAAGCAACGCCCTATCGGAATACTGGTGGATGCCTTGCGCAGTTTGGGAGCCGACATTGATTATGCGGAGAATGAAGGATTCCCTCCGCTACGCATTACCGGAAAAAAGTTAGATAAAGAGAACATCACATTGCCGGGGAACGTAAGCTCGCAATATATTTCGGCACTCTTGATGATAGCTCCTACCTTACAGCACGGACTGACTCTTACACTGGAGGGGAAAATTGTTTCACGCCCTTACATCGACATGACACTGCAACTGATGCGCGACTTCGGTGCTCAGGCAGAATGGATAGCCGACAACCAGCTGAAAGTGGAAGCTACCGGGTACCAGCCTACACCTTATTATATAGAGAGTGATTGGAGCGCAGCCTCCTACTGGTATGAAATCTGCGCCTTGACACCCGAGGCTACCGTAGAACTGCCGGGACTGTTCGAACAGAGCCTGCAAGGTGATGCCACCGTGGCACAAATCTTCAGTCTGCTGGGAGTGGAAACAAGCTACTCGGAACGGATGGTCACTCTCCACAATACGGGAAAAGCCGTAGACAAACTGGAGTATGACTTTGTAAACCAGCCCGACTTGGCACAGACCTTTGTAGTGACTTGCTGCATGAAGCATATCCCGTTCTGCTTTACCGGACTGGAAAGCCTGAAGATAAAAGAAACCGACCGTATTTTTGCACTTATCACAGAAATGAAGAAACTGGGCTATGTGGTGAAAGAAAAAGACAACTCCATCTTGTACTGGGATGGAGAACGCTGCCCGGCACAGCCTCATCCTGCCATCGACACTTACGAAGACCACCGCATGGCAATGGCTTTCGCCCCGGCTTCACTGATACTGAAATCGGTCTGCATCAATCATCCGCAAGTGGTGAGCAAGTCGTATCCCAACTATTGGGAAAACTTGCAAGAGGCCGGATTCAATCTTGCTGAAAGCAACACCCAAGCATAAACAAAAGAACAACAGAAAACAAAAAAAACAATTATAACCATGTGGATACTTGTACTAATTTTAATTGGAGTAGCCTTGTTCGGCTTGACAGCCGGATGGCTCTACAACCGAAACATCCAAAAGAGAATAGAGAAAGGTGAAATTACAGAAGCACCGGAAATCGTGGAAGTAGACAGCGAATGCTGCGGGCAACATGAAACTTGCGAAAGAGACAGTCTGCTGGCCGCCGTAAGCAAAGGCATTGAATATTACGATGACGAAGAACTGGACCGCTTTAGAGGAAGAAGCTCGGAAGAGTATGAGGAAGAGGAAATTGAGGAGTTCAGAAACATCTTATATACCATGCAGGAAGTGGAAGTGGCAGGATGGTGCCGCAGCCTACAACTGAGAGGCATTGAATTTCCAGCCGAACTGAAAGATGAACTGTTCCTCATTGTAGGCGAACGCAGAAACCACTAATTCTTCATCATCTATGGACAACTTGACAGAATTGTTTCAATATACCTTCTTCCAGCACGCCTTGCTAGGCAGCCTATTCGCCAGCATCGCTTGTGGAATCATCGGCACCTATATCGTTACCCGACGATTGGTATTCATCAGCGGAGGAATCACCCACGCCTCTTTTGGAGGTATCGGAATCGGACTGTACACCGGCATCTCCCCTTTGCTGACGGCTGCCATCTTTGCAGTCCTCTCAGCCTTCGGAGTGGAATGGCTCAGCAAACGCAGCGACATGAGAGAAGACTCTGCCATTGCCGTTTTCTGGACATTCGGGATGGCTGTAGGAATCATCTTCAGTTTCCTGTCACCAGGATTCACCCCCGACTTGTCGTCCTTTCTCTTCGGAAATATCCTGACCATCACCCAAAACGACATTCTGCTGCTGGGTGCATTGGGGGTAGCCCTCATCGTTTTCTTCACAATCTTCCTGCAACCCATCGTAGCCATTGCATTCGACCGGGAGTTTGCCCGCTCGCAACAAATGCCGGTAGCCCTGTTCGAGTACCTGCTCATGATGTTCATTGCACTGACCATTGTGGCCTGTCTGCGTATGGTAGGCATCGTATTGGCTATCTCACTGCTCACTCTTCCGCAAATGACCGCCAACCTGTTTACCCATCAGTTCAAGCAAATCATCTTCCTTTCCATCGGCATCGGATACTTCAGCTGCATAGGAGGATTGCTGCTCTCCTACCAGTACCAGATACCATCAGGGGCAGCCATCATCTTTGTTTCTATTCTTATTTATGCAGCATCAAAACTCATCCTACTGTATAGAAGAAAGGACTGAAAAGCAAAAGAAATTCCACTTTTTTAGTTACATTTGCATTATACATCAAATCATATTATCAATATGGAAATTAAAATCAACTCACTTGAAGATATCCATGCAGCAGCCAAACAGTTTATTGGCGCCATGGGAGACAATACCGTTTTTGCCTTTTATGGGAAAATGGGTGCCGGAAAAACTACTTTCATCAAAGCCATATGCGAAGAGCTAGGAGTAACAGATGTCATCAACTCTCCTACTTTCGCCATTGTAAACGAATACCGCTCGGAAGAAGCCGGAGAACTGATTTACCATTTCGACTTCTATCGTATCAAGAAGCTGGAAGAAGTGTACGATATGGGATATGAAGACTATTTCTACAGCGGCGCACTCTGTTTCATTGAATGGCCGGAACTGATAGAAGAAGTGCTTCCGGGAAATGCCGTGAATGTGTACATCGAAGAACAAGAAGACGGAAGCAGAAGTATCCGCCTCGAAGAGAACTAATCACCAGCAGGCTATGGCTGTACACTACATCATGCAATCAATCTTTGTATTGGCAGGTCTGACTGCACTCCTGGCCTCCCTATTCAACAGCGACTGGTTTTTCAAATCTCAGCATACGCAGTTCATGGTACAGGTTACCGGAAGGAACAAGGCCCGTTTCATTTACGCCTTTTTAGGATGCCTTATGATTGGAGCAGGAGTCTACTTCTTTCTGGCAGTTCAAGGATTCCTATAAAAAAAGAATATGTACCGCACAATCATCCGATGGCGGTACATATTCTTTTTTAGGGGGTCGTAAAGATGAAAGGTCAGTCTACCTGTCCTAAAGAATTTCCATATTCCATTTCACCCTGCACCACGAAGAAGACATCTTCTTCCAAAAAAGGGCCCATTCCATCTTTCTTTGCCTCTTTGACTACATAATTTACAATTTCATCCTGGTCGATATTGATAAAGCCTTCTTCATCCGGCTGTGCATCAAGACATCCGCTTGTAGTGTAATAGTCTACAATCAAGTCGAGGATATAATATAAATCATCGTCAGAGAATTTATCTTTTAATTCCTGCGGCAAATAACTCTTGATAAATTCGATGGTCTTTTCATCGTCTTCATCTTCCAATAAGAAATCGTCTTCAATTCCCATAGTCTTGGAGTTTTAAATATGAATTATTTCAATAAAGCTTCTACTTTTTCCTTCAAGACAGCCTTAGTAGTTGCGCCAACCTGTTTTTCTACCACTTCTCCGTTCTTGATGAACAATACAGTAGGAATGTTACGAACGCCGAACTGTCCTGGAAGGTCAGAGTTTTCGTCTACATCACATTTACCGATGTTTACAGTTCCTTTATATTCTTCTGCCAATTCTTCAATAAATGGTGCAATCTGCTTACAAGGTCCACACCAAGTAGCCCAGAAGTCAAGTACTACAGGCTTACTTTCTGCAACAATCGCTTCAAAATTTGAATCTTTGATTTCAAGTGCCATATTCTTTTTTTATTTGGGGTTAATTATAAGTTATCTTCTCCATTAGTTTCGCAAATATAAGTCAATTTATCTTATAGTCCAACATCGGTTGGCTTTTTAAATAATTTATAATTTCTTTTTTCACTGAGATTTTGATAGTGCGTGAATGAAGGCTCACATACATCTGTCCATCCTCATCACGCACATAAAAAGCCAGTTCGGCAGGGCCCGGATGCTGGTTCACCAACGAAGATATTTCGGCTATCATTTCTTCATTCACAGCCGAAAGTGGAGCCGTAATAGTCAGTTTCTCTATCAAACGGTCCTTCACTTCGGGCAGCAGTTCTATAAGCCCAATCTTCACCTCCAGTTCTTCAGGTTTCCACTGCCTAGGCTGACACTTCCCTTTCATATAGAGGAACATCCCTTCCATGAAAAAGTTCTTCTTTTCCACCCATTCATTACCAAAGAATGCAAACTCAGCCGAACCGGAATAATCTTCCACCTTGGCTACTCCATAAGGCTTTCCATTCTTGGTATACCCTTCACGCACCCCGGTTACTATACCTCCCAGAGTAATGTCACGGTTCTGCAAAGGAACAAGGTCGGACAATTCGCCCATGTGGGTAGTACATACATTCTCCAGAATTACAGCAAATTCATCCAGCGGATGAGCTGAAAGATAAATGCCCACCAATTCTCTTTCCTTGTTCAGACGTTCCAAGTCACCCCATGCCGGTGCGCGCACAATTTCCGGTGTGGCAATCTCCACTTCATGCTCTCCACCAAAGAGAGAATTGACTGCAGCTGCCTTGTCCACTTGATATTTATTGCCATAGCGTACCAAGATTTCCACAAAAGTTTCATCTTTGGCATTCTTCACAAAGAAATCTTCTCTACGGATTTCTGTAAAGCTGTCGAAACTGCCCGCCAAAGCAAGGTTTTCAATATTTTTACGGTTGCAAGCCGAAAGATTTACACGCTGCACAAAGTCGAAAATGCCGGTAAACGGACCATTCTTTTCACGCTCCGCAAGTATATTCTGCACAGCAGAGTCGCCCACTCCCTTGATTGCCCCTAAGCCAAAACGGATATCCCCATGATGATTAACCGAAAATTTATGTCCACTTTCGTTGACATCCGGTCCCAATACACTGATTCCCATAGCCTTCGATTCGTCCATCAACTTGGTAATTTCAGTAATATTCGAAATGTTTCGACTCATAGTGGCAGCCATATATTCCGAAGGGTAATTAGCTTTCAGGTAAGCCGTCTGATAGGCAACCCATGAGTAACAGGTAGCGTGTGATTTATTGAACGCATAAGAAGCAAATTTCTCCCAGTCGGCCCAAATTTTCTCCAAGACTTTAGGGTCATGTCCGTTCTTCTTACCCCCTTCGATAAACTTAGGCTTCATGTGGTCCAGTTTGTCGCGCAACTTCTTACCCATTGCCTTACGTAGAGCATCCGACTCACCTCGAGTAAAGTCGGCAAGCAATCGCGACAGAAGCATCACCTGTTCCTGATAGACCGTAATACCATAAGTATCTTTCAGGTATTTCTCCATCACCGGAATATCATATTCAATAGGCTTACGGCCATGCTTACGGTCAATAAAGTCCGGAATATAATCCATAGGCCCCGGACGATAAAGAGCATTCATGGCAATCAAGTCCTCAAAGGTACTCGGCTGCAACTCACGAAGATATTTCTGCATACCAGCCGACTCGAACTGGAACGTACCGATAGTCCTTCCCTCACTATACAATTTATATGTAGCCGGATCATCAATCGGAATCTCATCAATGTTCAATTCTATCCCCTTGCTGCGACGAATGTTTTCCACAGCCTCCTTGATGATAGAAAGTGTTTTCAACCCCAAAAAGTCCATCTTAATCAGTCCGGTATCTTCAATTACCGAACCTTCGTACTGAGTAACCAGCATTTTTTCACCGGATTCCTTATCATCGGCAGTACTAACCGGTACCCAATCTGTAATATCATCACGACAAATGATGGTACCACAAGCATGCACTCCTGTATTTCGAACGTTTCCTTCCAACATCTTGGCATACTTGATAGTATCACGAAGTACCGGGTCAGTAGAAACTTCGGCAGCCTGCAGCTCCGGCACATAAGCGATTGCATTCAGCAGGTTCATTTTCTTGTCTGGAATCTTATCAGGAATCAGTTTACAGAGCCGGTCGGATTCAGAGAGAGGCAATTTCTGTACACGCGCCACATCCTTAATAGCCAACTTAGTGGCCATCGTACCATAAGTAATGATGTGAGCCACCTTCTCCTGTCCATATTTTTCTGTAACCCAGTTGAGTACTCTTCCTCGCCCGTCGTCATCAAAGTCAACATCAATATCCGGCAAAGAAATACGGTCCGGATTCAAAAAACGCTCAAACAGCAAGTCATATTTAATAGGATCTATCTGAGTAATTCCCAAACAATATGCCACTGCAGAACCAGCTGCAGAACCACGCCCTGGTCCTACCGACACATCCAACTGATGACGAGCAGCCGAAATAAAGTCTTGCACAATAAGGAAGTAACCGGGAAAACCCATGGTCTTCATGATATAAAGTTCGAAACGGATACGCTCTGCCACTTCGTCAGACAATACATCTCCATAACGGCGGTGCGCCCCTTCGTATGCCAGTTTAGCCAAATAATCGGCCTCAAGTTTGATACGGTACAGTTTTTCATAACCACCCAAGCGTTCAATCTTAGCTTTGGCAGCAGCCTCATCCATCACAACCTTTCCGTTCTCATCCTGAGTAAACTCATCAAACAAGTCCTTCTCTGTAAACTTACGGCGATATTCCTCCTCCGTTCCGAAATCTTCTGGAATGGCAAAAGTAGGCATAATAGGAGCATGGTCTATGGAGTAGAACTCCACCTTATCGCAAATATCTACAGTATTGGACAGCGCTTCAGGCACATCAGCAAAGAGTTCGTTCATCTCTTCACGCGTCTTCATCCACTCCTGCTTGGTATATAGCATACGATTAGGGTCATCCAAGTCTTTCCCCGTACTCAAACAAATCAAGCGGTCGTGTGCCTCAGCATTCTCTTCATCAACAAAATGCACATCATTAGTACATACCAACTTCACTCCAAACTTACGTGAATACTCCATCAATTTCTTGTTGACCACCTCCTGCATCTTGAAGACTTCATGATTGGCTCTCGGCACAGTAGCCTTATGGCGCTGCAATTCCAAGAAATAATCATCTCCAAAAAGATTCTTATACCACTGTATTGCTTCTTCCGCCTCTTCAAACTGTCCGGCTGTAATACGGCGCGGCACTTCCCCTCCCAGACAAGCAGAACAAACAATCAACCCTTCATGATACTTTTCCAACTCAGTACGGTCAGTCCTAGGACGCATATAGAAACCCTTAGTCCATGCCTTTGACACCAACTTAATGAGATTATGATATCCTTTCAGATTCTTAGCCAATACAATCAAGTGATAACCACTTTGATCTGGCTTTCCGGCCTTATCGGACAAGCTACGACGAGCCACATACATTTCACATCCGATAATCGGCTTAAAGAGTTTCTTGCGAGCAGCCTCCAACTGTTCACGACAAGCAGCCAACTCCTGCTCCGGATTCTCCGATTCAGTCTTTCCGCTCTCCAAAGCCGAAATCTTTTTCTTCAAGTCCTTAATCTCAGAATTAGTACCACCATTCTTCTTGTTTACATAATTAAAAAACTCCTTGATACCGAACATATCTCCATGGTCGGTCACCGCTATCCCCTTCATACCGTTAGCCATCGCCTTGTCTACCAAACGAGAAATGGATGCCTGACCATCCAAAATGGAATACTGTGTATGAACGTGCAAATGAACAAAATCCTGCATATATAATCTTCTTCTAAAAACGAAAGTTCAAAGATACCGAGGTTTTAGAGAAGAAACAAACGCTTAATCATAAATCAATCTATCGAATAAAAAAAAGAATGAAACATAAAATTACATGACATATTTATTTGCAGATTTTTCAAATAAAACGTATTTTTGCACGAATTAAATAAAATGAAAACTTTGTTATGACTCGATTGAATAAGATAAAGAAGATAAAAAAAATAAGATTACACCGTGAAGGAACCAATATTCTGATTACTTCAGCCGCCATCTTACTCTTGATAAACGCTGCAGTCTACTTCGGAATTGAAAACAAGATTCCATTCTATGTCATCGCTTTTATCAGCACCATTCTATATATACTCATGGTCAACTTCTTCAGATGCCCCATCCGACTCTACGATGGAGATACGGAGAAACTGGTGGTAGCACCAGCCGATGGCAAAATTGTAGTTATAGAAGAAGTGGATGAACATGAATATTTCCATGACAAAAGACTGATGATTTCCATCTTCATGAATATTACCAATGTACATGCTAACTGGTATCCGGTGGACGGAGTTATCAAACATGTAGACCACCATAACGGACGCTTCATGAAAGCATGGCTCCCTAAAGCCAGCACGGAAAATGAACGCTCAATGGTAGTTATTGAAACACCGGAAGGACAGACTGTCATGGCTCGCCAAATAGCTGGAGCTATAGCTAGACGTATCGTCACTTATGCAGAAAAAGGTGAAGAATGTTTTATTGACGAACATATGGGATTCATAAAATTTGGCTCTCGAGTGGATGTATACCTTCCGATTGGCACTGAAGTATGCGTAGAAATGGGACAGAAAACAACCGGAAACCAAACAGTTATCGCAAAACTAAAATAAGAAAAACTCACTTTTATTTTTTGAAACATGGCTAATTTTATTGTCAAAAACATACCGAATACAATTACAAGTTGCAACTTGTTCTGTGGATGTATTGCTGCTTATCAAGCCTTTCAAGGCAATTACCAACTGGCTCTTACTTTCATTGTAGCAGGAGCTGTATTCGACTTCTTTGACGGCATGACGGCACGTCTGCTCCATGTTTCCTCTTCTATCGGGAAAGAACTGGACTCTTTAGCTGATGACATCACCTTCGGTCTGGCTCCTGCAGCTATCGTATTCTCTCTGTTCAAGGAAGTACACTATCCTGCATTCATGGAATCAATAAAAGCATTTATGCCTTATGCTGCTTTTCTAATTGCCGTTTTTTCCGGACTAAGACTGGCAAAGTTCAACATTGATACCCGACAGACCAGTTCATTTATAGGTATGCCAACCCCAGCCAATGCGTTATTTTGGGGCTCATTGGTAGTAGGTATGCACGATTTCCTCATTTCAGAAAACTTCAATGCTGCCTATCTGCTGATTATGGTAGTTATTATGTCCCTGCTTCTGGTGGCAGAATTACCTATGTTCTCACTCAAGTTCAAGAACCTTTCTTGGAGCAGCAATAAAGTAAGCTACATTTTCTTAATTGTATGTATCCCTCTCTTCATCCTATTCAAGTTGAGCGGATTTGCTGCTGTCATTGTATGGTACATTCTTCTTTCTGTCATAACTAACAGAAAATCTTAACACCTAATCTGCCACGGCACAGTTTTTGTAATCTTAATTCTTGTCACTTATCTGCAACTCTGCCAAATGGATGAAAAGGACAGAATATCTCTATCCTAACAACGTTGCTGATGCTCAGTATGAAAAGGACATTTCGAGTATCCAATAATCTTCCATAGATAAAGCAACACTGAAGATAAGAACAACAATCAAGTTTATTTATTTAAAACAAGACAACTATGATACTCTTTAAACTCATACTTTTATTTTTCATTTCCTTTATTATCATCATTCTCCTCTCTGTGATACGTGTGTTCTTTGGGGCTAGAAAGATGTGGAAACAAATGAAAAACTCTACGTCCGGCAACACTTCACACGAAGAATCCAAAAGCAATCCATCCCAGCACACAACAGCCAAGCCTAAAGAGGTTACAAAGAAGATATTCGACAATGATGAAGGGGAATATGTGGACTTTGAAGAAATAAAAGACTAGAATCAACGTTTTTTCTTGAAGAAATCAACCATCAAACGGGCACATTCATCAGCCATCACCCCACTAGTGACCACCGTCTTGGGGTGCAGCGCTTGAGGAGCATACCGCTGATAACCTCGCTTAGGGTCAGCCGCTCCAAAAACCACACGTCCGGTCTGTGCCCATGCTATAGCTCCGGCACACATCACACATGGCTCTACCGTGACATATAGTGTACATTCTGTAAGATACTTCCCCCCCAATGCATTGGCTGCAGCCGTAATGGCCTGCATCTCGGCATGGGCAGTCACATCTGTCAATGTTTCTGTCAAATTATGGGTACGCGCAATAATACAATTCCTGCAAACCACTACAGCTCCCACAGGTACCTCACCTCTCCTTGCAGCCTCGGCAGCTTCCTGCAGGGCTTGCTTCATATAATAGATATCGTCTACCATAATCTCAATTTTCTAACTACCTACGCATATCATGTTCCTTGAACAAGGTAGGATAATCATCCTCCATATTCTGATGAATAAAAGCCAATATTGTTTCTCTAAGCCAGCGAGCCTTATTCGTTATTTGATATTTTTCCAGATAACGATCTACAATCTGCACTTCTTCTTCACTCATCAGACAAACCATCCGTTGCTTGCGCGGAGGAGTCATTGGAGGCACTTTCTTTCGTTTTTTACCATTATTTTCCATCAATTTGCAAAATTAGTGTACTTCACTTACATAACAAACATAAATTGCCTATTTTTGCAAAAAAGAACAAAATGGCAGCACATAATCAACTTGGAAAAGAGGGAGAGGACGCTGCAGCTTGCTATCTGACCTCTCATGGGTATCTGATAAAGGACAGAAACTGGCGTGCCAAAAGGTATGAACTGGATATTGTAGCCGAAAAAAATCATACCTTGATTGTGATAGAAGTAAAGACACGAGCGTCCAACCACTTCGGTGAACCGGAAGAAGCAATAAGCGCACAGAAAATACGGCATATCGTCACATCCACCGATGCTTATCTGAAGAAATATCAGATAGATTTGCCGGTACAGTTTGATGTCATCACTGTAATCGGACATCACCCTCCATTTAAAATAAAACATATTGAAGAAGCTTTTCTGCCGCCTGTCTGGTAAAACAATTAATACAAACCATGGATATAGAAAGAATACGAACCTATTGTCTTGAAAAGAAAGCAACAACTGAATGTTTTCCTTTTGACGAAACGACTTTAGTCTTTAAGGTGATGGACCGAATGTTCTGCCTCATCGACTTGGAGCACCCAGATATTGCCTGCATGAAATGTGAACCGGAATGCGCCATTGAATTGAGAGACCAATATCATGGCATTGAAGGAGCTTATCACTTCAACAAGAAATACTGGAACCAGGTAGCACTTACCCAAGACGTACCCGATAAACTCATCTTGCAACTGATAGACCACTCTTATGAAGAAGTTCTCAAAAAATTCACCCGAAAACAAAAAGACTTATACAATGAACTACCCTAAACCTATCTGGCTGAAAGAAACTACTTCTACTAATACTTACTTGAATGAATGGTGCGACGCACACCCGGAAGCGGAAGAACTGACTTGCGTCTATACCTCTTACCAAAGTGCCGGACGAGGACAACGTGGCAATAGCTGGGAATCGGAATCCGGAGCCAACTTGCTCTTCAGTTTTATGCTCCGTCCGGGATTTCTAGCTCTCAGCCACCAATTCCGCCTTTCCCAAATTACAGCCCTGGCACTTCAAGAAGTTCTATCGGAATATACTGACCATATCTGTATCAAATGGCCCAATGACATTTATTGGAAAGACAGCAAACTCTGCGGCACACTTATCGAAAATGAACTGATAGGAGGATGTATCAGCCGATCCATCTCCGGAACCGGGGTCAATGTCAATCAGAAAGTCTTTGTAAGTGATGCTCCTAACCCGATTTCTCTTTATCAAATTACAGGAAAAGAATACTCCTGTAATACCTTGCTCCAAAAAATAATGGAACGGACAGCCTGCTATTATGAAATGCTACGCCATGGAGATGAAGACACTATTGCTACACGCTATCATCAGGCCTTGTATCGCAAAGACGGATTCTATCCTTATCAAGACCGAGATGGAGTATTCCTTGCACATATCGTACAAGTGCAACCTTCAGGGGAACTGATTCTTGAAAGAAAAGACGGCACACTGAATTGTTATATGTTTAAAGAAGTTTCATTTATCATCGCATGACCGCAACATCATCTTCACGTATCAACCGGCAGATACTGCACATTGCCGTTCCTGCCATCATCTCAAATATTACCGTGCCCCTGTTGGGCCTCATCGACATCAGTATTGTAGGACATCTAGGAGCAGCCTCATATATTGGAGCCATCGCCATAGGCGGTATGTTATTCAATATGATTTATTGGCTGTTTGGCTTCCTTCGTATGGGAACAAGCGGACTCACCGCTCAGGCATACGGTAAGGGGGATACCAACGAATCGGTACGTATCCTCACCCGCTCACTCACCATCAGTCTGCTGATGGCAGCTGCACTCATCCTTTTGCAATACCCTATCCGCCTGTTGGCTTTTGAATTGATAGATGCCAGTGAGGAAGTACAACGATATGCTACGACCTATTTCCATATCTGCGTATGGGGAGCTCCTGCCGTTCTTGGACTATACAGTTTTTCAGGATGGTTCATCGGAATGCAAAACTCCAAATCACCCATGTACATTGCCTTGATACAAAATCCGGTCAACATCGGGGGCAGCCTGTACTTTGTATATGTATTAGATATGAAAGTGGAAGGTGTAGCATGGGGTACACTCATAGCACAATATGCCGGTCTGCTAATGGCTATCTCAATATGGAAGTTCCACTACAAACAGCTACATTCGCAGATTTCTTTTCAATCTATCTTAGAGAAATCATCTATGAAACGTTTCTTTCAAATAAATCGTGATATCTTCCTCCGGACTTTATGCCTTGTATCAGCCACCGTATTCTTCACCTCTACAGGAGCAGCCTATGGCGATGTAACATTGGCTGTCAACACCTTGCTGATGCAACTTTTCACCCTTTTCTCTTACATCATGGATGGATTTGCCTATGCCGGTGAAGCTCTTACAGGAAAATATATTGGAGCGCAAGACCGCCAAAACCTCCACCAAACTATCCGACAGTTATTCAACTGGGGCATCGTACTAGCCCTTGCCTTTACCTTGCTCTACGGAATAGGAGGTGAAGGATTCCTACAGCTGCTTACCAACGAAAATAATGTAATCAAAGCCTCACAAGACTATTTTTCATGGGCATTGGCTATTCCGCTGGCAGGATTTTCCGCATTCTTGCTCGACGGTATCTGCATTGGAGCCACCATCACCTCCGTCATGCTCAGAGGGATGGCAGCAGCTACCACCGGGTTCTTTGCAATCTATTACACCACCCATGACACACTGGGCAATCACTCGCTTTGGATGGCTTTCATCACCTATCTATTGCTGCGCGGCATCATGCAAGGCATCTGGATTAGAAAATATCTTCCGTGAGCAGCCCCACTCTTTGATGATTTTTAGCGGAAAAATCTAGGTAAGCAAAAGGTTTTATCCTACCTTTGTAAGAAACATTTAAAGCAAAACAATTATGGCTAAATTTAAACGCATTTTATTAAAGCTCAGCGGAGAGAGCCTGATGGGCGAAAAGAAATATGGTATTGACGAAAAGCGTTTGGGAGAATACGCACAACAGATTAAGGAAATACACGAAATGGGCATCCAAATCGGTATCGTTATCGGTGGCGGTAATATTTTCCGCGGACTAAGCGGTGCCGGAAAAGGCTTTGACCGTGTGAAAGGTGACCAAATGGGTATGCTTGCTACTGTAATCAACAGTCTTGGACTGAGTTCTGCATTGGTAGCAACCGGTGTAAAAGCACGTGTTCTTACTGCTATCCGTATGGAACCTATCGGTGAATTCTACACCAAATGGAAAGCAATTGAAGCAATGGAAAACGGAGAAGTAGTCATCATGTCGGCAGGAACAGGAAACCCATTCTTCACCACCGATACCGGTTCTTCTTTGAGAGGTATCGAAATAGAAGCAGATGTTATGTTGAAAGGCACTCGTGTAGATGGCATCTACACCGCCGATCCGGAAAAGGACCCAACTGCTACTAAGTTTGACGAAATCACTTATGACGAAGTACTAGCTCGTGGCTTGAAGGTAATGGACCTGACTGCTACTTGCATGTGCAAAGAAAACAACTTGCCTATCATCGTATTCGACATGGATACAGTAGGAAACTTGAAAAAAGTGATGTCGGGAGAAAATATCGGTACGTTGGTACACAACTAATCATCACGCCATAAGATAAGTAAAAGCCCCGAAAGGTTCTTCTGCAGAAAACCTTTCGGGGCTTTTAAAATTATTATAGAAGCTACTTAATCTTCCATCAATTTACGATAACGAACACGTTTCGGCTCTACATTGCCCATACGCTTCATCTTGTTTTCTTCATATTCAGTATAAGAACCTTCAAAGAAGAACACCTCACTGTTTCCTTCGAAAGCCAGAATATGAGTACAGATACGGTCAAGGAACCAACGGTCATGACTAATAACAACAGCGCACCCTGCGAAATCTTCCAAACCTTCTTCCAATGCACGCAATGTATTTACATCGATATCATTGGTCGGTTCGTCGAGCAGCAGCACATTGCCTTCTTCCTTCAGTGCCATAGCCAAATGCAAGCGGTTACGCTCACCACCCGACAACATTCCACAAAGTTTCTCCTGGTCAGAACCAGCAAAGTTAAATCGGCTCAGATAAGCACGAGCATTTACATCACGGTTCCCCATACGAATCAAATCATTGCCTCCGCTGATAACTTGATATACAGTTTTCTGAGGATCAATGTCTTTGTGCTGCTGGTCTACATAAGCTACCTTTACGGTATCACCTACTTCAAACTCTCCCTTATCTACTGTTTCCAGTCCCATAATCAATCGGAACAAAGTAGTTTTACCGGCACCGTTAGGACCAATCACCCCAACAATACCATTAGGAGGCAACATAAAGTTCAAGTCATCAAACAGCAGCTTGTCGCCATACGCCTTTGCTACATGCTTGGCTTCAATAACCTTATTGCCCAAGCGAGGACCATTCGGAATGAAGATTTCCAACTTCTCTTCTTTTTCCTTCACATCCTCATTCAACAATTTATCATAAGAGTTCAAACGAGCTTTCCCTTTTGCCTGACGAGCTTTAGGAGCCATACGCACCCATTCCAACTCACGTTCCAAAGTCTTGCGACGCTTGCTGGCAGTCTTCTCTTCCATTTCCATGCGCTTGGTTTTCTGTTCCAACCAGCTAGAGTAGTTACCCTTCCATGGAATACCTTCTCCACGGTCGAGTTCCAGAATCCATCCGGCTACATGATCCAAGAAATAACGGTCATGAGTAACAGCAATTACAGTACCTTCATATTGCTGCAAATGCTGTTCCAGCCAGTCAATACTTTCCGCATCAAGGTGGTTGGTAGGCTCATCGAGCAATAAGATGTCTGGTTTCTGCAGCAACAGACGACACAAAGCCACACGACGGCGTTCACCCCCGGAAAGGAATTTCACCGGTTGGTCTTCCGGCGGACAACGCAAGGCATCCATTGCACGCTCCAGTTTGCTGTCCAAGTTCCATGCATCAGTTGCATCTATAATATCCTGCAGCTCGGCCTGACGGGCAAAGAGCGCATTCATCTTATCAGAATCCTCATAATATTCCGGCAACCCGAACTTCTGATTGATTTCTTCATACTCGGTCAGCGCATCTACAATGCTCTGAACCCCTTCCATAACCACTTCCTTTACTGTCTTGGTGTCATCCAAGTGAGGCTCCTGAGCCAGATAGCCTACTGAATATCCCGGAGAAAATACCACTTCTCCTTGATACTCTTTTTCCAGTCCGGCAATAATCCTCATCAAAGTAGACTTACCAGAACCATTCAAGCCGATGATACCAATCTTGGCTCCATAGAAGAAAGAAAGGTAGATGTCTTTCAAGACCTGCTTGTTATTTTGGAATGACTTGCTCACTCCAACCATTGAAAAAATAATCTTTTTGTCGTCTGCCATATTCTTTTATTTAAAAAGGTGACGGTTATCTTCCCTCCATGTGGCGGGTAAAATATCCATGAATATATATCTGATAAAACAAAAATCCGCACAGGCATACTATCATGGCTACATGATAAAATCCCAACGCAGAGTATCGCCAAAGCCATCCGGGAATAATGAATCCACACATCATCCCTGCATGCCAAAGCATCTGAAACGTATGATACCCTGAACCACGCTCACAATGAAGTGGCAACAAAACCATCATACGCAAAAATTGACCCAACGAAAAGCCGGTCCCCAAACCTACCAGCACCCCTCCTGCACCATCAATCACCACACTGTAGCGAAGCATCAGCAGTGACAATCCTATAAATGTCAGCAACTGGCCGATAAGGACCTGCAAACGTCCAGACATAGGAGCTCTGAACAACTGTCGGATAAGCAGATAAACCAGAAATCCTCCAGTCATACAAAGATAGAAAAAAGTATCAGGAATTGAAGCAAAAAGCACTCCTAAAACAAAAGGAACCACCAGCAGATTTATTCCGGGAAGAAGGGTACGAAACAAAATAAAGCGGTCGGTAGAACAAAGAGGAAGATTCAGCGGAGCACGGAAGCAAACCTCTACCATCGAAATAAGCAAACCGGCTATTCCACAGCAGGCAGCCGAAGCATAAAGCAAATACTCCATGGCCAGAAAATCCTCTCCCTGCAAGCCGACAGTCAATCCAATGCCAATACCGAGCACACTTGCCCAAGTAAACACACGATTGGCAGCATTACGCTTGCTGCTTGATGTAACGTCAATCACGAGCGTACTTCCGGTTGCCATCAGAGCGATGCCAAACACAGCCCCTTGGAGTACACGCATCACCACCACCATCCACAAACTTGTGAGGTAAGGATAAAGCAAGCCAGCCAGTGCCATCACAAAAATGCTGTACGTAGCTACCCGCTTCCTACTAAAAGTATCTACCAAATAATTATTAAATATCCCCGGCAAGCACAAAGAGAACCCAAAAGCCACCGAAGCGACCGAAGCCATCAGCGAAGTGACATGCCACTCGTAGATGAGCCAACGGTACACTAAGGGGAATAGGGAGTATGCCGCCACATGAAGCAACAGGTTTGCTAGTGTGAGTAGTATAAAATTTTTATTCCACAGCATGTAGCGTCTCTTTTATCAATACTGTTCGGATTCATTAGGAAAATCACCCGACTTTACATCTGTCACATACTGGCCAATGGCATCTGTCATTACGGTATGCAAGTCGGCATATCTACGTAAGAACTTAGGGCTAAACCCTTTAGTCATGCCCAACATATCTGCAACCACCAGTACCTGTCCGTCTACAGCAGAACCGGCACCGATACCGATAACCGGAATCGTCAGTTCAGAAGCAACACGTGCAGCCAATTCTGCAGGAATCTTTTCAAGCACCAAAGCAAAACATCCGGCATCTTCCAGCAAATGCGCATCACGAATCAACTTTTCAGCCTCTTCGCTACCTTTAGCACGCACACCATAAGTACCATATTTATTGATGGATTGCGGCATAAGTCCCAAGTGTCCCATCACCGGCATACCAGCACCGATAATCAATTTCACTGTTTCAATGACTTCCTCTCCGCCTTCCAACTTCAAAGCATCGGCTCCTGTTTCCTTCATCATGCGGATGGCATTGCGCACACCATCAAAAGGAACAGCCTGATAAGTACCAAAAGGCATATCTACCACTACCAATGCACGAGAAACACCTCTCATCACCGATTTGCCATGATAAATCATCTGGTCGATAGTAATAGGAAGAGTGGTGATGTTTCCAGCCATCACATTAGAAGCAGAGTCACCCACAAGAATAATGTCTACTCCAGCTCCGTCAACAATCTGTGCTACCGTATAGTCATACGATGTAAGCATGGAGATTTTTTCACCTCTCTGTTTCATTTCAATCAAACGGTGAGTCGTAACCTTACGATTATCACCCGAAAGATATCCTGCCATAATCTTATAATTTTTGCAATTTTTCTGTGCCACCAAAAAGCCATAGTTTACTCTGCCATTTGGCTGCATTTTAGTTGATTAATAATAGAAATTAAATTCAAAAAACTCGGCGAATTTAGTAGATTTCCATGAGTTATGCAAATAACGCCCTTATCTTCTCATCTTCTCATACCTTTTCGAGCCACCAAACAATTATGAAGTGGTTGCACTCTATTTTAGATTCTTCTCATCATTATCTCATAAGAAAGATCCTTGAAATGAGGTATCACCCAAGAGCAATAAGGCTTAATCTGCTCACTTGAATTGGTAGTAGATAGCCCCACTACAGTCATACCGGCTGCATTGCCAGCCTCCAGCCCATGAAAAGAATCTTCAAAAACCACACAATTCTCTGGCTTCGCCCCAAAAATTTCCGCTCCAAGCAGGAAACAATCGGAAGCCGGCTTAGAACGAGTGAACATTTCAACA
>RCNI01000265.1_pt1 | contig 46473 bp, 40 predicted proteins | sample 2041151 | NCBI WGS metagenome assembly RCNI01 (sample SAMN09708214, study PRJNA481090) | feces metagenome | isolation source: feces | place: Antarctica: Albino Rookery
TGGTATTTTGTTTTTTTGCTAACTATATTATACCATTTTTAGAGGTTCTTTTCATCATTTTAAGACCAATTATCACACTTATTTACGAGTGTGATTTTTTAATATCATGGGAGTTATTTAATTTTGGGGAAACACAAAAAGAATACATATTGTCCTAACTGTGGTTCTTTCAATGCTAATTTCTCATGACTTTCCTACTCAAACAAATAGTTACTGTTAAAAATGCTTCGATTATAACGCACTTTTTACCTCAATTCTATTGACGAATTGAGGTGTTTTTGTTATAATAATTGAGTAGGATTAACTACTTAAGGAGTTGAAGAAAATGTACTACAAAACACTAGTAAAAATACCTACTGATAATAGTAAGGTTACAATGAATAAACGTGGTAATACCACTTACATAGAATATACATATGATAGAAAATATAATGCCGAAAAGAAATATAACGTTCCATTAAGAACTACTATAGGTAAGATGAGTGCTGAGGATAAAAAGATGATGTATCCAAACCCTAACTTTGAAAAGTACTTTCCCACTGTAGTACTTCCCGAATGTGAGGATTCATCATTCAGAAGCTCATGTGTGAAGGTTGGCACTTACATAGTCATTAAGAAGATAGCTAATGACTATAAGCTGGCTTCTCATTTAGAGTCTTGGGATGAGCGTGGTAAGGGGCTTCTATTAGACCTTGCCTCATATTCAATAATAACTGAAAGTAATGTTTACCAGCATTACCCAGAGTATGCATATAACCATCCACTACTAACACCTAAACATACAATCTATAGTGATTCTACAATATCTAGATTTCTTTCTGAAATTGAATTTGATCAAAGATTAGACTTCTTAAATAGCTGGAATGAGAAAAGAAATCACAATGATAAGATATACATTTCATATGACTCTACAAATAAAAACTGTAAGGCTGGAGACATAGAAAAGGTTGAATATGGACACCCTAAAAACGATGTTGGTGCCCCTATTTTAAACTATTCAATAGCTTATGATATGAATAACCAGATACCACTACTATATGAAACATATCCAGGTAGTATAATTGATGTAAGTCAATTAAAGTACCTAATTGGTAAGATACAGGAGTTTGGTTATAAGAACCTAGGCTTCGTTTTAGATAGAGGTTATTTCAGTAAGGCCAACATTAATCATTTACGTGAATGTAAATATGATTATGTAATCATGGTTAAGGGTATGGCTTCATTCGTACATAATCAAATAGAGGAAAATAAAGGTAAATTTGAGCTTAAAAGAGCTAACCTAATTAGTGAATATTCTACATATGGTATGACTATAGAGTCAAAATTATATGAAGATGACACTAAAAACAGCTATTTTCACCTATTTTTCAAGGATGAACGTCGAAATGCTGAAATTGGTGAATTAGAAAATAGACTACGACTAATGACATCTACAATGGATGAATGTAAGGGTAAGGCAGTGACACTGCCTAAGGCTTACTATCATTACTACGACCTAGTCTTTAATGAGGTTAACGGCGTAGAGAAGTTCTTTGGATATAAAGAAAAAGCTGACGTTGTAGAGCGTGAGCTTAACCTATGTGGATACTTCGCAATAGTAACCTCCGCTAAGATGACAGCACAGGAAGCACTAAGGCTTTATAAGAATCGAGATGAGTCTGAAAAGCTATTCTTAAGTGATAAGAGCTTCTTAGGAAACAATAGCTTAAGGGTTTCAAGTAATAACTCATTAGAGGCTAAGATATTCATTGAATTTATAGCTCTAATAATTAGAAACAAGATTTATACATATCTTAAGAAGAGATTAGCAGAGTTACCAAAGAGACCTAATTATATGAGTGTACCTGCCGCTATAAAGGAACTAGAAAAGATAGAGATAATAAGACAGCCAAAGGGTCATTATAAGCTAGACCACGCTATTACTGCTAAACAAAAGATAATACTTGGTGCCTTTGGTTTAGATGAGGAGACAGTAATAAATGAAGCTGTTAAAATTGGTAAGGAATTAGAAAAAGGATCATTACCAGAAAATGAGGAGAGAGATGATGAGTAGGCTATCTACAGTTGAGAGTAAGATAATAGAAAACGAAGAAAAGCTAATGAAGCTAAAGGAACGTTGTAATAAGGTGGCTTTAGAATTAGAAAAGCTTTATGAGGAGAAAACCAAATTAGAGGATGAATATCTTTTAGAAGCCATTCACAAAAGCTCTAGATCAAAGGCTGAGATAATGGCATTCTTAGGAATTGAATAAACGTATTAAAGGCCATCTGGGATAGTACCTAGATGGCCTTAATTTTGTATTGAGTAGGATAATTTTGGGAAATTAGCATTCAACTATATATCTAGAGGTAGTAAATCTAGTGAACTAAGATTTTCAACTAGATCAGAATCAAATGTAAGATTAAAAATATACAAGCGTGTATTTAGATGTAAGGACTGTAATAAGGAATTCAGAGAGGAAAATCCTTTTACACATGGCAATAAAACTATTACTATCCAAATGGAATTAGCTATGTTAAATGATATTAGAAACAATGAAGCTCTAGCTTTTAACAAGATAGCTGAGAAGTATGGTGTATCTAATACATTTCTAAATGATTTATTTGATAAGAAGGTTGACTTAAAAAGACTTCCATTGCCAGATGTACTATCTATTGATGAGGTTCATGCTAAAAAACTATCTAAAACGAAATTTTGCTGTGTTCTTTATGATTTTATGAATAGGCAAATAGTTGATATTTTAGATTGTAGACATAAGAATTTTTTAATAGACTATCTATCAAGAATTACTAAAAAAGAAAGAAATAACGTTAAATTCGTTTCTATGGATATGTGGGATGCATATAGAGATGTATCAAAATTATGCTTCCCAGATGCCGTCATAGTATGCGATTCGTTCCATGTAATTCAGAAAATGGGACGTGACTACACGCATCTTAGAGTTCGTATTCAAAATAGATTCTATAAACAAGATCACACTAAATTGTATTATAAACTAATTAAAAAATATACAACATTTATGTATAAAAATCTTGATTTATTAATAAATATTCGCTACAATATTTTCTATGGCTAAATCTTTTGTATTTTTTGTTGATAAGAATCATGTAATGTGATATAATTATTTTAGATTTAATAGAAGGAAGGAGAAAATTATGTTTTTTAATAACTCATTAAGAAAAATTAAAAAACTCACCAGTAAAGTTGAAGCTTATGATACAGAAATGTCCAAGAAGACAAATGAAGAACTGAAAGCAAAAACTGATGAGTTTAAACATAGATTAGAAACAGAAAGTCTGGACACATTGCTTCCAGAAGCTTTTGCTGTTTGTCGAGAAGCTGCGTGGAGAGTCCTTGGTAAGAAGCCTTATCCTGTACAAATTATGGGTGGTATTGCCTTACATATGGGAACTATCGCACAGATGAAGACAGGTGAAGGTAAGACACTTACTGAAACTATGCCTGCATACCTTAATGCATTAACAGGAAAAGGAGTACATATCGTTACTGTAAATGACTACCTGGCAGAAAGAGATATGCTTGAAATGGGCAAGATTTTTAAGTTCTTAGGCCTTACTGTTTCCTGGATTTATCCCAAGATGAATCCTAAGCTCAAACAGGAAGCTTATAAGTGTGATATTGTTTATGGTACAAATAAGGAGTTTGGCTTTGATTACCTTCGAGATAATATGGCTAAGTCTCTCAATGAAACATATCAGCGAGAATTAAACTATGCTATCATTGATGAAGTAGACTCCATCCTGATTGATGAAGCAAGAACTCCTCTTATTATTTCAGGTGAGGGCCAGGACTCTACTGATATTTATGCTCTTGCAGATAAGTGCGTTAAGTCTCTTGTTCGAGGCGAAGATCCTAAGGATATGACTAAGATTGAGTCTATTCTGGAAAACCTGGATGACTCAGAACTTACTCCCGAGCAGATTGAAAAGAAGGGTGACTTTACAGTTAATGAGAAGGATAATACCGTAATCTTAACTGATAGAGGTGTTAAAAAGGTTGAAAAATTCTTTGGAATTGATAACCTGGGTTCTCTTGAAAACTCTACTCTTTCCCATCATATCAACCAGGCACTCAGAGCAAATAACCTGATGTTTAGAGATAAGAATTATATCGTTAAGGATGACCAAGTTCAGCTGGTTGATGACTTCACAGGCCGTGTTCTTGATGGTCGTAGATATTCTGATGGTCTGCATCAGGCAATTGAGGCAAAGGAAGGCGTTACTATTCAGAAGGAAAATAACACCATGGCTACAATTTCTTTGCAGAACTATTTTAGACTCTATAACAAGATTACTGGAATGACTGGTACTGCCGATACCGAGAGAACTGAGTTCAAGGATATTTATCATATGGAAGTTGTGGAAATTCCTACAAACCTACCTGTAATTCGTCAGGACTTGCCTGATCAGCTTTATCAGACAGAGGATGCTAAGTTTAATGCTATTGTTGAAGAAATCAAGAGTAAAGCCCAGAAGCTTCAGCCTGTACTTGTAGGTACGCCTACTATTGAACAGTCTGAAAAGCTTAGCAGAGTCTTAAAGAAAAACAACATTCCTCACAACGTTCTTAATGCAAAGAACAACGAAAAGGAAGCAGAAATTATCGCCCAGGCAGGCAAGTTGGGAGCAATTACGATTGCTACTAACATGGCAGGTCGTGGTACGGATATTCTTCTTGGCGGAAACCCTGAATTCCTTGCAAAAGCAGAAATGCTTAAAGAAGGATTTACAGAGGAAATGGCAGATGCTGCAACAAGCTTATTGCCCGCTGTAAATGAAGAAGAGGAAGCCGCAAAGAACAAATACCATGAACTTCTGGAAGAAGAGAAAAAGCACTGCCGTGAAGAGGCAGAAGAAGTTAAGGCTGCTGGTGGTCTACATGTTATCGGTACGGCAAAGCATGAGTCTCGAAGAATTGATAATCAGCTTCGTGGACGTGCTGGCCGTCAGGGAGATCCTGGTTCTTCTCAGTTCTTCCTTTCTTTGGATGATGATGTTATCAGACTCTTTGCTGGTGATAAAATGAAAGCTCTGATTAAGAGTCTGGGAATTCCTGAGGAAATGGCTATCCAAAATGCACAAATTTCAAAGACTGTGGCAACTGCACAGAAGCGCTTTGAACTTAAGAACTTTGAAATCAGAAAGAATACCCTGGAATATGACGATGTTAACAATGAACAGAGAAAGACTATTTACTCTTTAAGAAATGAGATTCTTGAAGGAAAGGATATGAATGATAGAGTTGATGCTATGTTTGATTCTGTTGGTGATATTCTAATTGACAGATATATTTCCGAGAAGAAGGCTACAGAAGAAGAACTTGCTTCCCTGAATGAGTTCTTAAAGAACTTCTTGAAGATTGAGCACAATGTCTTTACTTTTGTTATAAACAGAAAGGAAGCTGCTGAAAAACTTAGAGAGACCTTCCTTAATCAATATGAGAATAAGAAAGTTGAACTTAAAGATGCAGGCGGAGACTTATCTGATTTACAGCGCTTTGTTCTCCTTAGAATCATCGATAAGAAGTGGATTTCTTATATTACTGCATTACAGAATCTTCGTGACTCTGTAAGCCTTGTTGCTTATGGTAACGAGAAGCCTGTTGATGTATACAAGAAGGAAGCTTATTCAATGTTTAACGAGCTTATAGATTCTATTAAGGAAGATACTGTTAAGGCCTTGTTGACAATTGTTATCAAGAGAAAGGAGCCTGTTAGAATTGTCTTGAAGCCTATTGCTATCAACTTAGACAATCCTAGTGCTGATGTCCCTAAGCCTGATAGTGGTGTTGGGATTTTAACAAAGACTGATATTTCTCAGCCTCCTACAATTACCCCTATTGTAAATAATGACTAAAACAAGAGAGACAAGATGATTAATCTTGTCTCTTTTCTTTCTGTAAAAATTAATATACTTAATTGATTTTTAGATAAAAGTACTATATAATAATTAAAGAATCATCTTGTATTCTTTAATTTCTTTGATGCTAATATTTATAATATTGAATCGTGAAGTTATAATATCTCATAGCTTTTAAAGTAACTTTTTAGTTGTATTTATCGTGGAACAACTAAAGTCGAGATCGAAATTTGGGGAAATTTTGTAATTATAACAATATAGATATTAGAGTTAAAGTTGTTAACTAATATAGGATATTAAGTTAATATTTTACCCCGAATACTATATTAACTAAAATAAAGAAAAGCACTAAGGAAGGAGAACCCTTGGTGCTTTTTTTATAATAAAAATTCTTGAAAATAGATATGTTATGTGTTATAATTATTATGATAAATATATCTAAAAGGAGGAAAAATTAAATGTCTACAAGAGAACAAGAAAGACAAGAATTATACAAGACTATATGGAAGATAGCTAATGATTTGAGAGGTTCTGTTGATGGTTGGGATTTTAAGTCTTATGTCCTTGGAATTCTTTTTTATCGTTATCTCTCTGAAAGTTTTACTAAATACATTAATCAGAATGAACACGATGCAGGTTTTGAAGATTTTGATTATGCAGAAATCAGTGATGAAGCAGCAGAAACTCAAAAAGCGGACCTTGTGGCAACAAAGGGCTTTTTCATCTATCCTTCTCAGCTGTTTTGCAATGTAACCAAAACTGCATCTACTAATCCCAATCTAAATATTGATCTGAAAAATATTTTCACTGAAATTGAAAATTCTGCTCAGGGCACAAAGAGTGAAAAGGATTTCAAGGGTCTGTTCGATGATATTCTGGTATCTTCTAATAAATTGGGAGCAACTGTTATCGAGAGGAATAAGCGCCTGGCTGATGTTTTAAACGGTATTGCTTCTATGGACTTAGCATCATCTTCAGGTATTACTGATGCTTTTGGTGATGCTTATGAATTTTTGATGTCAATGTACGCCAGTAACGCAGGTAAGAGTGGCGGCGAGTACTATACCCCACCCGAAGTTTCTGAATTGTTAGCTCGTATTACTCTTATTGGTAAGGACTCTGTTAATAAGGTTTATGACCCCGCCTGTGGTTCTGGCTCTTTGCTTCTGAAGTTCTTGAAGATTATCGGAAAAGATAAAGTAAAGAATGGGTTCTACGGACAGGAGAAAAATATTACAACTTACAACCTGTGTAGAATCAATATGTTCTTACATAGCCTTGACTCAGGCATGTTTGATATTGCCTGTGGTGATACCTTAACAGACCCTAAGCATTGGGACAATCAACCATTTGATGCAATTGTGTCTAATCCTCCTTACTCTATTAAGTGGGCTGGTTCAGATGACCCTACTCTTATTGGAGACGATCGATTTGCTCCTGCAGGAGTTCTTGCTCCTAAATCCAAGGCAGATATGGCATTTATTATGCATTGCTTGTCTTGGCTGTCTAATACAGGCACAGCAGCTATTGTTTGCTTCCCTGGAATTTTTTACAGAAATGGAGCAGAACAGAAGATCAGAAAGTATCTGATTGATAACAACTATGTTGAAGCTGTTATTCAGCTTGCTCCTCAGCTCTTCTTTGGTACTAGTATCAGTACATGTATCCTTGTTTTAAAGAAGTCCAAAATTGACAACAAGGTTCTTTTCATTGATGCCTCTGGCGAATTTGAGAAGGTCACTAACAGCAACAAGCTGAATGATGAAAACATTCAGAATATCCTTAACATGTTAATCGATAGAAAGAATATTGATTACAAGGCAAATCTTGTTGATGCAGAAGCTATTGAGGCAGAAGATTACAACCTCTCTGTTTCTACTTATGTTGAGCAGGAAGATACCTCAGAAAAAATTGATATCGTTCAGCTTAATAAGGAAATCAAGGATATTGTTGCAAGAGAAGATGCATTAAGAAAAGAAATTGATGCTATTATTGCAGATCTTGAAAGTTAAGGTGAGAATATGACCAGGCCAGAAATAACAAAGATGTTAAGTGTTTTAATGGAAAAATACTTAAATCCGTATAACGATCCCAGAATTTATACAGCAAGAGAAGTTACCTTCGATTATGGCCTAACAACTCAAAAGAGGGTTGATTTTATGAAGTTTGTGCCTGAAAACAATTCTATTTCAGGTATAGAACAAGGCCATTTTTATGCCTATGAACTAAAATCTTCCAAGGCTGATTTTAATTCGCCTAATGGACATAACTTCCTCGGGGATTATAACTACTATGTAATGCTTACGAGCGTTTATGAGGAGTTAAAAGACCTAATCCCGTACAATGTAGGAGTTATTTGTCCAGATCCGAAAAGAACACACTTGAATGTCGTAAAAAAAGCTAGAAAAGTTAATCGAACAAAAGCATTACCCGAACTGCTTTTAATGATGTTCAGAAGCAGTAACAGGGAGCTAATTAAGTTAAAGAAGGGGGAAAGAATCAGTGAGTAAACTCGAAGATTTAATTCAAAAACTTTGTCCTGATGGGGTAGAGTACAAGCAGTTAAAAGATATAGGCACAATATATAAAGGAATGAATGCTGTTTCTAATAAATGGGGAAAAGATGGAAATTGTCAATTTATTGATTATAAAAATGCATATACTCATTTAAAAATTGATGTTAACAATACCCCTTTTGCAACAGTAAAAGATATAAAAAAACAGTTTGTTTTAGAACAAGGAGATATTTTATTTACTTCTTCATCTGAAACACAAAATGAATGTGCAATATGTTCTGTGATTGAGGATAAAATAAAAGATAATATATTTTTAGATGATCATTTATTTTGTTTTAGAATTAATAAAAATAACGGCAATCCAATATTTTTTAATTATTTTTTTAGAAGTATTGAATTTAGAAAACTAGTAAATAAATCAGTTAGAGGAGTAACTCGTTTTTATGTTTCTTTATCAGATTTTGAAAAAATAAAAGTTCCTGTACCCCCAATCGAAATTCAAGAGGAAATTGTTAAAGTACTGGACGCAATAACTGAGCTTACCGCTGAGCTTACCGCTGAGCTTACCGCTAGACAAAAACAGTACGAATTTTACAGAGATTCACTCTTGACATTTGATTCCAAGACTGCGACAATTGCCCAGAGCCCAGAGCCCAGAGCCCAGAGCCCAGAGCCCAGAGCCCAGAGCGAATTATAATTGTCTTGAATCCCTTATTAATAAAAAGGTTAATTGTTCAGTTTATGCTATGGGAGATTTGATGGAAAGGGTTAAAACAAAAGGAGAAACGAAACCCAATTTAAAACAAGTATATGTAGTTAGTAATTCAAAAGGTTTAATTAAATCAGAAGAATATAGAGACAGAGCTCTTTATAGTGATGATGTTTCAAATTACACTGTAGTTGAACCTTCTATGTTTGCATATAATCCTTCAAGATTAAATGTAGGTTCCATTGCGAGACTTAAATCAAATGAACCTGGATTAGTTAGCCCTATGTATATTGTTTTTTCTGTGAATAGGGAAATAGTTCTTCCTGAATATTTTGAGTTTTTAGTAAAATCTTCTTTTGTAAAAAGTAAAATTGATTTACTTAAAGAAGAAGGCGCTAGATTTAGATTTGATTATAAAAGATGGGATCGAATTCAAGTTCCTATACCTTCATTAAGAGAACAACAACTTATAATTGAAATTTTAAACAAATTTGATGTTTTATCTAACGACCTGATTGTAGGACTCCCTGCTGAAATTGAAGCAAGACAAAAACAATATGAATATTATAGAGATAAACTTTTAACTTTTAAGGATATCTCTGAAAAATAATTAAAGGAGGAAAATATGAGTAAACTCGATGATTTAATTCAAAAACTTTGTCCTGATGGAGTAGAATATTGCCCACTAAGCAATATTGCACAATATTCAAAACAAAGAATATCCGTAACAAAAATTAATGAGATGAATTATGTTGGGGTAGAAAATTTGCTTCAAAATAAATCTGGAAAAGTAAAAGCTTTCGCTGTGCCTCAAAGTGGGAATGTAATAGCTTACAACAAAGGCGATATTTTAATAGGAAATATAAGACCTTATCTTAGGAAAATTTGGTTCGCTGATTGTGATGGTGGAACAAACGGGGATGTTCTTACAATTCAAATAAAGGATAAGAGTAAAATTGATGCACGTTTTTTATATTATATTTTGTCTTCAGAAACTTTCTTTTTATACGATATTCAAAACTCCAAAGGAGCAAAAATGCCTCGAGGAAGTAAAGAAGCCGTAATGAAATATCAAGTTCAAATCCCGCCTCTGGAAGTACAGGAAGAGATTGTACGGATTTTGGACAACTTCACGGAACTGCAAGCGGAACTGCAAGCGGAACTGCAAGCGAGAACCCAGCAATATCATTTTTATAGGAATAGGCTTATTAGTAAACAAGCATTATCTTATAAAGAAAAGAAACTAGATGAATGCTGTATTATTTTGGATAATAAAAGAACACCTATTTCTCAACAAGAAAGAGAAAAAGGCCCTTATCCTTATTATGGAGCAAATGGTATTCAAGATTATGTAAACGATTTTTTATTTGAACAGGATTTAGTTCTTGTTGGAGAAGATGGAAGCGTCATCAATCAAGATGGTTCTCCTGTTTTAAATTGGGTAACAGGTAAAGCCTGGGTTAATAATCACGCTCATGTTTTAGGGGCAGCTCCTGGCATGAATTTAAAATACTTATATTATTTCCTTACATCAATTAATATAAAAAAACTTATTCATGGAAATATTCCTAAATTAACATTAACTGATTTACGTAATATTTCAATAAAAGTTCCCCCTATTGATATCCAAAACAAAATTGTTGAAGTTCTTGATAATTTCGATACTATCTGCAATGACTTAAACATTGGTCTTCCTAAGGAGATAGATTTAAGACAAAAACAATATGAATTTTATCGAAATTCACTATTGATATTTACTCCTGAATCCGACATAATCAGTCAGTCAGTCAGTCAGTCAGTCAGTGGGATAACTTTGTAAAGTTGATGCAATATGTATACGGTTTTGCAAAGGTGAGACTAGGAGATATTGCTGATGTTAAAATAGGAGAATTTGTTCGAAAGGATAAGCAAGACAAAAACGGACAATATCCTGTTTATAATGGAGGAACAACTTTTACTGGTCATTTTGGTGATTACAATATGACTAAAAATCATGTAATAATAAGTGCAAGAGGAAATGCTGGGTTTGTTAATTTTATTAAAACAAATTACTGGGCTGGGAATTCTTGTTATTCTCTTATTACTAATAATCTTGTTTTAGATAAATATTTGTATTACTATCTTAAATCAACAGAGCAAGATTTAATGAATAAGAAAACAGAAGGAGGTATTCCTGCTGTTTCAAAATCCCAAGTATTAGATGTTGTAATTCCTCTTCCTTCTCTTGAAGAACAGAAAAAAATTGTTGGAATTCTTGATAATTTTGATAAATTATGTAATGATATATGTACAGGGTTGCCTTCTGAAATTGAGGCAAGAAGGAAACAGTATGAACATTATAGAAATCAACTTCTTGATTTTAAAAAATGAATAAAAAGAAAAGCCGCCTCTAACCAAGGCGGTTTTTTTGTAGAAAGGAGAATTTGGACATGAGCCTTAATTTAATATCAAGTGCTGATGATTCAACTGTTGTTACTAATTATATCCCCAAGGAAAAAACAGATAACAGTTTTCAATCTGAAGCGGCAATGGAAGAGAAGCTTATTTCTGATTTACAAAAATCAGGATATGAGTATTTACCTATAAAATCAGAAGAAATGCTGATAAATAATTTGAGAAATCAATTAGAAAAGTTAAATGGATACGCTTTTACAGACTCTGAATGGATTCAGTTTTTTAATGATAAAATTGCTAATCCTAATTTAACAATTGAAGACAAAACAAGACTTATTCAAAAAGATTACATTCAAGAATTTACAGACTTCTCTGGCTTTCTTCATAATATTAAATTTATTGATAAAGAAAATATCAATAGAAATACGATGCAAGTAATTAATCAATATGTTGAAAATAACGGAAAACATCAAACTCGTTACGATGTAACAATTCTTGTCAATGGCTTTCCCCTGGTACATATTGAGTTAAAACGAAGAGATATAAGTATTCGTCAGGCTTTTAATCAGATAGAAAGATATCAAAGAGATTCTTTCTGGGCGGGTTCTGGATTATTTGAATTTTGTCAAATATTTGTAATCTCAAATGGTATTGAAACAAAATATTATTCAAATTCAACAAGAAAAAATAGCGTTAATGAACATAAAAATAAATCAACTAAGAAAACAAGCAATTCTTTTAAGTTTGCTTCTTTCTGGGCTGATGCTCAAAATAGAAATATTACAGATATTGAGGATTTTACAGCTACATTTTTACAGAAAAGAACATTGTTGAATATTCTTATAAAATATTGTGTTTTTACTGCTGATGAAATGTTGCTTATTATGCGTCCTTATCAGATTGTTGCTACTGAAAAAATCATCAATCATATTAATATCTGTAACAACTTAAATTCTTCGGGAAGTATGAGTTCCAGAGGTTATATCTGGCACACAACAGGTTCAGGAAAAACCTTAACATCTTTCAAAACCGCACAACTTTTAACAAGTCTGGATTTTATTGATAAAGTGTTATTTGTTGTTGACAGAAAAGATCTTGATTATCAGACTATTAAGGAATACGACAAATTTGAAAAGGGAGCTGCAAATAGTAACACATCTACTTCTATTTTGAAAAAGCAATTGGAAGATCCAAATGCAAAAATAATTGTTACAACGATTCAAAAATTGTCCAGCTTTATCGGAAAAAATAAAAACCACCCTGTCTATAATAAGCAGGTAGTTTTAATTTTTGATGAATGTCACCGCTCAACTTTTGGTGAAATGCTTGAACGAATCTTTAAGAACTTTAAACATTATTATGCTTATGGATTTACTGGAACTCCTATCTTTGTGGAAAATGCAAATATGAACAATAAAATTACAGCAAGAACAACTGAACAAATTTTCGGTAAATGTTTGCATAAATATACAATAGTAAACGCTATTAATGATGGAAATGTTCTTCCTTTTAGAATTGACTATGTTAATACTATAAAAGAGAAAGAATCAAGTAAAAATATCCTTGTTTCAGGGCTTAATACTGAACAAGTTATTGATAGCACTGGTAGAATTTCTGCAATTGTTGAGTATATTATTAATAATTATGCAGTAAAAACGCATAAAGATCCATTTGTAACTTATCATTCTAATAAAAACTATTTCAATTCTATCCTTGCAACAGATACAATTGATTCTGCAAAGAAATATTACCTTGAATTTAAAAAACAAATAAAAGAAACAGGTGCCAACCTTAAAATAGCAACTATCTTTACTTATAATCCAAATGAAGAGTTACTAGATGATATTGATTCTAGTGATTTTAGTCTTGATGGATTAGACCAGGGTTCCAGAGACTTTTTGGATATGGCTATTATTGCTTATGATGAAGACTTCCACACGAACTTCCATGCAAAATCAAGTAATTTTGGCGATTATTATAAAGATATTTCCAAGAAGATGAAGAATAAGGAAATTGATATCCTTATTGTTGTTGATATGTTCCTGACAGGATTTGACTCTACTGGATTAAATACTATTTGGATTGATAAATACCTTCATCATCATGGATTAATTCAAGCTTTTTCAAGAACAAACAGAATTTTAAATGACATAAAAACATTCGGAAATATTGTATGTTTTAGAAATTTGGAAGATGAAACGAATAAAGCTCTTGTTCTTTTCGGGAATTCTGATGCTCATAAAATTATCCTTCTTAAAGATTTTAAATCTTATTATGAAGGATATAATGAAAAGAATAAGCATCATAAAGGATACCTTGAAATTATTCAGGAATTAAGAACAAAATTCCCTCTTTCTGAATATGGAAAAGTTCTTACAAATAAAGAGAAAACTGAATTTATCTGTTTGTTTAATTTGTTATTACGATCTATTAACATATTAAGCTGTTTTGATGAATTTAAAGGCAAAGAAGTCATGGTTGGCAGAGAACTACAAAACTATAAAGGTATTTATACTGCTATTTACAGTGAATATATGAATAATCAAAAATCAGATAAGACATCCTTCCTGAATGATGTTGAATTTGAAATTGAGTTGATAAAACAACAGGATGTTACAATTGATTATATTTTGGAGTTAATTAAAAAATATAAGAAAACAAAAGATAAAGAAATTGTTATTGATATCAATAGCTTTATCATGGCATCTCCTGTTTTAAGAAATAAAAAAGAACTTATTCTTGCATTCCTTGAAGTATTTAATCTTTCTGAAGATGTTAAAGCTCGATGGAACAGCTTTGTCGATGAAAAGAAAGAAATGGATCTTGAAGAAATTCTTGAAAAGGAAAATCAGTTTTTAAAAGAAAAAGAAACAAGAGAGTTTTTGAATAATGCTTTTGTTAATAAAGATTTTACTTATGAAGGAACTCGTTTTGATAAATTGTTAAAGCCAATTTCTAGATTTGCTGTAAATATAAATCGAAATGAAATCAAAAAGCGAATATTTAAAGAGCTGTATGATTTCTTTGAAATCTACCACGATATTGTTAATTAAATACAAAAAACACCTGATTTTCTTCAGGTGTTTTCTTTTTTAGATATTGATTTTATAGCACATATGTGTTAAAATAGATATATAAAATAACGAAGGGAGTTTGGAAAATTATGACAAAGACCATTACAGTAGGAGTAACAGGAGGCATTGCAGCATACAAAGCAGCAGATATTGTCAATATCCTGACCAAAAAAGGTTATGATGTTCATGTTATTATGACTAAAAATTCAACCCAGTTCATTACTCCTCTAACCCTGCAAGTCCTCTCCAAAAATAAAGTTATAACCGAAATGTTTGAAGAAGAGAATGATAAATTCGTAAATCATATTCATTTTGCACAGGAAGTTGATGCCATTTTGGTGGCTCCTGCAAGCGCTGATGTCATTGGGAAGATCGCTAACGGAATTGCTGATGATATGCTTACCTCTACTATTATTGCCTCTGACAAACCCGTAATCTTCGCTCCAGCTATGAATGAAAAGATGTATCTCAACCCTATTGTTCAAGATAACATTCAAAAGCTTAAAAGATTTGGATACCATTTCATTGAACCTCAAGAAGGTCATTTGGCTTGTGGATATACTGGCAAGGGAAAACTTGCTGCAACTGCTGATATCATTAATGAAGTTGAAAATTTGATTTAAGGAGGATTTTTATGTTAAATATTGTTGTTACTGCGGGTGGCACATCTGAACCGATTGATAATGTACGGAAAATTACAAACAGTTCTACAGGCAAACTTGGTGTTTGCATTGCTAATGAACTCCTAAAAAGATCTGACATTTCAAATATCTGGTATATTAAATCAAAGAAAGCTCTGATGCCTGAAAGTGATGAACGGCTCCATATTGTTGAAATCGAAAGTACTATGGAGTTGAAGGATGCCGTTACAAAGACTCTTTCTTTCAACCATATTGACTATTTTATTCATTCTATGGCTGTAAGTGATTACTATGTAGACTTTGTTACCAATGCAGAAATTATGGCCCAAGAAATCATTGCGGGCCTTAATGTTAAAGAGGCTGTATTCGAGGCAGAAGTCGCTTATACAGGACATACTGACCCCGAAACAAAAGCATTGTTTACAGAACAGGTTTTTAAGGAAAGTCTTGATCTTGTAGATTCTATCAAGAACCCCCAAAATACAATGGCTAAGGCTAATAAGATTTCCTCCTCAGAAGATAATCTTATTGTTGTGTTGAAACAAACTCCTAAAATTATTGGTCTTATTAAGCAGCTTTCTCCTAAAACTCATTTGTTTGGTTTTAAGCTCCTTGATGACGTTTCTGAAGAGGAGCTTATTAACGTAGCAGTTAGACTTAAAGAAAAAAATGGCTGTGACATTGTCATTGCTAATGATTTAGCAAAAATCAGAGAAGGCACCCATGAAGCATTACTCGTAGGAGAGACTATTGAAAGAGCAAATGGAAAAGAAAATATTGCAAAGGCAATTTCTTCTCATATCAGATAAAGAAAAAAGCACCCTTTATGGGTGCTTTTTCTTACTTGTAGCTGAGTGAGAGAATACCGCTTTTGCAGTAATCAGTACCGTGATTCCAATTGTTAGCAGTTACCTTCCAGGTTCCTGCCTTAACCTGAAACATCTTACCAAATACCAGAGATTGCATGTAAACATCCACTGTCATCTCTTTTGCATCTGTAAGATGTTCACAGATCTCCCTTACAGAATTAAGCTGCTTGCCGTCCAGAAAGACTTCGCCACTGACAAGCCAGTAGCAGTCACACAGAAACAGCGATTCGACAGATCTCAGACCAACAGTTTCATTCCCATTCTCGTCATATCCGAAAGAATAGGACATGTTAAAAGAACTAAACTTTTCACGGGCCTTTTCTGCAAAAATAACTTCTTGAGCTTTATCCTTGCTCAGATAAATATTATCCAAAGGCTCATAGAAAGTTTTAGAAGTTCTTCGATTATACAGTTTTGCCATCAGCCGAGTATCTTTCAGCTCAACTCCCATAAGAGAAGGACAAGCAGGAATGGGCATCAGGCGACCTTCCTTGTGAAGGGGTACAAATACAGTACAGCCGAAATTAGCCTCATTAAGCTCATTGATTTTCATATTAAACCTCCTATAATATCAATACTTTTAAAATCAATAGACCTATACTTATATTTTAGCCTTAAATATAAAAGACATCAAGTTTAAATGGTTTTGTATTTTTTATTGATTTTAGCTTCATTTCTTGATATAATTATTATATGAAAATAAATATGATGGAGGAGAAATGCATGGAAAGAAAAAAAATTATTCAAATGTGCGAAGAATATCGTTCAAAACACGATATTGTTGTTCCTTTTGAGGAGTCTTACGAGCTTGTATATATGGCAAAAGGTCATATAAGAGAGTCTAACAGAATTAAAGCAGATTTAATTGGAAATGTAAAAAAATATAAAGGAGATTCTTTTTGGATTACTTTAAATTCAAAAATTCCTGAGTCTTTTAAAATTATTGCAATCGCAACTCTAATTGGTTGTATTTACATGTATTCAGATTATGACAAAACTGAATCTAAAACTTCTGGAAGATCTTTAAAATTAACAGATGAAATGCTTGCGGATGGACATATTTTTGCAAAAGAACTTCTATTACCTGATTATGTTTTTATTAACACTATTATGGATATGCTTGATGGAGATAAAATCGACCTTGCAGATGTAGCAAAGTATTTCAATCTGCCTGTACAATTTGTTAAAGAAAGAGCAATTGATCTTCAACTTATTCAGGCTGATGATAAAAATATTAAATGGGAGTACATCTAATGAATAAGTCAAAAAATACAATAATGTACGTTATTACTCTCCTTGTTTCTCTTGTTTTTGTTATTATTTGTGTTGTTTTAGTTTCTTCTCCTGGTTCTGATAAGCCACCAGAAAATACTGAAATAGTAGAAAAGATTCCAGAAGTTATGATTGAAGATATAACCAAATATGATGCAGTACTTATCATAAATGATAAAGTTTATTATTCTATTGAAGAAATTACAGTTCCAAAAGAAAATATAGATACCCAAATTGGTCAAGTTGAAAACAAAATTATTTATAATAAAAGAGATACTTATGAATTAAAGGATAATTCTGCTTTCAATTGTGATATGGGTTTAAAGATATTCAGCATTAAAGAAGATTCCAATATTGCCGTAGAAAATAAATATCTTCATGAATATACCTACTTTGTTGAAGATCTTGAAAAATATAAAGAAATATATAACATACTGAATAGAAATAGCGAAAGTACTGTATATTTATACAGAAATGTTGTAAATTCTGACTTTGAAAACTTTGAAGAATATAAACTTTCTGATATTCTAGGAGAAGAAACCCCTGTAAAAAATTTTCAACTTTTTAATTCTTACCTTCTTACTGTTAAAGACAATGGTTTAACTTATAATTATAATGTTTTGTTTAAAGAAGATTCTGGTTATTTTTTAGCTGATTACTATAATAATAAGTATTATAAGTTAAAGCTATAATTATAAGATAAAAGGAGTATGAAAATGAAAATAACAGATTTAAAAAAACAGAAAAAATCAGAAAGAATTTCTGTTTATGTTGATGATAAGTTTTGTTTTGGACTTACCCAAAACAGTCTCTTTGATCACGAATTATTCATTGGTAAAGAACTTACACAGAAAGAAATCGACCAAATTAAAGAGGAGGATGAAAAGAACCAGGCTTTCGCATATATTATTTATCAGTTAGGTTTTGGTTGTAGAACTGAAAAAGAAATCATTAAAAAAATGCAAAAGAAAAAAATTCCAGAAGGAGCTCAGTCTTTTGCATTGAAAAAAGCAAAAAGGTATGGATATATTGATGATTCTCAATACTGTGAGAATTTCATTGAACAGCATAAGCATATGTCAGGATGGGGAGAAAAGAAAATCCTTTCTGCGTTACTGCAAAAAGGAATAAATATAAAACTTGCAAAAGAAAAATTAAGTGAGCTTTATTCAGAAGAAGAAGGGTTTGAAGTTGCTTATTCTTGTGCTGTAAAGAAAATGGAAATTTTACAGAAGAGAGAAAAAGACCCCTACAAAAGAAAGCAAAAACTTTATGCTTTTCTTATTAGTAGAGGCTATTCTTATGACGTAATTCAAAAAGTTTTAAGCAAAATAAAAGGAGCTGAGGAATAAACCTCAGCTCCTTCTTTTGTTTAGTAGGACTCGTCAGGATCGTAGGACTCGTCGCAGTCGCAACAATCCTCGTCTTCCTCATCATAGTCCTCCTCATCGTAGTCCTCGTCATCATAATCGTCGTCATAATCGTCATCGTACTCTACGGGACGATCCTCGACGTATGCCATCTCATGCTCCTCTGCAATAGAGCCGTCACGCTTCAAAGAAGTACCAGCAACAGTCATCTTCTGCATTACAGCAGACAGAACGTTAGCCTTATCGAAAGCACGGCCCATGATGGAAGTCATGCGGTCAGAGAACTGATCCACCTCAGTGAAAACAGCGTTGATCAGGCTGTACAGCTTCTCTTCGAGCATGCCATACACTTCCTTTGTCACATTCAGGATGATAGGCTCATCATGATACATGCTTCTGTACATGGAAACATAACGCTCGCCCTCCTCCTGCAGCTCGATCAGATCTGCATTAGAAATCATCTTGTAGCTGGCAGGGTCTTCGGACATGCCTGCGGTAGGAATTACCATGGGATGGTAATACGCAGTACCGTCCTCAGTGTGACGCACGACAGCGTACAGAGAAACAGTATCAGTCTGAGCAGGAGTACCAGTAGATGCAGCCTCAGCCTTGTCGAGAGCCTCCTTCATATCCAGGAAAGTCTTCAACAGCTCAGGGTCAGATGCCAACCTCATCACGATTTCATTGTAGTTCTTCATAGAAAATCCTCCTTATTTTTTGTTTTCGCCTTAAAGCTAGAAAAATGAAATCCCTTTCTCTTTCTCTCTTTTACTAGGCACTTATATTATAACATAGGGAGTAAACTTTGTAAAGAATAGAAGATCAATATTAATAAGAAAAATCGAGAAAATTCAATTTCAAAAATAAATTCTATTGATTTTTTTTCGGATTTTGCCTTAAAACTGTTCTTGTTTTAGGATGCTGTGTGTTATAATAAAAATATATAAATACTGAAAACAGTATATTGTTCGCTTGTTGCGGCGACTTAATTTAAAATAAAGAAGGGAGGAAATTGCTGAAATAGCAACTTTTTATATTTCAGCAACAATTATTTCATGGCTTATACTATAGGAATAGATTTAGGAACTACAAATTCATGTGTAGCTGTAATACAGAATAACAACCCAGTAATTATTCCCAATGCTGAAGGTGCCAGAACTACTCCATCAGTGGTAGCTTTTACAAGTGAACATGAAAAACTAATTGGTGAAAATGCAAAAAATCAATCTATAACCAATTCAAAAGCAACTGTTTCTTCTATAAAAAGACGAATGGGTACAAACTATGTTGCTCATGTAGGAGATAGAAATTTAACTCCTCAAGAAGTTTCTGCTATGATTTTGAAAAAATTAAAAGATGATGCAGAAGAATATCTGGGAGAAAAAGTAACAGATGCTGTTATTACTGTTCCTGCATACTTTAATGATGCTCAACGTCAAGCAACAAAGGATGCAGGTAAAATTGCAGGATTAAATGTAAAACGTATTATCAACGAACCTACCGCAGCTGCTATTGCTTATGGGTTGGAAAATGCAGAAGATCAGAAGGTGATGGTTTTTGATCTTGGCGGAGGTACTTTTGACGTGTCTATTATCTCTATTGGAGATGGTGTTATTGAGGTTTTAGCTACTTCTGGTAACAATAAGCTTGGAGGAGATGACTTTGATAAGGCTATTGTTGAATGGATTGCTGGTGAATTTTATAAACGTGAGAAGATAAATCTTAAAAATGATTCAACTGCAATGCAGAGAATTAGACAGGCAGCAGAAGAAGCTAAGAAGACATTGACCCATGCAAGTTCTGCTCAAATCAATCTGCCTTTTCTGGCTGTCAAAAACAATGAACCTAGACATCTGAATTTAACTCTTTCTAAAAATAAATTTAACGAATTAGTTAAAAAGCTTGTAGATAGAACAGAAATTCCTGTAAACAATGCTCTTTCAGATGCAGGCTTAAAACCAAGCGATATTTCTAAGGTTCTTCTTGTTGGAGGATCTACCAGAATTCCTATCATTCAAGATAAAGTAGAAGAGATGATTGGAAAGAAACCCTCAAAAACACTGAATCCTGATGAATGTGTTGCTATTGGAGCAGCTATCCAGGGAGCAAATATCAGTGGACATGAATCATTTGACCTTGTTCTTATTGATGTCACGCCTCTGTCTCTTTCTGTTGAGACCTCTGATGGATTAGCTAACCATCTAATTGAAAGAAATTCAACAATTCCTACAACAGCAACAAAAATTTACACAACAGCAGAAGATAACCAGGATAATCTGGGTATTAGAGTTCTTCAAGGAGAAAGATTATACGCAAAAGATAATATTCTTATTGGCGAATTTATTCTGGATGGTATTCTTCCTGCTAAGAAAGGTATTCCTCAGATTGAAATTACCTTTAAAATCGATGTTGATGGTATCCTTTCTGTTACTGCAAAGGATTTGAGAACAAAGAGAGAAAACAGTATTACAATTACAAATTCTACAAAATTAAGTGAAGATGAAATTAAGAAGGCTATTTATGCTGCTGAAAAATATGAAGCAGAAGATAGACTTCATAAGAAAATTGCAGATGAAAAGAATAATTCTTACGACTTGATTGACCGTATTAATTCTGCTTTAATGAATCCGAATGTCGAAACAAGTAAAGTTGATAAAGAAAGACTTTCAAATGAAATTGATACTTTCATTGAAGTCTTAACTTTGAAAGAAAATGGAGAAGATTATTACGATGATATCGTTTTAAGAAATAAGAGACTTGAAAAGATGTTTATTGAAATTTATGGTGGTGGAAATCAAGATTTAGATCCTTCTGTTATTAATGAATCCAACAAGAAATTCTATTCTCAGTTTTAAAAAAAGCCCCCTGCTCAAAGCAGAGGGCTTTTCTTATTTTATGATTATATTTTTACATTTTCGATAGTATGTTTTCTTGATTCCAAAACAGATAAAAGAGAACCCATAAACCAAAGCTGAAAACATTAACCCAAGAATAAAAATGAACAAAATAGTGAAAATTAGATTAATGAATTTTAAATAGAATATATCCAGGCTTATAATTCCAAATGAATCAAGTCCAAAAGCAATTAAAGGAATTAGCGCCAGAAAGAATATACAACCAGCAAAAGAGTTTTTAAAATCAGCTTTGCTTAAAGAAGTATGAAGAAAGATGTTGATAATAACAAAAAGAACAATCCAGAAGAACGAATTTGTCATATTCTCAATATTAAAAATCTTAAATACCTCAATAAATACTGTTTTTAAAATTTCTGGAATATCTGCTAAGGAAAGAGCTTCTGAAACAAAGCGTAAATCAAAAACAAAGTGGAAAAGAAAATAACTCAGAAGAGCACCTGTAATCACAGGGGCTAAACCTATAATGAAATTTCCTGCTCGCTGATAAATCTTTTTAGGATTATATGAATGATTTACATGACCTAATTCTCCAGTCTTTTTCCATTTTTTAGGACTGAATAAAACAACCTCCTCAATCTTATGATGGAAAATTTTACACGCTAAATAATGGCTTAGTTCGTGAATAGGCGTTCCTATGAAGCTGAATAAAATAAATCCTTTCGAACCAAAAGTTTTCTGAATATTACTACAGCTGGCACTTCTTATAAGTGTATAAAAAGCACCGAAAAATAGTAACATAAAAACAAGGGTAACATTAGCAATTAAAATTTTAATCAGCATGAACAGTTCCTCCAATAGGAATAATTTGATTGTATAAAGCAGTGTGACAATCATCAATATTATTATCAATATGATAGTGTCCAAAATACCAATGCTTGAACTTTAAATCCTTATCTATAACAAACAGATAATTTGTTAATTTATCATGTTCAAAATAAGAATTAATTCGATATTGAATATTATCAGACGCACAATGAGTTATAACATAATCAACTTCCCAGTTATTAGCTTCCAGATTTTTTAAGCCTTCATCAAATTCTTCATCAGAAGGCATTTCCTGGGGCCACCAACTTACATGTTCTTTACGATACATCTTGTCAACAGAAGTAGCTCCGCCCATAACGAAGATCTTTTCACCATCAATAGTGAAAACCTGTCCACGCATTAAGTGAATTACATTTTCTCGAATTCGATGGATTTTTCCACCATTCCATTCCTCTACAGGATAATCATAAATAGCATCAAAATTTTCATGATTTCCATCACACCATAATATAGTACAAGGCAAATTATTAAGCCATTTTAACCACCAATCATCTTTTTTTGTACCTGTCCAGATAAATCCAAAGTCTCCGCAGATAATCAGATAATCTTTTTTAGTTAAATTTTTAGCTTTATAATTAAAATGCTTTCGACTTAATTTCCAGACATCAATTTCACCATGGGTATCACCAGTAATATAAATCATAAAACTTTCTCCTTTCTCTTTGTATTTTTACATGTTTTAAATATTATACATTATAAAATTCATCAAGTCAATCAAAAAAAATATGCTTGAAAAAGTTATTTTTCTGTGTTATAATTTTTATAGAAAACTTTAAGGAGGAAAATTTAAAAATGGGAATTGATAAAGATAGTAGATATCTATCTTATCTTTTAAGACATAATCCCCAAAATGCAAATTTAAATATGGATAAGCATGGATGGGTTTCAGTTCAAGAACTTATTAATAACACAAACGGAAAATTTTCATTTCTATACCTTGAACAAATTGTAAAAGAAGATAAGAAACAAAGATATTCTTTTTCAGAAGATAAAACAAAAATTAAAGCAAATCAAGGACATTCAATTCATATTGATTTAGGTTTACATCCTATTAAGCCACCTGATATTCTTTATCATGGCACAGCAGAACGATTTATTGATAAGATTGAAAAGGATGGAGTTAAAAAGATGACAAGAGATTATGTTCATCTTTCAAAAGACCTTGAAACTGCTATCTCTGTTGGGAAAAGGCATGGAAAGCCTTGTATTATTGTAATAGATGCCAAACGTATGTATGAAGAAGGAAACGAGTTTTTCCTTTCTGATAATAAAGTTTGGTTAACGAATTATGTTAGCCCTAAATACTTTTTGCGAAAGGAGAAAATGTAAAAAATGAATAAGAAAAGACTAAAAATGATCGTTATTGATGTTCTCTTAATCCTTTCTTTTATTGGCTTTATGTTTTTTATGGGAAAACCCACATTAGGAGGACAAAAAGATATTCCTTATAATCAATTTCTTGAAATGATTGATAAAGGAAAAGTTGAATCAGTTGAAATTGGAGATACATCTTTAAATATCAAACTAATTGATGATAATACTCGATATCATACAGGTTATGTTGAATATAACGACCTGGTAAACAAACTTTACGATTCTGGAATTGAGTTTACAAAAGTAGAAGAAAGTTCTTTTAACTTTATGAATTTGCTTCTTTCTCTGCTTCTTAATTTCGGACCGCTTATTTTTATGTTCTGGCTGCTTACAAAAACAATCCCTCAGATTGCAGGAAAAGGAGTAACCCAGAAACCAGTTGCAAGTGCTAGTATTGATAAAAATACAGGTGTTACCTTTGCAGATGTTGCAGGTCAAGAAGAAGCAAAAGATCAACTTTCTGAAATTATTGACTTCCTTCATAATCCTAAGAAATATCAGGATATTGGTGCAAAAATTCCTAAGGGAGCACTGTTAATCGGCCCTCCTGGTACTGGTAAAACTCTATTAGCCAAAGCTGTTGCAGGTGAAGCAAAGGTGCCTTTCTTTTCTGTTACAGGATCTGATTTTATTGAGATGTATGTAGGTGTAGGTGCTTCAAGAATCAGAGAACTGTTCGAGCAAGCAAAACAAAATGCACCTTGTATCATTTTTATTGATGAAGTTGACTCTATTGCAAAGACCCGTGACTCTGGTATGAGAGGTGGAGCAAACGATGAAAGAGATCAGACCTTAAACCAGTTGCTGTCTGAAATGGATGGTTTTGATTCTTCTAAGGGTATTGTTATTCTTGCAGCAACTAATCGCCCTGAAATCCTCGATAAGGCATTCCTGAGAGCAGGACGTTTTGATAGAAAAGTTATTGTTGAAAGACCTGACCTTCAGGGACGAATTGAAACTCTTAAAGTTCATTCTAAGAAAGTTAAGCTGGATGAATCAGTTGACTTTAATGCTATTGCTTATGCTACTACAGGCTGTGTTGGTGCAGACCTTGAAAATATTGTAAATGAAGCAGCTCTGAGAGCTGTTAAAATGGGAAGAAAACAGGTTTCTCAGGAAGATTTGATGGAATCAGTTGAAACGGTTATTGCTGGTAAGGAAAAGAAGAATAGAGTTATGTCTGAAAAAGAAAGACAACTGGTTGCTTATCATGAAGTTGGCCATGCTGTTGTTGCTGCTATGCAGAACAATACTTCTCCTGTCCAAAAGATTACTATTATTCCCAGAACCAAGGGTTCTTTGGGATATACTCTTCAGGTTCCTGAAGAAGAGAAGTTCCTTTCTAGTAAAGAAGAAATGCTTGAAGATATTATTACATTCTATGGTGGACGCTGTGCTGAAGAAGTATTCTTCAACACAACAACTACAGGCGCATCTAATGACATAGAAAGAGCGACCGAAGTTGCAAGACAGATGGTTACTCTTTACGGTATGACTGATAGATTTGATTTGATGTCTTTGGAGTCTATTCAAAATACTTACCTTGATGGTACACCTGTAAGAAACTGTTCCGAGGCTACTTCCACTATTATTGATGAGGAAGTACTAACAATAGTTAAGAAGTGCCATGCAAAAGCTATGGAGTTGATTAAGGCTAACAAAGAACTGATTACAGAAGTTGCTGAATTTCTGTTAAAGAAAGAATCTATTACTGGTGAAGAATTTATGGAGATCTTCAATTCTTATCATCCTGATAAAAAACTGAAAGTTCTCGATCCTTTTACTTCAAAGAAAGTTCCTGAAAAGCATCATCCCGCTCTTAATGTTGAAAAGGAGAAAGTTTCTCAGAATAGAACAAAGATTCCAGAATCTCCTGTAAATGAAGAGAAGCCTATTGTAAGAGAAGAGAGAAAACAGGAGCCGCAGAAAAAGGTAGAGTCAAGGGTTGAACCTTCCGCTCCTAAAAAGGAAGAGGAAAAGAAACCTGAGCCTGCGAAAGAGAAGCCTATTAAGCTTGATCCCCCAAAGGAAAAAGCCGAAAGACCCGCTGCTTCTGTCTTAGGCCCTAAAAAGAACAAGAAAAAAAAGAATAAGGCTACAGCAGAAGATATGCAGAATCTTCTTTCTGCTACACAAAAGAAAGAAGAAGAGAAAAAAGAACCGCCTAAGCTTTATGATTCTGCTAAGGAAGAGTTAAAAACTCATTCTAAGGAAAATAAACTTCCTATGTATGAAGGATCTGGAACTTCTAAACAGGAAGCAAAACCTCAGAAACAAGAAGAAAAGCCTACACAGGCTGCTGAACCTGCTCCCCAAGTAGAAGTTGCAGGTAGACCTAAGAGAGCAAATCCTGATGATTATGCAAATAATAAGGATTTAGACGATATTTCTGAAGATATGTTTTAAACTAAAACTCATTTTCTATTTTTTGTAGAAAATGAGTTTTTTATTTTTTCTGAAAAAATTCACATTTTTAAATAAAAAATATAGTTTTTTCTCTTTTATTGGTATGTTTATATATGTTATAATTTAACATAGAAAAGGAAAAGAGATTTTGATGAATTAAAGAAAGGAGTTTTAGTAAAATGAACGAATCTAAAACAGTAAATTTAACATTAGAAGAAAATATGCTATATGATTATGCTTTTTTTATGATGTTTACCAGTTATTATAAAAGTGCTGTCTGTACTTCTCCTGAAATGGAAGCATGGTTATTTGAAAATTATCAAAAGTATGGATATGATAGACAATATCAAGTAGAAGATTTGGTTATTCCTGAAATTGAAAATGAATTACTTCAAAGAAAAGAGTTTGAAGGAATAGAGGATATGGATTTGGAACTTGAAATTAATAGTGGAGAAGATTCCGATTCTTGTGATTTTGTAGCTTATTTCAATAATAAAAAGTTTGATATTAAAGTCCTTCATGAAATAAATCCGAAGACTAATCTTCCAGAAGTATCATTTAAAGTAAAAAAAATGAGAATTCGTTAAAAAAATAAAAATAGATATTGACTTTTTTAAAAAGCTATCGTATAATAAATATATACAAAATGATGGATGTGAGGAATGAGATTACATCGAACATAACTAATAAAAAAGAAGGAATGTACATAATGCAAGTATCTAACATGAAAAAATATATCTCTTCGATTTTCTCCATCATAACGATATAAAATAAAGGATTGTACAAGTGAAGTTTACATCGAAAAAATAAAAAACAGGGTGAGCTGCCACCATATAACAAAATAAACGAAGTAAACTTATGTTGAAAAGTTTTGTTATGAAATACAAATATTTAATAAGAATATATATAAGGTATGTAAGCAAGATATTGGTATTTTTATACTAATATACTTACTGTCCTCTTATTGAAGTCTTATTAAACAAGAATCTGCCAGCTTCAGCTGTGCAGAGCAGTCAGAGAGGTTATAACACTAACCTTGCTACTAAGCGAATATCATGAAAATGATAGAGTGTTGCCCCATAATTTTTTCCTCTAAGAAAAGAAGGTTCAGATTTGTCTGGACCTTTTTTTTGTTGAAAAAAATTAACAAATGTGCTATAATATAAGTAATCCAAGTTTATAAATAAAATCAGTATAGGAGGAAATTATGATTGAATTAACTTTAAAAGACAAGCAGCAAATTCTTAATAAGATGAAATTAGGGTATACCTATATCTCAACTGCAGAGATCCCTAAAAAGCTGGATAGATACAGCTATTTAAAAGTGCAGCCCACAAAAAGCAAAAACGTTTGTTGGTGTAAAACTAACAATGGCAAGGAGGTAAAGGCATCTTTCTGCAGATACTGCGGTAAAAACTTCACAAATGCTCCTATGATTTATCATCCTCAAATCGTTAAAGCTTATAAAAAAGAAGCCGAAGAACTGTCTATTTCAAGATGGCAAATCAATACTATCAGCAATAAAGCATCTCTTGGCAATATCTTTTATGTAAAAGCACACCCTACTGAAGAGAATTCTATTGTACTTTTCAAAATTAATGTGCTGGCTAAAATTGGAGCAAAAGATGCTGAGGAAGAGATCGAATTTAAGGTTCAGACTTATATCGAAATCATTCCTGGAAAAATCAGCCGTTGTTACAAGATTGTAAAGGGCGAAGAAATTTCCGAGGATATGTTCGATGCATTGAAACTAAGTTCCCATCTAACTAAATATGGAACTGATATTATCTTTGATGATTCTTTGGGATTGATTGATTTTATTCTCAAGAATAAAAACTTCGCAAAGTATACTGGATTCTTGGATTGTTTCAATCTGGTTGATACAACTATTCCCCGTACAGCATTTTTCCTTTACTATCTCTACCTTTACACCGAATATCCAGTAGTGGAATTTCTTGTAAAAATGGGATATATCAAATTGCTTACGGACATATTCCAGAAAATCGTTTCTGGCCCTAATCGAGACTGCATCAAAAACTCTGTAAAAGAATTAAATAAGATTCTCAATGCAGAGTCTACCCGTGGTTCTATGGCCTTTACTATTCCGAAGTATATCTCTGATGACCTCAATGAAAAAGACGAGTCTTTGTATATGTTTAGCTTTTGGGGCGATGTTTACCAGCTGAATCCTGTAAGTAAAGAAAATTACTACAAAATTCTGGAAACTGATGCTTATTATCAGATTAAGACATACTACAATTACAACTCTATTCCTAATGTCATGAAGTTTGGCTACTCGCTTCTGGAAATTGTCAATTATCTAGAAAAACAGTCAAAGGTCATAAAGGAAACTGTCCCGCATATTCTTCAGCTGATGACTGACTACCTAAACATGTGTGATCTGATGGAGATTGAACCTGACAAATTCCCAAGTAATATTCGTTCTGCTCATGATAATTGTCAGAAAGCTTACAGGGCCAAAGCAAATGAAATGACAGACAGAAACATTCGCCGCCTTGCAGATAAGGCTGCTGATTTCTTGCCCAATACTGCAGATTATAGAGAGAGTGAATACTTTATCACTATCCCTACTTCTACATCAGATATTGTTCAAGAGGCTCAGCATCAACATAACTGCTGTGGTTCTTATTGCTCTTATGTTGCAAATCATAAAACTCTGTTGTTCTTCATTCGTAAGAAGGAAGATCCTGAAGAATCTCTGGTTACTGCCGAGTATAAATATGGTAGACTGAATCAAATTTTCTATAAGAATAACAGACCTGTACATAATCAGGACATACTGAATATTGCAGAAGCGTTTGTAACAAAATTGAACAATTCAAGAGAACCAATTATTCATCCTTAAATTTTAGTAATTACAATATACCTATATAATACATATAAAACATACATCTTATATATATTAATCAGGTATATCTTACTAAAAAGTCACAGAATTGATTTTAAATGATTTAAGCAAGTATTCACCCCTAGAAACTTTTAAAACTAATTTAAACATTTTAGGAGGATTTTTATGAAAAATTTTAAAAGCTGTAAATACACTTATCTTCACAGAATTGCTTTGAGATATTACATCCAGAACAATAAATACCTTACAGAAAAGGAAAAAGAAGAGCTGCTGAAAAGAGCAGAAGTTCATGATATGGATAAGCTTACACTTTACCTTTTCTGGGAAAAGAAAGATGCGCATAACTATCATGTTCAACATGCTTCTCATCATATCAAGCATAAGGATAAGAGCGAATATACTGAAATGGATATGCTTGAATCCCTCTTTGATTACGAGTGTGCAGCATTGACGAAACCAGATAAGCCGCTGAACGCCAATGATACAGTTGAGAAATTCTATCCTAACAAAAAGGATGAATACAAAGAACTTTTGGAACGACTGCACATGAACAGTTCCTATCTTGCCTATAATGAGAAGGACAAGGCTTATATTGAACAATTCGATATTACCGAAGAGGATATTCTTCATGCAGTTGCTACCTATTTAAAAACAACACCTAATAATGTCTATGACTTATTAAAGGATAAAATGTGCACTCCTGAAGAATATGAAGAGCTGCTAAAACATTAAAAAAACCCCTGTTAGATCTCAAAATCTAACAGGGATTTTTTATAAGCTTAAAATCTTTTCAATAATTTCATTACCAGCTTCAATACCAGAAGTCGAAGTTCTTATTGCTGAATCATTATCAAAAACTGCATGATTAGGAAGAATTGCTTTTACATAAGGAAGAGAATTAAACTCTTTATCTACAAGACTGTCACCTGCTGTAAAAACATTCTCTAAATGATACTTAGAACACAGGTATTCAACAGCATGAACTTTATTGATGTTTTTATTAATGAAATAAACCTTTCTATTAATGGAATAAACTAGGTAATCTTTAGAAGGAGCAAACTGTTTTAATTTGTCAACATAGTATGCAGCTGTTTCTTTTGATTCAAAAGAAATAGCCAATGAATATCCATCAGCATTGTAAATTAGAGTTGTTGGAAGATTTTGTTCTTCAATAACCTTTGCAAGCTTTGCAATTTCATCATTAGGAATAATTTTTCGGATATATCTTTCCCAGCATTCATCTTTTTCCCCATCTACATAAATACAGGCTCCATTACAAGCAATCATGTATTTGGGACTATATTCTTTAATAAATTCCACTCTTTCAATCTGCTGCTTATTTCTCATAGAACAAGGAACAAAAAGAACTTCCTTTAAGAGTTTATCCATATTATTACTGGCTGTTTCAGTCATATAGGTGATTTCTTTACCTTCTTTATACTCAACACATTTATGTGCAGGCTCTCTTGAATAAATTAAAGTTCCGTCCAAATCAGAAATAAAAGTCTTCATCGTTTCTCCTTTCTTGATAAAAAATAAAGGGGAAATCCCCTTTATTTACTCCTTGATAATTGCAATACATTCATAATCAGTTTTGTCGTAAGGAATAATTTTTGTTCCACGATCTCGTGCCATTGCAAGAAGCTGAACAATCTGAGGATTATCCATATTCTTAACAAGCAGACAACGAGGCTCTCTACGAATCAGAACTCTGGAACTTTCACCAATACTTAACTTAATCTTATTCTTAGTCTTTACATCAAACTCTTTTGCAATTTGGTCTACGATTTTACTTCCATAGTTCTCACATTCATAATAAATAGGTTCAACTTCCTTAACATTCTTAAACTCATTACGAACTTGGTCAAGTAGAACACGGGAAAAATCCACACTTTCCAAGTGAGAATATCTTCTTGCACCATGAAAATCATTCTCTCCAATAATATCAGAACTATGATAAGTTCTACTTACCAGACCGCTGACAGTCGAATTCAGGCAACAGTTTGCAATGATAATATCTTTTCTTGTTCCACAGATTCGAGCAATACGAGCAGGGTCAGCAAGCACTGCAAGACTATCATCAATATTGACATTATACTTCTGATTGAACTTCTTAATGGCTTTCTGTAGTTCAAAAGTGATGCTTCCCTTACCAGTCCAGCCATCAACAAACTGAATCTTTGCATAAGGATGTTTTGCGAGAATATAAATCAAAGCATTTTCATCAATGCCCTTATCCCTAATAATAGAGATGCTGTAATGAGGAACAACAACACCATGCTTGTATTCAATAAAATCCTTTACCAAAACACCAAAAGGAGTACCTGCACGAGCCAGAGACACAATGACAGTATCATTGCCCTTTTCCTCATAAATGGCCTCAGCCATTTTTGAAATATAGGTAGCCATATCAAATGCAGTATCTTCCAGAATTTTTAGAAACATCTGATTATATTCTTCCTTAGGAGCTGATTCCTCAGTAAGGGTCTCCGAGTAATTGATGCCCTCACGAACCTTCTCCTCCATTTCTGCGATTGTAATAGGCTTAACCTTGTCTGTAACATCTTTCAAAAGGAATACACACTCATCATCAGTATAAGAACCTTTTACCAGATCCATATTAAGCTTTTTAGCTTTTTCCATAATTTCCTTATTCATAATTTCCTCCTCTTTATCGTTTATCATTTATATTATTATTGTATCACGTAAATCATATAATGTCAATATTTTTTTACAATAATTATAAAATATTTCAACTAAAAGAAAAAGCTCTGATAAACATCCAGAGCTTTTATTTTTATGACTGGAAGAAATTTAAGAGAACATCATTTCCCTCAGCCAAAATTTTAATATTTAAATCAGAAAGCTTTAAAACATAAGGAATTAGATTTGTTTCTGCATCCTTATAATCTCCATAAACAATATCAAGAGCACAATCCAGTTTATTATCTAAACCCGAACCTGTAAGGTCAAGATTGTATTTTGAGAAGTAGATATCATTTTCTCCATTGGAAAACTTAACCACATCATTTAAAATAGCAACAAGACTCCACTCAGGATTGATTTTATTTTCAAAAATAGAAAATTCAGAAGAATTTAAAGAAGAAACCTTTGCAGAAGAAATAATTCCATTTACAAAATTAACTGCATTATCAACAATTTCTTCTTCATTTTTTACTTCATAAACGATATTTAAGCCTACGTTTTCATCAAGCTTCTTCTGCCCAACTATTGCAATATTTCCATCACTTGATTCAAACCTAGAAATATTTTCTCTAAAAATATCAGTACTAGGAATAATTTCAATCTTTAAAGAATCATCTACAAACAACTTATTCTCTAATTCTGCATATTTTATAGCATGAACACCAGGAATATCGATTTCTACGTTCTCTTTGCTTTCGCTGTCCTTTAAAATAAAAGAACTATCCATAACAGTAAAGTTATTATCATACCCGATTTTCACAGAAGTAGAAGTTTCTTCAGGAGCTAAAACAGCTACAATCCCTTCTCCTTTTTCTTCTGTCTCATTACTAAAAGTTTCAACAATATAGTTGCTTAAATCATTATCTTTTTCAATATTATTCAGTTTCACAAAACTCACTCCGCTCAAAACAAAGCTAATAATTGAAACAGCTACACCAATACTAATATATTTATTAACCATTATTTCCTCCTTTAAATTTTCTTCCACAAAGTTATTGTTATATTCTGCCAATTCTCATTACAAGTGTACATAAGCAATTCAGAACCGTTATTTAAATAAGAATTATAATTGAGATCGGTAATATCTGAACCAGTATTATGTCCTTTGAAATTAGCAGTACAGATATAAGTTTCTGTAAAATCTCCTCGATTGATATACGCCTTAGTTACACCAGGAACAGACTTTTTCATCCTGTTAAAGCCTTGATTAGTATGATCTGCAACAATAACTCGCTGAAAATCAAAGCCTATAAAAGCACTATCCTGTCTATCTACAATAGCTTGATTATTTTCATCAGAAAACGAACTTCTAAATAATGCCACATCAACTCCAGTACCTTCAATTGTCAATCGACCATAACTTCCTCTGTTTTGAATATCACTAATTGCTCTTGCTTGTTGCTGAGCTCTTCTGCGTTCCTCTTCAATTCGTCTTTGTTCTTCCTTGTATTTCTCTATACTTTTAGATATTTCTTCATCACAGACATCGGTATAAGCGGTTAAAGTTTCTTCATTATCGATAGAGTCTTCCTTAGTATTTGATGATTCAAAGTCAATTAAAAAATTACTAGCTTTATCTAAATTCTCGAAATCAACTCCAATAAATTTATCATTTTTATTTTTTGATGCTAAATTTATTATATTTGTACAACTCTTTTTTATTTCTTCACTTTCTTTTTCTGCTGCATAAACTTTTATGTTTAAACACAACATTAAAGCTAAGCATAGAAAACCAAACAAATTAAACATTAAAAATTTTTTCTTCTGATCATTCATTTCCATTTTTATAACCTCTCTTCCTTTTTTTATTTCTTAAATAATAGTCTAAAGCAAAAAAAATAAGAGTATTCTCTTTACTCTTTTGTTATATAAATCCTATATTTATATGTATCTTTTTCCTTCCCTTTGTTTATAACCATATTTTACCATATTTTATGGGCAAAGTCAAGTAAATACACACAACTATAAAAACAATTTATTTTTGAATGTACTTCATTTATTTTATATAATATAAAGTACAAAGTTGTTTTTGCAGAGAAAAGGCGAACTTTGTATTTATTGTAACAAGTTTTTGATTGATATTATTGTTGCAATAAGCAAACCACTTCTGTATCTTTCTGGCAAAAGATATTAAGACTAAGCACCCATACTATCCTCCCTTGGGAATTGGTCAAGAAGTGATAAAAAACAAGCAGGGGTTGTTGTCTTTATCCTCTGTTGTTTTTATGAGACCTGAAAAGGTCTCTTTTTTTATCAAAAAATAAATTAAATTATACATAAAAATAAAAAGAGCGAGAAAACTCCCATCTCTTAGGTGGGGAGATGAACTACTCTTTTTTTCTTGAATGTACTCCATATATATCATATAATTAATATAGAAGTTTTCTGTTGATGAAAAATCAATGAAGTATAGAAAACTTATTTAGAAAAAAGGAGGATTTTTTATTTTTTATGATTTTAGGTTATTTGGAAGATGGCCTCGTAACCATCCCTAAGAATCCAAATGACGCCATCTCTGAAAAAGAAAATGTATGGATAGCCTTAATTAAGGAATATCCAACAGCAGAACCTGTTCAGAAAAGAACTTTCCGTATTGAAGATGTTTCAATTCTTGAATGTATTCCTCTCTATACAAAGGAAACTTTTTCTGCTACTCTAAATCTGGGATTGATTGCTCATGAATATGACCAAGAACATCCTGTATGTAGGAACTGGCTTTTATCCCACCTAATTCAACATGACTGGGAAGTTCCTGAGCAGATCCTGGAAGTTGTTTTTAACGACAATCCTTCACTCTATAATTCTCAGTACACCCTAAGAATGTTCCTGAATCTCACTCGGAATCTGAGTTCTACAAAGTTTATTTGTAAGCAGATGGAAAGTCACGGAATTTCTTTTAACGAAGAAGACTTTGATGCCCATCGAGATGTGACTATCTCTGTCGCTGAAGGATCTGAAAAGCTTAAACAAGAACAAATCAAAAAATATGTGCATTCTTTCTTTGCATAATGTTTTTATCGCAAGCTTTAATGCTTGCGATTTTTTTGTATAAAAAAAGAGCTCTAAAATTAGAGCTCTCTTTTCTACCATGATACAGCAATATCTAATTGATTAGGATTTGATGCTGCAAATCCACCTGTATCACACACTATTGCTGTTCCTAAACTTGTTTCTATCAAACTACCCCTAGGATGAATCTTCAAGTTTGCAGCAACTATTATATAATTACCTAACATTTTACATCCGTCGTCTCTAACCCAATAAGGATCATTATTACCCATAGAACGCATTATCGAAACAACACCACTCATAGGTAAATTGTAATAAGTTTCCTTCCCACTAGGGCCGTAATTCACACCTTTTGAAGGAGTAAGCACACTCCCGTTCCAGATATGACTTCTGACTTGTGTTTTCATTCTTTCCTGTTCAGCTCTTCTCTGAGCTTCTTTTTCTTCTTGAATTAGTTGTTTAACATGAGAATAATCTGTTGTTATTAAATCTTTATCAATATAATAAGTTTCATTATCAATAGATACTTCCCAATATTTTAGATCGTTTGTTCCTGTTAGCTTTATTTCTTCAAATTTATCAATACTTATAGCATCATCAGCATCATCATAAGGCTCTTTTTTTAGATTTGCATTTTTAAGTAAATATGCAGAGGAGTCTGTATGTTCGAAAACAAATTCAGGATACATTGCAACTTTTTCTTGTAAAATATTTCCCTGAGTATATTTTTGTTCATCCTCAATGTTAAACTCTAAATCTTCGCTGGATACCCCTAAATCATCAGCAAAGACAGTAAACATATCAACATTCCTTGATTGAATGTGATTATTACTTGGTAATAACATTGCTGCAGCACCTGTTGAGATTATTGCAGCAAGTATGTATTTTCTTGTTTTTTGCATGGTCTTCTCCTTTCTTTTGGATGCTATTAAATTGTATCATATAAATCAATTTTTATCAACTTTTTCCACAAAGAAAAAAGAAAACCCTTATGCAAAACGCCGAAAACTATCAACAAATTTTAAATATAAATAAAAAATAGCAAAAAAATAAAAGGGTCTTCTTGATAGAAGATCCTTTTATTTTATGTAGTTACCAGTGATTGAAGGGATAAGCAGTGATACCACTTATCATCCCGCAATCCTTACTAATAACGAAAATTGCTTTTCTTGGGGATTCTTCTTTTCCCGTAATTGACACCCAAAGGCTGCCAATATCGTGAGGGATAGAAGCATAGAAAAATAATCTCTGTTTAGAACATCTCCAATCAAGAAATCTGTTGATTTCATCAAGATGCCCTAAAAACTGTTCCAGAATGAAATCAGGAATATCGCCATCATGAGTTTCATCATTAAAGAATGTTGAAACCATAGTTTTCCCTTCGTTTCTCAATCTGTCCTCTAAATCTTCCTTTTCCTGGTCTACATGATACTGGTCAATATGACCCCAATACCACTTATTCCAGAAGTCCTTTTCAAAAGACCTTTCATTATACAGACCTATCATAGCAACAGGCCTCCTTCCCTTTCTTTTGTAGTTATTTAGTTTTTTTCTGATCTACAGAAGAGATCAAAAATGTTTTATTTGCTAATCCTAACTTTTCAAGCTTAGCAAAGTTTGTTGCTGTCCTGTAACTCAGAACAGGGAACGGGGAATGAGTCTCCTCTTCCTCCCTCAAAGCTACCGCATCTTCATAGAGATACTGCCACTCATTGTGACTAATATCTTCTACATGAAAAATACAATAGCCTTTTTCACTATTTTCAATAGTGAATTTTTTCTTACTCCTATGAAGAATCTTCTCCATATATGGTGCAAGGATTAATGAAACTTTTTTATTTTTCATGACATTATGCCTCCTAAACTTAAAAAAAACACTTATATAATAATTATACTTAATAATAGGAGTACTTTCAATAATAGAATCACTGTAAACACCGTAGAAAAATAACGACTTATCTTATAGGTGTAAACACTGTAAACACGGATAGCCCTTAGGAATATTAATAGTTTCCTGCAATATAAAAGCTACTGACCTTACCAGCCAGTAGCTTCTTTTTCTACTTAAAATTACTTTATAATTCCTTTTTCTTTTCTCTCTTTAATCAACTTATCCAGAGTTAGCAGGCTAACTCTCAGCCTCTTTGCCATTTGGACTTTCGTTATCTCTCTGCACATGTATTCCTCATACAAATCCAGGAATTTGTCTTCATTGATTTTCTTTACATACCCACCTTTATATTTTCCTTGTTGTTTCGCAATAGCAATTCCTTCTCTTTCACGTTCAAATTCTGCAATAGCAGCAATCATTATAAGCATAAGTTTTCCTGTTGGTGTATATTGATTTTCATAAATAGAATGCTATATAATTAACGTGCAAAATCTACGCTTTTTTCTTTTCTCTAAATGGTGAAAAAATATTTTTTGTATTAAAACTTCTATAAATAAAAAATTTTATTTTATAAACAATAAGAAAGGAGAACAATATGCGTAATACTAACAAAAAAATTATTACAATACTACTAATCTTCTGTTTGATATTAAGTATATTTCCTAATTTAACCCAACCACTTTATGCTGCAGATATTTCTGACGGACTGCAAATTACAGATTTCATATTAACTAATACAGATACAGGTTCGGTAAAATCTGAGACAGAATCTACCGCCAGAAACGAATACCTGCAACTGAAAATTTCTTTTGATTATAGCGGCAAACCCTTAACAAAAGGAGATAAGCTTTATTTCAAATTGACTCAGCCCAATCCACAAGATATTGGAACTCTATATCTTATGGGCAAACTTGGAAATCCTTCACCTATTTATAATTCAGATGGAATTAAAATTGCGGAATACACTTTTAAAAATAACAATAATGTTACACCTTTAACTTCTGGTATTTTCGAAATTACGATGTTAAAAGATGCAACAAAACTAAAAAACCTTTCAATTGTAACGGGGAATAAGTGGATACGTCGTGACACATCAAAAACAGCTATAGTACCTGGCATCAAAGCAAAAATTAAAATCGGCAACTTGGAAAAGTTATTTTTATTAGAAGATGAGATAATAAAGACTGGGTTAGGACGTGAAATTGGCACATATGTGTATGAAATAACTGATTCAAATGTTCGTTGGGGCTTTGGTATACATGGACACCAACAGTGTTATAATGCTATGCCTAAAAACACGAGCAAAAAAACATTTGCAAACTCACTTGCAGAAACAAGACTTGATGGACTAAAAAAACCTATAGATCCTAATAGTATTAAAATAAGTTTAATGACAGGTTTGCCTTCTCATGATGCCACAGGCATAAGTTCTCTTTTATTTTCTAGTAAAAATTTAAAGCCCTTTTTCAAAAAAATAGAACAAATTCCTAATGAAAATTATGAGCAATTTAAATTAAGAGTAAAAAATAGCGGAGAATGGTCTTGGGGTATATTTAATCATTCAAATTCCAGTAGCTCTATAGTTATCTACCAAGGAACATTATTAAAAGCTCCTTATACATATGAAGACCTTATCATTAGTAAAAATACGCCTACTTTTGTTGACTACTTAAAACAAAGCAAAAGAATTATCGGAACAATCTCTCCTGAACAAGAAAATCTATATTAATATCATTCAATGCTGAATATGAACAAGTAAAAGCTCCTAAGGAAGTAAAAGCAACGTCTGTTTTAACACAAGATTCAGGAATTTTTAAATCTGAAAACACAGCAACAATGACTCCTAACTACGGAGAAGGGAGTTCTTCAACATTTGCTACTGTTTCTAAAGTTTGGAAAGACAACAATAATATCCAGAAACTTAGACCTTCTTTTTGTACTTTAAAACTCTTTCAAAACGAAAATCTGTATAAAACGTTAACATTAACACCTTCTAATGCAATTGTTAATGACCCAAACACCTGGGAACTTACAATTGATAATCTTCCTGAATATGATAATTTAGGAAATAAGTACTTTTATAGTGTAGAAGAAGATCCCATTAAACTTTCAAATGGAGATAAATATATTCCTTCAATTTCTAAAAATATTGTAACTAATACTCTTTCAGGCAAAACAAGCATTATTATTAAGAAAATTTGGAGAGACTGGAACAATGAATTAAAAACAAGACCAACTTCTTTGGATGTCGATATTTTAAACAATAAAGACCAGGTTGTTAAAACAGTTACATTAACTGCTGCTAATGCAACTCCAAATGATAAAAACATTTGGATTATAACAATCGATAACCTTGATAAGTATGACGAAAACGGAGCTCTTTACAAATATCATATAAGGGAACATTACACAGAAAAGATGCAGGCAAATTACTTAGAACCTGAATATGATAAGACAGGTCTGATTGTTTCCAATAAAGGATACTTTATTCCCGATAACCCTTGGACTCCTAATGACCCAATAACTCCTCAGGATAAATATCCTGATTATCAGATAACTGTTCATAAAAACATCTTAAACAGTTCAAACAAGCCTGCAACCGCTGCTGATTTTGATAAAATCAAGCTTGATGCAAATGGAACATATAAGTTCCCCATTATATTAAGAGCTTATGAAATAAATTACAAAACAGATAGTAATGGCCATGTTTATGAAGAATACGGAAAGCCTCTCGATAAATACTACAAAGGAACCCTGACTAATAAAGGAGACCTTGTATTTAATAATATTGATGCTGGTAAGTATGAAATCATAGAAGGTGATTGCCAGTACTTTGATTTTATTAATTTTGAGAAGCTGAGTTCATCTTCTAATGCAATATTAACAAAAGAAAATGGTAAATATTTTATAACTCTTCCAGGGCTTACAGCTCAGGATGAAAAAATTACAATTAATGTAAACAATCGAATTAACAGTAAACGATCTTATGATGAAACAACAATTGAAAATAATTTATTTAAAAAATAAAAGATACTAAGACAAAAAAAGACCTCTGGTTTTTATACCAGAGGTCTTTTAAAATGTTGAGAATATACATTTTAATTAAACGCCTTTGCAAGATTATTGTTTCCTTGCTTTTCCAGTGAGTTTTGCCCACTATCGTTCACATCCGCTATTTTTAAAAGCATGCAGTAGCTTTTTCAGATATTCCAACTCGGCTTTCATCTTACTACTAGGATTCGACTCCTATTCAAAGTTGCGGCTTTTATAGTTTAATTCCAACCAAACATACTTACTTTGCGGCAAGCATGCTCCACATTTAACTTGCGTTATGTGGAATTAGGATGCTTTCAGAATATCCGTCAACAGAGTTTTGCTTTTTTTATATTTTATCTTCTGTATAAAGAAATTAAAACAAACCAAACTCTTATTGTTTTAAGATTATTATATCTTTAATTTTTAATAACATTTTAGACTCAGGATGTCCTGCTGATATGGTTCCGAAACTTTTTGAGCTTCAGTATGCCATACACCCCAATATGCTCTGTCAACAAACAGTTTACATAGTTTTTCTAGCCGTAGCTATCAAACTGGGAAACGCTCTTCTTCGTTAAAGTCGAACTAAATCCCTGCAGTTCACTTTCAGTATAAGATATTTTAGCATGACCTAGCGACTTTGCCTTAATCGCCTTATCAGTGAGCACTTGCCGTCCCGACTTTCTTCAGTCAACATCAAATACTTACATCTCATATTCTCTCCTTGGTGTTATCAGATCTCCCTCAGGAGCGGAGAAAAATATAAGCAAAACAATCATTTATTGTTTTAAATGTCTGCATTGCATAGATTACCATTATTCATGGCGACAAGTAATCAGCTTGCCTTTAGTAGCTCTCACTACATTATCTGCTATGCCAGGATCTTTTGAAATAATTGCTTATTCCAAAATAAAAACACACTCAACTATGAATGTACTTTTATTCTGGAATAAGAACTTAATAGCATGAGATTACTGCTATTAAACGAGTGTCTTTCATACGCATTATCCCAGGACTTACTGCTGCCGAGGTTCGCTATTTATCCTCTGAATTTGACTCCAGGAACACTCATGGCTGCTTTTTAAAGACTAGCTTTTGTCTCAAATTTATATGTACTCTGCTAACTATTATACTACCAGGAGTTCGACCCCTGTTCAAGTTGCGCTTTATAGTAACTAGTTAACAAAACATACCAAGCTTGCGACTTGATACGTACTAGCTTCCTTTTCAGGGCTAGTATTAAGCCACTTTCCATATAAATCGTGTTAGATTTGTTTTCTTGGACTGAGCAGCACTAACTTCATGGCTCAATAAGCTTTTGACTTACCAAATACCAAACCACTCAAATGTATCACTGACAACGTATCAGCATGTGCCTTAACTACCACTATTCGCAGTAGCTAATGGTGACCGCTCTTGCTTGTTAGACTCAAACTAAATCACCCTGAGCTTGCTATCAATAATCTCCGTTTTTGGCATGAACTAGCGGCTTGCTACACCGCAACACTAAAGGAGCACTTGCCGTACCGATATCAGACCAGAGGCCTGAATCGCAATAGCGCTTTTTGTTCACAGAGACTACCTTATATCCGACTATTCGAATCTATGTAATCATTTATTACATAATAGCGTATCCCAATTGCGTAAAGTACCATTTGCATGGTGGGGATTCCAACCCCCTTTCACCACCTCACGATGGCTTATCGGTCACGCCCGTTTCATTCGATGTTATTATTATATCATATCATCTTTTTCTTGTCAACATTTTTTTAAAAATATTTTTGAAATAATTTTAAAACCATGTTTTAAAGTGAATAAAATTATTTTACACTAAATTAGAATAATTGTCAATACTTAATTTTAAAAAATCTCTCATCACTTAAAAGCAATGAGAGATTGATTTAACAATATCCCTTTTCTGTTAAGAACTTGAAAAGGTCAATTAGATTACAGACATATTCACCATTATAAGTGTTTAAATAGTAATCCTCCTCATAATAGTTTCGTACAGTTACAAGATTTTTAAGAATTTGCACTCCATCTGCAAAAGAAAGAGTTGGACAGCATTTACTTAGCAACTCAATTAATTCATCAAATTCAGGCTGCTCCTCTCCTTGAATAGCTGTATAGGAATTATGCCACTGAGAGTCATAGCTTCTTCCTGTTCCCGAAATAACCCAGGGCTTAGAAATCAAATACGAACCATGAATAAAAGAAAGGAGAGAGCTATTATCGTCAACATCTTTCAGAGCCAGAGGCTTTCTTACGACCTCTTTCTCCTTGATATCAACAGTATATCCAGTTGCTTTCTTGATGCTTTCTACATCAGGGTATTCAAACTTTGCACACTTAATGGTTTTCTTAGAACTTACATCCCGACGATTGGTATCATTATGAAGACAAGCCTCTCTATCTTCATTCCAATGAATAACAGTAAAATGAAGCTTTTGAGAACAACGACTTTCCTCTTTCGTCCTCTTAATAATATCAATAATATCCTTATTTGTAAGAATCAATCCGTCTAAAATCAGCCGTTCAGTAAAAATTGAAAACCAGGGAGAATGAAAATGATCTTCTTCGTCTAAATGCACAACTTTTAAATCAGAGCCGTTATGATCTTTGCCTAAATTTAAGGATAGATACTCATTATCAGCATAGAAAGACTTTCCGCTTCCAGGAAGTCCATTCAAGATTTCAACTTCAACAACGCTCATAATAAAACTCCTTTCTTTATGCTGTTTATATTGTACCATATGTGCTATATTTTTTCAATATATTTTTTAAAAAAGGATTGATTTTTTTTAACTTTTCGCTTATACTGGATCTCGCTAAATGCTACCTGCAAAGCATATTGTTGCAGGGGTTAATGGATATATCCAACCCAAATGTGCCTGTACATCCTTACAGGAAAGTACATACTTTGCTTATTCTAATTCGCTGGTATGCACCACTCTTGGGCAGAAGAGTATAATTATTGAATGTAGTTTTGTTAAGCTAATGTCAAGAAGTTAACAGGGTTATCGAAATTCACCATTTCTCAAAGAAGATAATCCTCAACGGCTGAGACGCAACTCAGGGCCGTTGCCTAACCCGAATATTCGGTATGGTTAAGAGTAGGTTGCGGGGGAACAGTGATTGTTATCATAAAACTGATCGAAGTTTGTTAGATACGCTTCGAGGGAGCTAGGGAAAGCACTGGAAACGGTGTGTAATGGGGTCAGTAGTTGTCATTATTAAACCCTAGATTAGATTTTTCTAATTATGCGAGAAATGGGCTAACGGCTAAATACCTTAGATTGGCGTACTTCCTGTCTTTTTGACAGGGTAGTTGCGCCCAAAATTCAGAACTAAAAAGAAAATATCAAACAATGTTCATAAAAATACATACAAATTTTTAAGTAAAAATAATCAAAAGCTACAAAAATTCCTGGGTTAAAAATTAAAAAGTTTCAAAGATAAAGAAAAGCCCTCCCTGGTATGAAACCAGAGAGGGTTGTTTTTAATTCCAAGTTTTATGGTAAAAATCATACGTTTGAGTTGTCCATACACCATAGACAAGACCTCTTCTTGATAGGTAATTGCTTCCTCGATTAATGGCCTTTTTAATTATTTCTGCCTGTAAAGATATTAGAGTAAGAAGAACCAGCTCCTAAGATTTCTGGCATCCTTACTCCTGATTCATAAATCCATTTTACATGTTATTCAGGAAGTACAAACCTTAAAGTCTGTGCAAGCTTGTAATTTTTAAAGTTTTCATCAGCAGTAACTTCTTTAATAATATTAATGTCTGGAAGTTCTACCTGTTCGTCCACGGAAGACATCTCCACTTCAAGGATAGCATAATCATCTTCAAAAGGATAAATATCCAGTTCAAAGTACTGTTTATGATACACGAAACAGTACCTTTCCTTTACAATCTGATGAAGAGAAGTGTCTGCTTCCAGAAGATATGAAAGGTATTCGCTACTGGAAATGCGAGATTCTCTTTCAATGCGTTCTCCTTTTCTTACATCTTCTTTTTCAGTGTAATAGAAAGAAAATCCTTCATTTTTGTTTCCTCTCTGACGAACACGCCGTTCAATTCCATTTTTAGAATTAAGATAAGTCTGCATGATTTGGTAATGAGAAGTACAGTTGAGAGACTCCAGCTGTTCAAGAGTGGGTTTTTCAATAAGGTACTTTCTTTCGATTTCTCGGGGCTCAGGTTCTCCGAGGAGATAAAATACCTCATCCACAACCTTTTGAACCTTGTCATCAAAAGATGAAGAGTTGTCAAAGATTCTTAAATGAGAATGTCCCTCCCATGCGGCCATTGTTACTTTATCCATTCGCCTGGCTTCGGCAGGGCTTTCACTTCTGGCTGCATTATTTCCTACGTCCTTTTTTGAAGGATCATTCCACTGATAAAACTTCTCAGCACCATCAGCAGCTGTTACCAAATGTAATACAGCATCATAACGATTAAGAGCATCAGATAATGTAAGATGTCTTTCACTCAGAAGTTTTTCAAAATCATTCTTTCCCATATATGCCATTTGGTCAAGAAGTCCTCGATCGAAAAAGATAACAACTCTAGAAAGGTCATAGTGCGCAGCAGCTTTTTCATACATTTCTTCTTTGAAAAGTTGTAAATCCATTGCAAATCGCTGAAAATCGAAAAGAGAAATGTTGGAACAAGGCTTGATTCCATTAAGAATAAGCTCACTTGCTGCTTCATCAACGAAGAAAACCTTGTAGTCTCTTTCTGTTAGCTTTTCGGAAAGCTTAGAAAGAATTGTTGTCTTTCCTGCACATGGGCCTCCTGTAAGTACAATTTTTAACATAAAAAATCCTCCTTTAAATCTAAAAAAATATTAACTATATTTCTATTGTACAATATTTTGTGAATTTTTTCAATTAATATTTTTTTGCGGCATCTTGAAAAGTATACATGTTTGCAAGTATAATGATAATGTAATGTGAATACAAAATTATTCTCACGAGGATAATTTTTAATAAAAACGAAAGGAGATAACAAGAACAATCTTGTTAAAAAAGGAAAATGAAAAAGATAATTAAAATTTTAAGTGCATCTTTTGCCGTTATTCTTTGTTTGACCACTTTTGCAGGATGTGGAAAGAAAACACATGAAGAATTATTAACTCCAACACGAATAACAAATGATTTTACTTCTGAAATCAAAACTGCAGGATATGAATTTGACTCTCTCGATAAGTTTTCGAGTGAAATGATTGAAACCAGCGAGAAAGATATGAAAAAATTAAAAGAGTTGTTTGATAATAGAGTAGAATACCAAAAAGTTGGTTGCACTTTTACTATCTCTTCTCTTGAAAAAGATATTGAAGGCTATTTCTCTATGGTTTATGCCTATATTAATGATGAATGGAAAGTAATGTTTAGTTACCCTTCAAGAAAAGATGAATGGGAATTTACAGCAAAAGACACAGTAGGCACAAAACAAATGCTTGCAGATTTAAAAACTTTAAATTTTGAAGGTTTTGAAAAAGGGTATGTAGGCTCTGAAAAAACAACAACTATTAAAATTGAAGACAGAGACACCAAATTAAAATTTAATAAAGATGAAGTCTTAATTACTGCAACTGTAAAAACAGATTTTGCTACTTATTCCATTGATATCCAGCTAATTTACTATTTTAAAGATGGTAAATGGATTTTAAGTGATACCAGTATTGAAAATTCTACTGATTGGTCTATCGAGTATAATTCAGATAAAAAACCCATAGCCCCTAAGGAGGAATACATTTTAGAACAGTTAACTATTCCTACAAACTTCTTAACTTATGTTGCTAATCCTGAATACATGACTGATTACAAAATCGCCGCAACAAAACAAATTGCAGGTGTTACAAGTATTAAATATCAATATGTTTTAACAACATTCTATGAAAATATAGGAACAGTCAAATATACAGCAGAAATTCCTTATGATTGGGTTGAGGGCGAATGGGCTATTGGAGATCCTGAAGTCAAAATTTCTGAGGTCGATCCTTCCGCTATGTTAGGAACATGGTCTAATGAAAATGGAGATTATTTCGAGCTTGTAAAATACAATCCTGATAAGAATAATCCCCTAGAAGGAAAACTTAAAGGAACTTATTATAAGAAGATTGATGATGGTAAATATGGTTCATATTCTTTTAATCTTATGATGAAAATTCCTTTAAGAGATAATAACTGGGGAGGAATTGTTGATTCCTGGACAGCTACAGATTCTTCTGCTGTTGAATTCTCTATTAATTCTTTCGCTATTGATACTCAGGCTAAGACTTTGAGAAGCACAGGTTCAGATGACTCCTTGTTTACTAAAACCAAGAGTCTAGAAATCGAGACAACTAAGCCTGCAGAAGGAACAGAAGAGCCTGCTGAATCCACAGCAGCAGAATCTGTTCCCGCTGAGTCCGAGGCAAGCGAAAGCACTGCACCTGCAGAAACAACTGAAACTTCTGCAATCGAAGAAACAAAAAGCTCAGATCCTACGGAAACTCCTTCTGAATAAAAATTAAATATTTCCAACCACACTTTGTTAATTCAGAGTGTATTCTGTTTATTATTGAGCATTCTGATCTGAACTTAAAGTTATAAATAAAATCAATACTAATCACTTTCATGATGGAACTACTCTGAATAACAATATTTTTAGAAAGTAAAAAGCTACTGGCAATCAAGTCAGCAGCTTTTTTATATTTTTTATCTAAT
>RCNI01000140.1_pt1 | contig 46350 bp, 36 predicted proteins | sample 2041151 | NCBI WGS metagenome assembly RCNI01 (sample SAMN09708214, study PRJNA481090) | feces metagenome | isolation source: feces | place: Antarctica: Albino Rookery
AGTTCATTACGTTTAGAAAAAATGGCGCAAGGTGTTCGTGATATTAATAAATTAATTATGATGTCAAAAGAATATCCAGAATTAAAAGCAGATGTTGATACATTATTAAATAATGTTCAAACAAAATATCAACAATCAGGTTATTTCTTAACTGAAAAAGGTAAATTAGATGTTGCTAAAGACATGAATGCAGTACATGATGGAATTGAAATAATTACAGAAAAATATATTGCTTTAAGAGATAAAGATGGTATTGCCAATGCTAAAGAAGAATTATCAAATCTTTTAGAAACAGCTAAACCTAATTTTGATAAAGCAGATGAATTTACAAAAGAGTCATTTGATGCATTTAAAGAAGCATATGATAATGGAGAAAAACTATTAGGTAAAGATAAAGCTACATTATCTGAATTAAGAAATGCTATTGCTACATTAAAAGAAAAAATTGAAGGATTAACATTAAAAGAACAAGTTAAACCAACTCCTGAACCTGAAGTAAAACCAGATTCAGAAGGAAATAAACCAGTTGATCCTGATGGAGAAAAACCAGCACCAGAAACACCAAGTACAGGAGTTTCAACAAATATAATTTTATTGTGGACAGTGGTATTAGGTGCAGGAATTGCTGCAGTTACATTAGCAAATAAAAAAAGAAAAGTACAAAGATAATTAGTAAATAAATATCGAATTTAAGACAGAGAGATTTTACAATCTTCTGTCTTTTTTTATTATATAGGTTAAAAAAATGAAAAATATTCATTTTATTGAAAATTAATATAGAAATATAGCATAATTAATTAAATGATTTTGTAATATAACTATAGAGAAAAATAGATTTTGTTGATAAGAACTGCTGTGTCAATAAACTAAAATAATATTATTATATTTGTTAATTTAATGTGTTATGTAAAATAATAAAAACTATAAATGTTAAGATAAAAATTATAAATTATTTTATTTGCGGATATACATAATGTTTGATAAAATGAAAGCGATTTAAAAAAGCGTTTTCTTTTATGCTTTTGAATTTGAAGGAAATGTTTATTAAATTTAGAGAAGTTTATAAAGAAAGGAGAAGGATAAATATATAACATCATACAAATGAATAGCATTATAGTATATAAAGAAAAGGAGAAAAACATGTTAAAAAAATTAAGTAACTTAGTATTAGGTATATCTTTAGCATTTGTATCTATTATGCCGATGCAATTTATCGCATTGTTTGCTACAGAAAAGAATGAAGAACAAATGTTGACTATACCTGTTACTCAAACACAAGGAGAAACAAATTATTTCACATTTGCTGAGGGTAAATGGGATGCTGAAAATGAAAAGGTTCATAGATGGTCTAAGGAGCCAAACCGAGATAATCCAGAATCTACATATTACGAGGTAAAATTTAGAGGAAATAAAATAGATATATATGCTGGTGGAAACTGGCCAATGGGTAAAGTGAAATATTATATAGATGGGGAATTAAAAAATACATATAATTTGTATACATCAAATAATATTCCTGAAAGAAAAATTGCCACATTTGAAGGATTAAGTGAAGATAAAGAACATATTTTTAGGGCAGAAGCTACTGGTGAATATGGAAACAATGGACCTAAAAAAGGAAATAAAATTGATGCAGGTAAAGTTGTTGTATATCATAACCCATATGTAGTAACTGATTTTTCAGTTTCAGAAAGTATGGAATTAAATGAAGGAACTACATCTAATATTGCTATTTCAAATATAAGTCCAAATTATGCAAGTGTTAATGATATCAAATTTGAATCTGAAAACGAAAAAATTGCAAGTGTTTCTGAATCTGGTGTTGTTGTCGCTAATGGAGAGGGAACTACTAAAATTACAGTTTCAGCTAAAAATGGAAATGTTAGCAAACAAATTACTGTTAATGTAAAAGCAGGTGTTCCTAATTTAGTTGCAAGTATTGTTGATACTGATACACAATATACACAAAAACGTTTTGAAGAAGTAAAAAAATTAGGATTGACTAATAAAGAATTAACTGCATGGAAAAATGATAAAGCACTTTCTCAATTAGTTATTGCTAGTGATGGAACTGTATTAAAAGATGTTACTGTTGAAGCAACAGATTTAGTCAGTGATTCTAGTACTATATCATCTAAAAATATTAAAGCAACATACGTAAAATCTACAAAAGCGTATAATGGTGCATTTTTAGGTTATGGAAGTAAAACTAGACCTGTTCCAGCAGAGGCAAATGGAAATCGTTCTGAGAGTTCAGACATATTATATGAAAGTGCAAGTAGCCCAAAAAACATTGAGGCAAACAAGGTTCAACCAGTTTGGGTTGAATTCAATATTCCTAGCAATGCAAAACCAGGAAATTATACTACAAAATTAAAAATAAATGCAAAAGGGTTAGAAAAACCATTAGAATTCACTTATACAATTAAGGTTGAAAATGCACTTCTTCCTGATGCAACAAAATTTAAAGAAAATTTTGATATTGAATTATGGCAATATCCATACACTATTGCTGAATACTATGGAGTTACTCCATTCTCAGAAGAGCATTTTAAAATTTTAAAACCACATATGGAATTATATAAAAGTCTAGGTGGCCATGCGATTACGACTACAATTATAGAGGATGCATGGGATGGACAAACATATAGTAATAAAGGACCTAATGAAGTTCATTATCCTTCCATGATTAAGTGGGAAAAGAAAAATGGTAAAATGACTTATGATTATACTAATTTTGATAAATGGGTTCAGTTTAATAAGGACTTAGGTATTGGAGACAAAATTGTTCTTTATAGTGTAGCTCCTTGGCATAATTGTTTTACATATTGGGAAGGTAATAAGCTTGTAAAAGAATCTTATTTAAATTCAAACGGAACATATAAAGACAATTATAAACCAATGTGGTCTGACTTCTTAAATAATTTGATTGTGCATTTAGAGAAAAAAGGCTGGTTTGAGGAATCTTATATTGGGATTGATGAAAGAGGTTTTAGCAAACAGGCATTCGATTTGATTGATTCTGTAACTGGTAGTAATGCAAAACCATTAAAAACTGCTGGTGCAATGGATAAATATACAGATAAGCCAGATTTAGCAAGAAGAGTAACAGATTTAAATGTAGGTGATAGCGCAGCAGCAGCTCATCCAGAACAATTTACAAAATTATTAGCAGATAGAGAAGCTAGAGGTTATAGAACAACATTATATTCATGTACTGAACACGTTCCAGGAAACTTTTCATTAAGTGCTCCTGCAGAAAGTTATTGGTCAATTATTAATGCTGGGGAAGAAACTTCAGGATTTTTACGTTGGGCTTATGATGCATGGGTTGAAAATCCGTTAGAAGATGCAACTCATAATGCATTTGAACCAGGAGATTGTTTCTTGGTTTATCCAGGGGATAAAGTAGAAGGACAAATTCCTCAACCAAGAAGTTCAGTTCGCTTAGAAAAAATGGCTGAAGGTGTTCGCGATGTTAATAAATTAAAATTAATTGCTAAAGAGGTTCCAACACTTACATCAAAAGTTGATGCAATTTATGATGCAATGACATTTAATGCAAGATCAGTTAGTAAAGGGCATTATTTGAATCCAGAAGAGTTAAAACAAGTAATTGGAGATACAACTTCATTTAAAAATTCATTAGAAACTATTACAGATCAATACATCGATTATAAGACTAATGCAGCTAAAGAAGTTAATTCAGTTGAAATTACTAATAAAGTAATAAATTTAGAATTAGGTTCAACAAATAAGTTAAATGTAAAAGTTTTACCTGAGAAAGTTATCGATAACCGTGTAATATGGGAATCAAATAAACCTAAAATTGTATCTGTTGATAAAAATGGTCAAATTAAAGCAAACAGAGTGGGAACAGCAAAAATAACAGCAACTTCTATGCAAAATGAAAAAGTTAGTGATTCAATTACAGTTGATGTAATAGTTCCTAAAATTGATGAAGCTGCACAACATTCTTATTATTCATTCGATAATGAAAATGCAGATGATGAATGGAAAGCAAAAAGAAATGGTACTGTTGATTTATCAAAAGCATCTTTTAAACAAGGTAAATCAGGAAAGGCATTATATGTATCAAAACCTAGCAAGGATGGTGCAGTTAAATTATTAAATTCAAGCAATTTGCCAAATAAAGGAGATTGGACTGCAAGCTATTGGGTAAAAGCAGATTCATTTAATGGAAGAAGTGTTCCGATGGCAGACAAATCAGGAAATTATGGATTTGCATTACGTCTAGATCAATCTACAGCAATGGGACTTCGAGTTGGAGAACCAGAATCACAAAAATTAACATATAAAGGATTTGTATTTGAAGCAAATCAATGGTATAACGTTGCATTAGTTCAAAATCATGAAGTAGGTACTATTTTATATGTTAATGGTAAAGAAATAGATAAAAATGCATGGTCTATCGGTAACAATGTATTTAACGCACCATTAGATGTAATTGGTGGAGATGGATTTAAAGGTTATATCGATGAAGTAAAAATTTATAATCGAATATTAACACAATCAGAGATAAATGCTGATATGTTAACTAAGGGTTTAAATCTTGTCGAAACTGAGAAAACATTGTTTATAGGTAATACGTATGAAATTGATACAAATTTAATTAGTGATGAGAAAGATAAAACAATTGAATTCGAATCTAATGATCCAAAAATTGCATCTGTAGATGCAGATGGTGTTGTTACAGCACATAAACGTGGAGAGGTAAAAATTAAAGTTGAAAACAAAGCTTCAGGTTACGTTGAATATGTAACAATTACTGTTAAGAAAGAGTTAACTCTTCAAAATACATTAACAAATTATGATTTGGATGAGAAATATACAAAAGATATCGAGAAAAGTCCATTTAATGGAGAAGGTCCTAATCATCAATATTTAGGACAACCTGATATGATTCGTACAAGAACAGGTCGTCTAATTACTGCATATCCTGTAGGACATGGACACGGACCTTTAGTGATGCAAATTAGTGATGATAATGGAGAAACATGGACTGAAAAGAAAGATATTCCAAGTTCATGGTCTGGTTCACAAGAAACTCCAACTTTATATACATTAAATATGAAAGATGGTAGTGAAAGATTAATGATGATTACAGCTTGTCCAGGATGGGGAACTGATAATGATGGAAATAAACATGGATGGAACACATCTTATTCTGATGATAATGGAAAAACATGGTCTGAATATACACACTGGTATTCTACATTTAATAATGGAAAAGAAAATCCAGTTGTTGTAGGTATGGCTAGTTTGGTACAATTAAAAGACGAAAAAGGAAACTTTATTCAAAAATGGATGGGTGTATACCATGAACAAACTGGATTTGTTAACTATAAAACTTATTTAACGTTTGATGAAGAAGGAAATGAACAATGGAGTGAACCTGTTCCTTATTTGAAAGAACATCGTGAAATTGAAGCGCGTAACCAAATGTGTGAAATAGGTATGTTCCGTTCACCAGATGGAAAACGTATTATTGGATTAGCAAGAAGTCAGTCTCATAATAATTTATCAACATTAATTTATTCTGATGATGAAGGGGAAACATGGAGTGAACCAATGGAAATGGAAGGTTCATTAGCAGGAGAACGTCACAAAGCTGCGTATGATCCAATTAGTGGTCGTTTATTAATTACATTCCGTGAAATTAGATATGATTTAAATGGAAATAATAAATTTGATGGAAATCCTGATTGGCGTGCAGGAAATTGGGTAGCATGGATTGGTACATATGAAGACTTAATGGAACAAAATAAAGGTGAATATAGAATTACTTTAGGTAAAGATTATTCACAAAATGCTAAAGGTGGAGACACTGGATATGCAGGTGTAGTTGTTCTTGAAGATGGCACATTTATCTTGGATTCATATGGACATTGGGATGAAGAATTCTCAAAATCTTGGAAAGATCATGGCTCTTATAACGTAAAAACTGATTTATGCTACATTAAACAAGCTAAATTCAAATTAAGTGATATTGAAAATGAAAATAAATTAGTAAATTATGATGAATTAAATGCATATGTTCAAAAAGTAGAAAATACTACTGCTGATAAATATACAGAAGATTCATATGCTACATTTACTGAAGCATTAAAGAATGCACAAAATATTGTTGCAAATAAAGAATCTCAACAAGTTGAAGTAAATAATGCATTAAACGCATTAAAAGAAGCATTTGATTCTTTACAATTAAAAGAAGAGATCAATCCAACACCAGATCCTGAAGTAAAACCGGATCCAGATGGAAATAAGCCGGTAAATCCTGATGGAGAAAAACCAGCACCAGAACAACCAAGTGTTCCAACAAAACCAGAGAAACCAGAAAATGAAGCAGTAGAAAACGGAGAAACACCAAGCACGAGCGTTTCAACAAATGCAGCATTATTATGGACAATGGTATTGGGTGCAGGATTTGCAATTGTTGTATTGGCAAACAAAAAAAGAAAAGCTTAATACATTTAATAAAAAAATTGCATATGATTAACTATATAAGTTATCTAAATATTACAATATGCAAATTCTAACATTAAATTATAATGAAAAATCCGAAGATGACAAATTGTACGTCGTCCTCGGTTTTTTTATAGATATCTAACTATATATTTTTTAATATAAATAGATTAAACATTTGAATAATTGAAAAAAATCATACGCTAATGGTATACTTATTGAAGTATTCTGTAATGAGTAAGACTTGCTTGTTTTTAAAGTACTTTAAATTATGACTAAAGAAGTCATTACTTTAATAGCAAGATTTTGTAAAAAAAGTTAAATATTTGAGTGAATCTATAATCTACTGAATAAATGATAGAAAAATTAAATCTTATTTTTAATAAAAATCAATTAATTTCTTTTGTTTAGAATATGATTTTGACAATACTAGAACAGAATAGAAAAAGGTTAACTAAAAAATAAAACATAATGGAGGGGACATAATGGTCGATAATAAAAAAGAACAAGAAAGAGATGAATTACATCGTGCAATATGGGCTATTGCAGATGAATTACGTGGTGCAGTAGATGGATGGGACTTTAAAAATTATGTATTAGGAACTATGTTCTACCGATATATATCAGAAAATCTAACAAGTTATATTAATGAAGGTGAAATTGCATCAGGAAATGTAGATTTTGACTATGCTAAATTGGATGATGAGGATGCAAAAGAAGCAAAAGATGGGCTAGTTGAGGAAAAAGGGTTCTTTATTCTTCCTAGTGAATTGTTCTGTAATGTAAGGCAACGGTGTAAAAATGATAAAACTTGGTCAGATCAACATTTAAATGAAAAGTTAGATACTATTTTTAAACATATAGAACAGTCTTCACAAGGCAGTGAAGCAGAAAGTGATTTTGAAGGTTTATTTAATGATTTTGATGTTAATAGTAATAAATTAGGTTCAACAGTTATTAAAAGAAATGAAACACTTGTTAAATTACTAGATGGTGTTCATGATATGAAACTTGGAGATGTACAGTATCATGATATTGATGCATTTGGTGATGCATATGAATATTTAATGACCATGTATGCGAGCAATGCTGGTAAATCTGGAGGAGAATTCTTTACTCCTGCAGATGTTTCGGAGTTATTAACTAGATTGGGAACTGTAGGAAAAACGGAAATTAATAAAGTATATGATCCAGCTTGCGGAAGTGGCTCATTGCTTTTGAAGACAATCAAAGTATTGGGTAAAGATGCTGTTCGTAATGGATTCTATGGGCAAGAAGTGAATATTACAACATATAATTTATGTCGTATCAATATGTTCCTACATGATGTTGGATTTGATAAGTTTAACATTGCTTGCGAGGATACACTTACTGAACCTCAACATTGGGATGATGAACCATTCGAGCTAATCGTATCAAATCCTCCATATTCTATTAAATGGGCAGGTGATAGTGATGCTACATTAATCAATGATCCTAGATTTTCACCTGCTGGAGTTTTAGCACCAAAAAGTAAGGCTGACTTAGCCTTTATCATGCACTGTTTATCTTGGTTAGCATCCAACGGTACAGCAGCCATTGTTTGTTTTCCAGGTATCATGTATCGTGGAGGAGCAGAACAAAAAATTCGAAAGTATTTGGTAGATAACAACTTTATTGATTGTATTATTCAGTTACCAAGTAACTTATTCTTTGGCACACCAATAGCAACATGTATTATGGTTCTTAAAAAGAATAAAGTGGATAATAAGGTATTATTTATCGATGCAACTAAAGAATGCGTAAAAGTAACAAACAATAATAAATTAACACCTGATAATTTAGATCATATTGTAGATATCTTTGCGAATAGAACAGAAATTGAACATGTTTCACATTTAGCTGACTATGGAGAAGTTGTAGAGAATTCTTATAATCTATCTGTATCTACCTTTGTAGAACCTGAAGATACTAGAGAAAAGATTGATATTAAGGAATTAAATAAACAGTTAAAAGAAATTGTAGCTCGTGAACAAGAACTTCGTTCTGAGATTGATAAAATCATAGCAGAAATTGAGGTGGAATAATGAGTGATTTTTTTCCAAATCAAGGCTTTTTGGCGGATATTTATAAGCATATTGAATTGCCTATTCTCAATACTAGTGAATTTGATTTTTATAGATGTGTAGAGTTTAATGAAGACTTTTATTATAAAACAGTTAGTGAATTACATAATGGAAATTTACGTCTTAGTAGGAGAGATAATCGATATTCAGAATTATTTCCGAATATGAAATTATCTTATTGGGCAGATAGTAGAGAAACAGCGAAAGCTGAAGTTGTTAAATGGGGTGCAGGTAATAATATATTAACTTTTGAAGCATATGACGATGCAAGTAGTTTCTCTCCAACTACGTATCCCTTGGAAGATTTGATAATTATAGATGGTATTCATTTGAATTTTCAAAACATCTTAAATAAATTAAATAATGACATACCTTTAAATAATGATGATGAAAATTTAATAGAAAGAATAAAACAAGAAGAACCAGATTGTTTAGCGTATAAATCAGAAGCTAAAAAGGGTGGTGTTTGCTTTTTATTTTTTGAAAAAGGTTTTAACAAATTGTCATTAAAGAGTGTCTCTCTTAGACTTGGTGATCTGCAAGGTAAAAATAAAAATAAAATTTTATGTGCGAATACATGTGATTACATTCCTATTTTAGAAAGTTATGGAAGTTATTTTGCACCAAAAGCAAAAATTATACACGATGAAAACTATATTTATACTGATGAATATAAATTAAGAAAGAAAAATGAGGAACATGTTTGTAAATTAATTAGAGAGGAGGGACATTATGATCAATAAGATAGACAAATTAATAAAAGAATTATGTCCTAATGGAGTTCAGTATAAGAAGTTAGAAGAGTGTTGTGAAATTTTAGATAATAGAAGAAAACCTATTACAAAATCATCTAGAATTTCAGGTGTATATCCATACTATGGTGCTAATGGGATACAAGATTATGTTTCAAATTACATTTTTGATGGTAAATTTGTTTTAGTTGGTGAAGATGGTAGTGTGCTAACGAGTCAAGGTACTCCTGTAGTTACTTGGGCAGAAGGAAAAATATGGGTGAATAATCATGCACATATAATTAGAGAAAGAACACATGTATCATTACGCTATTTATATTATTATATACAAACAATCAATATTACTAGTTTTATACATGGAAACATACCAAAATTTACAGGAAAGGATTTTAAATCTCTAAAAATTGCAGTCCCTCCACTTGAACTACAAAATGAAATAGTTCATATTTTAGATGCGTTTTCAAGGCTTACAGAAGAGCTTACAGAAGAGCTTACAGAAGAGCTTGTATTAAGAAAGAAACAATATGAATATTATAGAGATGAATTGATAAATAAAAGAGAATTATATAAATCAAGACTACTTGGAGATATATGTACTTTAGTTAGAGGTCCCTTTGGTGGAAGTTTAAAAAAAGAGTGTTTTGTATCCAGTGGATATGCAGTTTATGAACAACAACATGCTATATATGGTAATTTAGATATAAGATATTATATTAATGAAGAAAAATTCAAAGAATTACAGAGATTTGAAGTAAAGTCAGGAGATTTAATAATGAGTTGTTCTGGAACTATGGGAAAGGTATCTATCATACCTGACTATGCTCCAAAAGGTATTATTAACCAAGCATTATTAAAAATAACTGTTGGGCCAGAAATTAACAATAAATATTTAAAATATTGCTTTGAAAATACTATCTCTAAACAAATGAATGAAAATGCTAGAGGTGGTGCAATTAAAAATGTTGCATCTGTAGCTGAATTGAAAAAAACACCAATAACAGTTCCACCTTTAAATATACAAGAAAGAATAGTTGGAATTTTGGATAATTTTGAATCTATTTGTTCTGATTTGAATATTGGATTGTCTGCAGAAATAGAAGCACGTCAAAAACAATATGAATATTATCGTGATGTACTGTTGAAATTTGCTGAAAGCGGAAGCATAATGCCACAGACAGACAGACAGACAGACAGAATCTAATTAAACTTTTACAGTATGTATTTGGATATGCACCTGTAAAATTGTCGGATATTGCTACTATTTCTAGAGGTGGAAATTTCCAGAAAAAAGATTATGTCGAAACTGGAATCCAGTGTATACATTATGGTCAAATTTATACATCTTATGGTTTATATACAGATCATACATTAACTCATATATCAGAAGAAATAGGAGCAAAACAGAAGTATGCTGATAAAGATGATATAGTGATGGCAGTTACAAGTGAAAATATAGAAGATGTTTGTAAATGTGTAGCGTGGTTAGGTAAAGAATCTGTAGCAGTTAGTGGACATACCGCAATTATCAAACATAATCAAAATACTAGATTTTTATCGCATTATTTTCACTCTATTCATTTTCAAAGTCAAAAAAATAAATTAGCACATGGAACAAAAGTAATAGAAGTCACACCAAGTAGTTTAAATAATATAGTGATTAATTTACCACCATTAGAAGAACAAGAGCGTATAGCAAATATTCTTGATCAATTTGATAAGTTATGCAATGATTTGACTGAAGGTATACCTGCTGAGATAGAGGTACGGCAGAAACAATACGAATATTATAGAGATAAATTATTATCGTTTAAGGAGATAGAATTATAGAATGCAAGAGTGGACAGTTATAGTAATAACAGGATTCATTTCATTAGTAGTATCAATTGTGACATCTGTTATTACTTTGAAAGTAACAAGGAATAACGATGTAAAAAAACATATATTAGAGAAGAGAACAGAATTTTATTTAGATGTGTTTCCATTAATTGATTTAATAATAAATGAGTATGATTTTGTTTTTGATTTTGATTATATGAAAGAATTTATAGATTCTAAATCAACGATGAAATTATTAGCATCAAAAAAAACTCATAAAGAATATAATAAATTATTTCAGTATTTAATTCATAGCTATAATCAATATTGTGAGTTCTATAATCAGTATGAAGATAGTGATAAAAGAATTAGCAAAAAAGAATTCGAAGAAAAGAATAATGAATATATTAAAGAACACCAATTAGATAGAGATTATTTAGACATTTTAGTTTCAAATTTATATCAAGAAATGAGAAATGATTTAGGAAGTAACATGAAATAAATGGGGGATGAGATATATGGCATTTTTTAATATTGTTGCAGAAACGAATGAGAATACGGTTGTTACAGAATATGAACCAGTAAAAAAGCATTCTGATCAATATCAAAGTGAGGATGCATTAGAGAATGAATTTATTAGACTTCTTTGCGAACAAGGATATGAATATTTGAATATTCATAATGAAAAAGAGTTAATAGATAATCTTCGTGTTCATATTGAAGAATTAAATAAGTTTATTTTCAAGGATAAAGAATGGGAAAGGTTCTTTAAAACATGTATTGCGAATGCGAATGAAGGTATAGTTGAAAAAACACGTACGATTCAAGAAGATTACGTTAAAAGCTTTGTTTGTGATGACGGAACAGTTAAGAATATTACATTATTAGATAAGCAAAATATTCATAACAATCGATTACAAGTAATCAATCAGTATGAAGTAAGTATGGATGATGGTGCAAAACACGATAATCGCTATGATGTAACGATTCTTGTGAATGGATTACCTCTTGTCCATGTAGAGTTAAAACGTAGAGGAGTAGCTATTCGAGAAGCTTTTAATCAAATTGAAAGATATGAACGTGATAGTTTCTGGGCAGGAAGTGGACTATATGAATATGTTCAAATCTTTGTTATTTCAAATGGTACAAATACGAAGTATTATTCTAATAGTACACGTTTTAATGCTATTAAAGATGTAAAAGCTAGTAAAACGAAAAAAGGGAAAACTAGTAATAGTTTTGAATTTACATCATTTTGGGCTGATGCAAACAATCGTGTAATTCCTGATCTAATTGATTTTACAAAGACTTTTTTTGCGAAGCATTCAATTTTAAATATTTTAACAAAATATTGTATTTTTACTTCTGAAAATATGTTGATGGTTATGAGACCATATCAAATCACTGCAACTGAAAGAATTATTAATCGTATTGAAGTTGCAAATAATTATAAGAAGTATGGTTCTATTGCAGGTGGTGGATATATTTGGCATACAACAGGTTCAGGTAAAACACTAACCTCATTTAAGGCAGCAAGACAAGCATCATTGCTACCTTATATTGATAAAGTATTATTTGTTGTGGATCGTAAAGATTTAGATTATCAAACAATGAAGGAATATGATCGATTTGAAAAGGGTGCAGCTAATAGTAATACTTCTACTGCTATATTAAAGAAACAATTAGAAAATGACCAAGCTAGAATTATCATTACAACCATTCAGAAGCTGGCAACATTTATCAAGAAAAATCCTGGTCATGAAGTTTATCAAAAGCATGTTGTTATCATTTTTGATGAATGTCATAGAAGTCAATTTGGTGATATGCATACAGCGATTGTTAAAAACTTTAAGAAATATCATTTGTTTGGATTTACCGGAACACCAATTTTTAGTTTAAATGCAAGTAAAGGCAATAATCCTGAATATTTTACTACAGAACAAACATTTGGAGATCAGTTACATAGTTATACAATTGTGGATGCTATTAATGATAAGAATGTTTTACCATTCCGTGTAGATTACATTAAAACAATGGATATTGAAGAGGATATCGATGATGAAATGGTTTGGGACATTAATCGTGAAAAAGCGATGATGGCTCCAGAACGAATAAAACTTATTACAAAATATATTTTAGATCATTTTGATCAAAAGACATATCGTGGAGATAAAAGCTATGTTTTTAATGCTTTAACCAATATTAAGGATGTAGCTTCTAATAAAAATGGTGCTGTAGAGGAAGTTAAAAGAAAACAACGTTTAAGTGGCTTTAATTCAATTTTTGCAGTGGCTAGTACAAAGATGGCGAAACTTTATTACGAAGAGTTTAAAAAACAAATGTCAGAAAACCCTACAAAGAAACTTCGAGTGGCAACGATTTTTAGTTATGCTCCTAATGAAGAGGTAGATGGTATTTTAGACGAAGAAAACTCTGAGGACACATCTGCATTAGATCAAAGTTCAAGAGATTTTTTAGAAGAAGCTATTAAAGACTATAATGAAATGTTCCATACAGCCTATGATACATCTAGTGATAAATTCCAAAACTATTATAAAGATGTTTCATTGCGTATGAAGAATAAAGAATTAGATTTATTAATCGTTGTAAATATGTTTTTAACAGGATTTGATGCGACAACATTAAATACATTGTGGGTTGATAAGAACTTAAAAATGCATGGACTGATTCAAGCTTTTTCAAGGACAAATCGAATTTTAAATTCAATAAAAACATTTGGTAATATTGTATGTTTTAGAAATCTTCAAAAAAGAGTTGATAGTGCTATTTCGTTATTCGGTGATAAACAAGCAGGCGGCATTGCGTTATTAAAAAGCTTTAAAGATTATTATTATGGATATAAATCTAGTGCAGGCAAACGAATGCCGGGGTATATTGATATGATTGATGATTTAACAAATAAGTTTCCTTTAACAGAAGCACAAATTGTTGGAGAACAACGACAAAAAGAATTTATTTCGTTATTTGGAGCTTTACTTCGCATGCGTAATTTACTTTCTTCGTTTGATGAGTTTACTGGTAAAGAAATGATTACTGAGCGAGATATGCAAGATTATTTGGGACGTTATCAAGATTTATATGAAGAGTGGAAAAGAAAAAAGCCATCAAATGAAAGTAAAAATATTATAGATGATATTGTTTTTGAAATTGAATTAATTAAGCAAATTGAAATTAATATTGATTATATTTTGATGTTGGTTAAAAAATATCATGATACACATTGTGATGATAAAGAAGTTTTAATTACAATTCATAAAGCAATGGATGCAAGTCCTGAACTTCGTAGTAAAAAAGCATTGATTGAAACTTTTATCGCCGGAATTAATGATGTAGATGATGTTATGGCAGAATGGCAGGATTTTGTTGTAGCCAAAAGAGAAGAAGATCTTAAAACAATTATTGTAGAAGAACGTTTAAAAGAAGAAGAAACACGTAAGTTCTTAGACAATTCTTTTAGAGATGGTGAAATTAAAACAGTTGGAACAGATATTGATAAAATTTTACCACCTGTATCACGTTTTGGTGGTGGAGCTAGAGCAAAGAAGAAAAATTCTGTTATTGCAAAGCTTAAAACATTCTTTGATAAGTATACTGGTATAGGTGGAGAATCTAAGTTTAGTAACTAATAATTCATTTTATTCATATATAAATTCATAGACTTGCTAGTCAAATATAAAATTAAAAGAGCAAATAGTTATTTAAAAGTAATAAAAAAGCATTATTGAGATGAATAATCATCTATTCCAATAATGCTTTTTTATTATTTCTACTTAAATATAATAGATATTTAAAGTAGGAATATGCTTGATACCCTATCAATTAAATTTTATAATTAATATACAAGTATTTATTAATTATAAAATAATATTGGGGAATAGAAATTATGGAGAATGAACCAATTAGGCATCATTATATACCACAGTTTATTTTACGTAACTTTTGTATTGACGAGTTACATCATGTGAATTTTTTTGATAAAAAGAAACAAAAGACTTATGTTAAAGATACTAGAGATGTATTTATGGAAAGAAACTTATACCGTGATTTGATTAATAATATAGATAATCCAACTAAGATAGAAAAAGACTTAAGTAGATTTGAAAGTGAAGTTGCAAAAATTATAAAAGATAAAATTCTTAGAGGTAAACATATCATATTAACAACTGAAGAACATGAGAAAATATTATTGTTTTTTGCTATTATGGGATTGCGTAATAAAAACACGTATGAGGATTTTTGTTCTTTTTCAAGATACAGTACCGATTTATATTCTATTTGGCAAAAAGATAAAAATATGGAAGATTTTTGGAAACGAAATTTAGGATATATAGTTAATTGTCGAACATTGAAGGAAGTTATGACTCATAAAAATATTGATCAACCTTTTAAAATATTTATGTTGAGAGATATTTATGGTTATGCAGGTAAATATATATCTATTATAGAATACAAACATAATGATTTTAATTTTATTATTGGTGATGCTTACCCTATGCAAATGTTTGGATTAATGGATGAAAATCCGAATTCAAAATTTAAGCTTTTGATGTATGAGTTATTTCCTATATCACCCGATCGAATGATTTTGACTATTAATAATGGAGTTACAGGTGCACCAAGAAGTGTTTTAGGCTTAGGTTTAAATGTATTTGATATACCTAAAAAAATAAACAACAATGAATTATTAATAACTGTAAAAAGCGTATTTAAAAGAGACGTTAATTTTTTAAATCGTACAATCTATGACGGAGCAAATAAAGGAGTTATTTATTATGAATAAAAATAATTCATGAATTTAATGTGAATGTTATAATAAAAGTACTAAAATATTACGAAAATTGGTAAAGGGGGATAAAAATGGCTAGTTATACAGTAAACAATTATTCGGTAGATAATATTTTATCTTGGATTAAAAGTGGGGAAATTGCAATTCCTGAAATGCAGAGACCTTTTGTTTGGGATTCAACAAAAGTAAGAGATTTAATTGATTCATTATACAAAGGATTTCCAGTAGGATATATTATTACATGGCGTAATCCAGATGTTAAATTAAAGGATGGTACATTTAGTAATGGAAAGAAAGTAATTATTGATGGACAACAACGTATCACTTCTTTAACTGCAGCAATTGCAGGAATTGAAGTTATTAATCATAATTATAAGAAAATAAGAATTAAAATATCATTTGATCCAATGAAAGAAGAATTTTATGTATATACGCCGGTAATAGGGAAAGATAGTAAAATAATCGATGATATATCTGAAATTTTTAAACCAGATTTTAAGATTTTTAATTATGTAGTAGATTATGCTGAAAAAAATAATATAGATGCATCTATTGTAAATGATAGAATTACGAAATTAATAGGAATTAAAACTAATAATCTTGGTGTGATAGAACTAAATCATGATTTAGATATTGAAACAGTGACAAAAATATTTATTCGTATTAATTCAAAAGGTATGGTTTTATCACAAGCAGATTTTGCAATGTCTAAGATTTCTTCAAATGAGTTATATGGTGGAGATAATATTCGTAAGATAATTGATTATTTTTGTCATTTGATTAAGCGTCCAATGGATATAGAGTCTATTTCTCAATTAGATAAAAAATTTACTTCAACAGATAATTTTGAAAAGATAAAATGGATTGCTACATCAAAAGAAAGTATTTATGAACCTTCTTATTCAGATGTATTACGTGTAGCTTTTACATCACAATTTAAAAGAGGGAAATTATCTGATTTAGTCAATCTTTTATCAGGTAGAAATTTTGAAATAAGAGATTATGAAGAACAAATTGCAGAAGATTCTTATCATAAATTATATGAAGGTGTTATAAAATTTGTGAATAAAACAAATTTTGATCGTTTTGTGATGATTGTTAAATCTACTGGAATTATTGATAAAAAACTAATTCGTTCAGTGAATGTATTAAATTTTGGATATATTTTATATTTAACACTTAAAGACAAAAAAATTAATTCTGATATTATTGAAACAGTTGTAAGAAGGTGGATTGTCTTATCTATATTAACTGGACGATATTCGGGTTCTGCAGAATCAGCAATTGATTATGATATAAAACGTTTTGATACACAGGACCCAATGGAATATTTGAAGAGTACAGAATTAGGACAATTATCAGATGCGTATTGGGAACATATTTTACCTGAAAAATTAAATACTTCTGTATCTAGTAGTCCATTTTATAATTTATATTTAATGGCACAAATTAGGAATCATGAGTTAGGATTCTTATCTAAAAGTATTTCTGTTCAGTCTTTGATTGAAGATCGAGGCGATGTACATCATTTATTTCCTAAAAAGTACTTACAGAAAAATGGATTTAAAAAATCTGATTATAATCAGATTGCAAATTATGCATATGTTCAACAAGAGATTAACATAAAAATAAAAGATAATGCTCCATGTGAATATATGAGTACAGTTCTAAATCAGATACAAATGAATGAATCAATTATTTGTGGTATAACTGAGCAAAGTCAATTAGAAAAAACATTTAAAGAAAATTGTATACCAAATAATTTTATAAATTTAGATTATCATAGTTATTATGATTTTTTGAATAATAGAAGGAAATTAATGTGTGATAAAATTAAAAATTATTATGAAAATTTATAATGAAATACAGTTTTGAATATCGAATTAGAATAATATTTAATTTGTATGCATAAAGGTGGAATTAAATAGTACAAATAAAATATTTATACTAAATCAATTTGATATAATGGGGAGGATAATCTATGAGTGAAGAAGCAACATTAATGAGTCAAGAAGAAGTAATGAAAATTTTAGATATTACATATGATCAATGTATAAAAGGGATACCAAAAGTAAGTAAGGATGTCTATGAGATGGCGAGTGATTATCTTGATAAATATGAAAATGAAGAATTGGCATGTAGAGCAATGTTGAAAAATCAAATCATCAAATGTACAACATCAGGATTTATTACAGGATTTGGTGGATTTATTACGATGCCAATAACTATTCCCGCAAATGTTAGTAGTGTGATTTATGTACAAATGAGAATGATTGCTTGTACTGCGCATTTAGCTGGATATGATTTGAAATCAGATCAAGCGCAGACATTTGTATATGCTTGTTTAGCTGGAGTTGCATTAAATGAGGTTATTAAAAAAGCAGGTATTCAAGTAGGAATGAAACTTGCGACAGGATTAATCAAAAAAATTCCAGGTAAGGTTATAACTAAGATTAATCAAAAAATAGGTTTTCGTTTTCTTACGAAGTTTGGAGCTAAAGGTGTTGTAAATCTTGGAAAATTGATCCCAGGAGTTGGAGCAGTTATTGGTGGAGGATTTGATTTAGCTGAAACTAAAATTATTGCGAATAGAGCTTATAAATGGTTCTTTGAAAATGATTTTTCTGTGAAAGAAGACAAAAATAAAAAGGATGATGGAATCATTATTACGGATGTAGATTATCAAGAAAATCATAAATATTAGTAAGCTTTTATTATTTAATATAGGTGAAGATATTTTTAGGAAAGGTAGTTCTATAGAAATTCATTATGATGAAAAGAATTAAAAAAAATCGATTATAATAAGAAAATCATGGAATGATTAGATTATAAAAATATTATTAGGTTTATAAGGCAGTTTGTTTAAATTTGTGAAAATATACTTATATAGTATGCATAGTGGTTGTTAAAGAAAGCAAATGTAAGTATATTTTTTTCAAAGTAAGGACCGCTTTTTTTATCTTTTATATTTTTAATGAAAACGTATACATTCAATATACTTTGTGATATAATTATCATACTGAAAAAAATATTATAGTTTTAAAAAGGAGTGTATGCAAAATGAATTTAAAAGAAAAATACGGTGAATGGGGTATCATTTTAGGTGCAACAGAAGGTGTAGGAAAAGCTACAGCTGAAAAAATTGCACAAGGTGGTATGAACGTTGTTTTAGTTGGTAGACGTGAAGAAAAATTACATGAATTAGGAAAAGAAATTAGTGAAAAATATAATGTAGAGCATTTAGTTATCAAAGCTGATTTTAGTGAAGAAAATGCTGCTGATGAAATTTTTGAAAAAACAAAAGATTTAGACATGGGATTTATGTCTTATGTAGCTTGTTTACATCGTTTTGGAAAATTACAAGATACAGAATGGGAATGGCATCAAAAAATGTTAAATGTTAATATTAATACATTCTTGAAGTGCTTCTATCATTATATGGGAATTTTTACAAAACAAAAACGTGGAGCTGTTGTAAATTATTCTTCTTTAACAGGAGTTACAAGTTCTCCATATAATGCACAGTATGGTGCATGTAAAGCATATATTGCGAAATTGACAGAAGCAGTTGCTTATGAATCAAGAGGATGTGTAGATGTTATGGCTGCTACTTTAGGTTCTACAATTACTCCAAGTTGGTTACAAAATCAACCAGGTGGAGAAGAAGGTAAAAAAGCAATTGCAGCTGCAATGACTCCAGAAGCTGTTGCAGATGAAATCTTTGAAAACTTAGGAAAGGTGCGTTCTTTAGTAGTAGGTGAAAGAAACCGTAAAAATGTTCATCATTGGCATTGTGATCTTACTGCTGATGAAGCTGCAGAATATATGGGTAAATTCTACGAATAATAAGTAAGTAGATAAGTGTATGAAAAGTAATCCCTATAGGTGAATAATTCCTATAGGGATTTTTTTGGATAGTGTATATAAAAGCAGTTTTTAAATTTCATAATTTAAAATTTGAAATTTGGTTGACAAAACTAAAAAAAGTTGTAAGATATAGATAATTAAAAAATCGTATAGAGGCAGCGATGCAAATGAGTAAAAGTTGGAGCTGACGAGCAATGAAGGCTTTGAAAGGTAACCATCGCCGAAAATAAGTATTTGGTAGAGTATTTATTTGGGGTTATTAGGGAATACCAATAACACTCCTTCATGAATATGAAGAGGAGCTATTTCACACTCAAGTGTATGTATAGAGTCGTGCAATAGCACGACTTTTTTAATAGAAAAGAGGTAAAGAAAATGAAATTTAGAAAATTAGGTTTAGGATTTGTTGCATGTGCAATGTTATTGGCAGGATGTGGAGATAAAGAAACAAATACATCTGAAGTTACAGGAAAAGAAAAATTAGTTGTTGGAATGGAATGTAATTATGCTCCATTCAACTGGCAAACAACAGAACAAACAAAAACAAGTGTTTCTTTAGGTGGTGCAGGATTTGCGGATGGATATGATGTACGTGTTGCTCGTTATATCGCAGATCAATTAGGACGTGAAATTGAAATTAAGAAAATTGCTTGGGATGGTTTAATTCCAGCAATCGATGCTGGTGATATTGATGTTGTAATTGCTGGTATGACAGAACGTAAAGGATTAGATTTTACAGATCCTTATTATGATAGTGAAATGGTTATGATCGTTCGTGATAATGACAAGAAACTTAAAAAAGCGAAAAGCATTCAAGATTTTGGTGGAAAAGCAGTTGTAGGACAAAAGAATACAAATTATGATACAGTTATTGATCAAATTAAAAATGTAAAACATGCGGTTCCAAAAAATAATTATCCTGAAATGGTTGTAGCTTTACAGAAAAAAGAAGTAGATGGAATTACAGCTGAATATCCAGTAGCTGCAGGCGTTGTAGCAGCTAATAAAGGTTTATCAATCGTTAAATTTGAAAAAGGAAAAGGTTTTGATATTGATACAAGTGTTTCTGTAGGAATGAAAACAGGATCAAAAGATGGAGAATTATATAATGCAATTCAAAAAGCTTTAAAAGATTTACCAGAAGAAACTCGTCAACAATGGATGGATGAAGCAGTTAAAAATCAACCAAAAGTAAAAAAATAATAGATAGAGGTAAGTGAAAATGGCTATGGCAGATATGAGTAGTACCTTATCTTCTGCTTGGTATATATTTGAAAGTAACCGTGCAATCTTTTGGTATGGTGTAAAAACAACTTTATATCTAGCATTATTAGGTACGTTATTAGGATTATGTATTGGTTTAATTTTTGGTGGTATTCGTGCTATTGAAATTGAAGTAAATGATAATGCGTTTGTAAAAGGTTTGAAACGCGTATTACATGCAATCGTTTCTTTATATGTTTGGTTCTTTAGAGGAACACCAATGATGGTACAAGCAATGTTCTTCTATTACGGATTACGTCCAATTCTTGGATGGACAGCAAGTATTGCCGGAGTAGTTATTATTTCTGTAAATACAGGTGCTTATATGTGTGAAATCATTCGTTCTGGAATCCAGTCTGTGGATAAAGGACAAATTGAAGGTGCAAGAAGTTTAGGAATGACGAATATTCAAACTATGATTTATATTGTGTTACCACAAGCAATTCGTAATTCGTTCCCATCGATTGGAAATGAATTTATTGTAAATATTAAAGATAGTTCTATGTTGAATGTTATTGGTGTAGTAGAATTGTTTTTCCAAACAACATCAGTTGCAGGTACAATGGGATTATTTACAGAAACATTCTTAGTAACATGTGTAATTTATTTATTATTGACAAGTTTAGCTACATTGATTTTGACTTATATTGAAAAGAAAATGAATATGCCAAAAACATCTTATCCTTCAAGTCAAAGTGTTCCAACAAAGGCAGGTAAATAAGAATGAGTGAAAAAATATTAGATATAAGACATTTGAAGAAGCATTTTGGTTCTTTAGAAGTATTAAAAGACATAGATTTTCATTGTGATGCAGGCGAAGTCATTACGATTATTGGATCAAGCGGAAGTGGTAAATCAACTTTACTTCGTTGTATAAATTTACTTGAATTACCAGATTCTGGAGAAATTTATTATCATGATAAAAATATTTTAGATCAGTCTATGAATGTTAATGAGTATCGTACACATGTAGGAATGGTATTTCAATCATTTAATCTATTTAATAATAAAACAGTATTAGAAAATTGTATGATTGGACAAGTTAAAGTATTAAAACGTAATAAAGAAGATGCAAAAAATATTGCGATGAAGAATCTTCAAAAAGTTGGTATGGATGCTTTTGCGAATTCAAGTAGTACACAATTGTCTGGTGGGCAAAAACAGCGTGTTGCGATTGCAAGAGCATTATGTATGAATCCAGAAATTTTATTATTTGATGAACCTACAAGTGCATTAGATCCAGAAATGGTATCCGATGTATTAGACGTTATGAAACAACTAGCTCAAGAAGGTTTAACAATGATTATCGTAACGCATGAAATGGCATTCGCTCAAGATATTAGTACAAGAGTTGTATTTATGGATAAGGGTGTCATTGCTGAGCAAGGAAGTGCACATGATATTTTTGAAAATCCTCAACAGGAGAGAACAAAAGAATTCTTAAAACGATATCGTCTACAAAAAAGATAAAATAAAGGAAGGTTATAGTTTTGAAAATATAACCTTTTTTATTTGGATATTTCGCATGAATTTGTAAGAATATAAGATTTGGTATTTAAAATCTTACAAAATGGTTAGAATTTTGACATTGAAAGTTCCTGTTTAATCGTTTATCATTAATATGGTGATAGAATGAAAAAGAAATATATAGTGGGAATATTATGTATTTTTTGGATGCTATTTATTTTTTATATGTCTGCACAAGTTGCGGATGATTCACAAGCAATGAGTAATGAAGTAATTTATTTAATTAGTTCAATCTTTCATTTAGGATTGGAAGATAGTATGAGTATATGGAGTGCAATCAGCTTTATAATTCGTAAAATGGCACATATGGGGGAATATGCAGTCTTAGCTATTTTGTTTTATTTGTATGGATGTGAAGCAGGATGGAAAAACGTTTGGTTGTATGCTTTTATAGGGGCAACAATTTATGCTTGTACAGATGAATTTCATCAATTATATGTCATTGGAAGAAGTGGAGAAATTCGTGATGTATTGGTAGATGCTATTGGGGCAATGATTGGATTAGGGATTTTTTATTGGATTAAAAAAGGAGTTATTTATCTGAAACATAGAAAAGAGGAATAAAGATGGATATAGAATTTATTGCGAAACGTTTGTTTTTTGCTATGCAACAGGCTTCTGTAGTTGCGAATGCATTACAGGAAGGCATTCAAAACGAAAGGAAACAAACACTGCGAAGAAATGGAGAAAGTGATGCTCACTATGCCATGCGTGAAGCAAAAACAAAAGTGGATGAAATGGTTCAAGAAATGCTTTTGAAAAGTATTTATCCATATGTGAAAGATGAAATGATGTTAGATGCTGAGGAAGATACAAAATCAACAAAGTTATTTTGTGCAAAAGATGCACCTTACACACTCATTTTAGATCCTATTGATGGAACACTGCCTTATATTCAACAAAAAAATAATTTTTCAATATGTGCTGGAATTACTTATAAGTATGATTTTATTTTAGCAATTGTATTCTTTCCTGCAAGAGATCAAGCTTATATGTATGTAAAAGGAATTGGTACAAAAGTGTTTCATCAAGCTTCTTTACAATTGTTTGAGGAAGGAGAAGATTATATTCTTCCAAAAGTAACAAATCAAAGTAAACGTATTTATAAAAATGATCGATTAGATGTAGCTACTATTCATAAATTACAAAAACTAGGTTATGAAGTGATTGATGATAGTGAACAAGGATTAGGGTGTCCAGATGCCATTCTTGCTTGTGCTAGAAAAGAAGCATTTGCAACTTATTGTGTAAATCGGAATTTAAGAGATATTTTATTAGGGGTAATTTTATCCAAGATGCAAGGTGGAAATGCTTATGATTTTTGTGGTCATAAGATTTTATGGAATGCATCTGGTAGACAAGAAGAGGCTATTTTTAGTGGTTATGATTTAACAGAATTCTTCAAAGAATTTAATCAAGATAAATAAAAATATATAATTTGTAGATTTTAACGTATTTTTCATCATTTTGTCGTATGACATTATGATGGAGGATAAGTTATGAATCAAATAGAAAAGCAAATTATCGTTGAAATGAAAAAAGAAATGGAATTTTTAAAACAATATACACAGGAATTACGTTTACATAGTGCACTATATCATAAGGATTGCGATTCTTTACAAGTAGAGGATGATGTAGTGGATTATTTGCACTATACAAAAAGTATTATTCACGTATCAAAGGATCAACATAATCAATTTGAACCGGTTTTAAAGGCAATGGAAAGAATGCAAAATCGTAAACTAAAACATAATGAACGACATATGCATGCTTATATGCTTTTACAAATTATTATGCAGTTGCCTGAGTTAGAAAGAGAATTATTATTAGATTTATATGTTCGTAATAGAGATAAAAAGGTTATTTTAATGCATCAAGGTGATATTGTGGAGAGTACGTTGTATCGAAGATTGTATCGTGCACTTCTTCATGTAAACACACTTTATCAAAGTCTTGAATCACTTGGATAAATTGTTCTATAGGTGGATTTATGATATAATACCTATGTTAATTACTATTTTTTTTAATAGCGTAATTTTAAGTGTATGGAAGAAGAATCGTTTGAAGTTTATATAAAAATAAATTTATAAAATTAAAACGTAAAATTATAAAAGAGGAATGTTTATGAAAGATTCAATGAAAAGTTACATTTTAAACTTTTTGTTAATCATTGGTTTAACAGCAATCGCTTTGTGGTTTGCATTAAAAGATCATTACCGGGAAGTGATGGCGTTACTTCGCCAAATGAGTTTAACTTGGTTTATTATTATTATGCTATGGGGAATTATTTATGCTTGCGTGGTAGGTTGCATTATTGCTACGTTTGCAAAGCGTAATAAAAAAGATTATACATATAAAGATGGAATTGCGACAGGATTTGTAGGAATGTTTTTTAGTGGAATTACACCAAGTGCTACTGGAGGACAATTTGCACAGGCATATATATTGAAAAAACAAGGAATAAAATATAGCGATGGTGCAAGTATTTTATGGGCAGATTTTATCGTATATCAAACAACCATGATGATCTATGTGACAATTTTATTTTTTGTGCGCTCACAACATTTTATGGATTTGATTGGTGCATGGTTTTATCCGATTATCATTGGTTATTTATTAAATGTTGGGGTAATTTTTGTATTATGGACGGTTGCTTTATTTCCAAAGATATATATAAAATGTTCACAATGGCTTGTGAAATTGTTAAGTAAGCTTTCTATTATTAAAAATAAAGAAAAAGTATTAGAGGGTTGGAATATTCAAATTGAATCTTTTGTAAAGGAAATAAAAACATTAAAACACGAAAAGAGATTGATACTAAAAGCTTTTTTATTGAATGTCTTAAGAATGACAATTCAATTTGTTTTACCATTTTTTATTATGAAAGCGATGGGTGTCGATGTTGGAATGAATCGCTTTGTTGATTGCTTAGCTTTATCTAGCTTTGTATTGATTGCGAATGCATTTATTCCAATTCCTGGTGCAAGTGGAGGAACTGAGCTTGTTTTTACAGCGTTATTCTTACCGGTTGTAAAAAATGCTGCGCTTGCGAGTGGAGTTATGATTTTATGGAGATTTTCGACATATCATATGGTAATGCTTGTAGGAGCAATTGTGTTCCTTGTTTTAAAGCGTAGATATGCAAAAGAAAAATGGTTGAAAGATAAAGAGGTAGATATATGCGAATAGGGTTATTTACAGATACATATACACCAGATATTAACGGGGTTGTTTCTAGTATAGTTACATTACAGAAAGAGCTTGAAAAGAATGGACATGATGTGTATGTTATTACAAATCATAAAGCAGCTAGAATGAAAAAGGAAGGGAATGTATTAAGATTACCTGGATTAGAGTTGAAATGGCTATATGGATATAAATTGTCTACACCATATCATTTTGCTGCAAAAGAAGAAATACGTAAGATGAACTTAGATGTGATTCATGTTCATACAGAATTTGGTGTAGGTATGTTTGGACGAATTGTTGCGAAATATTTAAATATTCCAGTCGTTACAACATATCATACGATGTATGAAGATTATACGCATTATATTAATCGATTTGAATTAGATGAAGTGGAGAAAGTATCAAAGAAAATGGTTTCTACATTTTCTAGAATGATTTCAGACAGTGCTCAAGCAGTCATTTCTCCAAGTCAAAAGACAAAAGAAACATTACAAAAATATGGAGTAAAAACACCAATTTATGTGATTCCAACAGGATTAAATTTTGAAAAATTTAATCGCAGAAATATTGATATGGAGAAAGTAAAAGAAATCCGTCATCAATATGGAATTCAAGAGGATGAAAATGTAATTGTGTTTGTAGGTCGTATTGCACAAGAAAAAAGTATCGATGTTCCTATTGAAGGATTTCGATATGTTAAAAATCCAAAGACAAAATTAATGATTGTTGGAGGAGGTCCACAATTACCAGAGTTACAAGAAATGGTAAAGAATTATCATTTAGAAGATAAAGTAATATTTACGGATAAAAAGACAAGAGATGAAGTACCATTATATTATGCATGTGCAGATTGCTTTGTTTCAGCATCTTTAACTGAAACACAAGGTATGACATATATTGAGTCATTAGCTTGTGAGTTACCAGTATTTGCTCGTCCTGATGATGTACTAAAAGATTTAGTTATTGAAAACGATAGTGGTTTTTTATTTGAAACTCCACAAGAATTTGCTGAAAAATTAGATTGCTTTTTTGAATTATCTGAAGAAGAAAGGGATGCATTTAGAAAACGTGCAAAAGAAAAAGTAATTCAATATGATTCCAATGTTTTTTATTCAAAGGTAATTTCAGTATATTATCAAGCCATTGATGATTTTGAAGATGCATATGAAGTAGTAAGAATCAAAATGTTAGATGACTATGTACGAATTTATGTAGAAAATGATAAAGATGATCAACCATTGCATATTTTAATTAGTTTAGAAGATTATTTTACGTATAAGATTCGTTTACATGCTATGTTAGATCGTTATGCAGTTGCGGATTTTCAACGTAAAGAAATTTCATTAGAGGCATATCGTTCTGCCATTCGTAAATTACGTATTAAAGATTATACAAGAAAAGAAATGGAAACCTATTTCAATCATATATCTGGGCTAAGTAAAGATAGTGCTCAATCAATATTAGATGAGCTAGAAGAAAAAGGTTATATCAATGATTATCGATATGTTTGTGATAAAATGGATAGTATGCAATTTTCACTTACTGGAAAAATAAAAATTAGAAGAGTGATGATTGCAAAAGGTGTAGATCCTGAAGTTGTTGATAAAGCGTTAATGAACTATGATGATAATTTAGAAGTAGATAAAGCAAAACGCATGGCAGAAAAGCTAATGATTTCGGTAAAAGATAAGTCTATTAGTATGAAGAAAAAGACGATTTTAAAGAAATTAATGTTGCAAGGATTTGATATGGGTGTTGCTACAGAATGTATGAAATTACTTGATTTTACAAATGAAGATGAAAATGCTGCATTAGAGAAAACGATTTTAAAAGCACAACGAAATTATGCAAGACGTTTTCAAGGAAATCAATTGCGTTATAAAATTGTTATGTATTGTGTACAAAAAGGATTTCAACGTGAAAAAGTTATTAATAAATTAGAAGAAATGGAGTGGAACAATGAGTAAAACGATTGTACAACTTGAGGATGGATATCATGGTGAAATAACGGTGTTACTACTTCAAGTCAATAAAGGAGTTACAGCAAAAGGAGCTCCGTATTTATCATTTCAATTCCAAGATAAAACAGGAAATATGGATGCAAAATATTGGAATGTACCAGAAAATTTATTACATGAATATCATGCAGGAAGTGTTGTGAAAGCAACTGGGGATGTATTATGTCATCAAAAACAGTTACAGTTTCGTGTAAATCATTTGGAAATCTTAGAGGAAGGTTCTTATGAATTATGGGATTTTGTAAAAATGGGTCCGATTGAAAAAGATGTATTATATAATGAAATACATGCTTATGCAGACCGTATTCAAAATTCGAAAATGAAAGAAATCACCAAAGCATTTTTAAAACAATATGAACATGATTTTTTTGTGTATCCAGCAGCTATGAAAAATCATCATGACTTTGTAAGTGGACTTGCAACACATGTTTTAGGAATGTTGCATATGGCAGATGCAGTATGCAATCAATATTCTTTATTAAATAGAGATTTGATGATTTCAGGAGTGATTCTTCATGATATTGGAAAATTGATTGAATTATCAGGTGCAGTTGTAACAGAATATACTATGCAAGGAAAATTGTTAGGTCATATTAGTATTATGCAAAGTATGATTGAAGAAAAAGCAATAGAATTAGATATTGATGGGGAAGAAATCACATTACTTCGTCATATGGTTTTATCTCATCATGGTAAGTATGAATATGGCTCACCAGTGTTACCAATGATTCCTGAGGCAGAGATGTTATATTTAATTGATAATATTGATGCTCGAATGCAAACATTGGAAAAAGCAATGAATGGTGTAGAGGTTGGAAGTTTTACTCCTCGTATTTTTGCTTTAGAAAATCGTTCTTTTTATAAACATAACCTAAAGTAAGGGTAGAAAAGGAAGATTTTATATGGATGATATAGATCAGTTAAAATCAGTATATGGGTCATTGATAATATGAGTAGAAAATCAAAACGAGAAAAACAAATGATGAATGAAAAGCAAATGATGAAAATACCTGTTTATGCAGGGGTCATGTTTGCGGTTATAGAAATTTTAATGGCTTTTTATGTAAACTCACAGGCTGTTTTAATGGATAGTATTTACGATTTTGCAGAAGCAGTAGTCTTAGGCTTAGTTGTGTTTTTAATACCATTGTTTTATAAACCGGTTAGTGAAAGAAAACCATTTGGATATTCGCAAGTAGAATCTTTGCTTATTCTTGGTAAGGGGCTACTATTAATTGCAGTTACAGTTGGTTTGATCTTTTCTAATGTACAGATGATGATTCATGGCGGAAATCGTACCGATCATCAATTAATTGGTTATTTCGAATTTATGTTGGCTATCATTTCTGCAATTATATTATTTCTTTTATTGCATATGAATAAAAATCAAAATTCAATTTTAGTAGATGCTGAAATTGTGGGTTGGAAGATTGATGTATTTAGTAGTATTGGAGTTGGACTTGCCTTTTTCATTGGTTCTTTGTTAGAAAGAACCAGCTGGGCAATGTTATCTCCTTATGTGGATCAAATAATCGCAATTGTGATTGCTTGTATCATGCTTCCTCAACCAGTTCAAATGATCCAAGAATCGATAAAAAGTATTGTATTATTTGCCCCTGAAGATGAAATTGTTGAAGAAATTAAACAGTGTGCAAGTGAATTGTTTGATGATTATGTATATGATATTACTTTCTATGATATTATTCAAACAGGGCGTAAATTATGGATTGAGTTGTATATAAAATCTCCAAGTAACATGTTAAACGTAACACAGTTACAGCATTTAAAGATTCGTTCTGAAGAAGCATTAAGAAAAAAATTTGGAGATGTAGATGTACAAATAACACCAGATTTAATAGATATATAAAACAAGAATCGTATATTCTTGTTTTTAATTGGAAAATTAGAAAGCATATATTTGTTAGGAGAGTGGGTTATGTTTAGAAAGCATTGGATTACGATTTGTGTAGTGATTATATGTGTGTTATATGGAATACAAATTGTATGGGATCAAACACATCATGTAAGTGAAATACCAATCTTAGGTTATCATCATATCGTTGAAGATTGCGATAAAGAATTATATTATAAACATAATATGTGGGTGAATTCATTATCTTCTTTTGAAGAACAAATGAAATTGTTACATGATAAGGGATATCATAGTGTTTCATTAGATGATGTGTATGAGTGGCGTATGGGAAGAAAAAAATTAGATGATAAAAGTGTTGTCATTACTTTTGATGATGGTTTTTATTCCGCAATAAAATATGCACAACCAGTATTAGAAAAGTATGGGTTTGATGGATATTCTTTTGTGATTGGATCATTGATTGCACCTCATCGTAAAAGTTATCAACCAGATATTCGTCAACATGCTACTTTAGCGGATATGAAAGATGTATCACACATGGAATTTTATTCACATTCTTATGATCTTCATCATAAGAAAGGTGGATTTAAGGTAAATTTATTAAATGAGAAACAATTGCAAGAAGATACGAAAAAAGCTGCAGCATGTACTTCTATTGAGTACTATGCGTATCCTTATGGAAAATATAATACTACGATTCAGAAGGTATTAAAAAAAGAAGGAACAAAATTAGCATTTGGATTTAATGAAAATCGAAAAGCAAGAATTACAGATGATCCATATGCTTTGCCACGATTTAATGTAGATGCATATACAAAATTAGATGTGTTTTATCAAATGGTTTCACAATAATTGAACCAAATAGTAGAATTTCCATATAGTAAAGTATAAGGAGGATATCGAATTGATTCCAAATATCAAAATACGTTATGGAAAAGCTTTAGGCGAAAGAATTTTTATAAATAAAAGAAGAAAGTACAAAGTAAATTCTGTATATATAATTGAAAATACGTATTTACCAAGTATTGGTTATCAAAATAAAAAGGATTAAGTTCCTTTTTATTTTGCATGTTTCTTTGCAATATTACATAGGATAGTATATAATTATGTGAATTATATAGGAGTGATGAGAATGGAACATATTAAACATATTATTTGGGATTGGAATGGAACTTTATTAAATGATTTAGATGTCAGTATGGAGGCATTAAATCGATTATTAAAAAAGGAACACTTACCTTTAGTAGAAGATAAAAATGAATATCGAAAATATTTTCAATTTCCAGTAAGTGAATATTATAAAAAAGTAGGATTTGATTTTAATAAAACTCCATTTTCTGAATTAGCAAAAGATTATATGGCATATTATCAACCACATTCTTTACATTGTTTACTGCATGAAGGAGTCGAAACGACTTTACAAAAAGCAAAAAAACAAGGGTATAATCAATATTTATTAAGTGCAAGTGATATTGATTTTTTAAAGGTACAACTAGGTAGATATGATATCGATGACTATTTTGGAGATATTAGAGGATTAGATAATATTCATGCACATTCAAAGGCAAATCTTGCGAAAGAATTTGTAAAAGAAAGTAGCATGAATCCAAGTGAAGTTGTGTTTGTTGGTGATAGTGTACATGATAGTGAAGTTGCTACATATGCAGGATGTCATTGTGTACTGATAGCAAATGGACATGAACATAAAGATAAATTATTAAAAACAGGATGTAAAGTAGTGAATAATATTCAAGAATTTGCAGAATTATTATAGAAGTTGATAAAAAAACATTCCAATGTAAAAGGAATGTTTTTTTATCATAAAAAGTAAGAAAAATGATTTATATATGATTCATCATAAAGTCTTTGATGAATCCAAAGAATTCTCGAATATAAAAATTAAAAGATAAATCAAAATCACTTCTTGCAGGATATCGATAATTTTTAATTCCTTGAGAATTTGCTAAGTAACTTGCTCGAAACATATGGAAATCATTAGTAATGATGGAAACATTAGAAATATGATATTGATCCATAACTTTTTTTGAATAAGAAAGATTTTCACGTGTATTTCTAGAAGCATCTTCAACAAGAATACGATTTTTATCAATACCATGTTTAATTAGATATTGTTTCATCGCACTTGCTTCACTTACATGTTCATTTTTACCTTTTCCACCACTCACAATTAAATAGGCATCTGGATATTCTTTTGCATATTGAACTCCGCTTTCTAAACGATAACGTAATAATCTAGAGATTGAAGAGCCATTTAATTGTGCACCAAGAATTAAAGCGGCTTCTCCATGATTTTTATCTTTATAAGTTCCTTGATAGATAATGCAAGATTGAATGCTTACAAAAGTAAGGATTCCAATTATTACTATACATTCAATCACCATACGAATAGGTTTAGCTAAATATGATAAAAGATGTCGTTGTTGTTTCTTTTCAAACCATCCAATACCAATAAAAAACATACCAACGAATAGAAAGAATTCTGAAAAAACAATATAAAAGGGACCATAGGTAATACATAACATAAAAAAATAGAATAAACATAAAGTTCCAATACTAATATAGGTGATTGGAATCCATCGATAATATTTCATTTATTATTCTCCTTCCAAAAATGATGTAGATTGTTATAGGCAACCATTGGGGAAGTAATGACTTCGTAATGTTGATAATGTGTAGGTAGTAATTTTTTGTAAAAAGAGGTTGTGAAGCGTTCATCAATAAAGACAACTACACCTTGATCTGATGTAGAACGTATCACTCTACCAGCGGCTTGTAATACTTTATTCATACCTGGAAATTGATAAGCATAGGCATACCCCATATGATTGGTATGATCAAAATGTTGTTTGATAAGATCGATTTGATACGATATTTGAGGAAGTCCAACACCCACGATAATACTTCCTAATAAACGATTACCTTTTAGATCGATTCCTTCTGAGAACATACCACCAAGTACACAGAAATAAAGGTGTAGCTGATCTGTTATTTCAAATTGCTCAAGATAAGATTGTTTCTCTTCTTCATTCATAGTGTTTGTTTGTATAGATATACAGATATCAGGATACTGATGTTGAAATTCAGTAGCTATTTGTTGCATATATGCATAACTAGGAGCAAATATAATATAATTTCCAGCCTTCGCTAAAACACAGGCATGGATGAACTCTACAAGAGATAGTAAACTATATTGCCGTTGTTGATATTTTGTAGATATAGCATTATTGATTATGATTTTTGTTTGTGAAGCTTGAAACGGACTCGGTAAAGATAAACGTAAAGAAGAAGCGTCTCCACCAAGTAAATCCATATAATATTCAATAGGTGAAAGAGTTGCAGAAAAAAGAATCGTACTTCTTCCTTTTTTCATCATATCAGATAATAGATGACTTGGATTTAAACAGAACTGTTTGAGAATGATATCATCTTCTTGTCGATAAACAAAGGTTACATAATTATGATCATAAAAATCGGATATTTTTAAGTATGTATTGATACGAAAATAAATGTCTTTAATTTCATCATCATATTTTTCGTCATGTTTACTTTGTAAATAGATGGAGCATTGTTCATAAAAGGTTTCTAATTTATCTAATACTTCATAAAGTGGTTCTTTATAGGTTTGAAATACTTGGGTATTTAGTTGATGTTCAAAATCTTGTAATGTGTTTGTCAAAGAATAATAGGCTTTTAATAGAAATCCTTCATCTTTAGGTAAATATTTTTTTAATTGTAGAAGAGCATTCTTTTCAATTGAGGCACTATACATTTCTCTACCACGATCAACTAAATTATGCGCTTCATCTACTAAAAATACATAATTTCCTTTTTCAGTAAAGAAGCGTTTTAAATAGACTCTAGGATCAAAGGCATAATTATAGTCACAAATAATGACATCTGCATATAAACTAGCATCTAAACTTAATTCAAAGGGACAAATCGTATGTTTGGAAGCAATAGAACAAATCACATCTTTGTTCATAAAATCTTTGGATGTTAGAAGTTCATAAAGAGCATCTTTATTTCGATTATAGTAACCTTTTGCATATGGACAATGTTTTGCATCACAATTTCTTTCTTCTAGAAAACATATTTTATCTTTTGCAGTGATATGAACAGTTTTAAATGAAACATCTTGGGTTTGAATTAATGAAATTGTGTCACAAGCAACTTTAGCAGTGATATTTTTAGCACATAAATAAAATATTTTATCAATTTTATTTTCTCCAATTGCTTTTAATGAAGGAAAAAGAGTAGAAATGGTTTTTCCTATTCCCGTTGGAGCTTGAGCGAATAATTTTTGTTTTTGCAAAATTGTTTGATATACAGAAACCGCAAATTGACGTTGTCCTTGTCGATATTCAGGAAATGGAAATTGTAGTGATTTTAATGTTTTAGAGCTTGTGATTCGTAGATTTTGAGATAACTTAGCCCATTTTAAGTAGCGTTTCAAAAAATCTATGTAGTAGGTTTCTAATTGGTTAAATGATAATGTTTTTTGAAACTGTTTAATTTCATTCGTTTCAATTTGATAGTAAGTTAATTGAATGATTAGTTGTTCAAGATGAGATTGTTTTGCATATAGATAACCATAACAATAGGCTTGTGCCCAATGAACAAAAATTGTATCATCAATTTCTTCATACGCAAGAGCTGTTGTTTTGATTTCATCAATGATAATATCATTATCTTTATGAAAAATTCGGTCTGCCCTTCCATCAATGACAAAGGTGATATCATCAATCTGCGTGGTTTGTTTTAAATAAACTTCATTTTGAACATGATCATCTGTTTTTGCTTGTAGCAATCGATGAATTCTACTACCTAGATTTGCTCGTTCACTATTTTGTGTAGTTGATTGTAAGTCTCCAGTTTGAAATAAAAATTCAACAAGTTCACGAACAGATAAACGAAATTGCATAGTCTCACCCCTTTAAGCAAGTTTATTTTACTAGAAAAAAGATAAAATACAATGGAAAGTTTAGATTCGTAATGTATAATTAAGAAGTTAAAATATGTCTAGGAGGTTAAAGACATGAAAGAGTTTATTATTCAAGAAAATGATGCCAATCAAAGAGTTGATAAATTTATTCAAAAAACGATTCCAGCATTACCAAAAAGTTTAATGTATAAGGCAATAAGAAATAAAAAGATTAAAGTGAATCGTAAACGATGCGAAATATCACAAAGATTAGAAGTAGGAGATCATGTGCTATGTTTTTTAGCAGAGGATTTTTTTGATACAAAAGTAGATAACGATTTTTTAAAGGTACCAAGTACACTTACTTGTATTTATGAGGATCAGGATATTGTATTGATTCATAAACCAAGTGGATTATTAACTCATAAAGATAAAGATGGGGTACAAGATAATCTACAAGATCGTTTTTTACATTATCTATATAATAAGAAAGAATATAATCCAAATGAAAAACAAAGTTTTTTACCATCCCTTTGTCATCGTTTAGATCGAAATACGGAAGGAATTGTCATTGCTGCAAAAAGTGCAGAAGCATTACGACGAATGAATGAACATATTAAAAAAAGAGAAGTGGATAAACGATACTTATGTATTGTTGAGGGAAAATTAGCAAAGATAAAGGAATATGTTGTATTGTGGCATCATAAAGATCAAGCAAGTAACAAGGTAACTTTATATAAACACCAAAGAGAAGACAGTGTAAAAGTTGAAACAAGTTATCAAGTAATTCATCAAGGAAAAAAATACGCATTGGTTGAAGTGCAGCTACATACAGGAAAAAGTCATCAGATCCGTGCCGTTATGTCTTATCTTGGACATCCGTTATATGGTGATGTGAAATATGGTGCTAAGAAAAATAATCGTAAAGATTATCAAGCATTGTGTGCGTATAAAGTCATGTTTGATTTTGAAGATTCCTATTTTTGTATCAGTCATAAGGCGTTTAAACTTGAAAAAACAGATGTCGAAAAGCTATATAATCAATTAGAAAATAGTGATTTTTAAGATAATCCTTGAATGAATACGCTATCATAAAAAGAATTTAAAAAAAGATGTAGAAACCGTAAAAACAACATCGCTTTTTTGAATGTTTTATATTAGAATAGATAGGTAAATATTTATATTTACCAAACAAAAATATAGGAGGGATTAAATGTTAGACAATATTTTTGTAGCATTTATACTAGCATTATTGCCAATCATTTGGTTAATTATTGCATTGTGCGGATTTAAATGGGAAGCACATGTTGCTAGTGTGGGAGCATTTATCGTAGCGTTTATAGAAGCTATTTTTATTTGGAAGATGCCAACGATGTTTGCAATTAGCGCAGCAGTTGAGGGGGTTGCAATGGCAATTTGGCCAATTGTAATTGTTATTATTGCTGCAGTGTTTACTTATAATTTAAGTGTGCATACAGGAGCTATGGAAGTGATTAAAAGAATGATTACTTCTGTTAGTTTTGATAAACGTATTTTAGTAATTTTAATTGGATGGTGTTTTGGAGGATTCCTAGAAGGTATGGCAGGTTTTGGTGTTGCGATTGCAATTCCAGCAAGTATGTTATACGCATTAGGATTTAATCCTGTAGTAGCGATTTTGGCTTGTTTGATTGCCAATGGATGTCCGACAATGTTTGGTTCTATTGGTATTCCAACAACGACGCTTGCAGGAATTACTGGATTAGATGCAGGAACACTTGCGTTTACACAAACATTACAAGTAGCACCACTATTGTTTATTTCACCATTTTTAATGGTTATGCTTGTAAGTAAAGGTATAAAAGGATTAAAGGGATTAGTGCCTTTTGTAACCGTTGCAAGTTTAAGTTTCGTATTACCTGAAATCGTAGCAGCTAAATTTATTGGTGCAGATTTACCAGTTATCATCGCTAGTGTATGTTCTTTAATTTGTACGTTTGCTTATGCAAGTGTATATGGTAAAAAACATGAAGTTCCAGCAGAATATCGCATGGAGACTCCAAAAGCAGATGAAAATGATAAAATCACAGTAAAAAAAGCATTAGTAGCATGGTGCCCATTTATTTTAATTTTCGTGTTATTACTTCTTACAAGTAAATTAGTACCAATGATCAATGAACCATTAAGTGCAATTAAATCTGAGTTCATGATTTATCAAGGTCCTAATGCAGCACCATATACAGTTACATGGATTAATACTCCAGGAGTATTGATTTTAATTTCAGGAATTATTGGTGGAATTGTTCAAAAATGTAGTTTCCATGATTTCATATCTGTAATGAAAGCAACTTTAATTCAAATGTCAAAAACAATTTGTACAATGATGGGAGTTCTTGCATGTGCAAAAATCATGGGATATGCAGGAATGATTTCAAGTATTTCTACTTTCTTTGTTACTGTATTAGGAAGTTTCTTCCCATTAGCTTCACCATTAATTGGAGCATTAGGAACTTTTGTTACAGGTAGTGGTACTAGTTCTGAAGTATTGTTTGGGAATGTACAATTAGAAGCTGCAAGAGCAATCGGTGTAAATGAATATTGGTTAGTTGCTGCAAACTCATTAGGCACGAGTGCAGGTAAGATGTTAGCACCACAAAGTATTGCGATTGGATGTGCTGCTTGTGCATTAACAGGTAAAGATGCAGAAATCCTAGGAAAAATCGCAAAATATGCGTTTGGATATCTAATTATAATGGCAATTATTACATTTTTTGCTACCGGTTTAATTAACTTCATTATATAAAATATTGATGTAAAAAATGTATGAAAAAATATAGATAGATGCATGAAATTTCTTGCATCTATTTTTTTTTAAATTTTTATTGAAAAATTAAAAAAAAAGGAATATACTTGTACAATGATTTAAGAAGATGATAAAAAATACTTTTTAAATCGTAGATTATAATGCGAACTGCATTAAAGGAGGTGCACAACATTGGATAAGATTATCAGGGAAATTGTAGAGGCTGATAAGCAAGCAAGACAGCGCGTAAAACAGAAACAAAAAGAGCGTTTAGATATTAAGAATAAAATTCTACTACAAAAAGAAAATATTCAAGAAAAATATCAAAACGAAATGAGAGCAACTCTTGACAAAAAAAGAGTTGAGCTTGAAACTGCATTCCAAGAAGAATGTAAAAAAGAAGATGAAAAATACAATGAGGCACTGCATAATCTAGATGTGAAGTATCAAGCAGGGAAAGAACAATGGATGCATGAAATTATGGACCGTTGTTTAAAAAATGATCATCATTCAAATTGCGAATAGGAGGTGCAAGTAAATGAATATGGCTGCTGGAGTAATTGCCAGTAAGGCAAGAAGCATGCTTGGGAGTCAATTACAAGTATCAGATTACGAAGAATTACTTCATAAGCGTAGTGTAGCAGAAATTACTAACTATTTGAAAAATGGAACAGCCTATGCGACTGCACTTAAAGATGTGCGCGAGAATTATATTCACCGTGGACAATTAGAAGACTTATTAAAAAAAGAAACTTTTCGTAAATTAATGACGTTATATCGTTATAGTGATGCAAGTCAGCAAGTATATTATAAGTTGCATTTACAACAAATTGAAATTGATTTAATTCTATCAAGAATTCGAGTCATCATTTCTCAGTCTTTTGATACAGCAATTGCGGAACTTCCTTTCTTTTTAAATCCGTATACCTGCTATGATTTAAAAAAATTAGGAACTGTTCGTACATTTGATGAATTACTGGAAGTAGTTGAAAAAACCAATTATTATAACGTTTTATTGCCACATCGTGTAAAAAAAGGAAATGAAAAAGAAATTGTTTATGCGAAGATTGAACATCAATTACAGAAACAATTTTATGAAGAATCGTTTAAGGTAATCAATCGATTATTACGAGGAGAAAGTCATAAGAAATGTTATGACATACTTGCAAGTCGAGTGGAATTAGATAATCTTAGTAAGATTTATCGTTTAAAGAAGTATTTTGATGTGGATGAAGATGTTATAAAGAAGTCATTGTTTCCAGTATGTTATCGAATACGTAAAGCAACTTGGGATGAGTTGATTCAGTGTTCATTACCACAATTTATTGAAAAAGTAAAAAATGGTCCATATCACTTACCATTAGAAAATAGTGATGATTTATATTTTGAACATTATGTTGAAAAATATATGTTTAAATTAGCAAAGAAAAATGTGTATTTTGCACAAGATGCGCCTACTGTATATAGTAGTTATCTTATCTTAATACAAACGGAATTACATAACATTTTCAGTATTGTCGAAGGAATTCGATATGGGGCTGTAAGTGAAGATGTTGAACAATTGTTAGTATATTAGAAAGGAGGATATCATGGGGATTGCAAAAATGAAGCTTGTAAACATTACTGCAGATAACGAATATCTTAGTGATGTGTTGTTGAAGTTTGTAGATTTGGATTATTTTCATCCAGAATTAGCTACAAAGTTTGTAGATACAGTACATGGATTAACAACTTTAAATGAAGAAAATCCTATTACAGAAGTATTAAGCAACGTACAAGAGGTGGTAAGTCGTCTGGATATTGAATTACCACAAGAAAACGTAAGAAGCCGTGAATATAACCTAGAAAAAATTACATCTTATGTGAATGAAGTTGATTCTGAATTTCAAAGAATTGATCATATTCGCCAAGATTTAAAAAAAGTTATTCAAGAAAATAGAGATGCGTTAGTGCAAATTAAAAATATTGAAAACATGGATTTAAATTTAGATGATTTATTTGAATGTAAATATACAAAAATTCGTTTTGGTAGATTACCAATTCAAAATGTAGAAAAATTACAATATTATAGAAATCGACCATTTATTTTTAAATCTTTTAGTACAGATGATACGTATAGCTGGTGTTTATATATGACAACAGCAAAATATGAAGGGGATGTAGATAATATTTTCTCTTCACTATATTTTGAACGTATCCGTATTCCAGAATTCGTTCATGGAACACCAGGTAGAGCAAAAGAATCATTACAAGAAGAAATTGATAGTGATTTAAAACAATTAGATCATGTCGAAGAAGTTTTAAAAGAAAAGAAAGAAGGGTGGAAAGAAAATCTTGCAAAAGTTGTAAGTGAATTATCTTTCTTAAATCATACATATGAATGTTACAAATATGTTGTAGGTTTAGGTGAAAGATTCTCAATTACTGGATTTGTGGCTGAAGATGATGTTGCAAAACTTAAAGCAGATTTTCAAGAATTGAAAGAGGTCGAAATTGAGGTGCGCCCTGCACATAGCGATAAGCGATTAACGCCACCAACAAAATTAAAGAATGGGTGGTTTGCCAGGCCTTTTTCGATGTTTATAGAAATGTATGGAACACCTGAATATGATGGATTTGATCCAACACCAATCGTTGCCGTTACATATTCACTTTTATTTGGTATGATGTTTGGTGATGTTGGACAAGGTTTATGTGTTATCTTAGTTGGATGGCTTGCATCAAAATACAAACATATGAAACTTGGAGATATCATGGTTCGTATCGGTATCTTCTCAACAATCTTTGGTTTTGTATTTGGTTCTGTGTTTGGAAATGAAACAATGTTAAATCCTTTATATCATGCATTACTTGGACTTGTTGAAAAACCAATTGAAGTAATGTCAGCAGGATTTATTTTACCATTGTTGATTACAGCAGTTGGCATTGGAGCATTCTTAAATATGTTCTCTATTGTCTTAAATATTATTAGTCATAGCAAAGATGAAAATAAGGCTGAATTCTTATTTTCTCAAAATGGAATTGCAGGTCTTGTATTCTATGGCTCAATCGTTTTAGGTGCTGTATTAACTGCTATGGGAATAAAAGTATTTAATATATTCTATATTATTATCTTTATTTTATTACCACTTGTATGTATTTTCTTAAAAGAACCATTCGAACGTAAACTTGCGGGACATGAAATGTTCCCAGAAGGATTTGGATCATTCTTTATGGAAGGATTCTTTGAATTGTTTGAAATTTGTTTATCTTATATTACAAACACAATTTCATATTTACGTGTAGGAGGTTTCGTATTATCTCATGCCGGTATGATGATGGCTGTTACTATGATTATGGAAATGGCTGGAGGATTTGCAGGAGTAATTATTGGAATCTTTGGAAATATTTTAGTTATGTGCCTAGAAGGATTGATTGTAGGTATTCAAGTATTACGTCTTGAATTCTATGAAATGTTCTCTCGTTATTTTACGGGAAACGGACGCGTGTTTAAAACTGTAAACGATTAGGAGGAAGTTAGTATGTTAAACGCATTTGAAGTAGTATTACCTTTAATTTTAATTATTTTAATTTCATTACCATTAGTAAATGTATTCCGTGGAAAGAAAAGTGTTTCTGTAGCAAAACGTCGTATGATTACACATGTATGCTTATTCTTTGCTATTTTACTTGGAACTGTCGTAATTGCATCAACAAAAGCATATGCTGCAACACAAGATGATATTGCATTAAAAACAGCTGGTTCAATTGGACAAGGTTTAGGATTTATTGCTGCTGCATTATCAACTGGTTTATCTGCATTAGGTGCTGGTATTGCTGTTGCTGCTGCTGCTCCTGCTGCAATTGGAGCGTTCTCTGAAAATGAAAAGAACTTTGGTAAATCTATGATTTTCGTTGCCATGGGTGAAGGTGTTGCTATCTACGGTTTATTAATTTCTATCATTATGATTTTCATGAAATTATAATACAAAATAAGATATAAAAAAGGAAAGGAGCTTTCCTATGAAATTTTATTTACTCAGCGATAACATAGATACACAGATGGGTCTTCGTTTAGCTGGCATTGAAGGGGTTGTTGTTCATGAGCGTCATGAAATGTTAGAAGCCTTAGAAAAAGCAATGCATATGAAAGATGTTGCTATTATATTAATGACAACAAAGCTAATTGAATTATGTCCAGATGTAATATCAGAATTAAAGCTGAATCAAAAACAACCACTAATTGTAGAAATACCAGATCGTCACGGTGCTAGTAAAATAGGTGAAACGATTGATAAATATGTATCTGAAGCAATTGGTGTAAAACTTTAGAGGTGTTAAGGATGCTTGGAGAAAAAGTAAAATTAGAAGAATATATGAAACAAGAAATTCAAAGAGTCAGTAACATCCAAATTGATGAACTTGATCAGGAAATTGAACAAATTCGTCAAGAAATGACAGCATCATTAGAAGAAGCTGCACAAGCAGAAGCAGGTTTACAAATTGATATTGAGCTTAGAGAATTACAAAGCGATTATGCAATTAAAGTAAGTCGTTTGCATGAAGAAACAAGTCGTAAATTGATGCAAAAACGTGCAGAATTAAATGAAGCTATCTTTGATGAAACAAAAGAAAAATTATTGGCTTTTTGTAATAGTAAAGATTATGAAACAATGCTAAATGAGAGAATTTCAAGTTTAGCTAAAGAAGAAATATATCAAAATGTATGTATTCGTGTTGCGAAAAAAGATGAAGCTTATTTAGATATGTTATGTAAAATATATGGAAATGGATGTACTGGATGTGTTGATGAAAGTATTGAAATTGGTGGATTCTTATTTGAATGTTTAGACGATGGAATCGTTATTGACGAGACATTGGATAATGCATTAGAAGAACAAAAACAATGGTTCTTTGAAAATTCAGGATTATTTATTAAGTAATAGATAATCCTTCATATAATCGAGGTGATAATGTGAGTGAAAATGTAATTTATTCCATTAATGGACCAGTTGTAAAAGTCAAAAATTCATTAGATTTTATGATGATGGAAAAGGTTTATGTTGGAAGTCAACGTTTGATGGGAGAAGTTATTTCAATCAGTCGTGATGAAACGGTTATTCAGGTTTATGAAACTACAACAGGTTTAAAACCTGGAGATCCAGTTGAACCAACAGGAAGTCCTATTTCTGTAACTTTAGGCCCTGGAATTTTAAGAAATATTTTTGATGGTATTGAACGACCATTAAAAGAAATCGCTAAAGAATCTGGTGCATTTATTGCTACAGGTAGCGATGTTGCAAGTTTAGATGAAAAAGCATTGTGGGAAGTCACAATGAAAGTAAATGTTGGAGATCAAGTTGTGCCAGGACAGATTTTTGCAACTGTACCTGAAACACCATTAATTGAACATCGTTGTATGATTCCTCCAACATTAAAAGGTGAAGTAGTAGAAGTTGTTGCGAATGGTTCCTATACAATTTTAGACTGCATTGCCAAAGTAAAAGATGAACAAGGAAATATTCATGAATTGACATTATGTCAAAAATGGCCAATTAAAACAGCTAGACCTGTTTCAAAACGTTTACCAATTAGTGTTCCATTAATTACAGGACAACGTATTTTTGATACATTGTTCCCAATTGCAAAAGGTGGAACTGCTGCAATTCCTGGAGGATTTGGTACAGGAAAAACAATGACACAGCACCAACTTGCAAAATGGTGTGATGCAGATATTATCGTATATGTTGGTTGTGGAGAACGTGGAAACGAAATGACACAGGTTTTGGAAGAGTTCTCAGAATTAATTGACCCTAAATCAAATCGCCCATTAACTGACCGTACAGTGTTAATTGCAAATACATCAAATATGCCAGTTGCTGCACGTGAAGCAAGTATTTATACTGGATTAACACTTGCAGAATATTATCGTGATATGGGATATCATGTGGCAATTATGGCCGATTCTACATCACGTTGGGCAGAAGCATTACGTGAAATCAGTGGACGTTTGGAAGAAATGCCTGCTGAAGAAGGTTTCCCAGCATATTTACCATCAAGAATTTCACAATTCTATGAACGTGCAGGATATATGGAAACATTAAATGGAGCAACAGGAAGTGTTTCTATTATTGGTGCCGTATCTCCTCAGGGAAATGATTTTAGTGAACCAGTTACCCAAAATACAAAACGTTTCGTACGTTGTTTCTGGGCATTAGATAAATCATTAGCATATGCAAGACACTATTTCGCAGTTAACTGGAATGAAAGTTATTCTGAATATACAAATGATTTAGCTCGCTGGTATAACAAGAATGTTGATCCTAGATTCTTACGTGATCGTCAAGAAATTATGTCTTTATTAGCTGAAGAAACAAAATTGATGGAAATCGTAAAATTAATTGGTAGTGATGTATTACCAGAAGATCAAAAATTAGTAATTGAAATTTGTAAAGTAATTCGTGTTGGATATTTACAACAAAATGCATTCCATGCAGATGATACCTATGTACCATTAGAAAAACAATTGAAAATGATGGATACAATTTTATATTTATATGAACGTTGTAAAGATGTAATCGCGACTGGTAAACCATTACGATATGTATCACAACTAGGATTATTTGATAAAGTAACAAAAATGAAATACGATGTGCCAAATAATAACATTGCATTATTAGATACATACCCTGCAATGATTGATGACGCAATCGCAAGCATTATGTAAGGAGGTATAAAATGAGTCTACAATATGTAGGATTACATGAAGTCAATGGACCTCTGATTTTTCTAGACCATGTAAAAAATGCAGGTTATGAAGAAATGGTTGAAATTAAATGTGAAGATGGAACAACTCGTTTAGGTAAAGTTGTACAACTTGAAGGAGATAAAGCTGCTATTCAGGTATTTGAAGGTACAAATGGTTTATCTCTAAAAAATACACGTACAAAATTTACAGGAAGACCAATGGAATTGGTTCTTTCAAAAGAAATTTTAGGTAGAACATTTAATGGAAGTGGTCAGCCAATCGATGGACTTGGAAAAATTTATGCAGAGAAGAGTTTGGATATTAATGGGCAACCATTAAATCCCGTTTCTCGTGTATACCCAAGAAACTATATTAATACAGGAATTAGTAGTATTGATGCTTTAACGACTCTAATTCGTGGACAAAAATTACCAATTTTCTCAGGTTCAGGTATGCCTCATAATGAATTAGCTGTACAGTTAGTTAAACAGGCAAAAATTTCTGATGGAGATGGAAAAAATTTCTGTATTGTGTTTGCAGCAATGGGTGTAAAAAATGACGTTGCAGATTACTTTAAACGTTCATTTGAAGAAGCAGGAGTAATGGAAAAGGTAGTTATGTTTGTAAACTTAGCGAACGACCCTATTATCGAACGTACATTAACTCCACGTTGTGCATTAACTGCTGCAGAATATTTAGCATATGAACATGATATGCATGTGTTAGTTATCTTAACTGATATTACATCATATTGTGAAGCCTTACGTGAATTCTCAAGTAGTAAAGGAGAAATTCCAGGAAGAAAAGGATATCCAGGTTATTTATATTCTGATTTAGCTTCATTATATGAAAGAGCAGGTATTATCAAAGGTGCGAAAGGATCTGTAACGCAGATTCCAATCTTGACTATGCCAAACGATGATATTACACATCCTATTCCTGACTTAACAGGATATATTACCGAAGGTCAAATCGTACTTGATCGTGGTTTAAATCAAATGGGTGTATATCCTCCAGTTGGTGTATTACCTTCTTTAAGTCGTTTGATGAAAGATGGTATTGGAGAAGGATATACTAGAAAAGATCACTCAGATGTATCTAACCAGTTATTTGCTTCTTATGCAAAAGTACAGGATGCAAGAAGTTTAGCATCTGTTATTGGTGAAGATGAATTAAGTGATGTTGATAAAAAATATATGGTATTTGGTTCATTGTTTGAACAATATTTCTTAAATCAAGGATCTGAAGATAACCGTAGCATTGAAACAACACTAGATTTAGGTTGGAGCTTATTATCTGTATTACCTAGAGAAGAATTAGACCGTGTTGACAATGAAGTATTAGATAAATTCTATGACCATGAGGCAAGTGTCAAACGTTTTCAATTAAAAGCAGACCCAATTATTCGTGAATTAGCATACGAAGGGGAATAGCCCATGGCAAATAAACAAGTATTCCCTACAAAAGGGAATTTAATGGCGACGAAAAAGTCCAATTCACTTGCACATCTTGGATACGAATTAATGGATCGAAAAAGAAATATCTTAACACGTGAAATGATGCAATTGCTAGATGATGTTAAATTATTACGTGATCAAATTACAGAGACATACCAAGAAGCTTATGATGCGTTACAAAAAGCAAATATGACATTGGGTGTAATTTCTGAAATGGTTGATGCAGTACCAGTAGATACTGGAATATCTATTAGCTATCGTAGTGTTATGGGGGTAGAAATACCTAAAATTTCCTATGAAAAACAAGGAATGACTTTTATGTACGGTTTTGAAAGTGGTAACTCTAAATTAGATTATGCATTTCAATGTTTTTTACGCGTAAAAGAATTAACTGTAGTTTTAGCTGAAGTAGAAAATAGTGTATACCGTTTAGCAAATGCAATAAGAAAATCACAAAAACGTGCAAATGCTTTAAAGAATATCGTTATTCCTGAATTTGAAGCAAATATCAAATTCATTAGTGATGCCTTAGAAGAAAAAGAACGTGAAGAATTTTCTCGTCAAAAGGTTATTAAAGCAACAAAAGATAGACAAAAAAAATAGGAACGAAGTACTGTTCCTATTTTTTTTATAATTTTTTTAAAAAAAGTAAAAAAAAGACTTGCAAAAATGAAAAGTATTTGTTATTATATATGGGCACTTAAGAGTGCAGGAAAACTTAAAGATGTGCGCCCATAGCT
>RCNI01000138.1_pt1 | contig 46142 bp, 42 predicted proteins | sample 2041151 | NCBI WGS metagenome assembly RCNI01 (sample SAMN09708214, study PRJNA481090) | feces metagenome | isolation source: feces | place: Antarctica: Albino Rookery
AATGAATATAATTGATTTGTCTCCATAAAGCAAAGATAGATAATAATCCTAGTTGAAAGAATTTATCCCCATAATTTATCTACTGAGCCAAAAAATCCCTCAAGCATACATCTATCAAAGACATATCCTTGAGGGAATATACTATACCTACAGCAAGATTCAGAAGTTTATCTCACCTGGATAACCAAATAACGCGATACACTCCAGAACTGGTTCGGGTTAGAAATCTTAAGTATCAATTGCCCCTTATCATCTTTCACCAATTCATACGAACCAGCAGGATGAGTAGTCAACAATTCCGCACGCTTAGAATACAATTTAATTTCTTTTTCATTGCGGATATCAATTTCTGTAAAGTAATCCTTATTAAAATCATTGTTCTTCAACACGTCACCACGCTGAATAATTTTCTGGTCCTTCAGTTCTGACTTAGTGCCAAATACAAACCAAGCTGTATTCAAAGCCTTATCCTGCACAGCCACAGTCTTAGCAGCAGCTTCCCTCTCAGCCACCAGTTCATCCATATTCTGATGCAATCCAGCTACAGCCTCATCCAATTCAGCGATACGGATATTCTTCGATGCAAGTTCAGTTTGCAATGTTTCAATCTGACGCTGTTTTGCCTCCATCTGAGCATTTAGTTTCTGTATAGCCTTCTTCAGTTCAGTAGACTGGAACTTACTGTTTTTAAGTTGGTTTTCAAGTTTGGCAAGTTGCTCACGGTTCGTTTTCAACTTTTCGCTAATAAAGCGTATATCTTCCTTGACTTTCTGCGAATTAGAACGTCCCTCAATACTTTCCCCATTCAAATCAACCCTATTTTCAGCTTCATTGATTTCACGAAATGCATCCTGTATTTCATTGAACGAGCCCATAATTTCATCTAATTCCGCATTACGTTCAGACAATTCTACCATCAGAGAATCATTCTGAGACTGCAATTTCGACTTATTACCAGAGTTAGTACATGAAGCCAATGCCACAGCTGTACATAATGAAAACAATGTAATTTTTTTCATACTACCTTTCAGTTTAGAATTTATAATTTAGTTTTCTTTTCCTCCCAATACAATAACGATTTCCCCTCGAGGCTCTGTAGCAGTAAAATGCGCAACCACCTCCTGCAAAGTACCCCTTACACTTTCTTCATGAATCTTAGAAATCTCCCGACAGACAGAAACCGGACGCTCCGGTCCGAAGAACTCCATAAACTGTGTCAAGGTCTTAACTAGACGATAAGGAGACTCATAGAAAATCATCGTACGAGTTTCCTCCTGAAGGCCCGTGAGGCGTGTCATCCTGCCTTTCTTCTGCGGCAAGAACCCTTCAAAACAAAATCTTTCATCGGGCAAACCAGAAGATACTAAAGCCGGAACAAAAGCCGTAGCCCCCGGAAGGCACTGCACCTCTATCCCATTGCGCACACACTCGCGCACCACCAAGAAACCAGGGTCTGAAATGGCAGGAGTTCCAGCATCGGATATCAAAGCCACCGTTTCGCCGGCCTTAATACGATTTACCACACTCTCCACCGTTTGATGCTCATTAAACTTATGATGAGACTGCATTGCATTCTTTATCTCAAAATGCTTCAACAAGATGCCCGACGTACGAGTATCTTCAGCCAAAATCAAATCAGCTTCTTTCAATACACGAATCGCACGAAAGGTCATATCCTCCAAATTGCCTACCGGAGTAGGAACTACGTATAATTTACCCATAATATAACTTCAATATTATTATAGCAAAGATAAAAAGTTTTTATTACTGTCTGCCAAATTGATTTATAATTTAACAGATGTTTTGTATTTTCTTCGCCATATTGTCAAAAATCCAGTTCAAACGTCCTCAAAATATACAAACAAATTGTACATTTGCAACACAAACATTCATATCAACTACAATATTCATGGTTATTTTTTCAGAAGATCATCCATTAGAAACCTACCGCAGGGGAAGAATAGAAGTAATCTGCGGCTCCATGTTTTCAGGCAAGACAGAAGAGCTTATCCGCCGTCTGAAACGTGCTAAGTTTGCCAGACAGCAAGTAGAAATATTCAAGCCGGCCATTGACACTCGCTACTCTGAAGAGGATGTCATTTCTCACGACCGAAACGCCATCCACTCTACACCTATAGACTCTTCAGCCAGCATGCTCCTGCTCTGCTCAAACATTGATGTGGTGGGTATTGATGAAGCACAGTTTTTTGACGACGGACTGGTAGAAGTATGCAATACGCTAGCCAACCGTGGTATCCGTGTCATCATTGCCGGACTTGACATGGACTATAAAGGAATTCCCTTCGGACCAATCCCCTCCCTATGCGCCATAGCCGATGAAGTGAGCAAAGTGCACGCCATCTGCGTAAAATGCGGCGACCTGGCATACCTGTCGCACCGCACCATTGCCAATGACAAACGAGTACTACTTGGGGAAAAAGAAGAATACGAACCTCTTTGCAGAAACTGCTATCAAAAAGCAATGGAAGAAAACGCCAAGAAAGGCCAGTAAACGACCGAGACACACCACAAAAAATCTCCGTACAAGTTGTCTTTTTTAACGCCAAGACATCTTGTACGGAGATTCTTCTTTTCTAGAAGCGCGACCTATGGGGAGAAGACCAAGGACCTCCATCCATCTTACCTCTATGTCCTCCACCTTTACCGCCGAAAGCATTCAAGCGATAAATCAAATGTATCATACAATAGCTGTAAATAGCATTCGACTCCACATCCTGTCGCATAGCAGCACTAATAGTACGGCTAATATTGCTCTGACGCTTCAGAATGTCATAAAACTGGATGCTCACCGTTGCCGCATTGCTCTTCAAGAAATTCTGTGCCAGCTGAGCATTCCATATCAACTCGTTAGTATTCATCGAACTCTCTGAAAAGCCACGGCGGGAATTTTGTGAGACATCGGTAGAAAACGTCATGTTCCAAGGTAAGCGAATATTTGAACTCCCTCCATAAGAGAACTGATAAGTATCCAAATCGTTCTGCTTCTGCATATTGTTTCTAGAATGGGTAAATTTGAAAGAACCGTTCAACGAAACCTCCAGCCAGTCATTTCGGTAAGTACCCCTCAACCGCTCTCCTATTGTCAGCTGCTTGGTTATGTTCTTTAATGTCTCGTCGGCACTGCCGCTCAGATACCCTACCATATTCTTATAGCTAGAGTGAGTAAACGTATGGATAGAATATTTCTTATTCTTCAAAGCAATATTCCCTCCTAACATACCAAACACATTCCAATTACCGTTGATATTTTCCGGAGTGTTGATATATCCACCAGTTTTTTCGTTATATACCCGATGATTGCTGATATCATTCAGCACAGTCTGAAAGCGCAAATAAGAAAACACCCCACGCTGTGACTTTGGATTGAAATAGTTGAACTGCCCTTTAAATTCATTGGTAAAGGCAGGAAGCAACCCAGGATTTCCCTTCTGTATATTCAGCGGGTCTGTATCATCGGTAAGAGGAAGCAAATCAACCATGTCGGGCTGTTCACTCCATCCCCGGTAGGTCAACCTTAACTGACTGGTCTTTGAAAAATTATACTTATAATCCAAGGTTGGAGTAAAGTTAAACACATGGCGAAGTGTATCAATTTGATAATCTCCCTTCTTATAGCTCAAATTAGACTGCTGCGGACGGAAAGACATTCCAACATTCAGCTGCATCTTCTCACGTATCCAACGCAAGGTAAGATCCACCTGATGGTTATAATAATCGTATATGGCATTCTTGCTCAAAGCAGCATTATAGACCTTCTCCATATCATCTCCAGCCCCCTGCTCAATCTTCCAGTCGTCCGGCATATCATAAGTGGAATTGTCTGTAGACGAATGTTTGTACTGAAACAAATATCCCACCTGCAAATATCCCCCACGGAAAATCGGCTCATTATAAGTAACACCTACATGATAATCAGATGTAGAAGTCGGAGTAGTGATATATCGGTTTAATATTTTCCAACGCTCCTGCTCCGTCTGTTGATAATACTCAGTCCGTGAAACAGTGAAACGTTCTCCATCTTGATCATTATAGTTAAACTTTCCACGCAGAGTAACACTTCTCCCCTGCCGACCCAGCCTGCGGTTCATCAATAAAGAGGTACCGATACGAAAATTAGAGTTCATCTGCCGACTGTCCTTTATCACTCCATTCAGCAAGTGCGCCTCGTCCACCAAATCAGTAATATCCTCGGCCGAAACAAGATCCTCTGTAGCATACAACGGATCCTCATCAAAAGTATATGACTTTTCCCCATTGCTGTTGTCAGTCTTGCCATAGCTGACTCTAGGACGGAAAATTAACGTAGTCATACTATCAGGTTTCCACTCCATACGGAAATCAGCCACCACATTCGTATTCTCATTATCGCTCTTCTTCAGTGCATTCTTAAAAGAACTACTATGTGAAGAAATAAAAGTTTCAGATGCCTGCTTGTTGAACAAGTCAGTTTTCTTATGATTAAAATTAAGACTTCCTTCTAGGTCAAACTTCTTTCCGTCGGTAATCAAATTAACCCCCAACATATCAGAAGTGACCAATCCATTAGTAGAACGGTAATGTTCTCCACCTCCACCACCAGGAAAACTGTTGTCATTCACATTATTAGTAGAACCTATCAATGTCAGTTTTGTATCGTCGCGGAAATAATTGGCCATCACCTTGCTGCTATATCTCTTCTCTGTACCTCCGGCAACATCTGCATTACCAAACCATCCCTTATTCATTCCTTTCTTCACCTTCAAGTCAAGCACGGTTTCCTCTTCCCCATCATCTACACCAGTGACACGTGCCATATCTGACTTCTTATCGTAAGCCCTCACCTTATCTACAATATGCACAGGCAAATTCTTCAGAGCCATATTAGGATCATCAGCAAAAAACTCCTTACCATCAATCATAATCTTCTTGATTGGCTTTCCATTGATAGTCACTTTTCCGTCCTCATCAATATCAGCCCCCGGAAGTTTTTTCACAAGTTCCTCCAAGGCAGACCCTTCAGGCACACGATAAGCCGAAGAACTATATACTAACGTATCTTCTATAGCAGTCACTTCGGGAGCTTGCGCCACCACCACTGCCCCTTCGAGCATAATGGCGTCGGGACTCAACAAAACGTTTCCTATGTTGATATTGGAACTCCCCGCACGCAATACTATATCTTTATATGCAGAAGCATATCCCACATAAGACACCTTTAATAAATATCTGCCCGGCAATGCAGGCAAGCCAAACTCACCGTCAAGATTGGACACATTGCCTACCACCATCACACTGTCTTTCGGCGACAGCAACTGTACGGTAGCTTGCATAATTGGCGACTTGTCGTCAGCATCCATAACTTTACCTATAACCCTACTCCTCCCAACAGGATTTGCCAAAATGAAAACCGCCATCCACGACAGCAGTATGCTCAAAAAACATTTCTTCATGATTAATATATCTTGCACCTAAAACTATAATTTATTTAGATTTATATCGGCCCAAATGGTTTAACCATTTAATCCGTTTTTTATACTTTCCCTACAAAAGTTCCATAAAAATCTGCGAAGAAAGCTATTTATATCATCCCTTAAAAAATTTTCAAACAAAATTTTCTAGTTTATAACCAAACTACTATATTTGTATATAATTTTAGTATAAAATGACGGAAGAAGACAAAAAGTTACTTAACACTTTTGAAGGAACACTGAGGCACTTTATGTATTTATACGAAAATCTAATGCAGGAAAACGCCTCTCTCCGGCAACTTCTTACAGAAAAAGAAGACCAGCTAAAACATAGTGCGCAATGCTATAAAGAACTGGAAATCAAATATACTAACTTAAAGACGGCTCGCATAATCAGTATCCACGACAAAGAACTCAAAGATACCAAACAACGATTGGCGAAGCTAGTGCGTGAAGTCGACAAATGTATCGCTTTGCTAAATGAATAACTAATTCCAGTAAACGAATCATAATGGACGACAACTTGAGAATACATCTGCTAATTGACAACAAAAGATATCCTCTTAACATAAAACGTGATGAGGAACTACTATATCGAGATGCTGCCAGACAGATTAACAATAAACTGAACAAATACCGCAGTGAATTTCCTGACCGTACAAACGAAACGTATTGGGCAATGACTGCACTGGAGCTTGCTTTTGACAACAGACTGCAACGAGAACGCAACGATACGCTACCTTATCAAGAAAAAATAAAACAGCTATTGGAAGACGTGAACGAATGCATCAAAAGAAAAGAGAACAAGTGACAAGGTTCGGTTGTAAAAAGAAAGTTATGCGCACAATGGAAAAGTTAGACTTGACTGACTGAATCCCTTGTGCGCTTTTTATTTATATTTAATTCAAAATTCTAATGTTGTTAACGGTAATATTAACAGGATTAGCCTTTCTGATAGGAGGGGCTATTTCATATTCCTTTTTCAGATATGGCCTGAAATCGAAATATGAACAGATTATAAAGGAAGCAGAAACAGAAGCTGAAGTTATCAAGAAAAACAAGCTGCTGGAAGTAAAAGAAAAATTCCTAAACAAGAAAGCCGACCTGGAAAAGGAAGTTGCTTTACGTAACCAGAAAATCCAACAGGCTGAAAACAAATTGAAGCAACGTGAAATGGTGCTCAACCAAAAGAATGAAGAGTTGCAGCGCAAACGTAACGAAAACGAAGCTATCAGAGAAAACCTGGATGCACAATTTGTTATCATAGAAAAGAAAAAAGAAGAACTGGAGGAACTGCAGTCACAAGAACGTGAAAAACTGGAAGCATTGTCTGGCTTATCAGCAGAAGAAGCTAAAGAAAGACTGGTGGAATCGTTGAAAGAAGAAGCCAAGACACAGGCACAATCATATATCAACGATATTATGGACGATGCCAAACTTACTGCCAACAAGGAAGCCAAACGTATCGTTATCCAATCTATCCAACGAGTTGCTACTGAAACAGCCATTGAAAACTCTGTGACTGTTTTCCATATCGAATCAGATGAAATCAAAGGAAGAATCATCGGACGAGAAGGACGTAACATCCGTGCCTTGGAAGCTGCTACTGGTGTGGAAATCGTTGTGGACGATACTCCGGAAGCTATCGTTCTTTCTGCATTCGACCCTGTAAGACGTGAAATTGCGCGCCTGGCCTTGCACCAGTTGGTAACCGACGGACGTATCCATCCGGCACGTATTGAAGAAGTAGTAGCCAAAGTACGCAAGCAGGTAGAAGATGAAATCATTGAAACCGGTAAACGTACTACTATCGACTTGGGTATCCATGGTCTGCATCCTGAACTGATTCGTATCATCGGTAAGATGAAATATCGTTCTTCTTATGGTCAGAACCTGTTGCAGCATGCCCGTGAAACAGCCAATCTTTGTGCTGTGATGGCTTCCGAACTGGGATTGAATCCTAAAAAAGCAAAACGTGCCGGTTTGCTGCACGATATAGGTAAGGTACCTGATGAAGAACCAGAATTGCCACACGCACTGCTGGGTATGAAGTTGGCTGAAAAATACAAAGAAAAAGCTGACATCTGCAATGCCATCGGTGCACACCACGATGAAGTGGAAATGACCAGTTTGCTGGCTCCTATCGTACAGGTATGTGATGCCATCTCTGGTGCACGACCTGGAGCACGCCGTGAAATTGTGGAAGCCTATATCAAGCGTCTGAACGACTTGGAACAATTGGCTATGTCTTACCCTGGTGTAACTAAAACTTACGCCATCCAAGCAGGACGTGAACTCCGCGTCATTGTAGGAGCAGATAAGATTGACGACAAACAGACTGAAAGCTTGTCGACAGAAATAGCCAAGAAGATTCAAGATGAAATGACTTACCCTGGACAAGTCAAGATTACTGTAATCCGTGAAACTCGTGCAGTAAGCTTTGCTAAATAAACAGAACTTCGAACATTTATGATAAAGGCCGGTTGATGAGATTGTCAACCGGCCTTTCTTTTTATACCTGAACACCTTAGCCGTATTGACGCCCCATCTATAACATTCAGCACTTACAGATACAAAAAAAGATCACTACTCACGTAGTAATCTTTTTTATCATGTAGTTAGTAATGTAAATACTTTTTCTGAGAGAATTGAAACTTCACAGCCTCGATAAAACTCCATAAGTACTAACTTAATATAAAAAGAAATGAAATTTACATTTTATCTGCTGTCTTGCCCAGAGCCACTGATCCATAAAAGACAAAACAACGTTTCCAATACCTCTCTATTCCATGCCATTCCGTCTAAAAAACAGACAAGGAATAGAAAAATAATACCCAACGCTTACCTTCAAGCATTTTTTATAATTGTACCTTTTGTTCCGTCAATAGCATCGGCCGAAGTAATAACTACCTGCATCACTCCAGCATCTACTGCCGAGAAAGCATTTTCCAATTTAGGAATCATTCCACCCTGAATCACCTGCTTGTCTACATACTGTCTGAACAGTTCAGGAGTCAATACCGGAATAACACTGTCATCATCAGCCTCATCACTCAATACTCCCTTCTTCTCAAAGCAATATACCAATGTCACATCAAAGGCATCGGCCAAAGCCTTGGCAGTTTCCCCCGCAATTGTATCAGCATTTGTATTCAAGATATTTCCTTTTCCATCATGAGTAAGAGGAGCCATAACCGGAACCACCCCCTTGCCAATCAAAGAAACTAGAACTTCTCCATTCACTTGCTTCACATCACCCACAAAACCATAGTCAATGTCCTTTACCGAACGTTTCTCCGATAAAATAACATTCATATCAGCCCCGGTCAATCCTACTGCATCCACACCCTTGGACTGCAATCCGGCCACAATACTCTTGTTCACCAAACCACCATATACCATAGTGACCACTTTCAATGTTTGAGCATCGGTAATGCGACGGCCATTCACCATTTGACTTTCAATACCAAGCTGAGCGGCCACCTTAGTAGCCGAACGGCCACCTCCATGAACCAACAGTTTATACCCCTTTACGTTTGAGAAATTATCTAGCAAGCGCTCCAAAGTATCAGCCTCTTCTACTATCTTGCCACCTACCTTTATGATTGTAAGTTTTTCTTTCATTTCAATTACTCCAAATAAGTATAACCATACAGTCCTGAACGATAATTAGCCAGGAACTCTTTACCTTCTTCCAATGAAATACGTCCATCCTTTACCGACTTGGTAACCCACGTTTCCAAAGTACGCACCAGTTTCTTCGGACTATACTGCACATAGTCGAGCACCTCTGCCACGGTTTCTCCATCAATAATCTGGTCGATAGAATACCCCTTTTCATCCACGCTTACATGCACAGCGTTTGTATCTCCAAAAAGATTGTGCATATCTCCCAATATCTCCTGATAAGCTCCTACCAAGAAGACACCGATATAATATGACTCCTTCGCCTTAATGGAATGAACCGGCAAATCATGCGAAACATTTCGTGTGGATACAAAGTTAGCAATCTTTCCGTCCGAATCGCAAGTGATATCCTGCAAAGTTGCAGTACGGTCGGGCTTTTCGTCCAATCGTTGGATAGGCATAATCGGAAAAATTTGGTCGATAGCCCAAGAGTCTGGCAAAGACTGGAAAAGCGAGAAGTTACAGAAATACTTATCAGCAAGCAGTTTGTCCAATTTTCGGAACTCATCGGGAGCATGTTTCAATCCAGCAGCCATCCGGTTAATTTCACGAGACACCGACCAATACAAGCGTTCTATTTGAGCACGGGTCTTCAAATCAACGATACCATGACTGAACAAATCAAGTGTTTCCTCACGAATCTGCTGTGCATCGTGCCAAGCCTCCATCATTCTGCTTTGGTTCAAATCATTCCATATCTGATAAAGTTCACGCACCAGTTCATGGTCATTTTCGCTCACCTCAAATTCCTCATCCATTTCAGGCAAAGAAGCCGTTTCCAAGACCTCAAACACCAGGACCGAATGATGGGCAGTAAGCGAACGTCCACTTTCCGTAATGATATTCGGATGAGGTATGTTGTTCTTATCACTAGCATCCACCATAATAGAGATTGAATCGTTCACATATTCCTGAATGGAGTAATTCACACTGCTTTCGCTATAAGAAGAACGAGTTCCATCATAATCCACCCCAAGTCCGCCACCTATATCTACAAATTCCACAGGGAATCCTAAACGATGGAGCTGCACATAAAACTGAGACGCTTCACGCAGAGCGGTCTTGATACGACGGATTTTTGTCACCTGGCTACCGATATGGAAATGTATCAGTTTCAGGCAATCCTTCATTTCCTTCTTCTCTATAAAGTCGAGCGCCTCAAGCAGTTCGCTTGATGTCAAGCCAAACTTACTGGCATCACCTCCACTTTCTTCCCATTTACCGCTTCCCGAAGAGGCCAACTTGATACGGATACCTATATTAGGGCGCACATTCAGCCGCTTGGCTATTTTAGCAATCAACTTCAGTTCATTCAGCTTTTCTACCACCAAGAAAATGCGTTTTCCCATTTTCTGCGCCAACAAAGCCAACTCTATGTAGCTCTCGTCCTTATATCCATTACAGATAATCAAGGAATCCGAATCCGTGTTGATGGCAATAACCGCATGAAGTTCCGGTTTCGAACCAGCCTCCAATCCCAAATTAAACTTCTTGCCGTGACTGATTATCTCCTCCACCACCGGTCTCATCTGATTAACCTTGATTGGATAAATTATAAAATTCTGTGCCTTGTAGTCGTACACCTCCGACGCCTGCATAAAACAATTGGATATTTTCTCAATCCGATTGTCCAAAATATCAGGAAATCGAATCAACATAGGAGCCGTCACGTCTCTCAACTGAAGTTCATCCACCAGTTCTTTCAAATCAACTGCAACACCATTCTTACGTGGAGTTACCACTACATGACCTTTGTCATTAATACTAAAGTACGAAACGCCCCACCCTGTAATGTTGTAGAGCTCTTCAGAATCTTCAATTCGCCATTTTCTCATTTCACTACATAAAATAATCTTCGTTTATAACTATTTGGGCTTATTGTGCCCTAACAATTCTTTCAACCGAGCCACTGACTCATTTATCTGTTCATAACTTTCCAGTTGCCCTGCATCGAAACGGTACTTAGCCTGTTCATAATAAGGTAGCCTTTTCTCTAGAGCCAATTCTATAAAAGTCATCAACTCTTCATCATTCATTCCCATAATCAGAGGACGTTTTGCCTTTGCAATTTTCAGTCTGCGAAACAATATTTCTGTATTCACATCCAGAAATACAGTGTCTCCTGCCTGATTCATAAATTCCACATTATCGAAAAAGCAAGGAGTACCGCCTCCGGCAGCAATGATTACATTTTCAAATTCACCAACTTCATGCAACATATTACGCTCAATCTTACGGAACCCGTCTTCTCCTCGTTCTGCAAAAATCTCCTGTATAGTTTTATGAAAACGCTCTTCGATAAACCAGTCCAAGTCGATAAACTGCATTTGGGAAGCACTTGCATACACTCTTCCCAATGTAGTTTTACCAGACCCCATATATCCTATCAGAAATATCGGTTTCATGATTTCTTTCTTGAAATGGCCCTTCTCTTCTTCGTTTCTCCCTTTTCCTGCTGCAACTGAATAATTTTGAAACAAGTTTCCAGATTCAAATCAGCAGGTTCTATGTCAGATGGAATCTTATAATTCTTCTTCTGATAAGCAATATACGGTCCATAACGTCCGTTCAGAATCTGCATTTCCGGTTCTTCATCAAACAGCTTGATGACCTTCTTGGCTGCAGCTTCCAGTTTCTCACGAATCAGGTCTTTCGCCTCATCCAAAGTAATGACCAATGGGTCCATAGTCTTAGGAATAGATACATACGTGTCATTGTATCTTACATAAGGACCAAATCGGCCTGCACCTACCGTTACTACATGACCGTCATATTCACCTAAAGTACGTGGCAAACGAAACAATCCCATCGCCTCTTCCAGTGTAATCGTTTCCATGGAATATTCTTTGGCAAGCTGTGCAAAACGAGGCTTTTCCTCTTCTTCTGCACCGCCAATCTGAACCACCGGGCCATAGCGTCCAATTTTTACAGATACCACTTTTCCACTTACCGGGTCATTTCCCAAGATACGTTCGCCCACCTTATGCTCCATTTTAGAAGCAAGTGTCTTTTCCACTAACGGATGGAATCCTGTATAGAAATCCGACATCACATCGGTCCAGACCTTTTCACCTTCAGCAATCTCGTCAAACTGTTTCTCCACACGAGCGGTAAAGTTATAGTCCATTATCTGCGAGAAATATTCCTTCAAGAAATCATTCACCACCATCCCTACATCTGTGGGCAACAGTTTAGACTTTTCACTGCCACTCATTTCTGAACGAACCGATTTCTGAATCTTTCCATCCTTGAGTTGCAACACATTGTATTCACGCTTCACGCCTTCACGACTTCCCTTCTCTACATAGCCACGCTGCTGGATGGTAGAAATAGTAGGCGCATAAGTTGACGGACGTCCGATACCCAATTCCTCCAATTTACGTACCAAGCTAGCTTCTGTATATCTTGGAGGAGCCTGGGTAAAGCGTTCCACAGCTATAATCTCCTGAAAGGTCAATTTTTGTCCAATCTCCATAGCAGGCAACAGACGGCTCTCATCCTCCTGTTCCATATCATCATCATACGATTCTTTATAGACACGCAAGAAACCGTCAAACACAATCACTTCTCCTACAGCAACAAATGTTTCATTCAAATCTCCTACAGAAATCGTTACAGTAGTTTTTTCCAGTTCGGCATCAGCCATCTGAGAAGCCAGTGTACGTTTCCATATCAAGTCATACAGCCGCTTTTCCTGAGTCGTACCGTCTATTGTCTCATTCGACATATAAGTTGGTCGGATTGCTTCATGCGCCTCCTGCGCTCCCTTAGTCTTAGTCGTGAAATGGCGATTATGCACATATTTCTCTCCCATCAGCGAAAGAATCGTATCACGGCTGGTACTCAAGGCTAGGTCAGACAAATTCACCGAGTCAGTACGCATATAAGTTATATATCCACTTTCATACAGGCGCTGGGCAATCATCATTGTCTGTGCCACAGTATATCCCAACTTACGGGCAGCTTCCTGCTGTAAAGTAGATGTTGTAAACGGAGCAGCCGGCGACTTCTTTGTAGGACGGGTTGTAATATCTTGTATCGTAAAGTCCGCATCTTTACACAGTTCCAAAAAGTCATTTGCTTCCTTCTGAGTATTGAAGCGTTTCATCAGATCCGCCTTAAACTCAACACCAGTAGTATCAGTAAAAACAGCTGCCACCTTATAAGAAGCCTCCGAAACAAAAGCATTCACTTCACGTTCACGCTCCACAATAAGTCGTACAGCCACCGACTGTACACGCCCGGCAGAAAGCGACGGCTTGATTTTCTTCCATAATACCGGCGACAACTCAAACCCCACAATACGGTCGAGCACACGACGTGCCTGCTGTGCATTCACCAAATCCACATTCACATCGCGCGGATGCTCAATAGCTTTCATAATCGCCGTCTTGGTGATTTCGTGAAAAACAATACGCTTTGTCTTTGCCGGATCCAACTCCAATACTTCAAATAGATGCCATGATATAGCTTCCCCCTCGCGGTCCTCATCGGATGCGAGCCATACGATATCGGCCTTTTTAGCTTCTTTTTTTAATTCAGCAACCAATTTCTTCTTATCTTCTGGCACCTCATATATCGGTGTAAAATGGTTCTCGATATCTATGCTGAAAGATCTCTGCTGCAAATCACGAATATGACCATAACTTGAAAGCACTTTATAGCCTTCACCCAAAAATTTTTCAATGGTCTTCGCCTTTGCAGGAGACTCCACTATTACTAGATTATTTTGCATAATTCTGTGTATTCCATTTAATGTTCCTTCGCAAAAGTAGAAAAAAAAGAATAAGCACACTATATAATAAGGTATGTTTCTATTTATTTTCTGTTTTTTTTATAGCGGATATAAAAATAAGATGTTTTTCTTTCTCTCTTATACCAATAAAACAACTCGATGTTTGTAACCTTAAACAGAGAAAGAACCGAAGCATAATATCCGGCCTCCTTACCGGTAAAATCTGAACGGCAGTGTCATTCATCAAATCTCCCCTTCATATTCTTGAGTTACAACCTGCGGCTTATAAAACGGTGCTTGTGTTTTATTAAACGGTGTCAGTGTTTTATTAAACGCTGACGGTAATTCAAGTTTCTGCCGGCAAAAAAAAGGATATTGCTCCAAGCTAATTGACCATTACAACGCTACACCAGTTTTTTTATACAGTCATTGTTGACTATAAGTTTCATGCAGATATTACCGAAGCGATGGGGTATCTAAAAATCAAAAGAGAGCTGTCCGTCTCCCAAGAGGTTGAAAGACATCCTATGGTAAGGAGATGTACCATATTGCGCAATCGCCGCACGATGCTTTTTTGTGGGATAACCTTTGTTTCCTTTCCAATCATACATCGGATATTCTTCGGCAAGACGAAGCATGTAGTCATCACGATAAGTCTTGGCCAAAATGGAAGCGGCAGCAATAGACAGGTATTTTCCATCGCCCTTTACCACTGTAGTGTGAGGCACCGATGGATAAGGATTAAAACGATTGCCATCAATCAGCAGATGTTCAGGTCTGATATTCAGTTGGTCTACCGCACGATGCATAGCCAAGAATGAAGCATTCAGTATGTTGATCTTATCAATTTCCTCGGGAGTCACCACTCCTAGAGCCCAAGCCAACGCATCACGCTCTATCACTTCACGCAACTGATAACGCTGTTTCGCTGTCAGTTTCTTTGAATCATTCAACAATTCATTCTGAAAATCTTTGGGCAATATAACAGCTGCTGCATACACTGCTCCAGCCAAACATCCACGTCCGGCCTCATCGCAACCGGCTTCTATCAGGTCTTTATGTAAATAAGGCAATAACATAAACAATTTCTTTTTAAAGGGGAACAAAGATAACCCATTCTGACTGCTTTCCGGCTTCTACTGAAAATAAGTTATGAACAGTTATCCACCAACTGTTCATAACCTATTATTCCACCCATTACTCCGGACAATAAGTCTGTAAAGGTAGAGTACCCCTTAAAGCCCCCAAAGCATTTGCCGCCAATGCTCCCATTTCATCCTCGCCCGGCATCACAACAATAGGTGCAAGACCTTCAATCCACTCACGGAGCAGACTGATAAAAAAATCATTGTACGCAATACCTCCAGTAAGAAGGATGGCATCAGTCTTACCCCTCAGCGCCACATGCATAGCGCCTATTTGCTTGCCTACCGTATAAGCCATCGCCTCCAGCAACAACTTATGTTTCTTCTCTCCGGCATGTGCCCACCTTGCAATAGTCTGTACATCTGTAGTACCCAAATAAGCCAGCAGTCCTCCTTTTCCATTGAGCATCTTCTTGATTTCCTTACATGTATACTTTCCACTAAAGCACAAATCCACCAATTGTCCTGCAGGAATAGTACCAGCCCTTTCGGGGCTGATAGGGCCTTCACCATTCAACGCATTATTTACATCAACCACCTTTCCATGATGATGCGCACTGACAGATATGCCACCTCCCAAATGGGCAACCACCAAATCTAAGTCATCGTATGCACGCTGAACACTAGCTGCATAATTGCGAGATACAGCCCTACTGTTCAAAGCATGAAAGACCGAGATACGAGGGATTTCAGGAATACCACTCAACTTAGCCACCTCACGCAGCTCATCCGTCACCACCGGATCTGCTAAAAAAGAAGGACATCCAATCTTCTTTGCCAGTTCATCGGCTATCAAGGCAGCCAAATTACATACATGGTCCATCTTGGCATGAAGCAAGTCATATTTTATCCGTTCATCAATTTGATAAACCCCTCCTGGCGTTGGTTTCAACAAACCTCCGCGAGCAATGATTGCATCAAAGACTAAAGGAATCCCTGCACGCTCCAACATGGCATATACATGAGTCTTGCGAAATTCATACTGTTCACCCGCACTGGCAAAGTCGACCAAATCCTTTACAGAGTGAGATATACTTTCTTTCCATACCTGAGTTTCATCTTCATAGACAGCCAACTTGGTAGAAGTAGAGCCCGGATTTATCACTAGTATCTTCATAATGTCAATCATTTTGAGTGCTTGCCATACAAGCCAGAGCAAGACTATAAAACTTAGAGTTTCCAGAATCACTGCGCGAAGGCACCACTACCGGAGCAATTGTTCCGGTAAGCATCCCCGCCATATTAGCGTCACCAAAAAGTGACAATGTCTTATAAAAGGTGTTACCCGATTCCAGATTAGGAAATATCATAAGGTCAGCATTTCCTACTACGGGGGAAGTAAGACCCTTTATCTCACCACTATGAGAATCGCAAGCAGTCTTAGCATCCATCGGACCGTCCATAAATACAGGGCCAAATAAACCTTGGCTCGCCTCTTCCTTCAATGCAACATAGCTCAATGTATGAGGGAACTTCTCATTTACTTTCTCAGAACAATGAATCAATGCCACACGGGGCTCGTCATGTCCCAACTTCCGACATATTTCCACATCATTCCGTATCATAGCACGATACTGCTCCAAGGAAGGACGCGGTATCACTGCCGCATCCGAGAAAAACAGCAATTTATAATAAAGGGGAATTTGAGCCACCGAAATATGGCTCAACACATTGCCGACAGGAAGCAATCCCACTTCCTTTTTCAATACGGCACGCAACAGATTGTCTGTATTAATCAGACCTTTCATCAGAATATCGGCCTCTCCTCGACGTACCAGACTCACAGCTAATGCTGCAGCTTCATCCATACTTCCTGCTTCATATACACGAGTAAAATCGGGAGAAGCGGCATGCAACCTCTGAGCTATATGCAAGTGGTCGGAATCTGTGACCAAAAGATATTCGGCCAACTCTTCACGCAGACTACGCATAATGACATATTCTGTATGCGGATCATTAGGACAGACCACAGCCACCCTCCTACGAATACCACGCGAACGAAGGCTATTTACCAACTGGGTAAGCGTTCTAATCATTTCCATACCATCAGATTTTTAGCAAATATGAAAAATTAATCCGAATTTTCTCTATATTTGCTGCGTTTCTATGAAATATTTAACTTATGAAAACGTTTACAAACTTCCACATAGAACAAGACTATCAAGCCTTGCATCACCACTATCCTAACCATCGAAAAGCACCAGTCATCGGTATTACCGGAAACTATCAAGACGGCAATCTAACTCTGGCTCCGGGATATTACACCTCAATTCTGCAAGCTGGAGGTATCCCTTTGATTATCCCTCCTTTTGAAGATGATAACGCCCTGATTGGCCTTGCCGGATACATCGACGGACTACTGCTTACTGGAGGCGCCGACCTCAACCCTCTTTATATGGGAGAAGATCCTATCAGGGAATTGCATGACATCAATCCTAAACGAGACCGACAGGAATTACTGCTTACACGACTAGCAGCCAATCGACAAGTACCGATACTGGGCATCTGCCGCGGACTTCAAGTCATGAACTTCGCTTTAGGAGGGACTCTCTACCAAGATATCTATAGCCAAAAAGAAAATACCCTTATCAAGCATTGTCAAGATCTAGATCGTAGCTTTGCTTCTCACTTCATACAGATAGAGCCCGACAGTATGCTCCATCACATTATGAAAACAACACAGATGCCGGTCAACTCTTTCCATCATCAAGCCGCTAAAGAGGCTGCACCCGGATTTAAAGTGTCGGCAGTTTCTGCAGACGGAGTGATTGAGGCTATTGAAAGCACAGAACATAAATCAATGATAGGGGTACAATGGCATCCGGAATGTTTCATCCTCAATCAAGACGAGTATATGATGCCACTTTTTGAATGGCTCGTTCAAGAAGCCATGTCTTTCCATACCGCCAAGAAAATTCATCAAAACACATTGATATTGGATACTCACTGCGACACCCCTATGTTTTTCGACCAGAATATCCGCTTCTGCTCAAGAGACCCGAAAATAAAAGTCGATTTGCACAAAATGGAGGAAGGCCGACAAGATGCAACCATCATGGTTGCTTATCTGGCACAAAAGGAGCGCACAGATAAAGCACTACTGGCTGCCACCGCCAAAGCGGAAAGAATATTGGATGAAATAGAAAGTATGGTAGCACAAAACCATGCAGACATAGAAATTGCCTATACCCCTGCCGATTTGTATCGATTGAAAAGCAAGGGCAAAAAGGGCATCATGCTGGGCATCGAAAATGGATATGCCATCGGAAAAGATTTGAACAACGTGGAACGTTTCCGCAAACGTGGTGTGGTTTACATGACACTTTGCCACAACGGGAACAATGATATTTGCGGCTCTGCCAGATATAATGAGGAGAACATTGGAGTGACTCCTTTCGGAGAGAAGGTCATCAAAGAGATGAACCGTACAGGTATGCTCGTCGACTTGTCGCATTCAGGTGAAAAAACGTTCTTTGACACACTGCAAATCAGTAACCAACCAGTGGTATGTTCACACTCGTCAGCACGAGATTTATGTAATCATCCACGAAATTTGACAGACGAGCAACTGCGTGCCATTGCACAAAAGGGAGGCGTGGTGCAAGTCTGCCTATATAGCGGCTTCCTGCGCGATGACCGTCCTGCAAGCATATTAGATGCCATTAATCACCTTAACCACATGGTAAACATTATGGGAATAGAACATGTAGGGATAGGTAGTGATTTTGACGGCGACGGAGGTATCGTCGGATGTAACGACTCTTCTGAAATGATAAACTTCACCCGACGGCTGCTTTTTGAAAGATACAATGAAGAAAACATCGGCCTGATATGGGGAGGTAATTTCTTACGAGTAATGGAAAAAGTTCAGCAAGCTGCACTCTCCTTTAATATCTATTAAGAGAAAAGCATCCCCTTACGCACTACTCTATGTGACGTAAAGGGATGCTATCTTTTAAATTCCACAAAGATATTTATTCTTTCACTTGAATCAATATATTGGCCAAAATAGCTGTCACTCCTCCGGTAGTGATACCCGAAGAGAATATGTTACGGAAAGTTTCTGGAAACTGACATAAGATTTCTGGAACTAATTCAACACTTAAACCAAAAGAGAAACTCAATGCCAAGACCAAAGTAGCTTTACGATTTATATTCTGAGCCGCAATAATGCGAATACCTGCTGCTGCCACTGTACCAAACATCAATAAAGTGGCACCTCCCAATACGGGTTCCGGCATCAGTGAGAAAACCAATCCCACTGCAGGAAACAGTCCCAACAAAATTAAAAATCCGGCAATAAAGTAACCTACATAGCGGCTGGCTACTCCAGTAAGCTGAATCATTCCATTATTTTGGGCGAAAATAGAATTTGGAAAAGAATTGAACATACCAGCCAGCATCGAATTAAACCCATCGGCCAAGATTCCTCCAGATGCACGTTTCACAAATATCTCTCCCTCTACAGGCTCTCCAGATATCATAGAGTTGGCTGTAATATCTCCGTATGCTTCAATAGCTGTAATCAAATAAACCAAAGCCAATGCAATAATAGAAGATGCATCAAACGTAATGCCATAACGGAAAGGAATCGGAACATTCACTCCTCCATAACTCTGTATAGAAGAAAAATCAACCATTCCTAAAAACCAAGCTAATATGTATCCAACCAAAAGTCCGATGACAATAGAACTCATTCGCAAGTATCGATTGGAACTACGGTTGAAAAAGATTATCAGAATCAAGACCAATGCAGCAAGACCGATATTCTGAAACGAACCGAAAGTGCCGTTGGCCTGTGCCGCCGCACCACCACCGCAAGCCGATATACCGACTTTAATCAAACTCATACCTATCAATGAAACTACAATACCCGACACCAAGGGAGTTATAATCTTACGGGTATATTGTAGCACACGACTAATCAACATTTCTACGGATGAAGCAACAATACATGCACCAAAAACAGAAGACAATCCCCCAGTAATCCCAGCCGAAATAATAGGACCTATAAAAGAGAAACTGGTACCTTGAATACAAAGCAACCCACAACCGACCGAACCTACCCGCTTGCATTGGATAAAAGTAGAAATACCAGAAGCAAACAAAGCCATAGACACCAAAAATCCTGTGGTTTCTACATCCAGCTTCAATGCACCTGCAATAATCAACGGAGGGGTAATGATGGCTACAAAAATAGCCAACAAGTGCTGAAGTGCTGCAAAAATAGTTTCCTTTAAAGGCGGACGGTCATTCAGTCCGTAAATAAGCCCCGCATCAGGAGCTGCAATCTGTTCTTTTTCCATTAAGATTTTAATAAGAGTTGAAATATAATTTGTTTTATCCTTAAGAGACTCAAACAATTCATCAAGACATTATAAAACAAGCAATTAACCTGTTAATAACTTTTCCTGACCAATAAAGATTCGTAAAAAACAATTAAAGCATCACTATGCCTTAAAAAAAGACGGTCAAGTTTTAACAACATGACCGCCTTTTCTGAAAATACCTACAGATATTACGACAACCATATATCAAATATCTTGTTCATCATTCATCTGAAGGTATCTTTTATCATTCCTTGATTTTTATCTCACAATTATCCAAACTATCAATAATAGCCAATGATTCCACGTGGATATTTTGTTCACGCAAATAATCACCACCGTGCTGGAAAGACTTCTCAATCAAGAATCCCATACCAACCAATTCGGCATCAGCTTTCTTTACCAAATCAATAATCCCTTTGGCTGCATTACCATTAGCTAAGAAATCATCAATAAACAGCACTTTATCACCAGGACAAAGATAATCCTTACTTACACATACATCATACGAACGGTCTTTTGTAAATGAATAGACTGTAGTTGTAAGCATATTCTCCATTGTACTAGGTTTCTTTTTTTTGGCAAATACAACAGGAAGTTCCAACAAATAACCTACCATAATAGCCGGTGCAATACCACTAGCCTCAATAGTCAAAATCTTATTAATATTTGTACTTGCAAAACGGCGTACAAACTCTACAGCCATTGATTTCATCAAGATTGGGTCCATCTGATGATTAATAAAGTTATCCACTTTCAAGATTCCACCTTCAAAGCATTTACCATCTCGTAAAATTCGTTCCTTGAGCGCTTTCATATGCTGAAAAATGATTCAATTGATATTTTTTTATAATTGGGCAAAGTTACAACTTATGCCCTAATTATCAAGGATGGAAAAACAAATATTTTCAAGATTATATCTTTTCACCGTCTACAGAAATATCACCCATATCCACCACTTCTTCCCAATCTACAATCTCACTATTTACAATAACCAAATTCTTATCATTGATTCGCAAAGTATATCTATACCATTTTCCCGCTTCGAAGGTTTGCTTGATTGCCTTGGTTCTAGCCTGATAAGACTGTCCGTCACGTGAATATTCTATCATTAAATCCAATTCTCGTTTTTCAGAAGAAGGATTGACCAACAGCCACGCATTCCAACCTTCAGAAGAAATCGTTTCTTCACCTGGCACAGGTTTCAACAAAAATTGATTAACCGAAGTTTCTCCTAAAGAGGAAATAGAATGAGTAGTAAAATCATAATATTGACGCGTTGCAACATCTGTACCTTCCAGAGAAAAAGATGTCAACTTTGCAGCAGAAGTTTCCGTATCTTTCAAAACAATCTGTATCATGCTATACTGATGATGAAAAGCATCTTTCCCTGTAAAGGAAACCACTCCGTTCGAAGAAGTTGCATAAGATGAAGAAGTTTCTGCAGTAAGGAAATCAAACTTGCCGACTTCTGACAGTTGTCCCTTTTGCAAACTCAAATCGGGCATCGTAACTTTAGTATGGACAGCATCTTTTTGGTACGGATAAAATGCTGAAAAAGTATACGTTGTTTCACGGTCTGGCCAAAGCAACATACTTTCTGACACCCAACTATTGGAAGTATATGTCCAACTTACAGGAGTATCGCTCTCGGGCATAAAGAAACCTATCTGGTCTTTTTCTAAAAAATCTGTGCGACAACCTTCTGTGGTTGTTCTACTAAGAGAGGCATTTGCTACCGAAGCTTCCAGCTTCAATTCCATACTTTCACTTTCATCGGCTTCAAACTCTTTGTTTTGACATGAAACCACCCAAACCGGAAGGGTAAGAATCATCCATAAATTACTTTTTTTCATCTGTATAAAATTTAATGTAAAAACACTTATATAACTCTTAAACTATATTATTTATACCCACTACATTTATTTTGTTATTCATATCAAAAGCTATTCTTCAGTATTTACATTATCTTTGCTAAAAACAACTAATTAATATCATCATGAAAAAAGTATCTATTCTATGTCTATTCTTATTATGGACAACTGGGTTCATTATGGCGCAACAAGCCAAATATGTATTTTATTTCATTGGCGATGGCATGGGGGTAAACCAAGTACAAGGTACTGAACTATATCTAGCTGAACTAGAGGGCCGTATCGGAATCACTCCTATCTGCTTCACCCAATTTCCATACGCTACTGTAGCAAGCACCTTCTCTGGAACCAATGGAGTAACCGACTCCGCCGCTGCCGGAACAGCCCTTGCTTGCGGAAAAAAGACTAAAAATGGAACACTTGGAAAGACCAAAGACTTTTCCTCTGATATTACCAGCGTTGCAGTATGGGCAAAAAACAAAGGATATAAAGTAGGTATCACAACCAGTGTAAGCATAGACCATGCTACTCCTGCTGCTTTTTATGCACATAATGAAAGCAGAAAAAACTACCATCACATTGGAAAAGACTTATATACTACCGGATTTGACTTCTATGCCGGTTCTGATTTCTTGAAACCGGAAAGTAAAGAAAAGGCTACCAGCGATTGCAGTCTATACGACTTAGCTCAAAAAAATGGATATACCATTGCCCGTGGATATAAAGATTATCAACGGAAAAGTAAAAAAGCCGATAAGATGATTCTTTTCCAAACAGAAAAGGCATCACAACTATCCCGAAATAGTATTCCATATGCTATCGACCGCACAAAAAATGATCTTACCTTAAGCGATATCACCCGCTCTGCCATTCACTTCTTGTCAAAAGACAATGATAAAGGATTCTTTCTTATGGTGGAAGGCGGTAAAATTGATTGGGCTTGCCACAGCAATGATGCAGCTACTGCCTTTCATGAAATAATTGATATGGACAATGCCATTAAAGTAGCTTATGAATTTTATGCACAGCATCCTGACGAAACATTAATTGTTGTTACAGCCGACCACGAAACTGGCGGACTGGTTCTAGGTACAGGAGCTTATAAATTGAACCTACAAGTACTACGTAACCAAAAAGTAAGTGAAAGTGGATTCACCCATATCTTAAATAAATTGCGTTGCAAATACAACAACCAGGTAAGTTGGGATATCGTGAAACGAGCCTTAAAAGAGAATTTTGGATTCTGGGAACATGTTACCTTGTCCGATGAACAAGAAAAAAGACTCGTCGCTTGTTATGAAGAAAGTTTCAAGAACCAAAAGAAATTAGAAAAAAGTGAATATGAACAAAATGAACCGATGGCTGGAGAGGCGAAACGCATTTTAAATGAAATTGCACTGGTAGGATGGACCAGTGGCGGACATTCAGCCGGATATGTTCCAGTATTTGCAATCGGTGCCGGAGCTGAAAAATTTCAAGGACGAATTGACAATACAGAAATTCCTCATAAAATAGCAGAAGCTGCCGGATATGAAATAGAATAATACTATCAGTCAAATGACAGATAAGGTAACAAACGGTCCAGGTCCTTTTCGGTAAACTCCTCAAACATGGAAAGCTGAGAAGGACCTTTTATTTCCCCACGCTTACGACGGTAGTCAAGTATCACTTTTGCTTTATAGAAATTCATATAAGGATGATGACGAAGTTCCTCTAGATGAGCATGGTTTACATGAATTTTACGAAGAGTGTCTTCTGAAGAAACAGAAAACCAAACATTCATTTCCTTATCCAAATAAGAGAGGTCTTGCAACTGCTCCACTTTATAGAAACCTCCCAGACGCTCACGGTAAGACACTATCATTTTAGCCAAACCACTTCCTATACCAGGAATACGTTTCAACAAGGTTGTATCTGCCTTGTTCAAATCAACCACACTACCTGCCGCCAATTTCGGCAACCAGTTAGGCTTCTTATCTGCAACTGAATCAATCTTTTTTAATGAATCGAATGGAATACGAATCTTATTCTCCGGCAATGGCAAACTAATATAAGGTCGCAGTCGATTATAGTCTGCTTCAGATAGTCCATAAATTCTAGAAAAAGATTCAGGAGTACGAAATACTCCACCTTTTGCACGATACCGCAGTATGTTACGGGCTACATAAGCCGGCAGTCCCAACTGACGAAAAGTGACAGAATCGGTCGTATTGGGATTGAACTCACGCAATATCACGACAGGAACTGCTGCCGAATCTTTTCTCCTTGAAGAATAACGAGAATAGACTTTTTTATACTTTTGTAACTGCCAAGAAGTATCTATCACACAACTATCGGGCATATAGACGGTCTGCCTAGAAGACACCTTTTTCCAAGAGAGCACTGCTATCATTACCGCAGCTACAAAAACGAGGAGAAGAATCACCCTACGCTCCGATTTAGAATAATAGAAAAAATCTTTCCACATTACCAATTGCTTTACTACAACAATCCCAATTCATTCATAAAAATCAAGAAGATTCCCACAGGCGCAATGTAACGAATAATAAAGAAAAACACCGGGAAAAAGCGTTCTCTCAAAGTACCATAATTGGTTACCTCATCCTTGACATCCTCTGGTTTCAGATACCATCCTACAAACAAAGCTACTAAAATTCCACATAAAGGCAACATAATCTTTGCCGTAAAATAATCAAGAGCATCAAAAAAGTTCATGCCTGCTATTGTGTAGCTACTCCAGTCACCTAAAGCAAGCGAAGAAACTACTCCAATCAGAAAACTTCCCCCTGTTATGAAGCAGGCTGCTTGTTTGCGAGGTAAATTGAACTTGTCATGCAAAAATGCTGTAGATACTTCATGAAGGGAAATGGTAGAAGTCAATGCTGCCAATGCCAACAATCCATAAAACAGCACTGAACAAATGTATGCCAGAACCGGCAAATCAGAAAATGCTTGTTGAAAGACATTAGGAAGAGTGATAAAAATCAATGACGGACCAGCATCAGGATTTACACCGACAGAAAAAGCTGCAGGAAAAATAATCAGACCAGCCAATACAGCCACAAAGGTATCTATAAGTCCTACACTTATCGCAGTATGCGATAAACGGGTTGTGCGACTGAAATAAGAAGCATAAGTAGACAAGCACCCCATACCAATACTCATAGAGAAAAAAGCCTGTCCCATCGCCCCCAGAAACACCTCTGAATTTACTTTGCTAAAGTCTGGCTTCAACAAGAAAGAAATTCCCTTTTCTGAATTAGGAAGCATGATAGAACAAACAGCCAATACCACCACAAGGATAAACAACACAGGTATCATCATCTTTGAAGAATGCTCTATACCTTTCTGAACCCCTTTCACTATCACAAAATGAGTGGCAACCATAAACAAAAAAAGCCACAGCAACGGACGCAATGGGTGAGTGGAAAACTCCTGAAACATCTGTATAAATTCAGAAGAAGATTTTCCGAAAAAAGTCCCGGAAAGTGCTTGATAAATATATTCCAAAGTCCATCCGGCCACAACAGAATAATACCCTAGAATCATAAAACCGGTCAGTACACCTATATACCCCACCCATTTCCAAGGCTTTCCACCAGACAATCTATTGAATGCTTCACCAGTACTTGCCTTTGCTCTTCGACCTATCACAAACTCTGCTATCACAATAGGCAACCCTAAAATAAATACACAAACTAAATAAATCAATATAAAGGCTGCCCCTCCGTGATTACCCGCTTCATACGGGAAACGCCATATATTACCTAACCCAACAGCAGAACCTGCAGCTACTAAAATCGTCCCTATCTTACTTCCAAAATTTACTCGTTCGTTATGATGCATAAAACTTTCTTCTTTTTACAAATTAATACTAAACGAGGGCACAAAAATAGCAAAAATATTGTACCTTTGCCCGAAATATTAAAGTTTTAAACAAAAATGCACTATTTAAGAACGTATCCACTTTCAATCCTTTTGATTTTTATCATCAGTTACCTCTCTTTCTTCAAACCACCGGAAACACCGATGGAAGAGATTCCCTACATCGACAAAGCGGTACATATCTGCATGTACGGTGGACTTACCTTTGTATTATGGGTGGAATATTTATTACGCCATCGCAACATCTCTTATACCCGAATTATCATTGGGGGAATCCTTGCCCCTATCTGTATGAGCGGACTTTTTGAAATCTTGCAAAGCACCTGCACAGAAAATCGAAGTGGAGACTGGATGGACTTGATAGCTAATATCACCGGAGTATGCTTGGGAGCTTTATTTTGCTTCTTCGCAATGAAACCGAAATTGGAAAAAAGAAAAAAAAAACAGCAAGGTCAAATATAACAACTTCACAAGCATAAGAAAGTACAGCTTACCACTAAAGCCATCAACATGAATTCAAAAAAAAAGGGCCGCTCCAGTAAAAGCTGAAACGGCTCCATCATTTCTATTAATATGACTTGATTACATTTATTCGAAACAGTTATTACATTTATTGACGAAAGTCTTTCAACTCTTCTTGTAATTTCTGACGAGTAAAATAAATCCTACTTTTGATGGTTCCCAACGGAAGGCCAAGTTTTTCGGCTATTTCACGATACTTAAATCCTGAAACATACATTGCAAAAGGAACACGATAATCCTTTGGCAAAGAATTGACGATACGGCGCATCTCCTTTAAGTCATACGAATTCTCTGTAGAATCACCTTCTAAAGTTAAACTCTGATTCAAATAAAACAAATTATCGGTCTGATCTAAATAGGTCTGGTCACGCAATGTCTTACGATAATTGTTGATAAATATATTACGCATAATAGTATAAATCCAACCTTTGAAATTGGTTCCTACCATATACTTTTCTTTATTGTCTAATGCTTTCAAAGAAGTTTCTTGAAGCAAATCATTTGCCTCTTCTTGATCAGCGGTCAATTTATATGCAAAGTTAAACAGTTCATTTTGTACACTTACTAAATTTTGAGCAAAATTAGCTTTCATTGTTATCTTGTTATTTGAGAGTTTGCTATTCTTTTTTCGATGCAGCAAAATTAAAACAAGAAACAACAAGGCATTACCTAAAAACAAATATCAAATAACCTACAAACTATCTGATAACAGTTTTTACCCCCTATTTAAACAGTTTACAGGTAGTATTTATGCAAAAGAAAGAAAAAACTACCATCTAGAATACGGATTTTTCATCAGAAAAGAATTGTAATATCGCACCTGTCCGGTAACTTCCTCCCCCAAAAAAGAGGGTTTCTCAAAAGTTTCATCTTCACTTTTCAACTCCACCTCTGCAACAATCAGCCCCTGATTTTCTCCGTAGAACTCATCTACCTCAAAAACATGATTTCCGGCTTGAACCAGATACCGAGTCTTGTCTATCCTTCCAGGTTCGCAAAGTTTCATCAACTCTTCCGCTTCCTCCAGAAGGATTTCTTTTTCCCATTCATATCGGCTCAAGCCGGAAACATCAGACGCTCCTTTAATGGTCAGATATCCCTTGTCTGCACGAATACGGACTCTTACCGTTCTACCTCGTGCACTACAGATATAGCCTTGCGAAATTCTACTTTGCGCAAATGCCAGTTCTTTATACGAGTTATCCAAAACCAAAAACTTACGTTCTATTTCCTGCGCCATTCTTACACCATTGAATAGACTACTACCATCAAGATTGCCAATAACACTAATACTCCGCAAAGAATACGAATCACATTGCCAGCCTTCATCTCCTGATGTTTTTTATAGCCCTGTCTTTTAGTAAAATTCTTTTTCATAAATATTGTATTTTTGATTAAACGGTCTGTTTCTCAAAAATACAATATTATTAAATAAAACGCGCACAAAAAAGCTCTTTTTATGCCTCGCTATCAGAAAATTCCATCAGATATGCCTTGATGAAATCGTCTATCTTACCATCCATTACTCCATTTACGTCTGAAGTCTGGTAATTAGTACGATGATCTTTCACACGACGATCATCAAATACATAACTTCTAATCTGAGATCCCCATTCAATTTTCTTCTTTCCAGCTTCTACCTTAGCCTGTTCTTCCATACGGTGCTGCAATTCTTTATCATATAAGATAGAGCGTAGCTGACGCATCGCATTTTCCTTATTTTTAGGCTGGTCACGAGTTTCAGTATTTTCAATCAAGATTTCTTCTTCTTCACCTGTATAAGGATCTTTATATTGATATCTCAATCGAACACCAGACTCTACCTTGTTTACATTCTGTCCGCCGGCACCACCGCTTCGGAATGTATCCCAAGAAAGACGGGCAGGCTCTACCGTCACTTCGATAGAATCATCTACCAATGGAGTCACAAAGACAGAGGCAAACGAAGTCATACGCTTACCCTGTGCATTATAAGGAGAAACACGAACCAAACGGTGTACCCCGTTCTCTCCTTTCAAATAACCATAAGCATAAGGACCTTCAATATTCATAGTCACTGTCTTGATACCAGCTTCATCACCTTCTTGCAAGTTGGCAACCGAAAGTTTGTAGCCATTACTTTCAGCCCAACGCATATACATACGCATCAGCATAGAAGACCAGTCCTGGCTTTCTGTACCACCGGCACCCGAATTAATTTTCAACACGCAATCCATCTGGTCGGCTTCCGAACGAAGCATATTCTTCAATTCCAGTTCTTCCACAGCTACCAGCGTCTTGGCATAAGCCTCATCCACTTCTGCCTCTGTCACCAGTTCATCCTTATAGAAATCGAAAGCAAGTTCCAGTTCGTCGGCCATTGTCTTTACACTCTGATAGTCTTCAATCCATCCTTGCAGTCCTTTCACCTTCTTCATCTGAGTTTCAGCCTTCTTGGCATCATCCCAAAAACCAGGAGCCTGCGTACGCAACTGTTCTTCTTCTACCTGCACTTTCTTATTCTCAATATCCAGATAACGATAAAGCGCTTCCGTACGCTCCTTGATATCCTTCAGTTGTTCAATTGTTATCATATTGCCAATATACTTGTTATTTATTCCTTATACATTTCTTCTATCTCGGCCGCATAGTTCTTCATCAATACTGGTCGTTTGATTTTCAGTGTATTGGTAAGTTCTCCCTTCTCCATACTAAAAGGTTCCAGAAGAAGTGTAAACCGCTTGATTTGTTCATAGTGTGCAAATTCCTGCTGAAGAGTATCGATATGCGATTTAAACAATTCCTGGATTTCACTTTTCTGCAACAAATCCTTACGATCTTTATAAGTAATGCCATTCTCTTGGGCATATTTCTCCACCTGAGCATATTCTGGGACAATCAGTGCCGAAACAAATTTTCTCCGGTCGGCTATAATAGAAATCTGATCTATATAACGGTCTACCACCAATTTTGTTTCAATGGCCTGCGGAGCAATGTACTTTCCGTTTGATGTCTTAAACAAATCCTTGATTCGGTCTGTAAGATACAGACAGCCGTCTTTCATATATCCGGCATCTCCCGTATGAAACCATCCGTCGGATGTGATTGTCTCCTTGGTTATGCTGTCTTTTTTATAATATCCCTTGGTAACGGTTTCACCTCGTAAAAGGATCTCATTATCTTCTCCAAACTTCAGTTCAATACCAGGCATCAACTTACCTACAGAACCAGGCATAAACGAACCGAACCATTCACAAGATACAGTGGCTGTCGTTTCAGTCAGTCCATATCCTGCAATCATGTTGATTCCTACCGAAAGTACAAACTCCTGTACTTTCAAAGGGATAGCAGCTCCTGCCGTAGGGAAGAAATGTCCATTTTCAATACCGATAGTTTTTTTCAACAAGCTGAAAATAGTCTTTTCATAGAATTTGTATTTCAAATGCAACAGCATAGGAGGAGTTTTCCCTTTCAGCAAATAATCAATATTGTGCTCTTTCCCCACCTTCAAGGCATCCAGCATCAACTTCTTTTTTACACCTGTAGTTTCATTGATTTTCTCCTGCACCCCAGTGTAGACCTTCTCCCAGAAACGAGGAACACTACACATTGCGGTTGGACGCACCTCTCTAATTGTTTTCTGAATGTCCTGAGGGCGAAGATTAATACACAGCAAACATCCTTTTTTGATACAATAATACGTCCATGCTCTTTCAAAGATATGTGTAAAAGGAAGGAAATTCATCACCACTTCCGATTCTCCAAAACCGACCATGCGCTGATCGTGCGCAGCAAAAGCTGCCTCCATACAAGAGTGGTGCAGCATCACTCCTTTCGATTCACCGGTAGTGCCCGAAGTATAAAGGATATTGGCCAAGTCTTTACTGCTTGAAGCCTCTGTACGCTCATCCACCTCTTTCTGATAAGCCTCCTCTTTACCCAAAGCTAAGAAGTCAGAAAAATAAATAGAGTTTTGATCGGCAGGTGCACGCTTCACTTTCTGATCGAAAATAATAATCTGCTTGAGTGTCTTGCATAAGGTCTGCACTCTATAAGCTACATCATACTGATACTGCTCTCCTACAAACAAGAAACGAACTCCAGCATCCTCTACCATATAACGCACTTGTGCTTCCGAACTGGTTGCATAGAAAGGAATTGTAACAACTCTTGTTCTAAAAGCTGCAAAGTCTGTAAAAAGACATTCAGGCATATTCTGAGAGAACACCCCTACATTTTCCTGAGCCTCAACCTTCAAGGCCACAAAAGCATTAGCAGCCTGTTTTACCTTTGCTGCAAACTCATTCCATGTAATAGGCTTCCATATACCAGCCTCATAATCACGGTATTTAATGGCGATACGGTCACCATATTTCTTGGCTTGGTTTTCCACCAAAGTCGATAAATAAGATTTACTCATTCAATTTTTGATTATTTTATTATCGCTGTTTGCAAAGATAGGGTTTAATTTGGAATAAATAAAGTATCTTTGCCTTACAAACTAAAGATTCTTTATGATGGATACAGGTTATTACACATCCGAAGCTCTCACATTGCTTCATTCTCTTATAGGCATCCCTTCCATCAGCCGGGAGGAAGATGCTGCAGCAGATTTCCTGCAGAACTACATCGAAGAAACCGGCATTATGACCGGCCGGTCGGGAAACAACATTTGGTGTATCAGCCCGATGTTCGATGCAAACCGCCCTACCATCTTGTTAAATTCACACATTGACACGGTTAAGCCTGTTGCCGGATGGCGCAAACAGCCGTTTACTCCAAAAGTGGAAAACGGCAAGCTCTACGGACTGGGAAGCAACGATGCTGGAGGAAGTCTTGTTTCTCTTTTTCAAGCATACCGATACCTCAGTACTACGGAACAGAGCTACAACCTTATTTTCCTAGCTTCGTGCGAAGAGGAGGTTTCTGGGAAAAACGGTATAGAAAGTGTCTTGCCGCAGCTCCCTCCTATCGACTTGGGCGTAGTGGGTGAACCCACGGAAATGCATCCTGCCATCGCAGAAAAAGGACTAATGGTACTTGATGTCACAGCCAGAGGTAAAGCCGGACATGCTGCACGTAACGAAGGGGATAATGCAATCTACAAAGTGCTGCAGGATATCGAATGGTTCCGCATTTACAAATTCCCAAAGGAATCGGAACTATTGGGACCAGTCAAGATGAGTGTCACACAAATCAATGCTGGAACTCAACACAACGTCATCCCTGACTTATGCAATTTCGTGGTGGATATCAGAAGCAATGAGTTCTATTCTAACGAAGAGATTTTCAAGGAAATCTGTGAGCATATCGACAGTGAAGCCCAAGCCCGCTCATTCCGTTTGAACTCTTCACGCATCGCTACCAAACATCCATTCGTATTACGTGCTAAAGAAGCAGGCAGAATCCCTTTCGGCTCCCCTACTTTGTCCGACCAAGCTCTAATGCCGTTCCCTTCTCTTAAAATGGGACCGGGAAAGTCATCACGCTCACATACTGCCGATGAATATATCATGATTCAGGAAATAGAGGAAGCCATCAAACTGTATATTTCTATTCTTGACGGACTTCAACTACCCTGTTACAACCGCTAAAAATGCAGACTTATGAATAATAAACACTACTTACTTTTCTGGTTAACCAGCATTATGCTTACCCTGACAGCCTGTGGAATCAGCAAAAAAAACACACAGGAACAAGATAAAAAAGAGACGTATCCACCCATTCAGATGCCACAGTTCTGTGCAGACAGCGCATATGCGTATATTGAAAAACAAGTCAGCTTTGGACCACGAGTACCTAACAGTGACGCCCACCAACAATGTGGAGAATATCTAGCTTCACAACTGGAGAAATTCGGTGCGAAAGTCTATAACCAGGAAACAAACCTGATGGCTTACAACGGAGCGATTCTGCGGGCCAGAAACATTATCGGTGCTTATAACCCAGATACCCGAAAGAGGGTGATGCTTTGCGCACATTGGGATACACGCCCGTATGCCGACTCCGACGAGAAACAGCATCACCAAACTCCTATAGATGGAGCAAATGATGGAGGCAGCGGCGTAGGTGTCTTGTTGGAAATAGCCCGGCAAATACAACAAACAGCCCCAAGTATAGGCATCGATATCGTTCTTTTTGACGCAGAAGACTACGGCACTCCACAATTCTACGAAGGGATAGACCGACCGAACACTTGGTGTCTAGGCTCACAATACTGGGGACGGGTACCACATGTTCCTAACTACAAAGCACGATTTGCTATCTTGCTGGATATGGTAGGAGGGAAAAATGCAACCTTTTATTATGAAGGCTATTCACAACGAACTGCCTCTCAACCTATGAAGAAAATCTGGAATGCCGCACAACAGTTGGGATATGGCAATTTCTTCATCAAGAACAGTGGGGGAGAAGTAACCGACGACCACATCTACGTACACCAGTTCCGACAGATTCCTTGCGTAGATATCATTGACTACAACCCTCACTCTAACACCGGATTCAACCCTACCTGGCATACGCTGAATGATAATATGGAGAATATTGACAAGGCTACATTGCAAGCTGTAGGACAAACTGTTATGAATGTGATTTATCACGAAAAATAAAATTATCTATATGGAAACAATTAACGAACTACAAGACGAAATTATCGAAGAATTCAATGGCTTCGATGATTGGATGGACAAATATCAACTACTCATTGACCTGGGAAATGAACAAGAAGAACTGGATGCTGCCTACAAGACAGACGCCAATCTGATAGAAGGATGCCAAAGCAGAGTGTGGCTGCAAGCCGATATGGAGGACGGAAAAATCATCTTCCGCGCAGAAAGTGACGCTCTGATTGTAAAAGGTATCATCACTTTATTAATTAAGGTAGTATCAGGACATACTCCTGATGAAATATTGGATTCGGAACTTTATTTCATCGAAAAAATCGGTCTGAAAGAGCATCTCTCTCCTACCCGCAGCAATGGGCTGCTGGCCATGGTAAAGCAGATGCGTATGTATGCACTGGCTTTCAAAGCTAAGATGGCATAATTATTTTGCTCCTCCCACTGGAGCGGATGCCTACTCCTCTGAAGTAAGCATCCGTTCCAGCTCTTCTGGAGTAAGATGTAAATGAAACTCTCCTTGACAGGCTATGGAAATGCCGCCGGTCTCTTCAGATACAATGATAGCCATCGCATCTGTCTCTTGAGAAACTCCTAAAGCAGCACGGTGACGAAGTCCTAGTTCCTTGGGAATATTCAGATTATGGGATACCGGCAAAATGCATCCGGCAGCCTTGATGCGCTTGTTGCTGATAACCATGGCGCCATCGTGCAATGGACTGTTCTTGAAAAATATATTTTCTATCAAACGCTGATTGACATTGGCATCTATCACGTCACCTGTACGGACAATATCATCCAACGGGAAATTCTTTTCTATCACTATCAAAGCACCTACCTTACCTTTGCTCATATTCAGGCAGGCCATCACTATAGGAAGAATCTCTTCCTTACGGGCACCTTCATTGTTGCCTCCCTTAAAGAAACGCAAAAAACTGCTGGTACGGTGACGGGAACCCAACGATAACAGAAAGTGACGCAACTCATCTTGAAACAGAACAATCAAAGCCAAGACTCCCACACTCACCAACTTATCGAAAATTGAACCGAGCAGACGCATCTGCAACACCTGCGACACGATAACCCAGATTACGATAAAGACCAATATTCCTACAAAAACATTGATGGAGCCTGAAGACTTCATCAACTTATAACTCTTATATAGCAGATAGGCTACCAACAGAATGTCCAAAATATCCTTTATGGTAATAACCGAAAAATCAAAATACATAAAATGCTCCTTAATTTATCCGTATTTTCCTTATTCACTTCGCTTCATAGCCTCCAAGACGGCCACCGCCTGGCAAGCCTCGCGCACATCATGCACCCGCAATATGTCTGCCCCCTTCATCAATGCCACCGTATGCACCGCTGTAGTACCGTTCAAGGCATCTTCTGGCTCTCCTCCCAGCAGGCGGTAAATCATCGACTTGCGAGATACTCCCACGAGCAGGGGTTGTCCCAGCACAGAAAAATCTTCCAGATGGTCGAGCAACTGATAATTGTGCTCCAAAATTTTTCCGAAACCAAACCCCGGGTCGACAATGACATCTTTCACTCCCAACTCACACAACTGCTGCACCTTGCGGGCAAAATAGCAGATAACCTCTTTCACCACATTTTCATAATGAGGCTGCTGCTGCATATTTTGAGGAGTTCCTTGCATGTGCATTATAATATAAGGTACGCCCAACCGTGCAGCCATAGGAAACATCCGTTCATCCATTTCTCCAGCTGCAATATCGTTGATCAACGCCACCCCATATTCTTCCACACACATCCGGGCCACATCGGCACGGAATGTATCTACCGAAACTACCGCACCAGGACATTCCCGACCTATTATCTGCAAGCCCCTACGCAGGCGCTCCATCTCCTCTTCCTCACTGATATGAGTGGCATTGGGACGCGATGAGTAAGCACCTACATCAATGATACTTCCTCCTTGTTCCAAAATTTCACAAGCCCGTGCAGCTATTTCTGCCTCGGTCTGCTTTCTACTTCCGGCATAGAAAGAGTCGGGAGTTACATTCAATATTCCCATTACCTGAGGTACACTCAGGTCAGTCAAGATTCCATTGAGATTTATTTGTTTAATTTTCATAGATGCACATACTGATAAGCTATGCAAATGTACATACAATAATTCGTTTTTTGCCCAACAGGAGAAGATAAATATACAATCATCTTACATGAAAAAACAACTGAGGATTAATTGAACGAAAAGAGTACGGCAAACTGACTTCTTTCGTATCTTTGCAGCCGAGAATAAATAAATTCCAACAATATGGAAACAACCGAATTATATAAACTTTTTCTTCAGTGCGGCAAAGTCACTACCGACAGTCGCCAATGCCCGGAGGGCAGCATCTTCTTTGCCCTCAAAGGAGGAAATTTCAATGGTAACGCGTTTGCAACACAGGCGCTGAAACAGGGATGCCGCTATGCCGTGATTGATGAGCCGGAATTTGCAGGCGAACATACCATACTTGTAGACAACTGCCTAAAAGCACTGCAACAACTGGCCAATTACCACCGGCGGATGTTGAAGACTCCTGTTATCGGCATCACCGGAACCAACGGAAAAACCACTACAAAAGAACTTACTGCTACCGTATTAGGATGTAAATACCGTACATTATATACTCAGGGGAACCTGAACAACCACATCGGAGTACCGCTCACCTTGCTGCAGCTCACTCCGGAACACGAAATGGCTGTCATTGAAATGGGGGCAAACCACCCAGGAGAAATCAAGACACTGACAGGTATTGCAGAACCCGACTATGGATTGATTACCAACGTGGGGAAAGCGCATCTGGAAGGATTCGGCTCCTTTGAAGGAGTGATACACACCAAAGGAGAACTGTATGACTTCTTGAAAGGCAAAGGAAATGCTTCTATTTTCCTGCAAAACGAAAACCCTTACTTGAACAGTATCGCACAAGGATTGAACAGTATCCGATACGGACAGACTGAAGGCCTTTTCGTAAATGGAAGAATGACTTCCTGCTCGCCTTTCCTTTCTTTAGAATGGAATTTTAACGGCAAGCACTTCACGACCAATACCCGACTGATAGGAAGCTATAATCTAGACAATGCTCTGGCAGCCATCGCTGTAGGCTGTCATTTCGGAGTAGAACCGGAAGACATCTGTCATTCTTTGGAAAACTACACTCCCAACAACAACCGCTCTCAGTTGAAAGAAACCGACTCGAACCACCTGATAGTGGATGCCTATAACGCCAACCCCACCAGCATGAAAGCTGCACTAGAAAACTTCAGGCAAATTCAAGCCGAACACAAAATGGTAATACTGGGAGATATGAAAGAGTTGGGGGAAAGCAGTGTGGAAGAACACCGTAAAATAGCAGAACTGCTCAAAGCATGTTCCTTTGAACGCGTGATACTGATTGGTAAAGAATTTGCCGCCGCCACTTCCGATTATGAACACTACGAAGAGGTAACCCAAGCAATCCAAAACTTCAAGAGCCACTGTCCTAAAGGGTATTACCTACTGATAAAAGGTTCAAACAGCATGAAGCTAAGCCAACTGGCAGAATATCTATAACATAAAGACTCCCTGCATCCAGTTTTAATCCAATTACCAGATACAGGGAATCTTTTTTTATTCTACGGCCTTATCAGACTCTTATTTCAAGCCTTGCAACATACGCTTCAACACTACCGTAGCCGAAATCTCACGGTTGGCCGCTTCCGGTATCACCAATGAAGTAGGCGCTTCAATCACATCATCCGTCACAATCATATTTCTTCTTACAGGCAGACAGTGCATAAAGAATGCATTGTTGGTCACTGCCATATGAGCGGCATCTACAGTCCATCCCATATCCTTACTCAAAATTTTTCCATAATCGGCAGGATTTCCCACACCCGGACAAGACCAGTTCTTGGCATAAATAAAATCGGCCCCTTCAAAAGCCTTCCACTGGTCATATTCCACTTTAGCCCCTCTCACAAATTTCGGGTCCAGTTCATATCCTTCCGGATGAGTTATCACAAAATCCACATTGGCCTCATTCATGAAATCGGCAAACGAGTTGGGCACAGCCTGAGGCAAGGCACGAGGATGAGGAGCCCAAGTTAGCACCACCTTAGGACGCTCTATCTTTTTATGCTCCTCAATGGTAATCAAATCAGCAAAAGCCTGCAGCGGATGCCCGGTAGCCGCTTCCATCGAAAATACCGGTTTTCCAGAATAACGGATGAACTGCTGGAGAACCTTTTCGGTATAGTCATCCTCGCGGCTTTCGAAACGAGCAAACGAACGTACACCGATAATATCACAATAAGAAGCCATTACCGGAATTGCTTCCAGCAAATGTTCGCTCTTATCGCCATCCATAATCACCCCACGTTCCGTTTCCAGTTTCCATGCACCTTGATTCACATCGAGCACAATGACATCCATACCCAAGTTACGGGCAGCCTTCTGTGTACTCAGACGAGTACGCAAGCTATTGTTGAAGAAAATCAGCAAACAAGTGCGGTGCTTGCCCAAAGATTCAAATTTATAACGGTCATTCTTAATTTCAAATGCTTCTGAAAGGGCAGTATCCAAATTGCCCAAATCAAATACGTTAGTATAAGTTTTCATACGTTCTGTGTATTATTAGTTTAAGTTTCGGAGTTAATTACAGCCAAATTTGAATTTTAAAAAGGCATCGCAAAGTCTGCTTGAAAAATCGACGGTATATTTTACCTCAATCGTCTACATATTTTTCTCAAAACGACGGCACATTTCAGGCGAAATGACGGCATGTTTCCCTAAAAATGTCGACACGTTTTTCCTAAACCGTCACGATGTTTTCTTTACTCTATTTTTTGCTTCCTTTTCACCCATCGGAACTCTGTAAATGAATATCGGAAACAAATATACCATAAAAATACAATATCATCTTATTTCTATGAAATATATTGTATTTTTATTATAATATTTTAGTCTTGCCTTCCTTATTTCACCCTAAAAATAAATCTACGATTCAGTATCACTGTATAAATATACATCAATATAACTTTTCAATGCATTTACTAGCAAGGTAATGTTTTTTTTATTATCTTTGGAGTAGAGAGATTAAAGATACTTTTTATTAACCTTTAAAATTCACAGACTATGAAAGATAATGTATACGACTCATTAGTACAAGTCTACAAAGGTTCTCTTTGGGAAGCTGAATTAGTAAAAGGATTGCTTGAATCGGCAGGTGTAGAAACGATGATTAAAGATGAATCCCTGTCGGCTGTAACCTCTCCTTATTCTAATATAGGAGGCGAAGTTCTGGTTATGGTCAATAAAGAAGAAGAGGTATATGCCAAACAAGTAGTGGCAGAAAGGAAAGTATAAAATAAGAAAAGGTTGTCGCTGAACACCAATAGTAGATTTTAAACAAATAAGATTTTTACCGTTTTGGTCACTCTTTGAGGGCTGAAACGGTTTTTTGCGCCCTTTCATTTTCATAAAAAAACAAAACAACCCTCTATAAGAACAGAGAAGTTAGTACATTTGAGGGAAAATATAAAATATCCACATTTTTATCAATATATACTTTATTATGAAAAAATCAAGGAAACACCGTATATCCTATTATCTGACAGGCATACTGCTTGTTTCATTTCCTCTCTTCACTCAATCGTGCATCCACGCACAACAGCCTTCCACCGAAAACCACCAGCTTCACATAGAAGTTCCCAGACAGATGATTTTCTGCAACGATACCATCGACCTCACCCGTTACGACCGGAGAGAACGAATGGACCGTGAGATTCTGGCATTTACCTATATGCACAGCAGTTCTATACAGATGCTCAAGAAAGCCAACCGATATTTTCCCGTTGTAGAACCTATCTTGAAGGCCAACCATATTCCGGACGATTTCAAATATCTGATGGTGATAGAAAGCAGCTTGAACCCACTGGCACGTTCGGGCGTAGGTGCAGCAGGACTATGGCAGTTCATGCCGGCTACAGGCCGTGAATATGGACTGGAAGTGGGTACGCAAGTAGATGAACGCTATCATATAGAAAAAGCCACTCAAGCCGCCTGCCGCTATCTGAAAAAAGCATATGACCGCTTTGGAAGTTGGGTCAACGTGGCCGCCTCCTACAATGCCGGACAAGGAAGAATATCTAAAGAAACAATAGCTCAATATGAAGAGGACGCGCTCAATCTGCAGCTGGTAGAGGAAACTTCCCGGTATGTTTACCGCATTCTGGCAGCAAAAATGATGTTTGCCAATCCGCAAGCTTTCGGATTCTACCTGAAGTCAAGCGACTTGTATCCTCCTATTCCATATAAGAAAGTGGTGGTGAAAGACAGTATTGAAGATTTGGCGCAATTCGCCAAAGAAAAAGGTATCAACTATGCGCTGCTGAGAAATCTGAATCCGTGGATTCGTACCAGATCGCTTGCCGTAACCCGTGGAAAGGAGTACGTTATCTACATACCAGATGAAAAGGGAATGTATTACAATCCCAAAGTCACTTGGGCACACGATGACCGATGGGTAACCGACAGAAAACGGAATTCACTTAAACGGTGATTCCGGTTTGAAAAACCGCATATAAAACAAATTAAGCTAATTACTCTCATCAAGTAATTAGCTTAAACCTGTCGGAATGAGGCGACTCGAACGCCCGACCCCTACGTCCCGAACGTAGTGCGCTACCAACTGCGCTACATTCCGATTGCAATCTTTCCGTATTGCGCTGCAAAGATACTAATAATTCTGAAACAAGAATAAATGAAAGGTGTTTTTTTCCACAAAAAATATTTTTTTGCAAAAAACTGCAACAAATGTTTGGTAATTTAAAAATAATACGTACCTTTGCATCGCAATCGAGAAACAACGATAGCAAAACAAAAGAATGGTGCCATAGCTCAGTTGGTAGAGCAAAGGACTGAAAATCCTTGTGTCCCCGGTTCGATTCCTGGTGGCACCACAAAAAAACTCCGAAACACTTCTTTTAGAAATGTTTCGGAGTTTTTTTTTATATTATCCAACAGAATCAAATTCTGTTTCTCCCTATAGGTAAACTCTATAAGGAGAAACTCTATATCAGATGTTATTCTTGCTTTTCCACAACCTGCTCAGGCTCTTGAAAACCGTCTTCTGCTGCTCGCTGCTCCATCCTTTTGATACGGTCGTCAAGATCTGGATGAGTAGAGAACAACTGATTAAGTTTACTGCTTTTCTGAGCACCTGCCTTTTCCTGCATTGCCTTCAATCTCCGGAAAGACAATGCCATAGCCCAAGGATTCTTATTGGCTGCCTTCAGGAACTGATAACCATAATCATCTGCGTCACGCTCCTGACTTTTGGAATAAGTGGCCGACATTAGTGCACTACCTAAATCGCCAAGCTGAGAGTCTGTCAACCGTGCTGCTTTGCCCCCGCTAGAAGCAATGCCATCTTTCAATGCTGAAGAAAGAAGCGCCATCCGAAATGCTTTCTTAGAATCTTTATGTGCGATATGACCTATTTCATGTCCAATAACCCCAAGCAGTTCCTCATCACTCATGATATCCATCAAAGAAGAAAAGACACGAATGCTGCCATCAGCACATGCAAAGGCATTGACATCCACCACATGATATACTTTAAAGTTCAAGGGAACACCCTCCACTTCAGAAATTCCTTCTGTGAGTTTTCTAAGACGTTGTGTGTAAGGGTTATCTTCGGGAAGCACCGGATTATGCGTATCCATCCAGTCAATGTATTCCTTTACATATCCTCTGACTTGCTCATCAGAAAGCGTAACTGCTTGAGTTGCTTTTACCGCACCACCAAGTGCTTTTTTAAGATTAAACTGCGCTAAAATGGGGGTACTGACAGTTGCAGCACAAAAAATCAGCATTAACTTTAAGGTTGAAACTTTTTTCATGTAGCTAACGAATTTAAGTTGGTTTTGTAGGTTATTGAATCTTTTCTTTACATCCCTCGTCAGACCGACAAGAGATAGATAAATAGAGTGTCTATTCTGATAGGAGTATAGCTGTTTAGATAAATAAATTAAGGTTATATGTGGCTGGTTTTGGTTCATCTGAAAAACTCGTTTCATCCCTCAACCAATCAACGGCGGAAAGTTAAAGAAAAAAAATCAAATATACCTTCTACAAGAAACACTTTTTTGCTATTTTTTCAACCGGAGTGTAAAGCAACAACCTTTCCCTACTTCACTTTCAATACTCAGAGTACCCCCATGAGCTTCTACAAAATCTTTAGAAATAGACAAGCCTAGCCCGCTGCCCTGCACTTTCGTACCGGGGACACGGAAATAATGGTCAAAAATACTTTTATGATAACGAGGATCTATACCTTTTCCAAAATCACGGACATAGAGTTCTATAAAATCATCTTCCGTCTGACGTGCGCCAATGATAATCCGTCCGTTCTCGAAAGAATAACGGATAGCATTCGACAATAAATTGGTCAATACCCAAGCGATTTTTTCACTGTCGACAAACAGTTTGCCAATCTTGTTCTCCGGATACTGCACCTCTATATGGATATTGAATTTTTCGGCTTGTACTCTATTGGCCTTGATGGCATAATCTATCAGTTCGATAGGCTTCGTAACACGCGGCTTGAGCTGTAGTTTGCCAGATTCTACCTGAGTCATATTCAACAATTCACTGGTAATCCCCAGCAAGCGCTCGCTATTGTCCTGAATATTCTGCGCCAAATCTCTCTGCTCTTCATTCAACCGCCCCACCCGATTGTCTTCCAGCAACTGTAAACTCATCAGAATAGCCGATATGGGAGTTTTCAACTCATGTGAAATGGTGGAGATAAATGTAGTCTTGGCTGAATCACGCTCCTTGAATTCTGTAATATTTTTCAGCATGATAACATATCCTTGTTCCGTTTGTAAGGATGTGTCAGAGTCTGATTTGTTTATCTGTATATAATTCATCTGAAAATAGCTCTCTTTATCATCGGCATATATCTTCAACGGTTCGGCATAAGCTGAAGCAGTGGCCTCTTGAAAATCCATCAAGCCGCGAATCAGGCGTCGCAAAAGGTCGTTCCTCAAAGAAAGTTCCTTAGCCGATTTCATCAGTACGTCTTCTCTACGTAGGTTGAGGATGCTCAGCGCTTCATCATTGATGAACAAGACTACCATTTCTGCATCCAGCCCAATTATCGGCTCCTTTACACTGTTGATAATGGTCTCCATATAATTCTTTGCGGCCCTTATTTGCGCCAATGTACTAGAATGATAATCAGACAGCCGCTTTGCCATACGATTGAAGTTCTCTGATACTTCCTGAAACTCTTGGTTCCCGATATTCAATCTTCGGTCGTAATTATGGTTGGCTATCTGCTTGATACCGTCTATTATCTCCTTGATGGGTTTGTCGATAGAGGAAGGCAACAAGGTGAGCATCACTATCCCTATCACAATACATATTCCTCCCACAATGGAAATCCAAAATAAAGCACGTTCCAACCCAGGAGCTGCAGCTGGACTGGTCGGCTCTGTGGCTGTCAATATTTGCAAGTTTACTATAGAAAGTGATACTAAAAGGACAATCATACCTACCAGACTTCCTATACCTAAGGTCAATTTTGTCTTTATATTCATAGCTACAATCTTTTAAAATAGAAAGGTAATGATTTTAATATCTATTTTCGAAGGAATTGAAACAATTTTATCAAAGATTAATTGTCTGTCCAGAATCCTCGATAGAACAAAAGGAGGATGCCAAATATTTCCAGCCGGCCGATAAACATCAAGATAGATAATACCCATTTGGCTCCATCGGGCAGAGCAGACCAAGAATAAATCGGTCCGAAAGCACCGAGTCCTGGTCCTACGTTGCCTATAGCGGAAACAACAGTCCCCAACGACTCTGTCAATCCTACTCCAAAACACATCAACAAAGTCCATCCAATAAAAATGCAAATGATGTAAGTGGCACAAAAAGTATAAACCGTAGCAGATACTTGTACCGGGATAGCAGACTGATTGACTCGCACCGGCAATACAGCTCGAGGATGCAGCATCTGCTTGAACTGATTCTTGATGTGCTGCGCAATAATCAGCAGACGAAGATTCTTGATTCCTCCACTGGTAGACCCGGTGCATCCTCCTGAAAGCATAGCAAAAAGAAGCAACATCCACGTGAATTGCGGCCACAAATTGTAGTCGTCTGTAGCAAACCCACAAGAAGTATGTGCTGTGGATACTTGAAACAACGCTTTTCTGAAAGCCGTTTCCAAATCGTAATAGTCCGTAAAAAACAAATCCAAAGTGATTATCAAAGTCAATATCCCCACCGACTTCAAGAACCAATGTAATTCTTTATCACGTAGGAGCTGACCTGCTTTTCCTTTTATAGCTACATAGTATAAAGAAAAATTCACCCCGGAAAGAATCATAAAAATAGAGATTACATATTCTATATAAGGGGAATTCCAATAAGAGATACTGTCTTGCTTGGTAGAGAAACCGCCTGTGGCTGTGGTTGCGAAAGACTGGCACACCGAATCAAACAAGGACATTCCTCCCAACATCAACAAAATAACTTCTATAAGAGTCAATGCGATATAAATAATCCACAGGTATCTTGCCATCACTTTTATCTTGGGGTGAATCTTGTCGTGAGTCACTCCTGTTGCTTCCGACAAGAAAAGCTGCTGACCGTCTCCGCTGAAGAAAGGCAATAAAGCAATAGTAAATAAGACAATGCCAAGCCCACCTATAAACTGTGTGAAACTTCGCCAGAAAAGAAGCCCGTAAGGCAAGGTCTCTATATCGTCTAATATGGTAGCACCGGTAGTGGTGAAACCAGACATCGTTTCAAAAAAAGCATCGGTGATGGATGGTATATATCCGCTAAAATAGAAAGGGAGCATCCCCAAGACTGTAAACAGGAGCCAAGACAGACTAACAACGCAATAACCATCACGACGATTCACATGCCGGTCGCTCCGATTTCCAGCAAATATCATCAACCCTCCTAATACAAAATTTATCAACATCGCATATACAAAGTATATATACTCACTCTCCTTATAAAGCAAAGATACTCCAGTGCACAAAGCAAACATTCCTGCTTCCACCCAAACCAAAATTCCAAGAATATAAGAAATCAGCCTGAAATTGACCAATCCCTTTTTCTGCTTTCTTGGCAATACATCATTATATCCTAAACTATCCATAATATCTATTTTGACAGATTAAGAACAAGATGTATGCCAACAGATTACTCTCTATCTAGTATGTTATAATTCAATCAGATAGATATTTATATTAAAAAAAGGCAGCATTCTTTTTCTCATTTTGAGAAGGTCGTTTTTTCATTTTGAGAAATTCCATAGGATTCAATCTTACGGTAGAGAGTTGCCAAACCTATTTTCAGGAGACGCGCAGTTTCTGTCTTGTTACCGTTGGTATATTGCAAGACCTTGGTTATATGTTTACGCTCAATAGCAGCCAGTTCAAACTCATCATTACTATTGCTTCCCTCTGAAAGGTTATTTTGCAAATCAACTGGCAAATCTTGCAGTGTAACCCATTCATCACAAATGATAGCACTTCTTTCGATGACATTTCTAAGTTCTCTGACATTTCCTCTCCAGTCGGCACTTCTCAGCACTGTCAATGCTTCTGGTGTAATACCTTTTATCTCTTTCTTCAATTTCCCTGCAAAAACCGACAAAAACATTTGTGACAAGCTTTCTATATCTTCTAGACGCTCACGCAAAGGAGGCAGCAAAATCTGGAAAACAGACAAACGGAAATATAGGTCTTCTCTAAAATTTCCTTTCTCTATTTCTTTCTTCAAGTCTCGATTTGTTGCCGATATTACACGCACATCCACTTTAGTTGGTCTTGTATCACCAACTTTTATGTACTCTCCTGTTTCCAACACACGCAAAAGCCGTGCTTGGAGATCAAAAGCCATTTCTCCTATTTCATCCAAAAAGATGGTGCCGTGATTAGCAACTTCAAACAAACCTTTCTTATCCTTGTTGGCACCTGTAAAAGCTCCTGCCTTATAGCCAAACAATTCGCTTTCCAACAAGTCTTTGCTAAATGCAGAGCAATTGATAGCTACAATCTGATTGTTGGACCTAGGACTTGCATAATGGATGGAATGAGCAAACACTTCTTTGCCTGTACCGGTCTCCCCTGTCAAAAGAACAGCAACATCTGTTGATGCAACTTTTTTGGCCAGAGAAACAGCTTGCTGCAAACTTCTAGATTCTCCTATAATAGAATCAAACGAATAGGTTAAAGACGGTTTCTTTCCTCCCCGTTGTTTTTCTACAACTTCTACTGCTCGATTTATGGTAGGGATAATCTTGCGGTTATCATCTCCTTTGGTTATGTAATCAAAGGCTCCGTTCTTGATAGCTTGCACACCATCTGAAATATTTCCATGGGCAGTAAGCAATATAATTTCGGCATTAGGAAGATTCTTCTTGATATCGAATATGAAATCGACACCGTTCCCATCTGGAAGAAATACATCACAAAGTACTACATCAAAGGGTTGAACCTCCATTTGCTTGACGGCCGACTGACAATCGCATGCCTTGACTACTTTATAACCTTCTAACTCTATCATCCGAGCTAATAGATTACGAATAGGTTCTTCATCATCAATAACCAAAATCTGTATCATATCAATTTTTTCTAATTGTGTTGTCTAAATATTCAGTCGTGAAAATCAACTCTCTCAACCGACAAAGGTAAAACTATTTTTGTAATATCAGAAATGAATAAAAGAAGGGTAATGAAGATTTATACTTAAACAAAATTATTTAGCAACTTAGGAATAGATATAGGCGCAAAAAAAAGCCCCGAAGCGTTTCCGCTTCGGGGCCCAATAGAACGGCGACTACCTACTCTCCCACAGTCTGCAGTACCATC
>RCNI01000173.1_pt1 | contig 46032 bp, 30 predicted proteins | sample 2041151 | NCBI WGS metagenome assembly RCNI01 (sample SAMN09708214, study PRJNA481090) | feces metagenome | isolation source: feces | place: Antarctica: Albino Rookery
TCCGAACAACCAGAACAACGGTCGCAACCTGAACTTCAACTCGTCGAACGTGAACCCCTTGAACAACAACAATCGGGCGTACGGGTTTGAGGTGCGTTCTTCCCAAGAATAGGGAGCGTAGCGTAAGGACCGTCTATTTCCAGGAGAGACAGTTCCGGACATCGGCTACTGCAGAAGGGATATCATCAGCAAGCAAGGAGGAACGGATGGAAGCCAGGAAAGCTTTCTACGACCTGAGTGACTACGCCACTGGAGTAAAGGAGAAACTGCAGCAGAGCGTCGGATACTTCGGGAACGGAAGCATACATTTCGACAACGCATATTTCCCTGAAATCTTCCATGACAGGATTGAGGTCTGGAAAGGTGACCTGTTCGCTGGATCTGTCGGGATTGACCCGAACACAGGACTGCTGAAAATGAGTCAGGGTGGAGACTACGGACCGATGGAATGGTTCGACAAGACCACTGACTCTGTCTTCATGTATTCCGGAATGGATTTCAAGGAGGCTATCGGACGGTTCTGTCTCGATGAAGGAATAAGTGAGAGGGATCCGGGAAGACAACTCAATCTTGAGGTGGCCAACAATGATGTAGCACATTCGCAGGACAACAGGTTGCTGAACACTATAGACCAAGCTCAGATAAAAGTGATAACATTGAAAAAATAATTATTCAGGCTATTCTTAATGAAGTAATTAGTTGAAAACTCCCTTTCCCGTATCGGTGTCAAGGTCATCTGCATGCCGATAACCTGACTTCCTCCGGGCAGCATTCCCCAGGTCCCCAGGTACTTTTATATGATGAGTTTTAATATATTAGTCTACTAATCCAGAGATTCCGAAATCACGGATATTGCAGGCTGCGTTGAAATCGCGGTCGTGTTCCATGCCACAACGCGGACATATCCAGCTGCGATCTTTGAGAGTCAACTTATCGTTGATATAGCCACAATGGTTGCACGCCTTTGAGGTAGGAGCATATTTTCCGACGGGAATAAAATTGATATTGCGCTCAAGGCATTTGTTTTCAATGATTCGTCGGAGCGTGAAAAATGAGGCATCGACAATCTGTCTTCTTAAAGCTTTATCCTGCATCATCTCTGATACTGCTAGATCTTCCATACATATAGTCTTTATGCTAGGCGAGGATGTCAGTTCGTTTGCTATTTTGTAATAATAATCCATCCGTTGATGACGAATCTTTTCCTGTAACAGCAGAAACTTTTGATGAAGTTTTTTGTAATTGTTAGACCCCTTTGTCATTTTGTCAAGTCGTCTGGATAAAGAAGTCAGACGATCAAGAGAGTGTGTTAAAAATGCCTTGTTTTCGAATATTCTGCCGTCGGAACAGGTTATCAGATTCTTCAAGCCCACATCCAATCCGACTGAAGTTTCTTTTTCCACGATAGGAGGCTCGACATTCTCCTGATCAATTTGGATGCAGAATATAGCATAATACTTTTCGGTCAAAGTCTTCTCAACAGTAAGATTAATTATCCTTGCCGAAACAGAACACCTTTCCTCTATTCTCAGATCTCCAATTCCATCAACGTGCAAGATATGCCTGGTACGGTCCAGGTTATAACTGTTATGAAGCATGAAACTTTGCGATGAATACCTTGTTTTCACCTTCGGATGCTCTGATCGGTGATTGAAGAAATTCTTATAAGCATGGTCCAAATTCACTAATGATGACGTCAATATCTCTGGACATACATTCTGAAGCCAGGCATTCTGTTCCTTCAATTTTTTCAACTGAGGTTGAAGATACTTGATCAACACAGTCTTATTGTTTTTGTATGCGTCCTCTTTTAAATTGAGCGCCCAATTATATACGAATCGGTTGGAGCCAAATGCTTTGGAAAGCCTATTCTTCTGGATATCAGTTGGATAAATCCGAAATTTATACGAGAAATACATAATAGTAGATTTAATTTTTGACTAGAAAATATCAATTCAGACACACCAGTTGTATCTGAATCTGAAAAAAATAAAAAAAACAATCTTGGTGCTTGAAAAAAACGCCTTTACGGCTTTTTTCTCACATCAAGATTGTTAATTGGATAGATGATTGAGTTTTTTGTAGCGTCCTCTAATCGACTACTTAGATGTATCCAGAATGTTGACCAGATCTTTCTTCATGTCCATGTCTATCGTGCGGTAGCGATTGAATGCACGGCTACCCTCTACATGGCCAGTGAGGGCAGAAACAAGATTCGGGTCCTTCACCAGTTTGTAGATATTGCCAATGAAAGTTCTCCGGGCCATATGGCTGCTTGCTATTTCATTGATAGGAGTCTTTTTCTCTTTTCTAGTCAATGGGTCCAGCTGGGTAACCAGATAGGTAATTCCTGCCTTTGTCAATATCTCTTTTATGGCATTGTTATACTTGTCGGACGAAATAAACGGCAAAAGGCTATCGCCAGGAAGGTCGGCATACTTCTCAACAATCGAACGTGCAACATTATTTAACGGCACAGCCACCGTTCTGGCTGTTTCCTTGATGGTTTTTGTCGGTATATATTCAACCGCCCCGTTGATGATGTCAAGTTTAGTCAATCGTAACAAATCCCCGACACGACATCCAACGTTACATTGGAAGACAAAAATATCCCTTTGTTTTTCAAGAGCTGGTTGATCAGAGAAATCTGTCTTATAAATAGTGTCCAGATCTCCGAGGGTCAAATAAATAGGGGTACCGTATTCTTCTGCAGCTATCTTGTATCCATCAAAAGGGTTCTTGGTTATTTTGTCATTCTGATAACACCAACGAAAAAAAGCACGGATCTTTTTGAAGAGGTCCGTCATCGTATTCTGACCTCTTTTTTCTATCTGCCTGGTCTCCGGATACTTTTCCATAATCTCTGGATATAATTCGACAAAAGCGTATTCCCTGACAAGATAATTGTATATGTCATCCAGAGCTGATGCATCAACTTTATCGACATCAAATACATATCTTTTTTTATGTTGGGAAACCTTGACAAATTCAGTATATCGATGCAGCATTCTTCGAACGACCTCATAATGCCTGACGCGAGCCGGACAGACATCCCTCCTTGCTAGAAATTCGTCAAAAAGACTGTCGAAAGATTGTTTTCTCAACACTACAGGTTTAGGCAGAGGTTTACCGGAATTCTCTATTTTATAGTACTTCTCAACAGCTCTTTTTAACCATCCTTTGATTTCGAAATTTTCTTGAAGCTGTGCTTCTGCAAATTCCTGGATAAGAAATATTCTCATCGAGGATGTTTCATTCAATATTTTAGCGCGTTCTTCAGGTTTGCATAAGACTCTAGGCTTTATCGCTTCTGAAATGGGATCCCACTGATATGGCACGACAGACAACCTTGTTTTGGTTGCCTGGTTCAAATACATTCCTTCTGTCGCTCTCACATAGATCGGCACCGAAATGCCGTCTCCTTTTTTCAAGGACCTTACTTCAAATTTAACACGCATATTTTTGATTTTTGAAATACAAAGATAATAAAAAAAACAGAATATTTGTTAAACAGTTGTTAAAGATAAGGTATTTTTCGAAAAATATCATTACCAACGATTACCTATTTATTTTTAATAAAAATATATTTATCTATTTGATTATCCATAAGTTATAATATTATGCTATTATTAATATTTACAGGTAATTGTAGGTAAATATAGGTAATAAATGTGACCCTGTCGGGGTCACCAAGATCGCCATTCTGAAGTTTCAGAGTGGCGATCTTCTTTTATGCGCTTGTCTGCCAGGAAAAGAGCACATATCTCCTTTCTAATTTCCGCACCTTTTTCTGAATGATTCAAGAAAATCTGCTATCTTCATATACACTATTGCTGAAACACATAAAATTCTCAAATATGAACATCGACCGATACATCTATCTAAATCTGAAATTATTCCTTCTTGACTTCATGATGGCTATTACGAAACCTGCTTTACGATAAAGGGCGTTATAAGGACTCCCCCGATTCTGGACTTTTCTCCGAGCAAGGTTCCATGCCCTGTCAAAGGCAATCAGAAAACAGATGGCTCCATCTCCTGCATAGTTGATGAAGCCATCTGAACATATTGCAGCACTCTCTCGCTGAGAGCCTTCTTGCCGCTGCCCACGATTACTGCAGATTCATTTCAATCAGTTTCCTGACCAGTATGCTGCCATGCTCTGAACCGGTAAAGTCAAGGAATACTATACCGCAACCTCCGTCAAGGCCTTGAAGTTCATGCCATACTGCATGATTGACGATTTCAGCGAATGATGCAGGAGAATCGTACGGTGCCGCTGTCGCGCTGGCAAAGGTGACTGCCCATTTTGTGGAAGCCGGAGATTCAGCGAGAGCAGCCATGAGATTCTTCAGAACGATCTGAGACTTGAACGGAGCTTTGCCCGCATACCTGAAGAGATATTCGTCCTGCAGCATTACCGTTGCTGAACCGCCATGTTTCCGATCGACAAGAGACATCTCAGATGCACAGTTGTCTCCCCATCCCTGAACATAGGCACCTGGATAGATTTCACCAGTCTCGTCACGATGGATGAAGAGGATCTTTCCACGACAATCCTCCAATGTGAGAGCAGCGTCGAAATCCTCCACGAAGTATTTCTGATACTCTTCCTTACCTAAAGTATTTGCAAGATACTGCACATAATAGTCACTTGCCGCTCCTTCATTCTTGAGGGATACGATCAGAGCCTCCGATGGATGATTCTCAAGGAAACGGATGAATTCCGGTAGAACGTCATCTTCCCAAGTGATGTTCTGATAGACAGGTCCATGGAAGACACCCAGTTTCTTCGACCGCATAGGCATGAGACGGATATCAAATCCCCTGATACCGGCAGCCAGCTGCGCAGCTATGGTCCTGTCCTGAGTCTGCATCATTTCTTCCGGAACCATGGCACCGCTGTCGTGTGATGCAGGAATTGACATTCTGCAGATCGGAATCATTCCATCAACCTCTTCCATCCAACAATTTCCATCGAAAACAGGAGCCGGTACGGCGATTTCTGAATCACTGGCAAAATTGTCGATGATACGTCCGTCCTTCAGTCGGATATAGCTTGTGAACCTCCTCTGATTCTCATAGAGCGTAATGAGACGCGCGCCCGGCATCAGATCAATGTAAGTCGTCTTACCACCGGAAAAACGTCCATAGCCGAGATAGATACCCTTGTAAGGAGCAATGTAATCGTTGTCATGATCATGTCCCGTGAACGTTGCCATCACATCTCCCTGTTCCAGAATCGCGCGGAAAAGGCCGCTATTGATATCTGACGGGCACTCGTGCTCCAGACGGATACCGCTTCGCGGTCCTTTTCCTTCATTATAGGCCGCTGTATATTCCTGCAACGGAATATGGAAGAAAGCAAGTCCATTCACCGGTTTTCCTCCGTTTCTGGAAGTGAACTTATCGGACATCTTTCTGTACCACTCGATCTGGTCACCTGTAATCCAGGCATAACCACCGATTCCAGGATAGAAGCAGTTCGCATGGGAATCAAGACAATAAAGTACCGTCCCCACCCTGCCATTCCTGCTCTTGACCTCCACAGCAAGATCTGCCAGTTCTCCCTGACGGTTCCTGCGATTCAAAGAACCTGGAGTAGAGACGATCATGGAAGTGAAGCGGTCATACTCCATATCCTGCTCCGTATCATGATTGCCGTTCAGGACAATGAAAGGTAGACCGATCTCTTTCAGGCAGGAAAGCAACATTTCCCAGCAAGGTTCTGCCGGCTCTCCTGTCACGATATCGCCTGTCATGATGATCAGATCCGGCTTTTCAGCCGCTACTGTCTCCTGAATAACCTGGATAGCGACCTCTGAACCGGAACCAGGCAGTCCGATGATATGCGTATCTGTAAACTGAACGATCTTGAACGTACCGTCCTTTCTGAAATGCAGTCCACTATCTGCATATGCTGCCGTCAACATTCCGGCCAGCAGCATCAAACTCAATAAAAATTTTTTCATAATCATTCCTTTTCCAATTTGCATTTGTGTTTCAGCTTCCAATATTCGGATGGAGTCACTCCCTTGATCCTTTTGAATGCTCTGGACAGATTCTTGACATCTGTTATACCGATCGCAGCCGCTGCTTCTGCCACACGGAGCCCCTCATTAAGTCCATGTGCGACGCAATCGACCCGTGTTCTGATGATATAGTCATATATAGAGGTCCCCATCGCCTTATGAAAACGGATTTCAAGAAGTCTTCTGGACAATGGAACCTGCTGAACCAGATCATCCACTGAAATCTTGTCCGTAATATTCTCGTGAATGTATCTCAGGATCTTGGTTATATGCGGATCATCATTGACAAAAATATCCGTAGACTGCCGTGGAATGACCTCACCGACTCTGACGACAATATCCTCGACCTCAGACATCTTGATCTGTCCGGAAATGATGGAGTCGATGGTTTCAGCTACCTTATAGCCTCCTTGCTCTACAAACTGACTGATGGAAGAAAGATTCGGAGAAGATAATCTGCAGATCGACTCGTCATTATCTACTCCAAGAATCGCGATATCTTCCGGGATACGAACCTGTCTGTTTCCCTGGTCAATGCTGATGATGCGGCAAGCCTCTGTGATGTAATATGCATGATTGTCATCACAAGCCATGATCGCAACAGGTTTCGGCAGATTGACCAACCACCGGCAAGTTGACTCGATATCATAATTCCATGTCACATTGCCGGAAGTCAGGAATTCCGAAAATGTATAATCCGGATTCACTTCCTGCAGACGTTTCCGGAATCCGATTTTCCTCTCTTCAGACCAGACGACATCTGGGATTCCGTAAAACGCGAAATTGACAAATCCTTTGCGGATCAGATAATCCGCGCCAAGTTCTCCTGCCCGGAAATACTCTCCGGTGATATTGATCAATGAAGCGAACCTGTTCCTGAAGTCCTGGGCCACAGCGATGATCCCGGCTTCTCGGAACAAGTTCATGTCATCTGTGTCATAAAATTGACCGATAATCGCATCAGCCTTGATTTTCTTGGCATGCTCTACGACCGAGCCGATACCAAGAGAGTCACGGAATGACAACGGGAAGCGGCAGATGGTCCAAGCTTCTCCAACATCGTGCGAATAACGCGCGATCCCCAACATCAGATCTCTGGCATAAGATTCAGAAAAATCGGTCAGAAATACAACACTAGCCATAATACTCAGATCATGACCATTTCACATCCACCTCATATGCCTTCAGTCCCGGACAGATATCTTTTGTCCGGACTTCATTGAGGTTCCAGAACCGAGATGAGGAAAGCATGAAAAGAGCATAGTCCTTACCGGCCGCAAGTATCTGCACGGAATACTTTCCATCCAGATCTTTGACACCGGACTTGAGCGTTTCTGCCGCATCCGCCTTCACGGTGCCAACAATCAGGACATTCTTCCTGTCTGCGATGACTTTCGACAGAACGCCGTCAGTCCTGACGAAAGCGCTGACATCCTCAACCGTCTTGATCCTCGTCGTACAGAACTGCATCTCGATGTTCACATTCTTGGTCGATGCGACTTCTCCGTTCTCCCCCATTCTCCGAATCTTCCCATCGACATTCTGAGGTACAGAGGTCAAGTAAGAATCACCATTGATATGGAAACACTGGCAGGAACGTGTCGGAGCATCCAGAATAAGAGTAGCCGCCTCATACATATCGCTGCTGCTTCCGGAAAAAACGTTAGCCGAGAATCTGGCATTCTCTGTCTGAAAAGCCAGAAGCGGCAGCAAACCTTCATGATCTGTACGATCCAGCAATTTAACGGTTTTCCCGTTCTTCATGATATCCTTGCAATACTTCAAAGCAAGGTCTCCGTTCTCAGCCTTTGCAAACATACATTTGTCATCCAGACCAGAAACATACGATATGACCGTAGAAGTGAGCACCGCCGGTTTATCATCATCCCCCCCTTTTCCATTCTGCTTCGAACATGAAACGAACGGAAGCATGCAGGAGAGCGCGAAAGAAAGTAAAATAAACGATTTCTTCATATCCTATACATTAAATATCCAACTGCAGTTCTGCAAAAATGGCATCATGGTCTGACAATCCGCCAGCTGATACTGTTTCTGATGACACGATATGCCAGATATCCGTTTTCGGATATACAAAGATATAGTCCACCCAGGTATTCTTCACAATGGTACCCAGATCATACAATCTCTGTAATGTCATCTCACTCCCTGTATTCAGATCGCCCATGAAAATGGTCGGGTACACAGGATTCTCCAATCTCAGGAAATCGACAGCGACATCAGCCTGCCTGGTACGGACGGCCTCTTTCCCCATATGATCAAAATGAGAACAACCGATTCTGACGATCTGCGTTCCCTTCGAGCAAGGGACAGCAATATCTATATAACCGACACTTCGCTGATCAGCACCCCAGAGCGCTGTCATTTCATTACTGTTCCACTGATAGTTTCCAGGACCTTTCGCATGTTTGTACGGATGAAGTTCAGAGCCGGCTGATACAATAGGATATTTGGATAAAATCACGTTTCCGTAATATCCCTCACTCTTCGGATAAGATTCGACGAAATAACAGTACATTCCCAATTTAGAAGCGAACTCGGCCATCTTTTCTCTATGGCCATCCTCCTGATATGCAGTAGCGAATTCGTTGGAAACGAAGATGTCGACATCTTTGGCTTTAACTTTTTCTGCATACTTATCAAGAGATAAAGGAAAGCCTTCCATATCCGTGAAACCATGGATATTCCAGCAGAAGACTTTCAAAGTGACCGTTTCTTTTCCGGTCAGCGAGACCGGAAAAAGAAACAGAAAGATCACTATGAAATATTTCAACTGATTTTTCAACATATATCTGAAAAATATTAAAATCCTTTGTTTTGCTTGAGGTTGACAGTACCGTCAAACGCAGCTGCCGGCAGCGGGAAGACATGGTCTTTCTGAGGATCGAATGTACGTCCTTCATCGTAATGGAAGACCTCTGTCGTAACTTCATGAGTCACATCATCACATTTTGATTTGACAGCAAGGGTTGGCTGAGCATATACTTCCTGTGCATCTCCCCAACGGACAAGGTCGATATGACGGCTCGGCATGAACTCAAATGCAAGTTCAAGACGGCGCTGCAATTTAAGATCCGCCTTGGATGCATCACTGGTCTCAGGAATACGTGCACGATGACGAATCTGATTCAGCAATAGCTTTGCCTCAGCATTACCTTCACCTTCAGTCCAGATCAGAGCCTCCGCCTTCATGAGCAGAACATCAGCATATCTGAGAAGACACATTCCAAGCGTATTGGAAGCATTGTCACCATTGGTGTTGACTTCCTTACCAATACAGTCGATATCCTCCCAAGGAGACATGAATTTGCGGAACGTCATACCGGAATCGGAAGAAATCTCAAAGAAGAATTCTCCTTTTCCACCCCATTTATCGACTTTCTCGCCATAACCGCCATAGCAGACATCTGAACCGACGAACTGAATATGGTCACCCGGGAACAGAATCGTTGCATCACGCCTGATATCACCTTCAGGGTAAGCGGAGTAAAGATTGTAAGTCGGCTGGAAATATCCCCATGTATTATACAGGCCCCAACCTCCATTATGGAAGGACATGCCATGGAACTTAGGTCCATCGGTAACATTACCGAGGAAGTTGAAAAGATATTCACGACCGAAGTTCTGCTCCTTTCTCCAAAGATTCGCGAAAGCCTGGTCTGTTCCGTCATCGAACAGCTCTCTCTTGTCAGCACCAGTCATATTCATGACATTATCGCACATCTGCTTTACGACTTCATAATATGAAGCATCATATTCTGCAGCATATAGCGCAGCTCTTGCAGCGAATCCCCATGCTGCGCCTTTATGAGGCAATCCATAATCCTCCAGTTTCCTTTCAGAGAAATATGGGAGCAGTTCTGCGGCTTTCTGAAAGTCGGCAATGATCTGCCTGTAGTTTGCAAGCACTGATTTCGGACGCTCGACATCCATATCGTTCGGCTCTGTCGTATCCAGAATGATAGGAATACCACCGTTATGACCGCCATCACCATAATATGGTGCCAGCCACAGCATGGCAAGTCCTCTCATGAAATATGCACATCCGATCGCATCGTTCTTACAAGCATCGCTGACATTCATTTCCGGAACAAGCTTGATGATATTGTTTGCCTTAGCATTGATCTTGTAGCAGTTAGGCCAGACATCCTTGGCATCACGTCCGTTGGACTCCGACATACGGAAGTTACGGATCTGATTGGCCTCTGCCTGAGGTCTACCCACCGTCAGATTATCGCTGCAGCACTCGAACCACATGATACCACGTCCGGTCATACCCTCTGAATCATTGGATACATTGGACCACAATGCGACAACAGCCTTTTTGACATCCTCCTCTGTCTTCCATGCTGTAGAGGCACCATATTTTTCAACAGTCAGGAAGTCTGAGCAACCAGACATGAAAAATATACTTACGACTGATATTATTGTTAATAAAGACTTTTTCATCGTTTTCAACTTTTAATATTAGAAATTAATATTGATACCAAAGTTGTAGAACCGTGCAACAGGATAAACACCGTTATCCACACCATAATTGCCGACTTCAGGGTCCACACCTGAATACTTGGTGAATGTAGCAAGGTTATCTGCACTGAAATAGAACCTGATGGATGGCATACCCTTTACGAAAACAGGAAGAGTATAACCCAAAGTGATGTTCTTGAGTCTCAAGTAATCACCCTTCTCCAGGAAAATGTCTGAGAAGTTGGTGTAGTTACCGTTCTTGTCTTCAGCGATACCGAGACGTGGGTATTTGCTTCCAGTAGGATTGAAATCCCAGGTGTCAAGCACCTCTGTAGTCAAGTTACCATAGTCATTTCGACCGTTCATCGCCATCTGTTTCATTCCGTTGTAGATCTTGTTGCCTGCAACACCCTGGAACATGATGGAGAAGTCCAGACCTTTCCAGTTCAAGGATCCTCCGAATGAGAAAGAATGGACAGGTGCATAAGATCCTGCGAATACCTTATCGGAATCATTGATCTTACCATCATTGTTCGTATCCTTGTACTTCAAGTCACCGACCTGAGCATTAGGCATTACCGGTGAAGAAAGGCCGGTTTCAGGATCAGTGAAGGTATAGTTGTCGATTTCTTCCTGTGAACGGAAGATACCGTCCGTTTCATAAACCATGAATGAATACCATGGTTGACCGGCCATAGAGTAGAGAACCGAACTTGAGTTCACGTCCGGCCTATCATGTCTGATAGGCTCATCACGATTACCATATTCCCTGACATAACCTTTGTTATAGGAATAGTTGCCCCAGACGTTGTACGTGAAATCACCATTGCAAGCTTCACCGTTATAGTTGGCCGTGAGTTCCCATCCTGTATTCAGCACATTACCCATATTTCCTAGAGGAGCCTTCTGCACACCGACCTGCGGTGGTGTCGGGATAAAGTCGATAAGATCTCTGGTTTCCTTGCGATACCAGTCCAGAGAAACTTCAAGAGCGTTCTGGAAGAATCCGAGATCGAGTCCGACACTTGTCTGGACTGTAGTTTCCCATCTGGCATTCATATTCGGAATAGTATTCAGATATGTTCCATACAGTTCCTGCTCGTTCTTGCTACCGAGAATGATCGGCCAGTCATAGTTGAGAAGCTCTACTCGGGTGACGTCATTGGAGAAAAGATCCACGTTACCGACCTTACCCCAACCGGCTCTGATCTTGAAGAGATTCATCACGTTCTTGACAGCAGAATTCTCGTAAAAATGCTCTGAGCTGAGTTTCCAAGAACCTGATACAGAAGGGAACCAGTCATAATTCTTGGATACCGGGAGTTTCGAGGAAGCGTCACGACGGATACTTGCAGTCAAGAAATAACGGTCATCATAAGAATAGGAAGCACGTGCAAGGAAAGAAGCCATGGCATAATCATATCTTGATTCCTGCGGCTGCTTGGAACTCCAATTACCGGCAAGACTCCAAAGTAATTCGTTTTCATTCTCTGAAGGATAAGCTCTTGTAAAGATCGCTCTTGACTTGTGGCTCTTCCAATCTGCTGTAAAGCCACCCATGATACCGATACGATGTTTGCCGAAAGTCTCATCCCAAGAGATGGTCGTCTCGGAAAGCCAGTGAGAAAAATCGTTGAAGAACTGCTCACGGAAGTTTTCCTCTCTCTTGAGACCGATTTCCGTCATTTTCGGATAGAAGCAATCTTCTTCAGCCTGCTTCATATCAGCAGTGAATTCTGACTTGATTGTCAAAGACTTGATCGGATTGATCACGATACCTGTCGTAGAAAACACCTGATTTGAAGGATATAGTCTGTGCATCCTTTCCAGGTAAGCGACAGGATTGTAGATCAGAGGAGTTCCGCTGACTGTGGCCCATTTCGGAACCGTACCACCGAAATAACGGTTGCCATCTGCATCAAGATCATAAGATCCATCCTCTTTCATCTCATATACCGGCGCGAAACGAGGATACCAGATAGCGCCCATGATAGGACCCTGATGTGTAGTCGGCACGTTACCCTGTCCCTTGGAAATGTTCACGGAGACACGTTCATAGAGCTTCAACCACGGAGTGATCTGGAAATCAGTATGCAACTTACCACCGAACTCTTTAGCCCAGGTGTTCAGCAGAATACCCTTATTGTCATTGTAGGAAGCACTGAACACTGATCTGATCTTATCTGTACCTCCAGTGACGGAAACTCCATAATGCTGTTTGAAACCGAGGCGGAAGATTTCATCCAGCCAATCGGTTCTCGTAACTGCTCCGAACGGGAAAAGTTCAGGATTGGACGCAGAAGGAAGATTCACTGAAGGGTTGTTCTCGACAGCCTTCGCCCATACCTTATTATACTGTTCTGCAGTCAACATCTTAGGAAGATTGGAAACCTGCTCAAGTCCCCAGGAAGCGTTGACATTGACGTTGACCTTACCAGCCTTCGCCTGCTTCGTAGTGATGAGCACGACGCCGGAAGATCCTACTGATGCACCATAGATCGCAGCGGATGCGGCATCTTTCAAAATGGTGATCGTTTCAATATCTTCGACCATATAAGGTGCATTAGGCACACCGTCGACGACGAAAAGTACTCCATCACCAGAAGTCGGATCTCCGTCAATACCCTTGGAGCCTCGTCCACGGATAGACATCGATGCTTTCTTCATCGGGTCTCCGGATTGCTGCACCGTGACACCAGGAAGACGGCCCTGGAGCACCGTAGCGATATCAGATGAACGGCTTTTGATAGAGTTGTCCACCTTCATTGAAGAAACCGCCATTGAAAGGTCCTCCTTACGGGTAGTACCATAACCGATGGCGATCACTCCCTCAAGAGCGACTGCGTCCGGTTCAAGGATGATCTTGATGCTGGAACGGTTCTCTACCGGAACGACTTTAGTAACGTATCCGATATATGAAACTTCCAATTCAGCATTTGATGCGATCTCAATCTCAAATTTACCGTTGATGTCCGTAACGACTCCCGCTGTCGTTCCTTTGACAAGGACCGACGCTCCGACAAGCGGTTCTGAAGAATTATCAGTTACTGAACCATTAACAGTAATCTTGTTCTGAGCTTGAATTGGCAATGACAACATACAGAAAAGTATGCTGACCAGAAGAAAATGAATCCATGAATGATTCTTTTCAATGAAAGATAAATCCATTCTCATAATTTGGTTTGTTAATAAGTTGAAGTGTTAAAAATGTATTAATATAAGTGTAAACAGTCTGTCATTAAAAATACTCTACCCTGCGGCAAGATTTCCGCGCCGCAGAAAGAATAGACTTTTTATAGGATCAGCTAATATTATGTAGTTTATATGGTTATTGGCAAAAGTACCTATTTTGCATAGACAAATAGTGTAGTATCACGTATTTTACTCCTCACTTCACGTAGGTTTTCATGCAATTATTTCAACCTGCGGAAATTCCAGTCGGCAGCCTCATACAGACGCTGCATACAGGATAATCTTGTCATGAAATCAGGATAGTCATGCTCCGATGACCAGGCGACTTCAGACAAAGCAGCCAGACGTGGCAGCATCATATACTCTGCCTGCCAGAGATCCGCTATGTATTCCGTCCACAGATTGGCCTGGACTCCCAGCACATGGGAAGCCTGTTCTTCATCCAGTCCCTCAACCGGATTGAAAGAATAGACCTGTCCGACAGGAAGATACCCTCCCCAAGCCAATGGTTCCTTCTCCGTTTCCTCTGACTGGTAATAATCAAAATAGCAATGTGAAGTCGGAGACATGATGACCCGGTTTCCCATCCTGGCCGCGCGGATGCCGCCTTCTGTACCTCTCCAGGACATCACGACTGTCTCCTGATCAATACCGGCCTCCAGAATTTCATCCCATCCGATAAGATGTCTGCCGTGTTCCTCGACAAACTTTCCGATTCTTCGGAGCGCATAGCCTTGAAGTCCACGTTCTGTCCCGATATTCTCTTCCCTCATACGTACGGCACAATCAGGACAATTCTTCCACATCTTTACCGGACATTCATCTCCGCCGATATGGATATAGCCGGACGGGAACAGATCCATGACCTCTTCCAGAACATTTTCCATGAAAGTGAAAGTCGATTCCTTACCGATACAGAAGGTGCGATCATCGATATCCCAAGTCTGTCGCACTTCATACTGCTCCCCTGTACAGCTCAGCCAAGGACAGGATGCCAGGGCAGCCACGGCATGGCCCGGAAATTCGATTTCAGGAATGACCGTGATATTCCGTTCGGCGGCATAGGCGACCACTTCCCGGATTTCCTCCTGGGAATAGAATCCGCCATAAGGTCTTTCATCGAAAAGCGTATGTTCATCATAATGACCGCCCGGATCTTTTCCGACGAGTGTCCGCTTTCTGAATGCACCGATCCTGGTCAGTTCAGGATAGCTATGGATTTCAATCCTCCAGCCCTGATCATCCGTCAGATGCCAATGAAAAACATTCAACTTATGAAAAGCCATGATGTCCAGCATTTCCTTGACTTCATCGACCGTAAAGAAATGACGGGCGGCATCAAGCATGAATCCACGATAAGGAAATACCGGATAGTCCGATATCTCCGCCGCAGCGACCGTCAGACCTTTTCGTCCGGTCGAGAACATTTGAAAAAGTGTCTGCAGACCATAGAACAGCCCTGCATTCGAGCCTCCCTTGAGCACAATGGAGGAAGGGCTGATCTTCAGCATATACCCCTCCTTGGGAAGAGAAGGACATAATCCAAGATTAATGGCCCCCGTTTCAATGTTTTCCGAACAGATGACCTCCGGCGATGAGGAAAGTAAAGGTTCAAAATAAGCGTCGAGCATCTCCGGAAGAGAAGCGGAAATATCCTGACCTCTTTCCAAGACAATGCGTGTTTCCGGCCCGGCAGCGAAGACGCCGGTTTTCAGCTTCACCTCCTGAGGCGCCGGGATGACCGACAGCATCTGCACATCCTGATCTGCAGAACATGCGGCCAACAAGATAGCCAGAAATAAAGAAACGGATAGATGATTCAATGATTTCATAATACGGATGCTCCGAGCAAAGCCATGTTTTCTCCCTTGGATGGAAGAATGTGAAGCTTCGATACTGATTTCTGATAAATGCAATTTTTCAATTCCGCAGACATGCTTGCCTTGAAAAAGTCAAATGCCTGTGCGATACTACCTCCGAGAATCACAGCTTCAGGATCATAAGCATAGATGATCAAGGTCAAAAGCCGTCCCATATGTACGCCGAATTCCTTCCAATAGGCCAATGCCTCCGGATCATTCTGCGAAGCGGCTTCAGCGGCCTGCCGACCAGTCGTTCCCTTGCTCACGAAAAAACGGCTACTGCAGTAGAATTCATAATCTTTGTCCAGATAAGGAATGTTGCCGATTTCACCGGCACCGGTATTATGACCGGAATAAAGATGCCCATCTACAACAAGACTGCTGCCGACACCGGTACCCAGAGTCACACAGACCACTTCCCGGAAATCACGGCCTTCCGCAAAATTGGAAACACCCAAAGAAAAGCAGTTGCAGTCATTTTCCAGATGGACCGGAAGCCCGAAACGCTTTTCTAGAAAATCTTTCAGATAGACTTCTTTCCAGGAAGGAATCCCGATGACATCATAGACGATTCCCTTCTCCGTGTCCAAGACTGAAGGGACACCTATTCCTATGCCGTCCACCTGATGATCGATCAAGCCAGCAATCAAGCCAGCAATCTGTTCCAGGACTTCCCGTTCCGTTCCGTCTGACTTGCAGTTTTCCGAACAGATCCGGACGATACCGGATTCATCTACTAAAGCGGCTCTGACATTCGTGCCGCCCAGATCAACGGTAATCTTCATTTTTCAACAAGAATTCAACAGTTTATCTATTCTTAAAATTTCAGGGTTCCGCTCTTCTCGACATGAAGTTCCGAAGACTGACCGTCACCCCACCTGACCATAAGGTCAAAAGGAACATTCGTCTCTACCGTAATACGAGGACGATCTGCAAGCGATCGACGATTCTCCACCTTCAGGCTGACCATACCATCTGGTCCGAACGGATAACGTTCAATGCCGCAAGCGTCGGTCACCGTAAGGTCCCAGTCTATCTTCCCTTGCGAGAAATCAGACTTGATGCCCAATATATATTCGATGAAGACTGCGATAGGCGGCAGTCCGGTCCAGCCGATAAAGTCCTTTCTGGCCATAAAGCCCGGTTCAATTTTCTCCGGCGCATAATATTCCCAGAAAGTGCCTGTCTTCTTCCAGACCTCGAAGACTGCACGATAGTGGTTTTCAGCGATTTCACGAGCCTGTTCCAGATAGCCCTGTTTCCACAAGCCGTTGATGACCATATAATTTGTTCCCGGCCAGACTCCACCTTGCCAATACCGGCCGTTATCCTTATATTTGGAATGATCGGCAGACAGTGAAGGCACAGCATGAGGACGGGCGAATTCATTGGTATCGGAAAGGTGGGCGACAAGTCGATCCATCTTATCTTTCGACAGGACATTGGTCTGCAAAGCCCAGAAAGCGCCGATACCCTTGGTGGCGCAGAGCGATCCGTCTCGATACTGATCAAACAGGAAACCCTGTTCTTCGTTCCAAAGGTGCTCATTGACATATGACTTCAGAAAGCGGATCTCATCCTCGCAATCTTCGATTTCCTGCCATCTTTCAATGAAGAAACCGATCTGAAGGAGGGATTCATCCACAAGAAGCTGCTGCAGATTGGCATCCAGCCAGATCATATGTCCATGGGAATAAATCGGATTACAACCTTCCGGAACCCTCGGCATATTATCCATGCCGGTTCCCCATCCACTGGACCAGTAGGTACCGTTCTGCCAGGTCCTGTTCTCACGCCACCAGTCCACATAGGCGCACAGTGCCGGGAAAATCCTGTGAAGACGATCCAGATCTCCGAACTGCCTGTAATATTCCAATTCTACCCATGGAAGAAGGTTCGGTCCCGTAGAAGTCGGATCATAACGTTCAAAACAATCCGAACCATCAGACCGGATTTCCCGACAGATGAATCCATCCGGATGCTGCTTCGCATAGAAGTTATCCAGACTCCTCTGGAACGGGAAGAAACGATACCCATAGCGGGCGAACAGCATCATGAAAGAAGCATCCCACATGAAAATGTTACCATTGTAAGCGATATCCAGATAAGGAGAGACAAATCCAGAACCTTCCAGAGGCTGACGGATGTTGCCGATGGCGATCTTCCAGGCCTCCCAGTACATCTTTACCTCTTCCGCATGTCCCTCCCAGAACGGAGCCGGCAAAACCTCCTTCGCCTCCTTGAAAGAACGAGGAACAATCCTTTCCGAAGTCATTGTCCTGAAAGGATTTTCTGAAACAAATATATTCTTCACATAAGTGTTCTTGTACGGCAGCTCATAAGGACCGGACTTGAGATCCTGAGCCTCCATCATGCCTGAGGCAAGAACACTTACGACTAAAGTCAGGAGTAAGCGCTTCATATGCATCACTTGGTTAAATCCATGATTCTAAGAGGAATGTCGACATTCCAGTATACACCTTTGAACTGGTCGGAATAAGGGCCATATGAGAATACCGGTATCAAGGATGGTGTATGGTCATCAGTGAAATAGACTCCCATTACCCTGCCGCTATGGATATCGCCATCCAGAAGCATGAGTCCACCGGTCTCATGATCTGCGGTGACGACAATGAGGGTTTCACCGTTCTCATCCGCGAATTTCATACATTCAGCAATGGCCTTATCGAAACTGAGCATCTCCAGAACGGAACCAGGGAAACAGTTCGAATGTCCGGCATAATCAATCTTCGCCCCTTCGACCATAAGGAAAAATCCGTCATTGCTGAGTTCCTGAAGTTTTTCAATGGACTGCCGGGTAGCCTCGGCGAGCAGATCAAGATTTTCCTCTCCTGCCGCTTCATCCATCTTCTCATCGATGCAGAGCACCCTACCCTTTTCCTGATTGATTTCCGACACATTACGACAAAGCCTGAACTCCGGTTCCAGCTCCTGCAGGAGCTGCACTCCATCCTTTCTGTCAGTGAACTGACGGATCCCGCTTCCGCAAAGAAGATCGACACGACTGCCTATCAGGCATCTCGTGATCATATCTGAACTATCTCTCTCCGTCGTATGTCCATAAAAGGCTGCTGGAGTCGCATCAGTGATGTTTCCCAAAGAAACGACGCCGACAGATTTTCCTTTATCCTTGAAATAATCGGAGAGAGAAGGGATCGGATTACCTTCCTCATCTGCGGAAACCGCTCTGTTGTCATGCGGTTTTCCTGTAGCCAGCGCACTTCCTCCAGCAGCGGAATCGGTCGTGAACGCATCCTTGGAAGTGGTCTGCTGGAAGCCGATATTCTTCATGTTGAAAAGAGAAAGACCTTTGTTGGCATAATGAGCGGCCGTGATCTGGTTGATGCCCATTCCATCGCCGATCAGCATGATTACATTGCGGATCGGCTTATGTGCTCCATCATTGAAATAAGTCGGCGAGTAAGTCTCCACAGTCTCCGAAAGCCCCAGCCGGTCATTGGCGAAGCCGACGAAACCTCTCGTTATCTTGTCCAGTTTCGCTGTTCCGGTAAGCGATTTTCCGCCATCCCTCTTTTCGCCGATACAGAATGACTTGTTATGGAAATCAGAGAAAAAAGCGGTACAAGCTTCAGGACGTTCCGTCGACACATAATCGATGCCCATATTATAGAAAGTATAATAGACCGTCACTCCTTCCGGGACATTGAAAAAGCGTACTTCCTTACCGGCTGCATGAACCTCTTCGACGAAATCCACGACTTTCCCGTTGTCCGGATGGATCATGATACCTTTTCCGTTCCATTCCGTCAGTTCCTTGAAGTCCTTGCTGATCATGGCCACTCTTCCGAACTGCTCCGGAGTATAATCGATTTCAGCTGAACCATCGAAGAAGATATAATCCGGAAAAGAAGAGAAATCTTCCGGAGCCGGAACATTCCCGGAAACGACAACGCGGACCGCATTGCTGTTCCGATTGACATCAAAAGCTTTCCTGTAATGCTTCAGGACAGTTACCAACGCCTGCATGGAAGGAACGGAATCTGACCTGAGACTGACGATCAGCTGAAGGGTCTTATCCGAGTCTTTCCAGATCGTACCTCCGTTGCGGGATAACAGTTCTGATGCAGGAGCCACATAGACCTCCTCGAATGTCCTGTCGGATGCCTGTCCGTTCACATCAGCAAGATAGAGTCTGTTCTTGTGCAAAACTACATCGACACCGATTGAATTGACTCTCTGGGCATAAGCCTGATAGAAAGGCACTGTCCTCAACTGGTCATTTTCAGCATGGATTGAAACTACATTCTGAGCCGATACCGAACAGAACATTCCGACGGCGATGAAAGCCGTTACAAACAATGACAATTTTCTTTTCATATCAATTATGGTATAGGTGATTATCTGATATCTTTCTGAATTCTTTCTCTCCACGAAGTCTCCAGGCCCATGAAAGCTCCTGGCCTTCATAGTCCTCGAAATAAATGAGGCGGAAAGAATGGATACCGGCATCAAGAGCCGCAGAGCCCGTTGCGGAAACGGCCGCATGACCGAAATCATTGTCCACGACCTTTCTTCCGTCAATCATCAGGACACTACCGTCATCGCTGGTCGTCTGGAATTCCCAGACTCCTTTTTCCGGAACTTCCAGATATCCTTCGAAAATATAGGCGAAATGATCTTCATCCAATGCTCCGCTGATGTCGATATTATTCATGACTCCTGTACGGACCGGAGTCTGACGGGCCGCAGCCTCATTGACCTGAGCTGTTGAAGAGAAAGTTCCCGCATGATAACGGTAGCTGAGTCCATGCTTCAACCCGGTGATTTCTTTTCCCGGAAGATAATCCGCTTTCGAAGCGATGAATTCAGAAGTACGGGAAGGATTGCAACCTTCCTTGAAAGCCTTTGCCTTCACGGTCGCGGAACTGGTCAATACGAACGGTCTCTCGTAAAGGGTTGACCGTTCATCCGGCTCTGTGCCATCCAAGGTATACCGTACTGCCGCTCCCTCCGTCGCCGAAGCGAGATCGAAGTCCACCTTACCGTCGAAAAGCCTGAATTCTGACGTAGTGTACGGCAGAGAGGAAATGGATCCGCGGGACAAGGAATAAGGCTCAGTAGAGTTTCCGGCCGAAGCCTTGACCGGTTCCGGAACCAAGGTGAAATGAAGTTCCCCACCTTCCATCAGCTGTTCGTAAGTGATGAAGGTACCCTCAACTTTCTTACCGTTGAAGGTGACATTCCCGATATAGGTATTCTTCACATCATCGGCTGTGATCCGGAGTTCTTTGCCATTGGCCAGCCTGATACGGGTTTCATTGAAAAGCGGAGATGTCATCACCAGTTCACCGGAACCTGGGCAGACCGGATAGATTCCGGCCGCAGACATGATGTACCATGCAGACATCTGACCGCAATCTTCATTTCCGACAATTCCATCAGGAGCATCGGAATACATGTCAGCCAACAGTTCCCGTACCGTCTTCTGCGTCTTCCACGCCTGTCCGGAATAGCTGTAGAGATAAGCCATATTGTGACTTGGCTCATTACCATGTGCATACTGCCCCATCAGTCCTGTTACATCGACAAGCGAAATGTCCATCTCGTCACTTTCAAGATGGAAAAGATTATCCAACGCTTCATTAAACTCCTCCCGACCTCCGAAAAGCTGGATCAGTCCATGGATATCATGAGGCACGAAGAAACGGTAATGCCAAGGAGTCGCCTCCGTGAAATCCCTGCTGACAGCGAAAGGTGAGAATTCCGTCCATGTTCCGTCAAGGCATCTGCCGCGGAAGAAACGGGTTTTTCCATCAAAGAGATTCGTATAATTCATGGCCCGTTCATAATAGACATCTGCAATTTCCTGCCTACCCATCTTTTCAGCCATCCTTGCGATAGCCCAGTCATCGTAAGCATACTCCAACGTACAGGATGCAGATTCCTTCTTCATGTCCGCAGGAATGAAACCATAACGTGTGTAGAGATCGGAACTTTTGGCATTGATGTCTGAAGAGCGCACCATCGCCGCAAGAGCTTCCTGTGGATCGAAGCCTCCGATGCCTCTGAGATAGGCATCCGCAATGACCGATACCGCATGATAGCCGATCATGGTACGAGTCTCGCCGGAAGCGAGCGGCCAGATCGGGAGTTCACCTGAAACCTTGTACATATCAAGCATACTGCAGACCATATCCGACACGAATTCATGGTCCAGCAAAGTCTGGAGAGGATGCCATGTCCTGAATGTATCCCAAAGAGACAAAGTCGAATAATAGTTCTTGCCTTCCGGAAGATGTCCTATGGTATCATCGCTTCTCCTGTACTCTCCATTGACGTCATTCATGACATTCGGAGTCAGTTTCGAATGATAGCAGGCCGTATAGAAACAAGTTCTCTCCTTGTCCGACCCTCCTTCGACGACAATGTCCTCCATTTCCTCCTTCCACACTGTCTCAACAGCGTACCGTACCTTGTCGAAATCAAGTTCAGGTACCTCTGTCCAGCAATTCTCACGAGCATTTTCTTCGGAAACACCGGAAAGCCCCACAGCGACCGTCACTTCACGGACCTCTCCATCAAAAGTAAGCAGCGCCTGCCTGTCAGAAACGATCTCGCAAGATTCGAACGGTACCGAGAACCTGGCATAGAAATGGACCTGATGATCTGCCACCCATCCCTGGGTCCGCCTCATTCCACTGATTTCATCAACGCTGAGCTGACGAAGTTCAGCCCTGTCCACCTTTTCATCCGTAGAAAGAGTATGCTGAAGGTCAATGAGAATGTATTTTTCTCCATTCCCATGAAACGCATAACGATGCACACCTGTCCTCGGCGTCGCCGTCAGTTCCACGGAGATCCCTGATTCATTTAAATTCACAGCATAGTATCCACAGGAAGCCTTCTCATCCTCATGACGGAAAGCATGGGCAGGGCGGACATAACTGCCATCAGACTTGTACAGTCCTTTGACAGAAGGATAGAAAAGAATGTCCCCGAGATCTGCACATCCCGTTCCGCTCAGATGAGTATGGGAAAATCCGAGCAGAGAACTGTCGCTGTAATGATAACCGGAACAGGCATCCCAACCGTCAGTCCTCGTATCCGGACTGAGCTGGACCATACCGAATGGAGCAGATGCTCCAGGATAAGCATGTCCATGAAAATCTGTTCCGATGAACGGATCGACATAACTCGCCGGATCCAGAGTCTCCCTGCCGCAAGATAATACGGCCAGAGCAGCAAAGAAAAACATCAGTCTCTTCATTGCATGTCATCAATTATATGGTTTCTGCAAATGTATCAAACTTTCCACGCAAGCAAATGAAAAAATGCGCGATTGATTCCTCAGATCGCGCATTTTTTTATCATTCCATCAGTTTCCTCTATTCCTCCATCAGCTTCTTGTACTTGAAGCGTTTCGGTTCGACATTGCCGAGACGACGTTTCTTGTTTTCCTCATATTCGGAATAGGAGCCTTCGAAGAAATAGACCTGAGAGTCTCCCTCGAAAGCGAGGATATGCGTACAGATTCGATCCAGGAACCAACGGTCATGCGAGATGACTACTGCACAGCCGGCGAAGTTCTCGAGACCTTCCTCCAGCGCACGGATCGTGTTCACATCCACGTCATTGGTCGGCTCATCAAGGAGAAGTACGTTTCCTTCATCTTTCAGCGTCAAAGCCAGATGGAGCCTGTTACGCTCACCACCGGACAGGATTCCGCACAGCTTCTCCTGATCCGCTCCGGAAAAATTGAAACGGGAGACGTAAGCCCGCGCATTCACCTCCTTCTTACCCAGCCTGATGAATTCGGAATTCTGAGAAATGGTCTCATAGACCGTCTTCTCCGGGTCAATGCTCTTGTGCTGCTGGTCGACATAAGCGATCTTGACCGTCTCGCCGATCGTGATCTCTCCGTGATCCGGCTGCTCCAGTCCCATGATCATGCGGAAGAGAGTTGTCTTTCCCGCACCGTTCGGTCCGATGACACCGACGATACCTGCAGGTGGAAGCACGAAGTTCAGATGTTCGTACAGCAACTTGTCTCCATAGCCCTTGGCCACATCCTTGAACTCGATGACCTTGTTACCGAGTCTCGGACCGTTCGGAATATAGATTTCAAGTTTAGCCTCTTTCTCTCTGCCATCATCGCTGGCCAACTTTTCGTAAGCCCCCAGACGGGCCTTTGACTTGGCCTGACGGGCTTTCGGAGCCATACGGACCCATTCCAGCTCTCTTTCGAGGGTCTTTCGGCGTTTGCTCTCCTGCTTTTCCTCCATGGCCAGGCGGTTCGCTTTCTGATCCAGCCAGGAAGAATAGTTTCCTTTCCAAGGAATACCCTCTCCACGGTCCAGTTCAAGAATCCATCCTGCTACATTGTCCAGGAAGTAACGGTCATGGGTCACGGCGATCACCGTACCCTTATATTGCTGGAGATGCGCCTCAAGCCACTGGATGGATTCTGTATCCAAGTGGTTGGTCGGTTCATCGAGGAGAAGCACATCAGGCTGCTGGAGAAGCAGACGGCACAGGGCCACCCTTCTTCTCTCACCACCGCTCAGGGTGGATACCTTGGCATCTGCCGGAGGACACTGGAGGGCATCCATCGCTCTTTCGAGTTTAGAATCCAGTTCCCAACCATTGCAATGCTCGATCTTCTCCGTCAATTCACCCTGACGCTCGATCAAGGCGGCCATTTCATCGTCGGACATCGGTTCACAGAACTTCATGTTCACCTCCTCATATTCCTTGAGCAGGTCCACCACTTCCTGCGTACCTTCCTGCACGACTTCAAGAACAGTCTTTTCAGGGTCCATCTGCGGTTCCTGTTCCAGATAACCGACAGAATAGCCAGGTGCCCAGACCACTTCGCCCTGATAACCTTTCTCGATACCGGCGATGATCTTCATCAAGGTAGACTTACCGGAACCGTTGAGACCGATGATACCGATCTTCGCTCCATAGAAGAAAGACAGGTAGATGTCTTTCAGGATCACTCTGTTGTTGTGCGGGAGAACTTTTCCCACACCATTCATTGAAAAAATAATCTTCTCGTCTGCCATATCATTGAATTTAAACGCAAAGATAATCTATTTTTTCTTATTCCGCAGCCGAGCGCGTTCCTGACGGCACCACTCGCTCGGTGTGGATTCCATAAAAAGATGGAAGGCCATATTGAAGGTGACGATATTGTGGAAACCGCTCCGGTAGGCCATGTCCGCGACGCGCATCTCCGGTTCTTTACGGAAGATAGCGACTGCATAACGAATGCGATGATAATTCACGAACTGACAGAAATTCTTACCGGTCGCCCGGTGGATGGCCCGAGAGACATAGACCTTGTTCGTGAAACATTTCCGGGCCACATCCGTAATGGACAAGGTCGGTTCGAGATAGGCACTGGAGGCCTCGAAATAATTGACGATGCGGTCATAGACTTCGCTGTACAGCTGTTCATATTGTTTTCCGTTGAGTTCCGTCGTCACTGATTTCATGGACTCGAGGATCCTTTCTTCCAAACGAGGAAAGACAACGAAAAGCCGGCTCCTCACCCAACGGATGACCGTCAGCACTTCCAGAACAGCGATCAGTAAAGCCACGGCAAGACCTCCATGGAAAGCGAAAGTCGAGTTCCCGGAAAGATAGCACAGGACCAGCAGCAAGAGCAAGAAAGCGAAACCGGAACCATAAAGAAGATCGGAGCGGAGCAGGACACTGTTCCAGATCGTTCCGCTGCCCAGTACCGCCTTCATATTGCGGAAATGCAGCAACTGTCTGACCAGAGCATAGGTGCAGAACTGCAGCAGGACACAGAGAGCCAGGAATGGCACCCATTTCGAAGGAAGACCGCAAGACAGCTTTCCAGGATATAGACCGGCAAGAACCTCCACATAACAGGAGACCGGCACCAGGACAAAGAGCGCTGCCGACAAGGATGCCTTCTTCTGTTCCTTATACTTCAGAAACGGAAGCAGAAGCAGAAGGATATCCAGCACGTAACGACTGGAAATGCCAGGATCGGCCGCCACGGAAAGAGCGAGCATCAAGATCGCCGACAGGATGAACAGGTAGAATACACGGTTTTCAAGTCTTATTTTCATATTTATTCTTTCTATAGTTCTTCATGGTTTCGGATCTTATCCCAAATATAATGAAAACCACCCTCAAGATATCCTCAAGGGTGGTTCACAGACGATATTTTTACTTTTTTTAAAGTGATTTTTCTTTTTCTTTATGCGTTCTCAGCTGGATTTTCCTTCTTCCTCTTCTTCTCTTTGCGGGAAGTTCTGACCTTGATCGTATCGAAACCTTTTCCATAGACATCCATGACGGTCGATACGGAAAGGAAGGCATCGGCATCCACTGTCTTGACATACTTGAGCAGAAGATTCAGATCTGATTTCTTCACGATCACCATGACCACATTGCCCTCATACTTGGAATACCAGCCCTTTGCCGGAATCACAGTAACGCCACGCACCATGTCGAAAGCGATGGCATCGGCCATCTCTTCGTACTTCTTCGTGAAGATCATCACCTGGACAGACTGCTTGGCTCCGGAAAGGAACATGTCGACAGACAAGCCGCTGACCGTGATCAGCACCAGACCATAGACACATACAGCCAACTTCTCGGAAACGCTGAGAGCGACACCGTCCGCCGTGTAGGATGGAGCGATGAAGGCACTCAGGATAATCAGCATATCGATGGCCAGGATGACCTTACCCGGAGAAGCCTGGTGATATTTGCAGATGACCAATGCAAGAATGTCCGTTCCGCCGGTACTGCCGCCCTGTCCGATGGAAATGCTGATACCCAGACCGGCCAGCACTCCACCTATCAAGGTGCAGACCATTTTTCCGTTGTCGGAAAACTCTTGGATGAATTCGACCGGGATGAGACCAGGCACGAATTTGAACAATGCCGTCGTCAGCAGGATGGCATAGATAGTCTTGAAGCTGCAGCCTTTGCCCAGCAAGGCGAATGAAACGCCGAGAAGAAGGACATTGATGACCAGATAGCTCAGATCCATCGGAATGCCGGTCGCATAATAGATGATCACGCTCATGCCGGAAACTCCACCTCCGACCAGGTTGTTCGGAAGAAGAAAGATAGACCAGCCGGCCACATAGGCCAGCAATCCGACAGAAATGAGGAAATAATCCTTTAACGTACTCAATGCACTTGAATGAAGAAGTTTGTCATTTTTACTCATTGCTCAATAGTTTTCAATTCGGTTGCCTCTACTTTATCTTTCTTTTTCTTGTTCAGTTTGACACCCGTCTTGATTTCTTCAAATCCCTCACCATAGACGCTCTGGGCAGAAGAGACGGAGATGAAAGCTTTCTTGTCGATTTCCTTGATGGAATTGATGACTCCGTTCATCTGGTTCTTGCGGACGATGACCAGCAGCACCTTGCTGCTCTGCTGGGAATACCAGCCCATGGACTCCAGAGCAGTCACTCCACGCTGCACGTCCTTGATGATATGGTCAGCGATTTCATTGTACTTGCTGGAGAAAACCAGGATCTGTACGGACGATTTGTTACCCAACAGAACATAATCGATTCCGAAGGAGAAGGTCAGCATGATCACATAAGCATAGATCAGATCTGTCGGCCCTTTGTCCGGGAGGAAAAGCAGGAGAGAGATGATGAACAGGTCAGCAACCATGTACACCCTACCAGGAGAAACCGGCCAATACTTATTCACGACCATCGCGAGGATATCCGTTCCTCCGGTACTGCCGCCCCTGAGAAGAGTCAGACCGATACCCAACGCTTCCGTCGCACCACCGACCAGAGCTACCAGCAAAAGATCATTCTTCATGTCCGAACCGATTTCCAATATCGGAAATTTCGGAAGCACTTCAAAGAGAATTGAAGACAGGACAATGACATAGATCGTCCTGAAACCGAAAGCCTTTCCCAAGACAAGCACACCCAACGCGAGCAGAATAGCGTTGATGGTCGGGAAACTCCAACCGATCGGAATACCTGTACCGTACTGAATGATGGTACAGAGACCGGTCAAGCCACCGCTGGACATTCCAGCAGGGATGATGAAAGTGGTCCAAGCCATGCAGTACAGAATCGTACCGATCGTAAGGATCACATAATCCCAAAGGGTAGAAGTAAACTTCGTTTTTGACAAAGCAGCCATGATTGATTATGAATTAACTATTATTTCACTACGATATTCACGATTTTTCCAGGAACGACAATCACCTTGATGATGTTTCCGTCACCGACGTATCTTGCCGTCTGTTCGAGACCGCGTACATGCGCATCCACCTCCTCACGGGACATATCTGCCGGCAGGTCTACCGTAAAGCGCGTCTTTCCGTTGAAAGAAACGGCATAAGTCTTCGTACTGTCTTTCGTAAGTTCTTCCTTGTATTCCGGGAAAGAAGCGAAGGTGATGCTCTCGTGATGTCCGAGCGCCTCCCACAGTTCCTCTGCCATGTGCGGCGTGAACGGTGAAAGCAGGATGATGAGCGGCTCGAGGATCGCACGTTTGCTGCACTTGCGGTCGTAGAGGTCATTGACTGCTATCATGAAGGCGCTCACAGCCGTATTGTAGGAGAAGGCCTCGATGTCGGACTGCACCTTGCCGATCAGTTTATGCAGGGTCTTGAGTTCTTCCGGTGTCGGCGCGTCATCATTGACCAGGAAATCATCATGGTCATAGAACAGCCTCCATACTTTCCTGATGAAACGGTTCACACCATCGATACCGTTCGTATCCCATGGTTTGGACTGCTCGAGCGGACCGAGGAACATTTCATACAGCCTCAAGGTATCTGCACCGTAGGTGTCACAGATCAGGTCCGGATTCACGACATTGAACATGGACTTGGACATCTTCTCGATAGCCCAGCCGCAGATATATTCTCCGTTCTCGAGGATGAACTCAGCATCGGCGAAATCCGGTCTCCAGTTGCGGAAAGCTTCCAGGTCCAGACGGTCGTTGTGCACGATGTTCACGTCCACATGGATCTCGGTCGTCTCGTACTGGTCCTTCAGGCCGAGAGAGACGAACTTGTTCGTACCGATGATACGATAGACGAAGTTGGAACGACCCTGGATCATACCCTGATTGATCAGTTTCTTGAATGGTTCATCCTTGCAGACATAGCCGAGGTCATAGAGGAACTTGTTCCAGAACCTGGAGTAGATGAGGTGACCGGTCGCATGCTCGGTTCCACCGATATAGAGATCGACATCCTGCCAATAAGCATTGGCTTCCTTGCTGACCAGCGCCTGATCGTTGTGCGGATCCATGTATCTGAGGTAGTAAGCACTGGAACCTGCAAAACCCGGCATAGTGCTGAGTTCAAGCGGCCAACCGTCCACAGTCCAGTTCCTGGCGTGTCCCAACGGTGGTTCTCCGGTCTCGGTCGGCTTGTATTCGCTGATCTCCGGAAGTTCCAGCGGAAGCTTGCTCTCCGGAAGCGGTGTAGCGATACCGTCCTTGAAATACATCGGGAACGGCTCACCCCAATATCTCTGACGGGAGAAGATCGCGTCACGGAGACGGTAGTTGATCTTGCGATGACCGATACCGTGCTGTTCGACATAGTCGATCGCTGTCGGAATCGCCTCCTGCACGGTCATGCCGTTCAGGAAACCGGAATTGCACATGATACCCTCTTTCGCATCGAAAGAAGATTCACTGACATCACAACCCTCGATCAGCGGGATGATCGGCAGATCGAAAGTCTTCGCGAACGCATAGTCACGGCTGTCGTGTGCAGGTACGGCCATGATGGCACCGGTACCGTAGCCGGCCAGGACATATTCGGAGATCCATACCGGAACCTTCTTTCCGGTCAATGGATTGATACCGTAGGAGCCGGAGAAGACACCGGTCACCTTGCGAGCCTCCATCATACGCTCACGCTCCGTCTTCTTCTTGGCCATCCGGATGTACTCCTCCACCGCAGCCTTCTGCTCCGGAGAAGTCAGTTTCTCCACCCAGTCGCTCTCCGGTGCAAGAACCATGAAAGTAACGCCGAAGACCGTATCAGCACGGGTCGTGAAGATAGTCACGTCATATTCCTGATCCCCATTGTAAGTCTTGAAGATCATCTCGGCACCCTGAGATTTTCCGATCCAGTTGCGCTGCATATCTTTCAAAGAGTCGGTCCAATCCAGTTTTTCAAGGTCATCAAGCAGTCTTCCGGCATAAGCAGACACTCTCAGCTGCCACTGAGTCATCTTCTTCTGTTCGACCGGATGACCGCCACGGACAGAATAACCTTCCTTTACCTCGTCATTGGCCAGCACGGTACCCAAAGCCGGACACCAGTTCACAGCGGTAGATCCCTGATAAGCGATACGGTACTGCATGAGCACGTCAGCGCGCTTCTTCTCGGAGAAATCCTTCCACTGTTCTGCGGTAAAATCCTCTACTTCCCCGCATGCTGCATGCACACGAGAATTCCCGGATTCAGCGAACATCGCTTCCAGCTCCGCGATAGGACGGGCCTTCTGGAGATCATTGTCATACCAGCTGCCGAACATCTGGAGAAAAGCCCACTGGGTCCACTTGTAGTATTTCGGATCGCAGGTCCTGATTTCCCTGGACCAGTCATAGGAGAATCCGATACGATCCAGCTGCTCACGATAACGGGCCACGTTCTTCTCGGTCGTCACGGCCGGATGCTGGCCAGTCTGGATAGCATATTGTTCAGCCGGAAGACCGAAGGCATCATATCCCATCGGATGCAGTACGTTGAAACCGCGCAATCTTTTGTAGCGGCTGTAGATATCACTGGCGATGTAACCGAGCGGATGACCGACATGCAAGCCTGCTCCGGACGGATAAGGGAACATGTCCAGGACATAATATTTCGGTTTTGAAGAATCAGGCTCTGCCTTGAAAGTCTGGTGGGCTGCCCAATAGGCCTGCCACTTCTGCTCAATCTCTTTGAAATTATACTCCATTTTCTATAACTGTATTTTCTATTGTCTATTATCTTGCATGTCTCTTGAAGCCGAAGCTCGGTTTCGAACTTTTCTTTTCCAGACGGAATTCCACCGGTATAGTGATCGAAGTCCGTACTTTCTCGCCCTTCACACGTCCCGGACGCCATTTCGGAGAAGCGGATACGACACGGATCGCTTCTGCATCCAGCAACGGATCCACACCACGTACGACCCGAACATCCGAAACCTTACCGTTCTTCTCGATGATGAAATCCACCATGACGCGTCCCTGGATACCATCTCTGACAGCTTCCTTAGGATATTTCACATACTGATAGACCCATTTTTCCAAGAACTGACGCGGTTCCGCACTATTGAGGAACATCGGACGCTGGTCGCAGTCATAGAAAGCGACGACGTCATCGTAATCCTTTCCTCTTCCCGGCACCGCATCGGCATCGAAGACGAAATCTTCAGATACATTGGCCAACCTCTCGGTGAAGTTGTAGATGTATTCAAGTTCACGTTCCATCATCGGATAATCGATGATGGCTTCGGTATCTTTCCACGTATTGTGCTCGCTGTATTTTCCTCTGGTGAAATGGATGGAAGGAATTTCCTTGGCATAGAAAGCCCGGTGGTCAGACGGATAGAGCTCGTAGGCGACCAGTTCCGGCTGGACCGGCAGCAGTTCCGCCGACAATTCCCGAACCACACGATTCATGTCCGGATTGGAAGAGGTATAGGCATAGAACTGGTCTCCGGCGCCGAGCATGTCCAGATTGACCATAGCATCGATCTTGTCCGCATCGGTAAAGGAGCGGTTCAGGAAATACCAGGAACCGGCAAAGGTTTCCGCAGATGCACCGAATGCGACGAAAAGCACAGAGCGGCGGAACATCCCGGCATTGTTCTTCACGGTACGCGCCAGTTCCAGCAGCATCGCCAAGCCGGAGGCGTTTCCATTGGCCCCGGCATAGACTTGCTCCACAGGGCGTCCATCAACGGTCATCGTCGTTTTCCCGAGATTGTCCAGACGAGCACCGACGACCACATAACGATTCCTCAATCTGGTATCGGAACCCTGGACGAAAGCGACGACGTTGCGGGAAGTCAAGGTATCACCGCTTTCTCGACGGATACCGAAAAGTTCTCCTTCCTCGGGAGAAAGGACATCTACGCCATAAGCCTTGAAGATTTTCTCCACATAGAGAGCAGCGGCCTTCTCACCTTCCGAACCGGCGGCACGCCCCTCCATCTGCCGTGAAGCGAGATAAGAGACATGAGCCTTCAGAGAAGTGACCAGGTCACTGTCATAAAGATCCCTGTAAGTGATCTGACCATCCCTATACTGTCCGTAAGAGAAGGTGCTGAAGAAGAAGAACCCCAGAAGGGCCAACAAATTCCGGACTTTTGTCATAACCTATTCATTAAGCAGGATCCAGACATCCGGCGGACAGAATTTCTTCTGGCGGACACTCTTGAAAGCTTCCACGGTCTCCGCGAGCCGGTCACTCTGACATATGCCGACAGCATGCAGTCCGTTCCGGAAAGAAATCAATACCGGAACATACCCCTCGCCGGCCACCTGAGCCAGCAGATTCTCCGCATTCGCCCTTCTGCTGAAAGAGCCGATGATGATATAATATCTGGAATCAAGTTTCGTCGTATAGAGCCCACCGAGTTCCGTCGGATTGAGGATGGTACCGTTCAGCTGCTGGAGAGAATCAACCAGAGCCAATGAGTCCGTGATCATACGGGCCTGCATGGCAGACAAGGAGTCAGCTGCCGCCTGACGGGCAGCGATCAAGGAATCCAATCGCAGCTGTTCTTTCTCCTGCTGAAGCTTGAGTTCCTCGAGACGGGCGATTTCGACACGTTTCCGGTCAAGATCGCTGCTGGTGGGACGGCCGGCAAGACTGCGTAGAAAATCGCAGCTGGAAGTGACCAGGAGCACCATCAAGAAGGCCAGAACTACATGATTCTTCATAACTATCCGAAATTAAACATGCACAGTGAGTCTATCTTTGCAAATTTAACGAATTAATCATCTGAGACAAAATAAAAATGATATATTTGCATCATGACCAAATTCCTCCACACGACCACATTATTCCTGCTTCTTCTTTCGTCCGCCACCTGCATGGACGGACAAAGCCAGCACCTGGACCGGCAGCCCGTGCGGATAAAATTCGAACCTTCTCCCGAGGCGATCGGCCTGCATGGAAAAGGAAGGGAGGCAGACACTGTCCGGCTCTGTTTCCTCGGAGACGTGATGCTTCACCGCCAACAACTCGAAAACGCGCTTCTACCCGACGGCAATCCCAAGGATCCGGCAGATTACCGCTTCGACTGTTTCCGCTTCATCCGCGAAGAACTGGAAGCAGCTGACCTGGCCGTCGCGAACATGGAATTCACCCTGGCTGGTCCACCGTTCTCCGGCTATCCCTGCTTCTCTGCCCCTGACAGTTACGCAACTTATATGGCCGATTGCGGCATCGACGTTTTCCTGACCGCCAACAACCACATCCTGGACAAAGGCTCGGCCGGCACCCGCAGAACTCTGGAAGTCTACCGTTCCATGGAAAAAAGTCACGGCATCCGCCGGACCGGCTGCTCTCTTGAAGGAGAAGACTTTCCCGCTCCCCTGACCGTCCGGGTCCGGCATACCCGCATCGCACTGCTGAACTTCACCTACGGCACGAACTGCGGCAAGACGCGCCATTTCCCGGAAGTGAACTACCTCAACGGGAAGCAGCTGGACGCCTGCTTCAGAAAAGCGGAAGCCACCCAGCCGGACTGCATGATCGCATTGCCTCATTGGGGCGAAGAATATCAGCTTCTCCATTCACCTGAACAGGAAAAGACAGCGCAGGACATGGTGACAAGAGGAGCAGACCTCATCATCGGCGCCCACCCTCATGTCGTTCAGGACCGCGCCACAGTACAGAAGAACGGGAAAACAGCAGAGGTCCTCTATTCGCTGGGCAATGCAGTCTCCAACATGAGCGCCCCGGACACCCAGATCGGCCTCATGGCCCATGTCACCCTGATCCGTCAGGTCAATGGGGACGTCCGTCTCCTACCCGTAGAAGTCACCTGGCTATGGTGTTCCAGACCAGGAGGATATAATGAACGCTATACCGTCATTCCGATCGAAAGATTCCTCGACCGGAAAGAAGAATGGAAGAATCCCTGGGATTTCGACAAGATGATCAGCTCCTGGGAAAGAATAAAGAAAATAAGTTTTGATTGATATATGACAAGAACCATCACATTGGAAGCGATCGACCCCATCGAAATCTACGGGGCCGGAAACAAGATACTGGAGTATCTGTGCAGCTATTACCCGGACTTGAAAGTCGTTGCCCGAGGCAATGAGATCAAGCTCGAGGGTGATGAAGCCAAGATAGAAGATTTCAACGAGAAAATTCACCAGCTCATCCGGAAAAGAATGCGCAAGATGAGCCTCAACCCTTATGATGTCGAGGACCTCTTCGACACGGAAGCCTCTCCGGAGCGCTTTGATGTCGACCCTAACACCGTGATCGTGTACGGCAATGACGGAAAGCCGATCAAGCCGAGGAACCACACCCAGCAGGAGATGATCAAGGCATACCTGGAAAACGACCTGGTCTTCGCGGTAGGTCCTGCCGGTACCGGAAAGACCTACGTCGCCATTGCCCTGGCGGTAAGAGCCCTCAAGAACCGGGAAGTCAAGCGCATCGTCCTCACCCGCCCTGCCGTGGAAGCCGGCGAACGTCTGGGCTTCCTCCCAGGAGACCTCAAGGACAAGCTGGACCCTTATCTGCAGCCGCTCTATGATGCCTTAGGCGACATGATTCCGCCGAAGAAACTGCAGGAGCTCCTCGAAGAAGGCTCCATCCAGATTGCCCCATTGGCCTATATGAGAGGACGGACCTTGGAAAAGAGCTTCGTGATCCTCGATGAGGCGCAGAACACCAACATCGGCCAGCTGAAGATGTTCCTGACCCGTATGGGCCAGAATTCCAAATTCATCGTGACCGGAGACGCATCTCAGGTCGACCTGCCGAACAAGCACGAGTCCGGACTGCTGAAAGGCATCGCCTGGACCCGGAACATCAATGGCATCAAGACCATCACCTTCAGGAACGAAGACATCGTCCGCCATCCGCTCGTATCGAAAATCGTGAAAGCCTTCGATCGAAAGGAAAGAGAAGAAGAGCAGGAACGATAAAGCAAATGAAAACAGGCTGAAAAGAAAGCGCCGGATCCTGTAGAGAGGATCCGGCGCTTATTGTCTTGTCGTCTAACGGAACGATCAGCCTTTGAACAGCTCATTGTATTTGTCATACAGTGGCTTGTAGGTAGCCTCGTCTTTGGAGATCAGACGGTAGTAGATATTCTTGAGGTACTCAGCTACGGAATTCTTCAAGCTTTCGTCAGAAGTCGTGGAGTAAGCCTTCTCGAACGGCTCAACAGCCTTGATCAGTTCCGCGAAGTAGTCCTCGACCAGCTGATTGTATTTCGCGTCATCCATCTCGTTCTGTGCTTTCTCCAGAATCTCAAGTGCTGAATTGTAGAACAGGAGACCCTCACCGATATGACCGAAAGCATACTTAGGGTCAATCTGAGCACATTTGCGGTAAGCGACTACAGCTGCCTCGATCTTGCCGAGTTCCTTGTTGATGTTACCTTCTACATAATAGAGCGAAGCATTGTTCGGCTCATTCTTCTTGGCGACATCAAGCAGTTCGAACAGACGACCTGCATCGGCATTCTCGTCAGCCAGATAATAATTGATCAGTCCGATCAGGATGCTCTGACTCTGCGGGAATTTCACGAATCCGTCCTCGAGAACCTTTCTGCTGGACTCCTTGTCTCCGAGCTGAGTGTAGATATCACCCAGTTTAGCGAAGACCTCGCCACCTTCATAATAGTAGCCATAACCCAGGCATTTCTCGAAGTATTCCTTTGCATGCTCGAAATCTTTCACCATCCATGCAGTGAAACCGGCATTGTAAAGCATAGTCGTATCCACTTTGCAGAGCGGCTCTGTCAGTGCAGCTTCATAAGCGGCCGCGAATTTCTCGCTGGCAGTCTTGAAGTCACCAAGAGTGTACTTGTTCATACCCTCTGTGATATATCTGCTGGAGATTCCCTCAATACCGTTCTTCAGATCTTTAGACTTCTTATGCTTCACATCCAGTTCATACGCTTTCTTGTAAGCCTCCATAGCCTTGACCAATGCATCTGGTACAGGGTATTTGAGGACATCTACCATGAACAGCACATTGTTCTGGTTGAAATAAAGTTCCTTGTCATTGTAGATTTCCTTCGTACATGGCTGGCCTTCAAGCGTCACCTGCTCGACCTTCTTCACTTTCTGCTTGCCGAGAAGAAGCTGGAGATCCGTCTTGTTCATGTTCATCATGATTCCGCTCTGAGGAGCATCGTAAGCCTCCACATAGCATTTGGCAAGTTTCAACCATGTTGCGGTCTTAGCGGCCTTCTTCGGATTCTCTGTTGCTGCTTCCGCAGACTTCACTGCTGCGACAGCCTGCTGGTTAGCAGGATTCTGTGCATATGCAAAAGACATTGTACATACCAATGCGATTGCGAGGAGAATTTTTTTCATATCGTTCGACTAGTTTAATGTTGTTATTTATTCTTCTGATGTAGTAGTTCCTTCTTCAACGGCGGATTCCCCTTCAGCGACGGCCGGAGATTCATCTTCCTCCTGCTTGCCTACAGCTGAAACCGCAGCGATGGCATCTCCTTCCTTGATGTTGATCAAAGTGACACCCTGTGTCGCTCTATGTGCAAGTTTGATACCATCCACGGCCATTCGGATCGTCAGACCGGATTTATTGATGATCATGAGGTCATCTTCATCCGTCACGTTCTTGAGCGCGACAAGATCACCGGTCTTCTCGGTGATGTTCAATGTCTTCACACCCTTTCCGCCACGATTGGTCTTCCTGTACTCATCAATGTTGGTACGCTTTCCGAAACCATTCTCGCTGACGACAAGCACCGTATGTGCCTCTGCATCCTCGGCTGTCGGATCATAGCTGATCATGCCTACGACCTCGTCATCCTCGTCGATGCTGATACCGCGCACACCGGAAGCGGTTCTTCCGAGCGGACGGGCATCCGTCTCATCGAAACGGCAGCATCTGCCCTTACGGCCAGCCAGCAGGATCTCGCAGGATCCGTTGGTCATGACAGCCTCGAGCAGTTCATCTCCCTCCTTGACGGTGACAGCGATGACACCATTGGTTCTAGGTCTTGAATAAGCCTCCAGTGAAGTCTTCTTGATGATACCCCTCTTGGTACCGAGGACAATGTAGTTGTTGTTGATGTAGTCCTCATCTTTGAGCGACTTGACATTGATATATGCCTTGATCTTGTCATCCGGCTCGATGTTGATGACATTCTGGATCGCACGCCCCTTGGAAGCACGTGAACCTTCCGGAATCTCGTACACCTTCAACCAGTAGCATTTTCCGTTCTGAGTGAAGAGCAGCATGGTGCTGTGCATGTTCGCGATGTAGATATGCTCGATGAAATCCTCGTCACGGGTCGCGCTTCCCTTCATGCCGACGCCACCTCTGTTCTGGGTCTTGTATTCGGTCAATGAAGTTCTCTTGATGTAGCCGAGATGAGAGATCGTGATGACCACATCCTCATCCGCATAGAAATCCTCAGGATTGAATTCCTCCGCAGAGAGAGCGATCTCGGTACGACGCTCGTCACCATGTTTCTCCTTCATCTCGATAGTCTCGTTCTTGACGATCTCCATCTGTTTCTCATAACTGCCGAGCACCTCGATGCAGTAGTTGATGAATTTCATCAGTTCATCGTACTCCGTCTGGAGTTTCTCTCTTTCCAGTCCGGCCAGCTGACGGAGACGCATCTCGACAATGGCGGAAGCCTGGACTTCCGAGAAACCGAATCTGGCAATGATCTCGTTCTTTGCATCCTCGACGATCCTGGAAGCCTTGATGATCGCGATGATTTCATCAATGACATCGATCGCTTTGAGAAGACCTTCAAGAATATGGGCTCTCTTCTGTGCCTTGTCGAGATCGAACTTCGTTCTCCTGACTACGACCTCATGCCTGTGTTCCACGAAATAGCGGATCAGATCCTTGAGGTTCAATGTACGCGGACGACCTTTCACGAGGGCAACGTTATTGATGGAGAAGCTGGACTGCAGCGGCGTGTACTTGAACAAGGTGTTCAGGACCACATTCGAATTCGCATCCTTCTTCAGACGGATGACGACACGTACACCGTGCATATCCGTTTCATCATTGATATAAGCGATTCCTTCAATCTTCTTGCTCTCTACAAGTTCGGCGATCTTCTCGATCATCTCACGCTTGTTCACCATATAAGGGATCTCTGTCACGACGATGGTCTCACGTCCGGACTCAGAAACCTCGATTTCGGTCTTCGAACGGATCACGATGCGACCACGACCGGTCTCGAACGCATCCTTGATGCCCTGACGGCCCTGAATGATACCTCCCGTAGGGAAATCCGGTCCTTTGATGTAATGCATCAGTTCCTCGACCGTGATCTCAGGATTATCGATATAGGCGCAGATCGCGTCGCAGCATTCGGAAAGATTGTGCGGAGCCATGTTCGTCGCCATGCCGACTGCGATACCGGATGAACCGTTCAGCAGCAGCAGCGGAAGCTTGGTCGGCAGCACGGTCGGCTCCTGAAGAGAGTCGTCGAAGTTGTTCTGGAAATCTACCGTATTCTTGTCCAGGTCAGCCAGCACTTCATCAGAGATCTTAGCCAGCTTGGCCTCCGTATATCGCATGGCAGCGACCGGGTCACCGTCCATGGAACCGAAGTTACCCTGACCGTAGACGAGCGGATATCTCAAACTCCACCACTGTGCCATTCTGGCCATGGCGTCATATACGCTGGAGTCACCATGCGGATGGAACTTACCGAGTACTTCACCGACGATTCTGGCTGATTTCTTTGTAGAACCTGTATAATTCAAGCCGAGTCCTTCCATTCCGAAAAGCACTCTCCTGTGTACCGGTTTCATTCCGTCCCTCACATCAGGCAATGCCCTCGAAACGATGACAGACATGGAGTAGTCGATATATGAACTCCTCATCTGCTGGTCAATGTTGACCTGCTCGATCGTGCCTGTTTTTACGTCAACTTCATTTTCCATATATTGTATTTTCTATTTTAAATTACCGTATACATAAACCGCAAAGTTACAAAAAAAATAGTAAATTTGTGCAACTAACACGGAATTTATGGAAATCAAGATCTCCAATGAACTCAACTCCATCATCAATTTCTCACGGGAGGAAGCCATGCGTACCGGTAACTATGGAATCGGGCCGGACCACCTCTTCCTGGGAATCCTCAGACATGCCGAGAACACGGCCGTAGATGCTCTTCGGGGACTGGAGGTGGACCTTCAGGAATTCAAGGAATTCATCGACAGCCGGATCTTCACGAACCAACGGATCCCCTACTCGGAAATCGACGGAATCACCTTTTCAAGAGGGAGCCAGAATGTCTTGAGCTTCACGATCCTGGAAGCCACGAAACTCCGTTGCAAAGAAGCGTCTTCACAGCATCTGCTCCTGGCCCTCTGCCGCAGCAGCAGCTGTTACGGGCAATCCTACCTCCGGGATGTAGGCGTCGGCTACAAGCAGGTCTACAGCTATCTGGAACAGAGCAGCCTGCTTGACGAAGATACAGCCGAAGAAAATGACGACGATAGAGAAGACACGGCACCGGAAGACAACCAGGGCACCCCGAAAATCACGATCCGAGAAATTCGAGAAACTCCGGAAGAGCAGGATTCCACCATTTCCATCGAAGAATATGGCTTCGACCTGACCAAGGCCGCTGAAGAAGGAAAGCTTGATCCGCTGGTCGGACGTGAAGAAGAGATCCGCCGGGTGATCCAGATTCTCGGAAGGCGCAAGAAGAACAATCCGATCCTGGTCGGAGACCCGGGTGTCGGCAAATCTGCCATCGTCGAAGGTATCGCCATCAAGATCGCTAACGGTGAAGTTCCTCCTGTCCTGGACGGGAAACGACTCATCTCGCTGGACATTGCCTCCGTCGTCGCCGGCACAAAATATAGAGGTGACTTCGAGAAACGCTTGAAAGCGATCATCGCGGAAATCTCGAAAAGGACGGATATCATCCTCTTCATCGATGAATTCCACACGATCGTAGGTGCTGGAAGCGGTTCCGGAAGCCTGGATGCCGCCAACATCCTCAAGCCGGCTCTGGCTCGAGGAGAGATCCAATGTATCGGAGCGACGACCTTGGATGAGTTCACGAAAATCGTGGAGAAGGACGGAGCGCTGGACCGCAGGTTCCAGAAGATCATGGTCGAAGCGACCGACATCACGCATACGATCTCCATTCTCCAATCCCTCAAGACGAACTATGAGAAATTCCATCATGTGGAATATACGGATCAGGCGATAGAAGCCTGTGTCAAGATGACGGAAAGATATCTGCCGGAACGTTGTCTGCCGGATAAAGCCATCGACGCGATGGACGAAGCAGGCTCCATGGTGCGGCTGAGAAGCCCCAAGAAGACAGGGAAAGTAACAGAAGAAGAGGTCGCATCCGTGATCTCCGGCATGACCGGCATCCCGTCCGGGAAAGTGGCGGAATCGGAAAGCAACCGGCTGCTGAACATGCAGAAGATCCTGCAGAAAAGAATCATCGGACAGGATGAAGCCATTGATCTGGTCGTGAAAGCGATACAGCGCAACCGTGCCGGCATCAAGGATCCGAACCGTCCGATCGGCACCTTCATGTTCTTCGGCCCGACAGGAGTCGGAAAGACTCAGCTGGCCAAATCACTGGCAGAATATCTCTTCGATTCGGAAGAGAACATCATCCGGCTGGACATGAGCGAATACATGGAGAAATTCACGGTTTCCAGGCTCATCGGAGCACCTCCGGGCTATGTCGGCTTCGAAGACGGCGGCCAGCTCAGCGAACGGGTCCGCAGAAAACCGTACAGCGTCGTGCTGCTTGATGAGATTGAGAAAGCGCACCCGGACCTGTTCAACCTGCTGCTCCAGATCATGGATGAGGGAAGATTGACGGACAACAACGGCCGGACAGTCAACTTCAAGAACACCATCCTGATCATGACCTCCAATGTCGGCAGCCGGGAAGTGGAAGAATACGGCAATGGCGTGGGCTTCAACACCTCCAGAAAGAATGTAGAGGGCAACCGGAAAGCCGTGGTCGAGAAAGCGATCAAGCGAGCTTTTCCACCGGAATTCATCAACCGGGTGGATGAGCAGATCTTCTTCAACACCCTCACCAAGGAAGACATCAGTGAAATCATCGACATCGAGCTGGGTGATCTGAAAGCCAGAGTCAAGGAATCCGGCTATTCAATCAGCATCAGCCCTTCCGCCAAGAGATTCGTGGCAGAAGCCGGATACAATCCGGACTATGGTGCCAGACCACTGAAGAGAGCGATCCAGAAATATATCGAGAACCCGGTTTCAGAGTTCATCATCACCAGCCGCGGCAAGACGGGCAAGATCAAGGTCGGTCTGTCCGAAGACAAGACAACGACGACAGTCAGCTGGAAAGACAAGGACTAAGCCTGGAACTGAATATCCACCACTTCGAGATCAAGGTCATGGATCATGTCTACCAAGGTCCTGTAAGAAGGTTCAGAGGAAATGAGACTGCTGAAAAAATCTATATTCGTTTTCATGACTGTATGGATTTAATGGTTTATCATCTTATCTTGATGCAAAGGTAGCCCTGCATTGTACCAAATTACAGCACAAGAGAAAATAATTCTATTTTTTTGAGAGAAACATGAAATATTCCGAAAAACTGGCCAAGGCCATTCTGGTCACCGGAGGAATCTGTCTGACTGCAGGCATCATCTGGTATTTCAGCAACGTCATTGCATACATCGCGATCGCGGGCATCGTAGCCCTCATCGCCAAGCACATCATGAACGTGCTGAAAAAAGTCAGGATCAAGAACTGGCATGCACCGGACTGGCTGCTGACCATCTTCACCATGATTTTCCTCTATGGACTCGTCGGCTTCATTGCCCTGAAAATTTTCCCTATTTTCGGGAATACACTCAAGAACATCAGTTCCCTGGACCTTCAGTCCGTGACCTCCTCGTTCAGCATCTATGTACAGGAATTCAATCACTGGATGACCGTCCATTTCTCCGATCCCGGAGAAAGCTTCAACATCCAGTCCGTCGTGACCGGATGGATCCAGAAGCTCCTGAGCGTCGACCTGCTGACCTCCGTCACCGGTTCTGTGGCAAACTTCATGATGGATCTCGGCATCGGCCTGTTCTGCGTGATCTTCATCAGCTACTTTTTCATCAAGGACAGCAACCTGCTCTCCAACCTCATCACTTCCCTGGTCCCGGACAACTATGAACAAGGAATGAAAGAGGCGATCAACGACATTGAATACCTGCTGTCCCGCTATTTCGGTGGCATCACGGTCGAGATCACCGGCATCACGATCCTGAACTTCATCGGCCTGCACTTCATCGCCGGACTGGAATCCGACATTTCCCTGACGATCGCCGCCATCACCGGAATCTTCAATATCATCCCGTACATCGGTCCATTGGCCGGAGGAGCCTTTGGCACCGTCATCGGACTCGTCTCGAAACTGATCGACCTCTCCACGACGACGGGAGAACTGAGCATATGGGGCTTCATCCTGCTGCTGATCGGCATTTTCGTAGTCACCCACCTGGTAGATGTCTTCCTTTTCCAACCTTTCATCTACTCCAGCAGCATAAAAGCGAACGCACTTGAAATATTTATTGTAATTTTGATGGCAGGAACCATCGGCGGACCGCTCGGCATGCTGGTCGCCGTACCGGTCTACACCGTCATCCGAGTGATCGCGATCAAATTCTTCGGAGATAAGAAAGCGATCAGAGTATTGTTGAAACATTAGAAAGCATATGAAGAAAAGATCATTCCTGACTTTGACGGCAATGCTGTTCGCCATTCCCTTTCTCTTCGCGGCACCAGACTCCGAAGAAGATCCGGTGAGTATTTCCGGAGATCGGGAAGCGGACGCGACTTTCGTCTATGCCCGCCGGGAAACCGGAGACCTCCTTATGGACATCTATTATCCGAGACCTGGCAGCGAGCTCATGGTCAACGGCAAGAAAAGGCCGACCCTTCTCTTCGCCTTCGGAGGCGGATTCACCTTCGGAGACCGGAAGAAACCCAAAGATATCATCTGGTTCAATGAAATGGCCAGAAGAGGCTATACCGTCGTATCCATCGACTACCGCCTGGGGCTGAAAGGAATGAAGGCACCGACCGGTTTCGCCGTCATCAAGGCCTATGACCGTTCGATTCACCTCGTTGTGGAAGACATCTTCGCAGCGACCAACTTCCTCCTGAAAAATGCAGAAGATCTCCAGATCGATCCGAAGAATATCGTCCTGGCCGGTTCATCAGCCGGAGCCATCAGCGCTCTTCAGGCAGACTACGAACTTTGCAACAGGACTTCCTGGGCCGCCGTCCTCCCGGAAGATTTCCACTACGCCGGAGTCATTTCCTTCGCAGGGGCTATCCTGTCCATGGAGGGCCGCCCGAACTACCGGAAATCAGAACCTGCTCCAACTCTCCTGATCCACGGAACGAAAGACAAGGTCGTCACCTACAAGCAGACCCGATTCTTCAACGTCGGTTTCTTCGGGAGCGACAAGCTGGCCAAGCGCTTCAAGCATTTCCACTACAACTACAGCATCGTACGCTATGAAGGAAACGGCCATGAAATCGCCAATTCGGAAATGCTGAACCTGGAAGTGATGGAAGATTTCATCATCAGCAACATCATGGAAGGGAAAAAGAAGATCACCGATGCCCTCATCAGCCATCCGGGCATCGAGAAAGGAAATACCTGCACGAACCGCAAGCAACTGTACGAAGAATAGCAGAAAACCGCACACACTTTCAGGCGCACCTGAACACACACACTAAAAACTAATACATATGGCTAACTTAATCCCTATCTGGGGCGTCCTGGCAGCATCTGTCGTGGCGCTTCTCTTTGCATTCATCTTCTACAGACAGATGATGAAGGAAGACGAAGGAACCCCTACAATGAAACAGATCGCGAAATATGTCCGCAATGGAGCGATGGCCTACCTCAAACAGCAATACAAGGTCGTGGCGATTGTCTTTGCTGTTCTCGCCATCTTCTTCGCGATCCTGGCCTATGGTTTCCATGTACAGAACCCATGGGTACCGTTCGCCTTCCTCACCGGAGGTCTTTTCTCCGGACTGGCCGGCTTCATCGGCATGAAGACAGCGACCTATGCTTCCGGAAGGACAGCCAATGCCGCTTCCAAGAGCCTGAACAAAGGGTTGAAGGTCGCTTTCCGCTCAGGAGCAGTCATGGGCCTCACCGTCGTAGGACTCGGACTCCTCGACATAGCGGTGTGGTTCCTCATCCTCTCCTGCTTCTATGACATCAACACTCCGCAAGCCCTCGTGACCGTCACGACCACCATGCTGACCTTTGGAATGGGTGCATCCACCCAAGCCCTCTTCGCCCGTGTCGGCGGCGGTATCTACACCAAGGCTGCCGATGTCGGTGCAGACCTGGTCGGCAAAGTAGAGAATGACATTCCGGAAGACGACCCGAGAAATCCAGCCACCATCGCAGATAATGTCGGTGACAATGTCGGCGATGTCGCAGGAATGGGTGCAGACCTCTATGAATCCTACTGTGGAGCGATCCTCGCCACCGCAGCCCTCGGAGCCTCCGCCTACTTCCAGAGCGGCGCGGAGCTCCAGCTCAAGGCCATTGTCGCCCCGATGCTGATCGCCGCCGTCGGCATCATCCTCTCCATCATCGGTATCTTCACCGTCAGAACTAAAGAGGATGCCGGCATGAAGGAACTGCTGAAATCCCTCAGTCTCGGCACGAATTTCAGTTCCGTACTCATTGCAGGTGCGACCTTCCTGATCATGTACCTGCTGAATATCGACAACTGGATCGGCATCTCCTGCTCCGTCATCGTCGGACTGGTAGCCGGAGTCATCATCGGCCAAGCTACCGAATATTACACCTCCCACTCCTACCGCCCCACCCAGAAACTGGCAGAAAGTGCCGCGACCGGTCCCGCCACCGTCATCATCTCAGGTGTCGGCCTGGGCATGCTCTCGACAGCCATTCCAGTCATCACAATTGCCGTAGCCATCATACTGTCTTTCCTTTGTGCCAATGGATTTGATTTTTCCATGTCCGCAGAAGCGCTGAGCATGGGACTCTACGGTATCGGCATCGCAGCAGTCGGAATGCTGTCCACACTGGGCATCACCCTCGCTACGGATGCCTACGGACCTATAGCTGACAATGCCGGAGGAAACGCACAGATGAGCGAACTCGATCCAGTAGTCCGAGAAAGGACAGATATCCTGGATGCTCTGGGCAACACCACCGCCGCCACCGGTAAAGGATTCGCCATCGGTTCCGCAGCCCTCACCGGCCTCGCGCTCCTGGCTTCCTACATCGAAGAAATCAAGATAGGACTCGGTCATGTCGGCCGTACCATCACCAATGTCTCCGGAGAAATCATTGATGGCGCACAGGCGACCATTCCGGACATCATCGCTTACTACAATGTCGATCTGATGAACCCGGTCGTCCTGACTGGAGCTTTCATCGGTGCCATGATGTCCTTCCTCTTCTGCGGTCTGACCATGAATGCGGTCGGCCGTGCCGCTCAGAAGATGGTCGCTGAAGTCCGCAGACAGTTCCGCGAAATCAAAGGCATCCTTGAAGGCAAAGCTACGCCGGATTATTCCCGTTGCGTTGAAATCTCCACAAAAGCCGCCCAGAAAGAAATGGTCTTTCCTTCACTGGTCGCCATCATCGTTCCGATCATCGTCGGACTGGTTCTCGGAGTAGCTGGAGTCATGGGCCTGCTCATCGGAGGTCTGGCAAGCGGATTCGTCCTGGCAATCTTCATGGCCAATTCCGGCGGAGCCTGGGACAATGCCAAGAAATATGTGGAAGAGGGTCATCTGGGCGGAAATAGTTCTGAGGCTCATAAAGCAACGGTCGTCGGAGATACCGTCGGTGATCCGTTCAAAGACACTTCCGGACCTTCACTGAACATTCTGATCAAGCTTATGTCAATGGTATCGATCGTAATGGCTGGCTTGACCGTGATGCTTCACTGATCCTGAAACCGAACGGCAGCCGCATCGCACTGCCTTGAAACACAATGCCCCGGAAACGAATGAAGTTCCCGGGGTATTTTTCAAATTAAGCATAGAATCTGCCTATTACTGCTGATCGACAAAGAAAGACCTGTCTGAACAGCAAAGACCGCTCTATCCCACGAAACACGCTTATTTGAGAGTGCTATCCATACCCTCAGAAAAAACGATATGACTCTGCGAAGACGAGAGAATGGTAGATGACAAAAGACCCTGACCATCGTTAGATGATCAGGGTCCTGTCAAGAAGCGTGGCGGCTACCTACTCTCCCACCTGGTGGGGCAGTAC